>LKMJ01002804.1_pt1 | contig 16152 bp, 16 predicted proteins | sample 643391 | NCBI WGS metagenome assembly LKMJ01 (sample SAMN04112250, study PRJNA286221) | soda lake metagenome | biome: soda lake; feature: Kulunda Steppe; material: water; isolation source: sample PL-Br10 brine of Picturesque Lake | place: Russia: Kulunda steppe | collected 2010-07
GGGGGGGGGGGGGGGGGGGGGGGGTAAAGCTCCTAGGTACCCGGCTTTCCTCGAAGGATGCAGGCCTCATAACGTTAGGATGGAGACACATCTATTTAGCGAGCAGTCTGCACAAGCCTCAGCCGCCCATGGCTTAAAATGGTCCCTTGGTGCCCTGAAACGTCAAAATGGTTCCTTGGTGCCCCAAAACGTGCTGTGCAGGCTACGCATCCACCGTATTCAAGGCTCAGTGCAAGCACTCTGGGGTGCTCGTGTGCCTCAAGGTTTACATGCTCAGCAACTTGTGCGAGCTGAGCCGCTCCCAGGTGGGCCTATCTGCTGTGACAATGCCAGGACTCATGCTTGCAAGTTCTGACTCATAGATGGGATCATGGCGGGATACGCTGGATCATGGTGGGATATCATGGTGGGATATGCTGGATCAAGGTGGGATATGCTGGATCATGGTGGGATATCATGGTGGAATATGCTGGATCATGGTGGGATATGCTGGATTATGGCGGGAGACGCTGGATCATGGTGGGATATCATGGTGGAATATGCTGGATCATGGTTGGATATGCTGGATTATGGCGAGAGACGCTGGATCATGGTGGGATATGCTGGATCATGGTGGGATATGCTGGATAATGGCAGGATACGCTGGATCATGGTGGGATATTATGGTGCGATATACTGGATCACGGTGGGATACACTGGATCATGGTGGGATACGCTGGCTTGTGATGCGTGTGCAAGAGCAAGAAGCCTGGCAGACAGTAGTGAAACACTTCATTACCTAAGAAAGTTTGCTTTTGCTCCATTCTGCATACTGCCCTTGGGCTCTGTGGTGTGCTCCTTGTTCCATGCATGCTGCCATGTGGCATGCTATCATTCCGTACCTCTGTCCTGTGCACCACCCTTGCAGATCTTCCGAGAGGTGAAGCTGCACAGCGCGTTGAGCCATGAGCACGTGGTTAAGCTGTATGGAGCATTCCAAGAAGGAGACCAGGTTGTGCTGGTGCAAGAGTACGCAGATTGTGGGGACTTGTTATGCCTGCTGCACAGGTGAGTAAGCCACATTGGCGGCGATATCATGAATCATGCCTGCTCACAGGTGAGCAAGCCAGTTGGTGCCGACCTCATGAGCCTCATGTCCACACACCTTGACGGGGAGCCATGCAGCGCCAAAGGTTTTTGCCAAAATATGCGGCTTGCCTTGCATCGCTTCAGCCTCTCCTTTGACATCCTGGTAGACTGGTCCCAGGATTGCCCTTTGGTCTAAGCGGCTAAACGCCCCCATTCCAGCTTACTCCCTTTTCCAGCGTATGTGTCGTCCATCAAGGCCTGAGTTGGCCATGCAACATTCAGCCTGGTTTGCACACACATATCCCTGGTAGGCCCTTAGAGGCGGCTGTTGGTGCTTAGCTCCCATGGGCAGTGCCACTCCTTGTCCTTGCCTCGGCACCCTCTGACTGCAGGTGCAGGGGACGCCTGCCTGAGCCCAAAGCTGTACGCCTGGTACTCCAGCCCTCTTTCACAGCCCTCCTGTATGGGTAGTGCCACTCCTTGTCTGCACACCCTGACTGCAGATATGAAGGACGCCTGCCTGAGCAAATAGCCGTACACCTGGTACTACAGCCCTTGCTGACAGCCCTCCAGTATTTGCACGCCAACGGGATTGTGCACAGGTGAGCTCCTGTATTGTGCTGCTCCGGCTGGTGTCATGTCTGGAGTGTGTCCCAGGCATCAGGATTGCGTGTGCTGTCACGAGCTCCCCTGTGCAGGGCAAGGTCTGTGCCACTGGGTGCAGAGCGGGCGTATTGTCAACTTGTCAAGCTGTGGCAGCACGTAGCCGCTACATGAGCAGACGCTGGCAACCATACTGTGAATCCAGCGGGCAATCATACTGTGCATTTCCCCTTGCCAAAAGTCAGCTTGGATGTTGGGATTGGTTGGTCAGCCTGATTGAGGGTCGTACTGCTTATTGACCAGGGACCAAGGATGGCAGGTTGCCCAGCTTTCAAGCTTTCCCTCCCACAGATTGCGGAGATGGATACACAGTACTTCGGACCTTGATGCCCTCCTTGATACCTTGATGCAGGGATTGATGCAATGCACTGCCCACGTGTTTTTCTTTTTTCCAGGTCATGAAGTGCCATATCAGCTTTAGGATTACGCCGCTTGTGCTTGGTTTGCACATAGGCACTGAACCTGTCATGTGCAGGGACTTTCCTTGATTAATGAATGGACTTCCTTTGTCGATGTAAAGAGCGTTTACATTGCATACGTAGGTAGCTTTGCTTCTCTTTTTATGCAGGGACATCAAGCCTGAAAATATTCTGTACACAAGTGACATGGGATTGAAGCTGTGCGACTTTGGTGAGCTTAATTTGAGCGGGAGAGGCATAAATGTTGTGATAGAAACTAAACATTCTAAGCATTCTAGGCCCCAGGGAAGCTTTCTGGGCAATTGCGTCCTGATGGGTCCTCAATTCCATGAGAGGACTGTTATACATTTGTAGCCCTGTACATCACATTGTGCATAGAAGCGCACAAAATGTGCTCCATGTGTACCACCCTCAACAAGGGATACAACAAATGCATGTTGGCTGTTTTTGGCTAACTGGCAAGCTCCATGTCCTTCACGCAGTACTTCTAGCTAGTAGCTGATTGATTGACCTCCAGGCCAGTTTTGTGCATGTCAAGGATATACACAGTCTCTTCTTCTGCTTGTAGCTGCTTCTCACCAGGTCGAGTGGATAAGAAGTCAGAAATTGGCTGTTTACAAACGATTGTCACTGTTGCTCTTATCCACTCTTGGACGTTGGATCCAAACCAGAAGCTTTTCCTGTAATATTCCAAGGCTCTGACTGCACCTGGATAAGAATGTTCCACTCACAAGTTTGATCTAGTGGCCTAGATTAAATAGGCAAGTTTAACTACAAGTTCTATAGTATGAATTCATGAAACAGTTCCTCGCCGCATCATTCTCCTCGATATTCTCCTGGCAGATCTACAATCAGCAACCGTTTTTACAACATGGGTTATAATCTGCGCAGGCTTGGCCATAAACTTACGTGAGGAGAGGGCTGTCACTCGGGCTGGAACCCTAGAATACATGGTGCGGTCTGAAATTGCCTGAAGTGCTCTTTCGAGCATGCGGTGTGTGACATAACGTGAGGGTGTGTGTGACAACATATTTTTCACTCGGGCTGGCATGGTGGGTTTTGTGATGGGTAGGGATTGTCAGGGATGGCGCTGCGTAAATGTAAACATGTGATATATGTGCATATTTAATGGATGTACCCGACTGTGCATACATGCACTTTTGTGATCTAATGAGCTAGCAGGTGTGGCAGGCTAAATAAGCAGACGTGGAGACCATGTGAGATCATTTTCCATTGTCATGCCTGAGAAGCATCAACACTCCCTCATGTCATTGTGCTTGCGTGGTTACCTGCAGGCCCCAGAAGTGCTCAATTGTCCCTTTAAGGTGCGAAAAAAGCACCCAATTGTAAAATCAAGTGACAGCTTGGATGCCAATGTCCTTGTGGGGCTAATGTCTCAGGAACTTATTCCTAAGCTACACTGCTTTAATCTTCAGTCTCTGTGCGTTTGAAATGTAGGAGCTGTAGGGGCTGAATCTGCAGTCCCAAAGCACACTAGCTCTTGATGGGCGTTCCTTAATGAACCATACGTGCTTAACTCAATTCTTTTTTGAATGCCCTCTGTAGGAAAGGCCGGAGGAAAACAAGGGCAACAAGATGATTTGCTACTCGTACCATGTGGACACGGTGGGTCATGCATGCTGTTTTCACTGCTGCTGGTTGGCTTTTTTGTACTCATGAAGCAAAAGTCTGTATCCCTTTATAAGGTCACTACCTAGATGCCAGTCTGAAATCCATTTGACATTGAGCTGCCTTCTTCTCAGAATTCTCGTTTCTCAGCTGCTCAGGCTTCAAGAATCTTACGTGCCCTAATTCTCATCAAATGTTGCACTGTTAAACTGGCCGGTCAATATACTTGCGCCAAAGGCTTTTCTGCTCTTCCCCCCCCTCATGTAGTGGGCAGTGGGTGTGCTGACATACGAGCTTCTTGTGGGCTTACTGCCCTTCAGTGACAAGCAGCAAAATGAGATGGAGGACAAAATCAGGCTGGCGTACCCAAAGTAGGTAGTGCTTTTGAGTTGGTTGCAAGCCCAAGCAGATCCGCGTTTATGAATTGTCCTTTTTAGGAAGCTGTGCTTTTCAATACTCCTCAATGTCATACCTTGATTGATCTTGCTTGTCAGCCAGTAGCAAGGATAGAGTGGTAAGCAGGGCGCCCAAAGACGTGACATATTCTCCTTCTTGCACCACCTGGGTGCTGTTTCTTACCTCAGGTTCCCATCAAGGACGGGTAAGCAGAGCCGTGACTTCATAACTCTGGCTCTAGAGAAGGATCCTCTAGAACGGCCAACTGTGATGGAAATGCTCCATCACCCTTGGATGAAGGTGGGTAAGAAAGTAACCTTCCTGAAGAAGGTAGTTGGATACTTCCTTGCTTTTTGCTTGCAAAGGCATGTTCAGGCTCTCATCTTCTATCTTGCACCGTTTTAATGCTGTTTGTGAAGCATCTTTCCTTTCCTGAAGCTGCACATGGAAAGAAAGCTTGAAAGGTGACAGTTGGGGAGCACCTTTACAGGGATAATGCAGTAAGTATGGGCCTCCTGAACATCCCCCTCCCCATCTGGTATGATTGGTGCACAGCTTATCGTACCAGAGTGAGAGCAAATTGACCAGCCAGGTGCTAGCTGCAAGGAATGCTGTTGCGCAAAGCGGTCCATTACCTTCTTCAAAAGCCAAGATCCGTGCTTTCATTCTGGAGAGCCGTTGCAGTCTCAAGAGCCACGGATTTGGTGCTATATTTGTGAATGTGCCTGCCTTGCAGATGCAAAAGCGGAGCAGCAGCATGCAGCATCTGATAGAGCCCTTTCCAAACGGTATCGGAGCCTCTGCTCATAGCACTTGCCAGGTCATGCACTGTCCAATCATGAAAGAGCCCGAAGAAGGTTTACCGAGTGGTGAGTCTGTTGCCGTGAGCTGTTGCACGCGCATGGCAAACTGCCTTGCTACCTTAGGTCTATGGCACAGTTCAGGGGATGCACAGTGGGTATGGAGCTGAACAAAGATGCATTTAAGCAGGGGTGTAGGATTGATGAGCAATGGTGGGGATGTCCCAGGGACTTGGGGATGTCCCAGCTGGGCTGCACTCAACGGGCATCCTCAACAGCCTCAACAGCAGCTGCCCTCAGCACGCCAGTCACACCTGCAGTCCCTCACCCTGATGTATGTCAGGCTTGTCTCACAACTGTATTCCCTCAGCGTCTCCATCCGCTCTATACATGAGCCAAGCAAGAGCACCAGGTTGTGCACAGCCCCCTGACAAACTCCTCCGCAGCAGGCGCCGTAATGCTCAAGGCAACACGGCCTCATTCCTGCTCTGCCAACCCTCCATGTTCCTGCCCAAAAGCAGCCTCCTTCCCCTGACCCTAGCCCCCCACTCGACTCTGCACCCTGGCACGCTGACTAAAACCCCCCTGGGAATCTCTGCCCCCATCCCAATCGTGCTTCCTCCTCACTAATTTAGCATAAGAAGTTTTGCCTCGTCTGCACTGCAAGCAGGTCTCAACCCCTACCCGCACATCCAATGGGGGGCGCTCACCCATCAGCCAGCGTACGAGCCATGCCGTGTACACCTAGGGGAGTAAAGGAGCGATCAGCCAGGGTTTTGCCTTCCCCTCCCCTCAGGTCCGTGGAACAGGTGCCCTGGACACTCCTTAGCAGTCAGGTGGCTGTCCTTTGAGCTGCTCATGCAGCAGCCTCCCTCTTTTCTGGCTACCCCGTTGCCCTGGTGTAGAGATAACTATATCTTTGCCAGGAAATGGGAACGTCTCCACTGCCTGCTGCATCTGCGCGTCCAACATGGATTTTGCAGGTCTGATGATGCGTACCTACCCTGTTGCACTGTTGAAGGATGTGAAGAGTTACAACCACAGTTTAGAAAGCGTGCTTGGAATGCTCCAATGGTGACAAGGGATGTCCAAGCTGCGCTTCTGTTTTGGGATGGCCGGGCACATCAATGGTCAAGGGCGCAGGGGGCTCAGCACAGTTGTACACCTTGCTATCCTGCAACCCTCAGGCTCAGCCACTGGACACAGAGCAAGACTGAAGCTGTTCAGCCACTGGACACAGAGCAAGTCTGAAGCTGTCTGCAATTTGACCTCAAAGCCAAATGGTTCCACAAGCCATCCACCCTGAGGCTTGCCTCGGCATCCATCGCAAACGGGTGGTACAGGTGTGCAGATGGGCAAGCGTGCATGGGCATCCAATCACAAATGGGTGGCACAAGTGTGCCTGTGTACAAGCGTGCATGGGCATATATTGCAAATGGATGGCACAGGTGTGCAGACACACATGCGTGCATGGGCGTGACTTACGGTCCAGCCCTCGCCAAGAGCATGTGTGGAGTTCTGGAAGCCATACTTGAGAGGTGCGGTGTATCATAAGGCGTGTGATTACGCACAAAAGGCGCCCCAAGGGTGGGTCCTGCTCAGAAACAATGCACATGTTGCCTCTGGGGTGCAGCTGAGTGCAAGTGTTGACATGCAAGTCCCCACTTGTCCGATTACAAGATACTATGGCGCCCTGCTTCCTATCAGGATGTGGTAGGCAGACATTAGCCAGCACTGGCACCTGACCACCTTCAATGAGACTTGCTTTTGGTCTGAGAGCCATTTCCTTGCCGCAGCATGTACTGTTGGGTGTGCCGATGGAATGATAAGGCTGTATTTCTTGTCCACAGACATCATCATACCAACTCGGCGCCTTCCGCATTTCAGCCCAGAGAACCAAACTTTTCCTGCCCTCTGCTTCTGAACTTGTAAGTGCCAAATGTTGAAAAGCATTTTTCACCCCTGGTGGCTGCTTTTTTTCCATGGGCCTGGTTTGGAAGTACGAGAAAAATGGGTGTTCTGGCGAGGCAAAAGCACAGACTGCCCATTCAAGACGCTTGGGCCATGGATTCATTCTGTGAACCAGCACTGTCCAATTCACTATCACGGGGGATTTGCCTCCTCCTGAATCTGTTGTTGCAGTGCAATGAGGTGAATGCTGGGTGTTGTCGCTTATGAGGAGCACAAGATGCCAGGCTCCTTTGCAACAATTCAAATCACAAGAGAGTTGCGGATTACTGGGATGATTCTCAAGCTTGGCCTCTGATGTCCCTTGAACTTGAATTGAAATCATGGGGCACTTCTTGTCCCACTTGTACTTACCAGGAACTTGCAAAAAATTGAGAGTTGCCAAAGTTTTTGTATTTTTTGTTTAGGTTTTGCTCTGAGAAGTGTGCTTAATTTCAATGAGTGTAGGACTGATCAGCTTCCGGAGGTCTGCCACAAAAGGCTGCATTACGGCAGCATCACTCCCTCTTGGCATTTTTACGGCTGAGGCTTGAGATAACTGCAAAGTGTGAGGAGAGATTTGGGTGAAACAGAAGCTCGATCAATGGGGGCAAAATAACTATCTTGGATGTTTTTACTCTTAGGCCTCACACTCCAAGAAAGGTGTTCATGCTCATTCCCAGATACCTTCCTTCAATTTACAAATGCACTTGGTTGCGTGCATGTACATTCCTGCGTGGAGATTCAAATTTGGGCATGTTACGCTTTGTGCCATACATAATTTTTTGTAATCTAAGACGATAAATTCATTTTGCTTGCATGCCCTTGCTCAGAAGTGTGCCTTGTGATGTTCAAGTGGAGGTCGATTTGCTGTAAGTTTCTTTAAAACAGGGTAACTGTTGATGAATGAGAAGGACAGTATCTGCTAAGTGTTGCACTTTTCTTGGCAAGGAATTACACAAACAATCATTATCTTGTTAGATTGGTGTTATTACTAAATGGTTGTCATTGTCCATTTGTGGGTATTGGGTGGTTGCTAGTGAATGTTGTGACTTTATTGTAACCTCTTTTCCCGAAATTCTGGAGGGGCCTGGCATCCCCATTTGAAACAAGCCTTGTTTGGCCCCAGGCTGGCTTCAGGCTGAGTAAGGCTTAGAGCAGAGAGGCAGAAGGCACCTCTAGGATATGGATAGATGGCAGCAGCAGCATATGCCCCATTTTTAATTTAAGGTTCTGAATAGCATGTCAAAGGCTACTCTGGATGAGCAAGATTGCCTCCCGTCGTTGTAGCCCACATTGTGGACCCAATGGCATAACATAATACTCTGGTTTATAATAGTTGGCCTGATAGCTGCACTGTTGAGCACGCATGGACACATGCCTGCACCGTAACGCCAAATTAGTGCAGTGCCAGGTTTGTGCAGCATTGTGACCTGAAGGTTGGTTGAGTCAGCTGGTGAAGTATTTGATCTTGTCATCAGTTCAGTTAGGGCTGTTTTTGAGCACGTCAAAGACAAGCTCACATTAATACCTTGTTTGCTCCTAGCGAACTGGTAAGATGTGCGCCAGGGAGAAGACCCCTCAGGGGTAGAGGCTCTAGCCCTTGGACTGCAACAGGTTGGCAGCGCCCAGTCCAGTCCAGTCCAGTCCACCCGCCCAGTGTCAGTAGGGACGTCCTACAGCAGCTACGTACAGCGCTGACCTTGCCTGTCCGCAGGCTGAACAGAGAGAGAAGGGAATGTAGGGAAAGATTAGGGTCTCGGAGACTCCACAGTCACATCACGGGCAACCTGTTGTCTGCTTGCTGTACACGGTAGCTTTCTGCAGCCAGTCCACACTCCCAACTTGCTCAAACTACATCTATAATTGAATGTTATGGCCAAGACGCAAGTCTGGTTTGGATGCAGCTATCTCTCAGCAAGACAGTCCGCAAACCATGGTAAAATGCTGTGTGCTTTCTCAGATTTGTTCAAAAGCTGGTTGTGTATGCTGTTGAAGGCCCCGGGATTGCGGCCCCCGGTGTATAAATCGCATTGACTTTCAGATCCAGTGGCTCTTGTGACTTCCCTTTTCTTCAAAGCTTATAATGTATAGGGTTTGGTACCCTGCATCGATAAAGGAAAACGAGACACATCAGCCATCAAAGGAAAATGATAACTAGTGGGATCTGGAAGGTCGCTAGCATCCCCATGCTCCAAGACCTTGAGAACCACTCTTTTTTCAAGTGCGCATCTACTTGTAGTCAGTTTGTGTGCATAATGCATGGAGTGAGCATGCAATTTAAGGGCAGTTCAAGAAGTTCTGTGGACCCTCGGTAAATCAAGACCAAGCTCTTCAATTTATCTTGCAATATGATGCAATGTGCCAAAGTTATGGATTGAACCTCCCAAACCAAAGGATGCTGTTTTCATTATTGAAACTACGCGTTTTTTTCAATGCGTCTAGCTTGCAAGGACTTGCATAAAGAATTGCGCAGTTGGCTAGAGGCCTGCAGCTGGTGCTAAAACCTCAGATTTTAAACCTGGAATCTTCAAAGTACCTCACCCTTATGAGGTGCACCTCCCTCTTGATAGCTTTGAGCTTGTGGACTCTGCGCAATTCCCCATGAGGTTAAGCGTGCTGCACCCGTTGCAAGTGAGGAGCGGAAGGTGGTTTGGATTTATTGGGCCCCAATACCAGGTAAGGGCGTAATGAAAATGGCATCAGGGCGACTGGAGGTAAGCCTGTCTCTGACAGATAAATGAGCATCAAACCCCAACAGGGCAATGTCCTAATACAAGCATGCTCAGGAATTTGGAGGCTTTGTTGGGCCAGATGGTCAGTGATACCAGGATCCAAATGAACCAATCATCCTGCCAGAGAGCCTTTGCCGATGACTTTCATAATGAGTCTGCAGGTAACATTATGGTGTTCGGTTATCATTCCAGAAGTTATATTATGTTGACACCCTGAGAATATGGAGAGCGCTGTCTGCTTGTTGGCAGAGTGGAACTTATATCAGGCTCCCTGAGATAGCAAGAATGGCAAAGTAACTGGTCACGAGTGCAGTATTACATGCACTGGCAGTATAACATGCAGTATTACATGCAGTATTACGTGCAGTGCTTTGTCAGTGGAGAGGCAGGATTACTTAAGTAGCTACAACTGCTGAAGAAAGGCAGCTTATCTCAAGCTTTTGAACGGTTAAAAGGTAAAAAAAGGAGGAAAGTGGCTCAGGGAAATAGGTCTCCAGCTGGCTTGACTGCTGGGCTTGCTGCTCATTGCTAGCCTGAAATGAGTCCAAGATCCAGTATACATGAAAATTCAAGCTTACCAATCCATAGATAAGAGATATACACATCTGTATCAGAGGGAATAAGTGTGAGTGCTCAGTACAGACATTGGCCGGAAGGTAAGGTAAGAGGGCATGTACATACCTGTGCCAGCGCTGGCTAGCCAACAAGGGCAGTTTTGAAGCCCACACAAATTAGTGTGCGCGAACCAAGGTGATATTTTAAACCTTGGACACAGTAGCCCCATCACACTGATTGCTGATCATTGCTGGTTGGTGAAATCTTTTGGCCTGCATGGGATTCGATCGTGATTGCTCGTGACAAGAATCTTCCGATAAATTTTATTAATAAATCATTTCATCTTTCATGTAGCAAAGATTTGCCTCGAGACGTCCTTGGTACCACGGCCTAAATGGGGGCGTCGAATGCTCGATCGCGTGCACAATCATCACTACCAGTAAAAATTGAGCAGGGCAAGCGATCTTCTCTAGCTTGGATCTTGTCCGCCCTCATTCCAATCTCGGGGCTGTCTGTGCTCCTGACAGTTGCACACACCAGCAGGCAGGCAGCAACAGCAGCTCCTGGTGGAATATATGACGAAAATAATGCGGATGGTGTTCAATTGCTACCTCTGGAGAGCAAGCCTTTGCACCTTGCAGCGGAAATTTGGTCAAGCAAACATGCAGGCCCCCCTACCAATGTCTCTTTCTCTGACCAAATGTCCTCTTTAAAATTTCCAATACTCTGGGCTGCACCTTTCTTTTCCCAGAGCGGTAAGGGGTCTTTTTTTTGAATCACACAGCCAGCTTGCATGCTTGCATACTGCATTAATGGTGGCAACTTTGAACTAGTTGCGCATTTTGAACTGTGTGCAGGGTATGGAACCGAAGCTATAAGGTAAGAAGTTTGAATACATGGTGTAGTGTGCACTGTACTTGGGTCAAGAATTTTATCCCTGATTGCTATCTCTTGTCCCCATGCAGCTACGTTTCTGCCCTCCTCCGCCACAATCTGATAGCTCCAAGCGACATTTACATTCAACAGAGTGGGGATGAAATCCACCCAGCAATTGTGGAGCAGATGGACACAGATTTGAAGAGCCTGCTGATGGGCCAGGAGTATGATGCGATGATGAAGGTGCTAGACCTGTCTGGCACAATTAATTGCTACCTCTATGCTACTGGGAAGTTTGACTTGTTGAGGGCACCAGGAATGCTCACCTTTGAGGCTGGATCTGCTTGAAGTTGCTCGTTCCTTGCACTTTAACCCCTGTCATCTGTCTCCCAGAACTAACATAAACGTCACCTGGATGCACTGGTTCCTGAATCACAGAAATTGCCTCCCAGCTTGGCAAGCCGTCCCGTCATTCTCATTTGTGAGTTATGAATGCCTTTGCGCATCAAATCCTGAATGCAAGACCAATCCTTGAGGTGGATGACTGAGAAAGCGCTTAACCGGTGAACTGTGTTGTTTGAGTAGTTGGGAAGCTATTGGCTGCACTGTGTCATCAAAGCGCACATGTCCTACCACAAATCATTTTTCATGGACATCTGCTCTGCGCCTACAGGCCACACTTTTCCAACTTGCTGGAAGCAGCCCAAAGGGCAGCAGCCTCCGCAACAACAAAGCCCAAGTGAACAGGTCTTGGACAAGGGCACAGATGCAGAGAAAGGAGTGACAAGGTCAGGTGCAGCAGCGTCGCCTCTGGTAAAGTCCATTTCCCAAATTCATACAAAAGAGAGCCGCCAACAAGTGTCACCTACCAAAGTGTGTGGAGCTGCCTGCAGGATTTATTCTGCTTTCCATGCATGGGGGCAAAGACGCAAGAGCAGACAAACTAATATCTCATTCTCTCAGACCTTACATTGGCAGGTCGAGCCTGGATTTATATGGCAAGGGAGCATCTTTGTTCCATCAAAATGTCATGTGCTCCCTCAACTTCAAGCTATTCGCTTTTTGTCACTGTAGCTTGCCGATAGTGCACACTAGTGCCCCAACTGGGCCGGCACGATTGCTGAGGGGTCAACAAAAAAGAGTAGATGATGGGAAGGAATCCAAAGGTCCAAGGAAAGGACCAGCCACTGGACAGCAACCTGCAGACCCTTCTATCCATCCCCCAAGCCTGCCAGCCACAGCAGCAACCAAACCTGAACCAAGCTGCCCATGCCTCAACAACAAGATCAAGGTGTGATGCAGTACAGATCAAGGTGTGATGCAGCGCAGTGCAAAAGGCAACGTTGGACCTTTGGCAGTTGCATGGCTTTGTAAAAATCCAAAGACCCTTGTGCACAGGGTTTATTCTGCCATTAGCTCAGTTTTGCAGCATTTAAGCTGAGGCATCCTGATTAATTGTGCATGTTATGAAATTGCATACAAATTTTTTGCAAGCTGTTGTTTGTGGCATGCAGCATGCATATGGTATGTGCTTGCGGAGACAGATTGCTGTCCCAATGTAGCTAAGTCTCTGCCCCCCTCCGCCAAAACTTGATAGCTCCAAGCGACATCTCCATTAAACAGAGCCTGCTGGCAGAGACAAGTTTTCAATTACTTGGACTAGGTGTTTGCCCATGCAGACACATGCACACCCAAACACACAGCGTCTTGGTAGACATTAACACTTTTGTGTTACACTCCAGTCCAAAACATTTGGGATGCTCTTGCAGGACAAAGTTGTTTATCTGGTGGGGCGATCCATGTTTGAAACCGAGCGCTTGCCTGCAAAGTTGGCCAAATATGCTCAGGCAATGGATGAGGTATGCTTCACTGGCAGCTAGTCAGCTTCTTCTTAGCTGCCATGTTGCTGTGAAAACAACAGTTTCATGTTTCATTCAAGGTTAGACGTAGTATCAGTGGCCAGAAACCCCAACTGCTTGAGACCGATAGACAAATGTCTTTGAGCGCTTTAAATCCTGGATAGTTTGCGCACTGTGACCTACATAGTGTAAGTATGATATTCACGAACTTGTGTGTCGCAGATTCTTGTTCCATCCATGTTTAATGTGGACTCATTTGTAGCCTCAGGTATCAATACTTCAATACACACCTTACCCCAGGTATGTTTGGCTTGTGTTCACCTTCAAGGATTGTGCAAGGCTGCACAAGCTGATACACACTGTACAATGAAAATCTACTGCATTTCTCCTAGTGCCTGATATCACAAAATCTTTGCTTGGTGTTAGCTTATGTCAAAATCGAATGTAACTTGCCGTGTCTTGTAGACATACACACAGTGCATCCAGTGCAATGTCCAACATTCTGGTGCTTTGTTTCTTCCCTAAGAAATCCCACAGTACCATTGAGACTTATTTCACGATGCTTGAGCCGTTAGTTGCATATCTGTGGCACAGGGTGCAGGGCAATGTTTCAAGGAAAGTTCGAGTCGAGGTGTTGGTACGGCAGAGGTTATTCATTTGACAGTCAATCTCTATTGCCTTGAATGCCTAATTAGCTTTAACTCTGGGAATGTGATCAGACTCGATGCTTGTATACCATGCATGGTTTATAAGCACAGTGCACGCAGCTGCCCAAATTTGCAACCGTGGAAAACAAGTGCATATGCTCAAATGCCACTGTGCTCCGCCACATACCATCAATCCATCTGCTGACTTCAGGGCATAAACACCACTTTCTATCACCCTGAAGCCCCGCCCCTAGACCTCTATGCAACGGGCACTTTGATCATGGGTACAGACCCTTACACTGGTCAAGCACCTCAGAGTAAGACGCGTCCACAAAACATCCTTGACATTGAAGCATGTCACGGAGGGTTGCTGCATTGCGCAAGCAAGAGAAAGGACACTGTCCTGGCAGGGTTAGAAAATTTATGGACAAAAGCACCCAATCCCCTCCAAAGGTAGTCCTATGGGCTGTGTGTTTCAAGCTGGCCTCCATCAACCACATGCCCAGAAACTCCCACCTACTTTGGCAATGCTGCACCACAACTTATGTAACCCCTTTGCATTGGCCAGCTCCAGCAGGGGAGTCAGGAGCACCAGACCCAGCAGGGTACCAGGCTATACACCCAGCTACTGAAGATGTTGATTCACGCAAAGTAACACCTGAGGCAGCTACCAAGGGCAAGCGAGGGTCTATTTTCAAGACAGGGGGCTTTGGGGAGATCAGCCTCTTTGGCAATACCAAAAAACATCCCAGCGATAAGGGCAGCGCAGCTAGCAAGCCCAGAGAGCCTCGTCTTGCCACTCCACAAATAGACCATGCAGCCTCTAAGCCCAAGGGCAGCAAGCAGCATGTCAGTGCCGGGGCAGCGGCAGCAGCAGGGCTGGACAGCGTTTCCTCACAACGGCTGAATAGCAGGAGGCTGCTGGCTGCTTCTAATACAGAAGCCGAGCAAGCCATGCCACAGGGCCTTGATGGGCTAGGCAGCCATGGAAACGCTCTACTCCAAACAAGCCAGGCAGGCTGCATAGACCAGAGCCGCTACGATGGCAGCAGTGGCCACAAATCACTGCAGTGCCCCAGCCCAAGGGGGAAACACACCTTCAGTGTTTCCACACCAGCCCCTTTCAGATTTTTGTCTGTCTTCAAGTGGGAGGTGCGTCATTAAAGGCCTGTCACAAGCTATAAATGGCATGACGTGCCAGGAAGTAGGTTTTCTCAGACACACAATATTTGTATGGTGAGGCTGTTGGTATTGGAATTGGCAGGTCTTTTATATGTCGTGAGCCAAATTTCACGAATTGGCGTGTCTTGTGCCCTTGCTCAGAGCCAAAGGTGCAGTATCCTGATGTCTGCAGGACCGCAAGGGCTGGGACCTGCTGCTGAGAGCCTACCTAAGGGAGTTTGAGCCTTCGGAGCAGGTGGAGCTGCATGTGGTGACGCATGCCTTTGGAGGTCAGGTGTGTACAAGCAAGATTGTCTGAAGGTGCATGTGTATGTGTGTGTCTGTGCATTCAAGGCAAGCTCTCAAGTCTCTCAGGTATCAGCAAGCTGAGTTGTTCTAGGGAGGGCAGGGGTTGCGTCAAGAAATTAAACCACAAATGCACAGCACCAATATGGCAATTTCATCTCAATTTTGTGCTCCTTCTTTTCTGTGCATCACTTTTGTATTACGTTCATTGTTTATTACACGTATGCGCAATTAGATTCACGCACAATTGCATGGTACATTAACGCCATGAGGTTTGGTTGCAACTTGTTGCACATTGCCTGTGTTATGGAGTTTCCAGGCTTCTGACACACAGGAGCATGGCACCCTGTCACATGCAATACTGTGTTGAAACCCTTGTGCAAGAAAAAAAGATAAGGAAAGATACACAGGTAGTGTAGCACTCCCTGCATCAATTAAGGAAAAAGAGTCGTCTAGGGCCTAAACACCGTACCACACCACCAGAAAAACAAAAAGTCAGTAGGGATCAAGGGGATGACTTGCAGTAACCCATTCCTGGTCTTGATGATGATTTGCAGCAAAAGTTTTCTCAAGAGCGTGTCTACTAACGAGTTTATAAGCATATTGAACCGAATGAGTTAAGTTCACAGCAAGCTTGGTGACTTCTGAGGATCTAGACCGAGATGTTTCAGAGGCTCCAAACTATAAGGGCTGTAGATGGTACATCCCACTCCCATAAGGATAGTGTGGAGGCTAACAGGCCGCAGCTCGGCAAAGGTGTTGACAGAGTACGCTGTGCTGGTGGTGAGCGGCTTCAAGCTGGCTCCTAGGCCTGGTATCTTCACAGTACTTGGCCTCAACAGGATGGATGTGCCGCTGTGCATACATTATAATGTGCAAGAGCACAAATGTCTAGGGTTGCTGGAAACCGTATATGGAAATTTTTTATAACTTATATACCGTATATATACCCCGTATATACCCGGTATACCGTAGAAACCGTACATACCAAAAATCCCAACCCCCCCGATCAGACCCCCAGGGGCGTCATTGCGTAGCTCTCGAAGAGCAGGGAGCGCACAACCAATTACTTTTTCCAATCAAAGAGTCCA
>LKMJ01002806.1_pt1 | contig 16142 bp, 17 predicted proteins | sample 643391 | NCBI WGS metagenome assembly LKMJ01 (sample SAMN04112250, study PRJNA286221) | soda lake metagenome | biome: soda lake; feature: Kulunda Steppe; material: water; isolation source: sample PL-Br10 brine of Picturesque Lake | place: Russia: Kulunda steppe | collected 2010-07
CGAGCACGAAGTTCAGATCGGCCCGAATCTGCCCTCTATCGAGGAGTGAGATGGTTGCTTCGACCATACACACTGTTAGAGCCGCGAACACTTAGTTTCCGACCAGCGGTGAGCCGTCCGCACGCGGGCCGAGTTCGGGACCGAAAGGCGGCTCGTTCGGATCGATCTGTCGGCGCTTCCGGTAATCAGTCGATCGCTCGACGGGGATACGGCCGATGGCACTGATCATCTCGACGTACTCGGCAAACGAGCGCCGCTGCCCAAAGGAGCCCCCAGCCCGTTTCGTGATCTCCTCGGAGAGAATCGTTCCCATGAAATCGTCTGCGCCACAGCTAAGCATCTTCAGCCCCTGTTCGTCGCCGTATTTGACCCAGGAGGACTGGATATGGTCGATATTGTCGAGATACAGCCGGGAGACCGCAATCATCAGCTCGTCCTCGTCGGTCGTCGCGCCGCCGTCGACCATCCCGCGTTCATAAAGCGGTGTGTTCGCGTGGACAAACGAGAGTGGGACGAACTCGGTGATTGCACCGGTTCTCTCCTGTAGTGTTCGAATCTTTTCTAGATGTTCGATCCGGTGTGCTTCGTTCTCGACGTGGCCGTACATGATCGTCGCAGTGGTGTCGAGACCGACACGCGACGCGGCTTCCATCGCCTCGAGCCACTCGCTGCTCGTGATCTTGCCGGGACAGATCACATCGCGGACCTCGTCGACGAGTATCTCGGCGGCCGTTCCCGGCACGCTGTCGAGGCCCACTTCGGCGAGTCGACGGTACACCTCCTCGTACCCCCACGGCGCACCACGCTGTGCGTGGTAAGCCTCTTCGGGTGTTATCGAGTGAATGTGGACGCCGTCGACGCTCATCGCCTCGATCTGCTCGCGGTAGGTGCCCGGATCGGTCTCGTAGCGCGCTGGCGGTTTGTAGTTGAGATCACCACGGTCACTCGCTTCGAGCAGCGCTCTGTGTTCGTCATCGAGAACGAGCGCCGGGTGAAGCCCGCTGACGGATGTCACCTCGTAGATGCCGGTATCGAGTGCCTGCTCGACGATTTCTCTGGACTCGGCCGGTGTCTTCGTGAAGCCGCCGTGGTCGGCGTCGTTCTCCCTGAGGAACTGCTCGGAGCGGTCCTTGAAATTACAGAAGAGACAGCCGGTGTTGCAGGCGGTCGTCACGTTGTTGTTGAGATTTGCAACGAAGGTAACCTCCTCGCCAACCATCTCGGCGCGGCGTCGGTCGGCGATCTCTAGCACCTGCTCTTTGCGAATCGTGTCGATCCCTGGGCGGTCAGTACCGGTCGTGAGCAACTCGATCCCGTCATCGACAGTGAGACGCGTCCCATCGCGTGCCTTCTTCAGCGCGTTCTCGAAGGACTGGTCGGTCTCTGGACGGCAGTCGAACTCGAAGCTGCCTGGCACGTTGGTTCGACGCCGGGACGCATCTGCCATTGTCTATGCTGGGACGGCGTAGCGATAAAAGAACCCTGATCCTGGTATGGTTTGCCGCCCTCGCCGACACTAGTCGTCGTCTTCGAAGGCGAGCTCCGGACTGGTCCAGATGACAAACTCGTCGTCGTCTTCGCGGTCGATGACGCCATTTATGTGCTCGTCTGCCATCGGTGGATCGTTCACCTCGCTTTCGACGATCGGAGAGACCTGGCGGACGTCGTCGACGATCCAGCCGATATGTCCCTGGTCTTCGAACGCTTCGGAATCGAAGACGACGATCAACTCGCCGGCCTCGTCATTTTCTTTCCCGATCGTCACCTTCGGGTTGAGAATCGTCGTGATCTGGCCACGCAGATCGACGACACCCTCGACGTGTGCTGGTGTGTTCGGCACGCGAGTGATGTTTTCGTGTTTGACGATCTCCTCGATATACTCGATGTCCAGACAGTAGTGTTCGTCATCGAGCGTAAACTCGAGTACGCGGGTTTCTTTTTCCTGTGTCGGTTCGGCCTCTTCGGCGACGGCGGCCTCTGTCGTCTGTGTAGCAGCCGCTCCAGCGCTACCGGCAGCCGCCGTCCCAGCACCGCCCTCCGAGAGCGTCGGACCAGCCGTCTCGGGCTGTGCAGTCGTCTCTGTCCCATCGAGTGCGGCCTCCAGATCGTCCATCTCGGGAAGCGGTGCACTGACACTATCGTCGCTGCTCGCCTCTTTGTCCGGTGTCGCTGTCGGATCGCTGCCCGTCTTTTCGCCTGATGTGGCTGTCGGATCGCTGCCTGATTTCCCTCCGTTCTCACTCGCGGTGTCTCCACCGTTTTTCGGTGCACCGTCAGTTCCAGTCGAACCAGCATCCCCCGTGGCAGCCGAGACGGTTTCATTTTTGGCAGCCGGAGTCTCAGTTGTCCTGTCCGATTCGCCGGCAGCATTTACCTCCTGTTTGGTGTTCTCAGTGCTCGTCTCGGCAATGTCTTCCATCGTCTGTGTTTCTGGGCCACCGTCGGCACGCTCGTCGTCTGTCTCGGACGGGCTGTCCGCCCCACTGTCTCTACTCCCCTCTCGCATCTGCCGGATGCGTTTTGCGCGATCCATCCGATCGTTGTCAGTCATGCTTTCACCTTGGCGTGATTGTCGAGTTCGTCTGCAATCGAGAGAAATACGTCTTCCATATCCACAGATTGCTCGTAGGTAAAGATCGATTTGCCGGCAGTAAACGCCCGCTGGAGCGCAACACGCTTGCGGACCTCCCAGACTGGCTTCCCGGCGAACACTTCGTTTAACCACTCGATCATCATCTGGTCTTCGTTCGTGGTCTCGACACGGTTTGCGACCGCGCCGATTGTGTTGACCTGGATTCCCAGCATCTCTTCGAGCGCTGCGGTCTGATCGATCAACAGCTCGATCGCCCGCTCTGAACTCGCCTCCGTCAGTGCGGGCACGACCACGTTTCGGGTTGCGAAGATGCTCGATTCGGTCAGGCGACCGTAAAACGGTGGTGAGTCGACGATGACGTAGTCGTACTCCGACTCGACTGTCTCCAGTGCCTTCGCGAGAAAGTCGAGTGCGTGTCCGTCGGAGACATCGGCTGGCGAGACGTTGATCGCAAGCGAGGTCAGTGCCTCGACGCCCGCTGTGTGACCGTCTGCTTTGAGTTTGGCCATCAGGTGGGCGATCGTCAGCTCCTGTTCGGCGTGCAACAGATCCAGATTCGACGGCAGGACATCCATCTCCTCGTGTTCGACGATCAGATCGGTGACGATCGATCGACTCCCGCTGTCTGTCAGCACGTCGAAAATCGACGGTGGCATCGCGTCGTACGCATCCAGCAGCCCCAGGCCTTCGGTCGCGTTGCCCTGTGGGTCCATATCGACGAAGAGCACGTCCCGCCCGCGGGCGTTGAGCGCTCCCGCGATGTTGATCGCGATCGTGGTCTTGCCAGTCCCACCTTTGGCGTTTGTTACACAGAGTTTCGTTGCACGCTCCTCGCCTATCATCTGCACGTGTCGGATCGATGTGGTCCGTCGTAATAAAAACACGCACCCCATTATCACGAAGAAAAGCGCGGATAGCGCGTGATTTCGGCGGTCTCTGTCCGTCAGACGCCCGTCTTGCTGACGCGAACATTTATGAGTACGTAGCAGGTATATCGGGCTAGTTATGAGTATGAACCCGAGCGATTACGACCTCGACGAACTCCGGAAGATGGCCCGGGAACGGGGTGGAAAAACCAATGGCGGGGACGGTGACGAGCCAGATCTCGGCCTCGATTCGATGCGTGGTGAGAGTGACGCGAGCGCGGACTCGTTCCGTGCTGGCCTCTACCGAGAACTGCTCCCACTCGAGGCGGGTGGAGACGCAGAGAAACCGTATCTGGAGACACTCCCCGAGGAAAACAGCGGCGAACGACTCATCTTCGAGTGGCTCGAATTTCTCCTGTTGCACGCCGGCCACCAGGGTGCTCGCGAGGCGATTGCCTACTACGAATCCGTCGGCTGGATCACCGAGGGCTGTGAATCCGAGCTGAAAGACTACATGCTCGGTCTCGACGAACAGGCCGCAAGCGACCCCACCGATCTCGATGTCGACGATCATCTGCTGAGTCTCGTCTACATCGCAAAACTCGCCTCGATGAACTAGGGCTCATACTCCTGTCGAGGTCACTTGTCGATACGTTGACTATTTTTCAGCCGTGTTTCGTTGCCCAGTTTTCACAGACGATACTGTCTGACAAATGTATATAAACGGTGTTTGCCTACGACTGACAGATGACTCCGACAGTCGACGCCGAGATGGAAGAGGTGCCGGCGACAGCTGTTGCCGGTGACAGCAACACGTTCCCAGTGGGCGTAAACCTGGGCAGTACACGAACGGTGATCGCACATCCCTCCGAGCACGGGAGCGGGCTGCGAACCAGCCGGACACTTTCCTGTCTCGCACGCTACGACGACCCGCTGACCGGAGAGCAGCGGTATCTCTACGGTGAGGAGGCAGCGATGGAGTACCCCGACCAGGTGGAGTACATGCTCCGGTCCGGGCTGCCGGAAGGATCGGCAACGGAACTCACCGAGCAGTTCTTCGAGGCGGTGATCGACTCACACGAGATCCCCGAACAGAGTACAGTCGTCTACGCAACACCGACGATCGACAACCCGGAGGGGCTGGCGAATCTGGAGCAGGTCATCGAGGGCAGCGCGATCGGTGGCCAGCTCGTCGAGAGCTACCCCGAGTCACTGTGTGGCGCCGTCCCGGCGGTGGGTGAGGAGCTCGAAGCCTTGCAGGAGATCTTCGTCACCCTCAACATGGGATCGACGAACCTAGAGATTTCGGCGTATCGCCGTGGCGAGCAACTCGTGCCCTTTAGCACTGGCGCGGTGACAGGAAACGAGGTCGACCGCGCCATCGCGAATCTCGTCGAAGAAGAGACACAGGGCCGTGTCAACATCGACACCAACACCGCACGGGAGTACAAAGAAGACTACGGGAACTTCGACGAGTTCGAACCATTCACGGATATTATCCAGCAGCCCGGCGGTGGCACCCACGAGTTCACCATCGAGCGTTCAGTGATGGAAGCCCTGAACTCCTATCTCGACGACGTCGTCGAGGAGTTTGCGAACCGTTTCCTCCCACAGCTTGCGAACAAACACATGCGTGTCTACCAGCTTGCGCTCGACAAGCCAATTGTGCTGACAGGCGGGATGGCCTGCATCCCCGGCATCGTCGAGGCCTTCGAGGAGCGTGCAAGCGAGGAGCTCGGCCGGGAGATTACGGCTATCGCTCCGGAACGGGCCGATCTCGCTGCGACGATCGGCGCACAGCGCATCGCCGCAGCACTCGGCAAATCGCGGTAACTACTACGGCAGATGTCACTCTACGAGCGGTCCATTTGTGGGTGAAATCCCTTCCCGTTCGAGCACTTCGTCGACGTAGTACGACTGCAGCGAGTCAGCCTCGCCGAGGTCGATCTCCGCACACAGATCGTCGAAGACGATCTGTCCGTCGTGAAGCACTGTCACCCGATCCAGCGACGGTTCGAACTCGGTGACACGATGTGTCGAGACGAGCACGGTGTTGCCGCGGTCGACGTATCTTTCGAGAAAGTCGAGAAAGCGAGCCGTCGAGACGTCGTCGAGCGCACCGAGTGGCTCGTCGAGCAGCAGAATATCCGGCTTTTTTATCAGCGCAATCGTGAGATCGAGTTTGCGGGCAAATCCACCCGAGAGGTCGCCGGCCACCCTGTCGAGGGCTCTCCTCAGGCGGAGTTCGTCGACGACGTGGCGGTTCCACTCCCAGTCATCAGCTCCGACGAGTCCCGCAAAGACGTGGATGTTCTCCCGGACAGTGAGGCTCGGATAGAAGTTGGGTTGCTGGAAGCCACAGCCGACGGTGAGATCTGGCATCGAAATCGTCCCCTCGGTCGGCTGTGTCAACCCGAGTACCAGCCGCATCAGCGTGGATTTTCCCGAGCCGTTCGGGCCAAGCAGGCAGTGGTACTGCCCGCCACCGATCGATAGCGAAATCCTATCCAGGGCGCGCACCGCTCCATACTCTCGTGTGATTCCGTCGAGTTCGATATGCTCACTCATTAGCTCGTCCTCCGGTAGTAGACGATTGATCCTTTCAATGCGAGTGCCGCAAGCACGAGCAAGCCGGCAAGGATGGCATACCAGTCAGCGAACGACGAGATGTCAGAGCCTTTGAGCATCATGCTTCTCGTCAGCACCATCGTGTAGTACGTCGGCAACAGCTGTGCGATCGTCGTCCGAACCGTCGAGAAAAAGCCGAGTGGGTACACGAGTGCAGAGAGGCCAACAACTCCGAGCATCAGTGTCACGTTCGCGAACAGCCCGATCGGCCGGAACCTGGCCAGGATCATGATCGTTGCGCTGACCATCCCGAGCAAGAGAAACGTTCCAAGCAGTGCGAGTATCGCACCCGGCGCGAGTGAGTCGATGTCGTGGCCGTAGTACACCGACGCCGCATGAAAGATCGTGATCGGCCCAGCCAGCAACGCAGTGAAAAACAACAGCTTCGCGGCGATCATCGACTCCAGTGAGGATTCGACCCGGAGCCGATCGAGGACGGCCGACTCGTTTTTGATGTTGTACGGCACGTAGGTGAGTGCAAAGAAGATGACAAGCACCATCAGAAAGGTCGGGTAGAGATACTCGGGGAGGTCTCGCTCCTCGCCGACGACCTCACGGTCGGCCGAGATATCAGCTGCCAGGAGATTATCTAGCTCTGTTTCGATTAATCCGGTTATCACCTCTGACGGCGAAAAAAACGGCACGATACTGCCGTCGACGACGAACGTAAACTCGGCTTGTTCACCCTCGGAAGTGATGTTTTCCGGAACTTCGAGGATCGCATACACCTCCTCGCGTTCGAGCATCTGGTCGGCCTCAGCACGGCTCTCTACCTCTGTTGGTTCGGTAAACGCTGTGAGACTGCCTTCGACAATCTCCATCTCGGAGTCTGTCACCTCGTCGCTTTCGGCGACGACAGCAACCGGCACCGATCGCGGGAGTACATCCTGAAACAGTGCGCTCGTTCCGGCGAAAAAAATCGGCAACAGGAGGAGCAAGAAGACGAGCAACAACACGTTGCGCGCACTCCAGTTGAGCTCTTTATGTATCAGTGATTGTAGCGACATGAACTGGGTGCGTTACCCAGCCAGTGCTGGTGATTGGACCGAGTTAAAGTCGCCATCACCAGTCTGATCGAGTTCATCGAGTGCCTGGAAGAACTCGAGGATATCATCGGTCGTCGTTACGTATTCGAACGTAACGCGGTTGTTTTCAGTGCCGATGGCGATATTCTCGGCAAGCTCTTGGAACTCTGGATCTTCAGCAAACGCCGACAGTGCGAAGTTTGCAGTTCCAGCAAGCTCCTCGGCATCCTGATCGGTCGGAACTGTCAGACCCATGTTGAGCGACATCTGGCTGCCCTCAGTGCTGTAGGTCATTGTCATGATACTGACTTCTGGCAGCCCCTGTTCCTGTTCACCGAGCTCTGGGTCGGTGAAATCGATTGCTGCTTTCATGAGTCCATCACCGGCGTTGTCGTAGGCATCACGGAGTTCGCCGCTGAACGGTTCAGCATCACCGGCACGCGTGTCGATCACATCTTGCACAGCCTCTTCCGTACCAGCAACGAATGTTCCATCACCGAGATCAGCAAACCACGCCTCCTCATCTGGGTCGAAGTAGACGGTCACTCCGTTGTAGGTCTCTGATTCGAACTCGTCGAACTCTTCATCAGCAGTGTCAACAAAGTCGTCCCAGTCCCAGTTACTCTCGATGATCACACCAGCGTACTCCTCTTCAGTGTCGGCATCGATATCCTCGTCGAGCTGGAAGAACATCGTTGCGCTGTGGAAGTCATTGACGTCGAAACCACTCTCATCTTCTGCTTCTTGAAGTACTTCTTCCCAGCTCTGTGGATCGTCTGGATCGAGGTCGTCATCAAGCGCGATGAGGCCATCCATCAGTTCCGTTGTCGCCTGATCGGTGGTAAACGCGCCATCGAAGAACATCACTCCGTCGACATCAGCGGGGACAGAATCCTCGGAACTGGCATCCCCAGTCCCGATTCCAGGTCCATCACCTGTCTCGTCTGTCTCGTCTGTCTCGCCGTTGCCGGCATCGTCGTCACTTGCTGTATCGTCGCTTGCCTCTCCATCGTCTGGATCATCTGCTGCGCCGTCGTCGATATCGTCGTCACCTGCTGTATCGTCGCTCGAACCACCAACACAGCCAGCGGTAATCACCACGAATGCAAGCAAGAGCGCGATTTGGACTCGCTTCGAGCCGAGTAACCCTCCGTCGACCCGAACTATACTGCGAAGTGTTTGCACCGGATTCTGCATCGTGTGTGTACCGTTGTATACCGAAGTTAATAAGTTTATTATAAGGAGTTGTCAGTACTCTATATCTATTGAGGATACACCTTGGTACACGTTCACTCCATCACAGCTCTGGTTCCCTGTGCGTCCGCGAGAACATGATCGGTTTGATCATACGACTACGAATCAAACTTGCCCAGCAGATCGGACACGAAAAGAAATCCGTTATCAGCAGTAGCAGTCGTTTTCGACATCGTCTCCCAATCTCTCCGAGCAGAGCCGAACTCCGTATCCCTCCTCGCAGCGAGACGAACTGGTTGGGTTACCCAGCCAGTGCTGGTGATTGGACCGAATTAAAGTCGCCACCGCCAGCCTGATCGAGTTCATCAAGTGCCTGGAAGAACTCGAGGATCTCATCGGTCGTCGTCACGTACTCGAACGTGACGCGGTTGTTCTCGCTGTCGATCTCGAGGTTGTCGACCAGCTCTGCGAACTCTGGATCTTCAGCAAACGCCGACAGTGCGAAGTTTGCAGTTCCGGCAACCTCCTCGGCATCTTCATCGGTTGGAACCGTCATGTCCATGTTGAGCGACATTTCACTGCCGTCCGTACTGTAGGTCATTGTCATGATACTGACTTCTGGCAGCCCCTGTTCCTGTTCACCGAGCTCTGGGTCAGACACATCGATTGCTGCTTTCATGAGTCCATCACCAGCGTCGTCGTAGGCATCACGGAGTTCGCCGCTGAACGGTTCGGCATCACCTTCGCGCGTGTCGATCACATCTTTGACAGCCTCCTCGGAACCAGCGGCGAATGCGCCGTCACCGAGATCGGCAATCCAGCCCTCGTCATCTGGGTCGAAGTAGACGGTCACTCCGTTGTAGGTGTCTGATTCGAGCTCGTCGAGCTCGTCATCAGCAGCGTCGACAAAGTCGTCCCACTCCCAGTCACTCTCGATGATCACACCAGCGTACTCCTCTTCAGCATCGGCATCGACATCCTCGTCGAGCTGGAAGAACACCGTTGCGCTCTGGAAGTCACTGACGGTGAGATCGCTCTCATCTTCTGCTTCCTGAAGCACTTCGTCCCAGCTCTGTGGATCGTCTGGGTCGAGCTCGTCATCGCCAAGCTCGATGAGGCCATCCATCAGTTCTGTTGTGGCCTGATCAGTCGCGATTCCACCGTCAAAAAACGCAACGCCGTCGACATCAGCTGGCACTGAGTCGATTTGAGCGTCCGGCGAGGACGCGCCGTTGTCATCGTCACCTAACCCCATACAGCCGGCAGTGATTACGACGACGCCGAGCAGGAGGGCAATCTGTCTCTGTTTCGAGTCGAGGATCCCGCCGTTGCTTTGCAGGAGTCTCCCGATCGATCGGAATGGATTTCGCATCGTATTGACTAAACTAGTATACTGGTCTTAAGAACTTTACCATTAGACAAATTCAGTTGCATTTCTAATTTATCTATCACTCTCTGTTGTCGACAGAGAGAAACGCTTTTGCGTCGGTCGCCAAACAGCTATGCATGGACTGGCCACACGATCCCGATGGCGAGCAAGGGAGTGAAGGGCGGCGGAACTACGGCCACGCGGTGCTTGCAAAAAAGATCGACGAGGAGGCGGATTTTCCGTTCACCGCCGGAGAGTACGTCGACCAGTACGGTGATCATCCGATCCGGATCGATTACGAGCAGGTCGTCAGTGTCGAGACAATCTTCGAGTCGATCGACGACGACGAAACCTTCGAGACCTTCCCGGAGTTTCACAAACGCGTCGGCAACGCACTCCGCGAGGCTGATTACTGGCCGTACCGTCTCGAACACGCCTGAGCTACCGGATCTGAAACACGCCTGAGCTGACTAACCCACTCCGTCCACACTGTGGTGTGTGTTCGCGTAACATACTTCTCCGCTGGTCTCGTAGATTCAGCGATGAGCCAGCCAGACATCGAGGCGCATTCAGACGACATTCCACCGGGAGTTACGGCGGACCTGCTCGCCTCGGAGCGTCGGTGTCGGCTGCTGTCGATACTCTCTGAGGAGGGTGAGACGGCGGTCGTCGATCTGGCTGTCGGCGTGCTAGACGAGTGTGAGGAGCCGACTCACCACGAGCGAACACGGATGCTGAACGAACTGTTTGGGAGACACCTTCCGGCGCTGACGGCAATCAACGTCGTCAAGTACAACTCACAGCTTGGAACAGTCGTCCTCCGTGACCAGGAACTCGGCGAGCGGGCAACACAAACACTCGGTGAGCAGTGACCGATCCAAACCCAGTGACAGCGCATCAACTGCTGCCGAACACCGTGGCTTTTTCACGCCCAGCCAGATAGAGGGCGGTCGAGAAGACGTTGAGCAGCGGGATCATCGCGAGCGTCGTCCAGAACACCGGGCCGCCATCCCAGTCGCTGTGTGTCCGGAGATACCAGCTATCCCGGTAGGTGAAATATGGCACGGCGACGAACGTCAGGAGAAAGAACCCGAACAGCAGGGGGCCGGAGCTGGCGGCGGTCGCCCCGGCGAGTGCTGCGAGACTGCCACCGAGGCTACCGAGCATACCCGCAGTCGACGGCTCACCACGCGGCGATTCGGCCGGCAGGTAAAGCGTGTGATAGCCGTCGGTCACCTCGACAAGAATCTGCTCGCCGTACAGCGATGCAAGCTGTTCTGGTGGGATGTCGAGAGCGTCGAGCAGTTGACCGAGCGCCGAGTCCGCGTCGGGGTTACTGTCCTCTGGCCAGCCGAGATACAGCTGGACCTCGCCGGCGTCGATGATGTCAACAGTCAGCACGAGCGCCTGGCCAGTGCCGACAGTGTCCGGATACTCGGTGGGGATCTCCGCGACCGGCACTCGCCTGGCGTCGGTGATCTGCCCACGGCGGACTGTCCCGTCGGGCAGTGTCGCCTCCGAGGAGTTCGCCAGCTCGGCTTCGAGGGCGAGAAACCGTTCTGCGACGCGGTCTTCTGTGGTCTCAGAGCGCTCCTCGGCGCTGACCTCCTCTCTTTCCCGTTCAGACACAGTAGGGTGTATCCGTTGACAGGATTAAAACCCTCTGTGGTGGCATCGAAGCTGTGTGTGGCTACTCACAACAGAACTGTGAGCAAGCCGTACAGGCCAACGGGGCTAGACAGCAGGCCAACGATCACACTGAACGCTGCACGCCGGCTGTAGCGGGTCGCGACCCCGCCTTCGTCCATATCCGAGATGATGAATCGGCCGGAGCCGTCGTCCCGTTCGATCGTGAGCCGCTTGTCGGCATCCGCCAGATCAGACTCGTCGAACAGCTTCTCATCTATCGGTGGATCGCGGCGTGTCGACTCGCCGAAGACGTAGACGCTTTCTCCTGGCGGGAGCACAGTCTGCGTGTAGCGACGTCTGCGCCAGGAAGTCGGGCTAATGTCTTTGTAGTTACAGAACGTAACGATCTCGTCTCTGGGTTCTGAGCGCCTGCCGACAGTCCAGCGACGCGTCCGCTCGTCGGTTAGCTCCCAGGTCGGATCGTCTGTCGCATCCACGACAACCGTCCCGGTCCCGTCTTCGAGGAAAAACGGTGCTGTGTACGTGCCGCTTTCGACGGTTCTCCAAGAGCTGGTTTTGCCACTGTGCTTGTACTCCTCGATCCGCCAGGAGGCGTACAGACAGTCGCCGTCGGCGAACGGCTGGGAGTAGCGGTTACCGATCTCGTGAGCAGTGCCTTCGAGTTCGGTCCGACCGACTGCCATCGACTTCACTGTCTCTGTCGACGTATCTCGTACCAGCCGACCCTTCCGGTAACTGTTGACACCGCTATAAAGAAAGTACAGACCACCACCGAACAGCACGAGTGAAATAAAAAAGATGTCGTCACTGTCGAGGTCTATCATGTCGGAGACGGTCGAGAGAGCAAGCGAGTCAACGACGGTCGCCAGCAAAATCAACGAGTGGATTTCGTCGGCGATCACGGTTCAATCATCGACTCCCCGGGAGCGTGAGTTCGTTCGGACGAGCGCTGGCTGACATCTCAACTGTCGAACGCCGCACTGACATCGACATCCTCTCTGTCCTCCTCTGTGGCGGTGAACAGTTCGCGCTTGTCGAAGCCGAACTGGCGGGCAAAGAACACGTAGGGAAACTGCTTGATGCGCGTGTTGTACCGCGTGACAGCCTCGTTGTAGAACTCCCGTCGGTCGGAAATCTGGGATTCGATATCGGAGATACGCTCCTGGAACTGCTGAAGATTGTTCTGTGCACGCAGCTCCGGGTACTCCTCGACACGGGCGCGAAACGCCGCCATGACGTTCCGGATCTGCTTATCTGCGTTGGCCTGCTCGGTCGGCGTCGAGGCACGCTCGGCCTGTTCGCGTGCCTCGGTTATCTCGGTCAACAGCTCCGCTTCGTACTCCATCATCTCCTGGGCGGCATCGATCAGTTTTGTGAGTTCGTCCTGGCGCTGTTTCAGCAACACGTCGATGTTTTGCTCTGCCTGGTCGACGCTATGTTTGAGCCGAACGAGCTGGTTGTAGAGGCTGACATTAAAGAAAATTATCAGTCCCACGACAACGACCAGCACGAACAGACCAACGATTGCAAGAATAGTGCTCATTGATTGTGCAATCACAGATGACTATTATAAAATTTTATTTTGTAACTACCCGCTTTCTCACTTCGCCAGCGGCAGTGTGTCACAGTGATCCACAAATCCAACAGTCCGCGTAACCTGTCCTATACGCCAGTCAGGAGTAAAAAGCTACTGGAGGTAGGTTTTTGACCGCGTATGTCAAAGGATGACATATGAACGAGGCGACAGTGCGGGAGATTATGGATCGGGAGTACGTGGGTGTGAGCGAGGCAGACGATCTCGTCGAGACAGTGGAACTGCTTGTCGCGGAGGACAAAGAGACGGCTGTCGTCCTTCATGGCAGTGAGCTGGTCGGGATCGTGACGGATCGAGACGTGTTGCAGTCGCTCGTGGGCGGGCAGTCACTCTCTGCGGCCACTGTCGGCGACGCCATGGCCGACGACGTACCGACAGCATCGCCAGCCGAGACAGTCTCGGAGGCGGCCGATCGACTTTCGACGGACTCAGCGCGGCGGTTGATCGTCACCGACGGGACCGAACCGCTGGGTGTCGTCACTGCCGGGGATCTGCTCGCCAGACAGACCCAGCCGGAACAGGGGAGTTCGACAACAGCAGGCGCGGAGATGGCAGCGACACAACAGATGACGGCGACGGAGGAGGCGACACGGGCTGGAAACGGTGAGACGTTCGAAGAGCAGGGAATCTGTGAGGTCTGTGGCTCGCTGGCACGCGACCTCACCGCCTTCAACGGCCAGTTGCTCTGTGTGGACTGTCGAGAGATGTAACGGATGGCGACGGATATTTTTCGGCCGGAGACCGATCGTGTCGATACGGTTGTCGAGCTCTGGGTCGCGCTCGCTGCCGGGCAACAGCAGTACGGCTCACACATTCTTGCCGACACGAACCGGACACAGATCCGCGAGTCGATCCTCCAGCGCCTCGCCGGCGATCGCCTGCTGGTCGCGGAACGGGCCGACATCTGTGGATTCGTCACTTACTCGCTCGAACGCGGGACGTTCGAACAGGATCAGACACGTGGGGTCGTCGAGAACCTCTACGTCGAGCCCGACGCTCGTGGCGAGGGGGTCGGGACGGCGCTTTTAGAACGGGCCGAAACGGCGCTGTCAAATCGTGGTGCCGAGGCGATCACACTCGGTGTGATGGCGGAAAACGAGGCTGCACGACGGTTTTACCGGCGACACGGCTACGAGCCACACCGGATCGAACTCGAGAAATAACTCGATCGAAAACGATACACACTCAAAGGGGGATCTGTAAGTACGGACTGTGCCAGGGGAGCTTGGGTGGTTCAAGCACCCGACTTGTAATCGGGAGTTCGAGGGTTCAAATCCCTCCCCTGGCTTTCTGCGACGAACGTACGTGAGGAGCGAAAGCCACGTGCGAGGGATTTGAACAAGAGAAGACGCAGCGCGACCAGCGGGAGCGACCGTCCTCGCGGAGTTCACAATCCCTCCCCTGGCTCTTCTGTTCAGACGTGAGAAACCGAGCAGCGTCATCTGTTCTATCGCTAATCTGGTTATACACTCACAGTACTCACGAGAGCCTCCACAAAACGTATATTTAATCAAGAAATTGTTTCGTGTGGAAACGTCGCCCTGCAAAACGATCAACTATGACCAACAACGATTCACCAGCACAGACAGACGGGTCGCCCACGACAGCCGTCTCCCGGCGTGGCACACTGGCTGCGCTCGCTGCGGCGGGACTGTTCGGTCTTGGATCGGGTGCAACAGCCGTCACCGGGAGTACTGAGCGAGAGGAGATCGACCTCGCCGGCGAGACAGTCTTTAGTCTCACCGGGCCGCAGACGACCGAGAGAGCGGACGGATCACGCCTGCGCGACGGCGGGACAGTCCGGATTGGCAGCCAGAACGAGATTGGCGAGTCGGTTATCGGTGGGACAGTAAGCGGCGGTGGCGTCGAGTTTCTGGATCAGGAGAGCAACGATCCGAACGTCGTCGGTGCACACTTCGGCACCGTCGGTGGTGGTGCTGGCAACGAGGCAGGCACCGACGGTTCGGCCGAGGACGGCAGCTATGCGACAGTCGGCGGTGGGTTAGGAAACATCGCGACTGGAGGGGGATCGACCGTCAGCGGCGGTACGAACAACGACGCGAGCGGCCACATGTCGACGATAGCCGGCGGGAGACAGAACTCGGCGAGTGAGCCGTTCGCAGTCACCGGTGGTGGACTCTCCAACGATGCCGACGGCCAGCACGCGACGGTGACCGGCGGTACCGGGAACAGTGCACTCGACGAGAGTGCGACCGTCGCTGGTGGCCAGCTAAACAGTTCGCGCGCACGACAGAGCACCGTCGTCGGTGGTCGGGCAAACGTCGCGAGCGGCCGTGCGTCGACGGTCGTTGGCGGGAGCGACAACACCGCAAGCGGGAGCCGGGCTGTCGCTGCCGGCGGCCGCGGAAACACGGCAGCAGGAGATCGCTCCTTCGCCGCCGGCTACAGCGCCAGCACATCCTACGACGGGAGCTTCGTCTGGGGGGATTCGACGGACACCGAAGTCACTTCGGCGGCAGACGACCAGGTCGTCTTCCAGGCCAGCGGTGGGATCTACATCGGCGACGACGACGGTCCGGAGGAGTCGTTTGCCGCGGAGAAACTACTCGACAGTTCGACCGGCGCGTATCTCTCCGCCGGCGGAACCTGGACCGACAGCTCAAGCCGCACAGCAAAGCGGGATATCGATCCCGTTGACGAGCAGGCGGTGCTCGATGGCGTCGAGTCACTGTCGATCAGCGAGTGGCGCTACGACGTCGAACCAGAGACTCGCCATATGGGTCCAATGGCAGAGGAGTTCCACGAGACGTTCGGGTTGGGTCCCGACGAGAAACACATTGCCTCGCTCGACACCGCTGGTGTTGCGCTGGCGGCGATCAAGGCGCTCTCCGAGCGGCTGGCTGAACGAACCGAGCAGGTCGAAAAAAGCAGCGGGCGAATCGAGGAACTCGAAGCGGAAAACGAGCGGCTGCAGGAGCAAAATGCCGATCTCGAACAGCGGCTGTTACGGCTCGAAGACGAACTCGGCATCACCGAGCCCGCTGCTGATTAGCTGTCGGAGATCTCTGCGACATCCTCGGCAACCACATCACGGTCATCGGGGAGCAGGTCCATACAGTCATAACAAAGGAAGTGTTCGCTGCCATCCGCGAGTTCGAGCGTCATCCCTTCGGTCTGTTTGGTTTCGAGCGTCCAGATGTTGGCGATGCCGCCGCCGATGTTGACCGACTCACCACAGGCGTCACACGGTCGTTTCCCCATA
>LKMJ01002807.1_pt1 | contig 16139 bp, 20 predicted proteins | sample 643391 | NCBI WGS metagenome assembly LKMJ01 (sample SAMN04112250, study PRJNA286221) | soda lake metagenome | biome: soda lake; feature: Kulunda Steppe; material: water; isolation source: sample PL-Br10 brine of Picturesque Lake | place: Russia: Kulunda steppe | collected 2010-07
GGATTGCCTGTCACTTCAAGTTACGGATTGTCAAATCTCAGCGTGGCTATTGTAGCGTGGATTGCTTCCGAGTTGTCGGATTCATCCTGCGGCTGAAGCCGCAGGTATTCTCCTTGAATCTGTATAAGATTCCGAGTCCGGCCAGCGCGAGCCAGACATCCTGATTGCGAAGTTTCCGCCAGGACCGCTTGGACTCGACCATGGCGATGTGATAGCTGATCGACGGCGAGGGAAACTGTCCCTGTCGTGATCTGCTGCCCTCGTTAGACATAGCTGGCTTCTTCGCTTCCTGTCTCCTGCGATGGCTCGTCTTTCCGGGTCACTTCGAGGAATACTGTCTCGAGATCAGCGTCGTCGGTATCCTCGGCGCGGGCTTTCAGTTCCTCCGGCGGCCCTTCGGCCACCAGTTTCCCGTCGTGGATGACACCGATTGTATCCGCCAACTCGTCTGCCACGGGAAGGATGTGTGTCGAGAGAAAGACGGTCATCTCCTGTTCGGCGAGTTCTGCAATCGTCTCTCGCATCGTCCGTGCGGCGCGGGGGTCGAGTCCACTCGTTGGCTCGTCGAGAAAGAGTACGTCTGGATCGTGCAACACGGTGCCGATGACGCCGATTTTCTTTTTCATCCCGGTGGAGTAGCCGTCGATTCGTCGGTCGCCGTCCGCCAGGTCGAACCGGTCGAGATACGTTTCGATGCGCCTATCGACTTCCTCGCCGTCGAGTTCGCGCAGGCGAGCAACGTAGCGGAGATACTCCCGGCCGGTCAACTCCTCGAACACCGGTGGCTCTGCCGGCAAGTATCCGATCCGTTCGGTCAGTGCTGCCCGGTCCGTGATGGAGACGCCTGCGACCGACGCCGTCCCGGACGTGGGTTTGGTCAGCGTCGTCAGCATCCGCATCGTCGTGGTTTTGCCGGCCCCGTTCGGTCCCAGAAAACCATAGACTGCGCCACGCTCGACGGAGAGGTCGAGTGAATCCACGGCGAGGACATCCTCCCCGTACCGCTTCGTGAGCCCGTCTGTCGAGATGGCGACATCCGTTGGTGACATTGTGTCCGTCTATTCTCGATGGCCCTATAGGTATCACGGGCCGTTTCGCCGCCAGAAACTACCGCTGGCCACTGGAACGCCACTCGATATGTGCTTCTTTTCCATCTCTTACCGTCCCACCGATGACGAGTGCCGCCCCAATAATCACGATATTTTTCACGATATATTGGCCGTGGACCGTCAACTCATACGGAAAATTCACGAACGTAACATCAGGAAGCATCACGAGGGGCAAGAACGTCCCTGGAAGCTGCAAAAACAACAGAACGATTCCAAGTCGGAGCAAGGGCCGGTAGAGCATACAGAGTCCGATCACGATCTCCCAGATACCCAGAATCGGAACGAAAATTTCGGGGGAGACGAACACCACTGTCTCACCGATCAGTCGCTCTGCCGGGCTATCGTCGGTCACTTTGAGCGCACCGAACCAGATGAAGACGACTGCAATGCCGACCCGCAACACCGGGACACTCCATTTTGCCATCCAGTCTGTGATTGCCGTGTCGATTTTTTCGAACTTTTTCTGGTAGGTCTCGAACTGCCGAGAAAGCGGATCGGGGGACATGAAACACTGTGTATACGAACGACTCACAGGAAATTCTACTGTCCATTTTGCTGCAGAGGTACCTTTTTCCGCTGCGGGAACTGCGTGGCGGCCGTGAGTGGTCTGCATAACGTTTGAATACCCAGTTGATTCAGTGTGGGCGCAGACTGTACAAAACCGATAGACTTGGACGTTGCTGGTTCGACGTCACGACCAGTGAACATGCAAAGGTGGCGCTGATCACTCTCGGCCGCCACGACATCCGGTTGCGGGCCGGCGGCCCGAAACCCGCTCGCCGCAAAAATCTACGCTAAAAAGGCTGAATGCTCGGCTTCGCCTCATGTTCAGTGAACCGCGGCGCAAGCGCCGCGGATGCTGGTGGCGATCACTACTTTTCTTGGACTGAGTGGTTATTCTTTCTGGGATGCAAAATGAAGGGCGCGTGTCGCTCACTCCGGTTTATATGGATTCGTTGCGATATCGAGGCGGTAGACATCCTCGGCAGCGTCGAAATCGTCATCGAATGCGTAGAGATATCCTAACCCCTCCGTCTGCATATACGCGACGAGACAGGCATCCACGAACGAGAAGCGCTCGTACTGCCGGAAGAGCGCCTTTGCCGTGGCGAATGCATCTGCTGTCAGAGAACAGATATGGAATCGCGTGTTCTCTTCGACCCGGTCGAGAAAGTCGACAGCAGCGTCGTGACCCGCGTGTGTCGTTAGCCCGTTGAGCGTCTCTGCGAGTACATAATCGAGAATTACCGCTTCCGGAATATCGCCAGCGTCGATTCCCCTGAGGATAGGAAGCGCATCATCATGTGCACTATCACGCCGGTACGTTGCCGCGAAGAGAACAGTCGTATCGACGAGTGCACGCGGCATTTGTTACCTCTCGACACCCCACGAGTCGTGGTCACTCTCGACTTCTGTTACTTGCTCCCCATCGTAGCCGTCGAAGTCACTGAATGTACCGCTTCGCTGCTGAACAACCTGGACGCGGAGTGTGCCGTCGTCCTCAATTTGCCAACGGAGTTTATCGCCGTCATCGATGTCGAGTTCTTGGCGGATAGAGGCTGGAATATTCGCTTGATTCCCCGAAACCTTGCTCTCGGAGTCTACACTCTCACTACCCATATCCGTGAGTATGCGGTCAGCGGTGATAAACTATAGTGTGCGCTCACACTAGCTTGGTCTGAACGATAAATACGGCCACTCTACGTTGTACGGCAATTTCAATCAAAATCTGATAGGTCGCACATCGCGTCGGTCACTGCATCCTCTGTACTGACCGCCGGAGAGTCACGTACGGTCACAGAACCACACAAGATCAGGCAACGCCGCTATCGAGATTTTCGAGGAGTTTCCCGACGAACAGGCCAAGACGCGGGGAGATGTCGTCGTGGGTCGCTTCAGCAGGCTGGGCTTCGAGGGCTTCGACGAACTGTTCTGAATGCGTCATCGCGTTAATCATATCTACGACGTCGACTGTCAGCCCCTCGTCGGAGGTATCCATCTCCGGATGGCGCTGCTTGAGCTCCTCGGAGTAGGTAATCGTCCAGGATGGTCCACCCACGACCTCGATTGCAGTATCGAGGCCACCAACTTCGAGCAGACCATCGGCACTCCCCACGTAGATAGTGCCATCTTCGATGGATGTTTCATAACGTGACATGCGTCGGCGAGTCGATACTGTCCGTTCACCGTCCCCCCCAATCAAGGTTTGGTAGTCGGTCACGACTCGTAGGCCCGCCAGAGATACAGCGACGCATACGAGCGGTATGGCTGCCACTGTTTCGCACGCTTTCGCATCTCTGTCCGAGTCATCTCTCGCCCGCAGACGATTTCCATTCCTCGCCGGACACCGAGGTCTTCGACTGGAAAGACGTCGGGACGACCCAGCCCAAGGAGTAAAAACATCTTGCCCGTCCACGGTCCGATACCACGGATCTCGGTCAGTTCTGCAAGCACTTCCTCGTCGTCCATACCATCGAAATACGCCCGGTCGTAGCCGTGTTCCAGATAGGCGTTTGCGACGTGTTTGACGTACTCTGCTTTCGCCTTGGAGAGACCAACCTCTCGCAATTCCTGCTCGTCGGCAGCGAACATCGCCTCGGGAGTGATCTCGAAGCGGTCGAACAACCGTTCTTGGACCGCCGCGGCAGCATCCATCGACACCTGCTGGCGAGTTAACGAAATGATGAGCCGCCGGAACGTATCCTCGGCGGGTTCAACTTCGAGTGGGCCGTACTCCTCGATATAGGGGGCAAGTGCAGGATCGCTTTTGAGCATTTGGACGCCCTGCTGACTCATTGTACGGCTAGTAGGGAGCGATGCTATTGAGAATCACGCTCTTCAATCACCAACCACTTAGCCCCCGGAACCGGATTTCCAGTATGCGCATTGCCGACAGCGAAACTGTCGAGGGTGGGCGCGAGCGACTCACGCTCGTTCCCGAAAGCCTCGACGATCTCTGGCATCTCTCTCACGTTATCGAACCGGGCGATACCGTCTCGGGTGATACCACTCGACGAATCCAGCGCGACGACGAACAGTTGCGAGACACTGGTGGCGAACGCGAACACATCTGGGTGGCAATTAGCGTCGAGACGGTTGAGTTTGCCCGGTTTGCGAATCGCCTGCGCGTCGGCGGCACCATCGAAGATTGCTCGCGTGAAGACCAACTGGGCCATCATCACACCCTCAACATCGAAGAACACACCGAAATCGACGTGACAAAACGCTGGAAACCCGACCAGCGCAACCGGGTCGAGGAGGCCGTCGAAGCGACGGAGAACCCGGATGTTGCTATCGCAACCGTCGAAGAAGGACAGGCACACATCCACACCGTAGCCCAGTACGGCACCGAAGAGCGAGCAACAATCACAGCACCCACCGGGAAAGGCGAGTACGCCCGCCCGCGCTCTGAGTTGTTTTCCGAACTCACTGACGTACTCGCAAGACAGGACGTTGATGCGATCATTCTCGCCGGGCCGGGCTTTACCAAACAAGATGCACTCGATTATATCGAACAAAACAGCCCCGAGTTGACAGAGCGAATCACGACTGTCGATACATCGAGCGTTGGTGACCGTGGCGTCCACGAGGTGCTCAAACGCGGTGCCGTCGAAGATGTCCAGAAAGAAACGAGGATTGCCGAGGAATCTGACCTCATCGATGAGTTGATGAAACGGATCGCCGAGGGCGCGAAAGTCGCCTACGGTCCCGAACAGGTCGCGAAGGCTGCTGATTACGGTGCAATCGAGGAGTTGCTCGTGCTGGATGAGAGACTCCGCGAGGAACGGGCTGGTGACGGCGACTGGGAGATCGATGCCGACAACGTCATCGAAACGACCGAGCAAAAAGGCGGTGAAGTAACCGTCTTCTCTAGCGAGTTTGACCCTGGCCGCCAACTCGCCAATCTCGGTGGGATTGCTGCAATACTCCGATACCGACTCGAATGAAAATGTGAACCAAATTTTATATTCTTGCCTGCCGAAACGATTTTTTGTATTCCCTGTCTCTTCTAATCAAGAACAAACCGGTTCCAATAAATGTCACAAGACCAACACTCCGAGGGAGAAAATGCCCGCGAGCGGACGGTGAAAACCGCCGGCCATATCGTCAAATATAGCCGGGAGATCTATCATCTCGAGTCTGTCGAAGAGGTGGCGAATATGACACTCGAAGCCGCGCCGCGGTTTATCGACAAGCACCCATCGCCAACAGTAATCGAGATACGGAGCGACGACAACCTACGCGTTCTCGAAAGTATGGGGCTAGATCTCTCCGCGGGTGATGACCCTGGCGAACTCGCCCGGACAGCATACGAGAACGGAACAGTCACCGTCTGTGCTGAACCTGATGTTGAGATCGCCTACGACGGAACTGATATCACAGTCGTCGATCCGGACAACTACGAGGAGAGCGCTCACGGTGGGGTAACGATTGCTGCCCCAACAGTTTATGCGGACGAAGTCGGCGATTCCGGCGCAATTTTACTGCTTCATTGGCACTCCTTGGACTCTATCGAAGAGTATCACATCAAACCGGCAGACTATCTGGGTGAACACGTCGCAACAGCAATCGTCAACATTCGCTCGCGTGAGCGACTCGAACGCGCTCGAAATGATCTCGCAAAGCGAAAGGAGATGGTCGAGGTCTACGACCGCTTGCTTCGACACGACCTGGGCAACGACCTGCAAGTCATCACTGGGTTTTCCGATGCAGTCGTGATGATGGTCGATGACGACCACGAGGCAGCAGAGTACGCCGGGAAGATTTTCAAGACTGCACAAAATGCCGCGGAGTTGATCGACAACGTTGGTGAGACAGTCAAGATGCTCCAGAAAGAAGAAGGCGAACCGAGCGTACACAACCTGCAACACGTTCTCAACGCAGTTGTCGAGGACGTCAATACGAAATTCGAGGAGCTAACAGTCGAGTACAATCCTGACGAATTCGAGTACGAAGCGTATGCGGGTGATCTCATCGACTCGGTCTTTACGAATATTCTCTCGAACGCCGCGGTCCACAACGACGAACCAGTGACTGTCAGACTCTACAGTGAGGAGCCAACGCCGGATACAGTGGTCATTGGCATGGCCGATAACGGCAAAGGTGTTGCAGACGAAGTTCGAGACGAAATCTTCGAGATGGGCCAGAAGGGGCCAGAAAGTGACGGGACGGGCTTTGGTCTCGGTCTTGCCCGGACACTCGTCGAATCCTACGGTGGGGCTGTCGACCTCCAGGACAGTCAGTGGGGTGGGGCTGACTTCCGTATTTTCCTCGAACGAGCCTAAGAGAGGCTGATCGACAACCCGTCGTATGCAAACCGGACGTCGCCGTCGTATGCATCTGCAATAGAGTCGAGCATCTCCTCGTGACGGCCCTCTGTATGTGGGTAGAGGTGAGTCAGATACACCCGCCCAATCTCGGCGTCGGCGTCTGCGAGCGTCTTCCCCAGTGTTTTCGGTGTCGGATGGTTCGAGACGTCGACATCGTCGGGAAACGAACAGTCGTGTGCAAGCACTGCCGCGCCGTCGGCAAACTCGATCAGTTCGGAGAAGGCCTCGCTATCCCCGCTAAAGACGAACGGTGGTCCCGAATCAGTGGTCTGGAACCGGTAGGCCAGACAGTCCATCGAGTGACGAGTCTCCATCGCCTCGATATCGAAGCCGGCAATCTCGAAGGGACCGTCACCGGGGTCGAGTTCGCAGATTGATAATTCGAGTCGGTCCTGCATGTACTCGTGAACATCCAGCAACCCGTCGACGAGTGCTTCGGTTCCCTCGGGGCCGGCAATTGTCAGTGACTCCTCACCGGCAAGCCAGCGGGCTTTCATCAACGCCGGCAGATCCGAGATATGATCGAGGTGGTGGTGCGTAAGTAAGAGGGTGTCCGCACCTTCGTACCCGACGTTGGTCCGTGCAAGGCCGTGTAACGCCCCACTGCCACAGTCGACCATCAACGCCTGCTCGTCCGATTCGAGCAACAGGCCGGTCTGGAATCGCTCACCGGTCGGCATTGCGCTGCCGGTGCCAAGAAAGGTTATCTGCATAGTTGTTACATCGACGGTGTGTGTGAAAATCGTGTTGTCCGTCGGTGTATATTGATCAGTTGATTACTTGCCTTACTTGTGAGATGAATAATATAAACAATTTCTTAGTGCACTGTTTATCAGTATGAGCTATGCAGATAAGGTCGCAGCCCTCCCCGACTGGACGGCCGAGTCGGTAAGCGAGAAATCTGCGTCATTTGTCAACGAGGACCGTGGATTAGAGGTTTCGATCCGGGCGGTGTTCCGCGGGTCACGAGTGCGAAAACAAGGACGAGAACCATCACACTACACAGTCAAGCTCCAGCAGGACTGGTATGCGAAAGGATTGCATGGGGACAGGCAGATGGCAGCCAAAGCTCAGACGCGTGATGAGGCGTTTGTGATTGCACAGGAGTTTATCGAAGAGTTCGCTGCAGAGCACAAACAACAGGACCCCGAGGAAATCGAAGCGGTCCACCGCTCAGTCGAAGACCGTGACAGTGCCGAGCAAATCCTTGCCGGCGAGGTTGCAGCAGAGGCGTTTACCGACGCTGCTGGCTACTCGGATGAGTTGTTACTTGACGTCCTCGATTCAGAGACAAACGGTCAGTATGTGGGAGTCATCCACCGCACGCATAATGCACTCGATATCGTCGATACTGGCGAGGGCCTTGACACATCCCGACTCAAGACAGTATTTGCGACCTTTCCTGTCGACGATATCGGAATCAATCACCTGCTCGATGCGGAGTTTCCGGTGACGGTCGTCGTCCATCTCGATAAGCATACCATCTATCGGTTCATTTTCGACGACAACAGAGAGACAGATATTTTGCTCCAGCGCGGAACACAGGTCACTTCTCCCGGATTCGAGCGAACAATAACGAATGTCCTCGAAGAGAAGTAGCAGCCGCGTTCGACGACCAACGGAACACCGGTCGAATCTGCCAGTGATTAACTTCGGTCAGAGTCGAACATCCCGGTCGTCATATACCGCTCACCCGAATCCCAGTAGACAGTGAGAACGAGCGGATCCTCGACCTGCCCACGGAGCCGTCGGGCGACACGTTTTGCAGCGACGTTCGACGCACCCGAGGACTGCCCGACGAAGATCCCTTCTTCACGGGCGAGACGGCGACATTCCCGTTCTGCCGTGTCGATATCGACTGTCTCGACTCCATCGAGAATGCTTTGATCTAGATTGTCGCTAATAAAGCCGGGGCCCATCCCCTGGAAATCGTCGTCGCCGGGTTCGCAACCGGAGAGAACGGCATTTTCTTCGGGTTCGACGGCGATTATTTCTATCTCTGGAAACTCCTCGCGGAGTCGCCGACCAGTTCCCGAGATGGTGCCGCCAGTCCCGACGCCGGCAACTAGCGCGTCCGGTTCGCGGCCGTCGAGTTGGTCGAGAATCTCGACACCCGTCGTCCGGTAGTGGGCCTCGGGATTTGCCTCGTTTTCGAACTGGTACATCTGGACGTAGCCATCGCGTTCGGTCAACTCGTCGGCCCGCTCGCGGGCGTCGCTGATCGTCCCCTCGACGAGTTCGAGTTCGGCACCGTAGGCGTGCATGATCTGGCGACGCTCTTTCGACTGGGAGGCCGGCATGACGAGGACGACATCGTAGCCTTTTGTCGCCCCAACCATCGCCAGTCCAATTCCTGTGTTTCCACTTGTCGGTTCGACGATGGTGTCGCCGGGTGTGAGATTTCCGTCTGCTTCGGCGGTCTCGACCATCAATTTTGCCGGGCGGTCCTTTGCAGACCCGCCTGGATTGAACGACTCGACTTTGGCAGCGATGGTCGTTCCGTCCGGACTATCGACTGTCACGAGTGGTGACCCAATCGCTTCGAGGATGTTCTCGTGCACTGGTTGTGTATAAGATATGCGCTTTTAAACTCGCGCCGACACCGGCAGTGTGTGCCTTGGCTCTGAGTTCCTGTCCTATTTCGTCACAATCCTGGGCAGAGAGCAGATGGTATAAGTCAGTAGATATCGAAACCGGGGGTATGCCCCTTGAAACACTCGAACCGAATCCGGCGTGGATGCTCGATGCCTACGCAGACACTGTCAAGGTCCTGGAAAAATACAGCGATGACGTAACCTACAAAATCTGGTGTGGTGACTGGTGTAAGGATTGTCGGGCACAGCTCCCGGATTTCGGTGCTGCACTCGAAGCCGCGGAGATTCCGGACGACCGAATTGTCGAGCATGCACTCGACGAAGACAAAAACGGCCCCGGTGTTTCCGAGTACGGCATCGAACGCATCCCGACAGTCGTTGCTGAATACGAGGGCGAAGAGATTGCCCGTTTTGTTGAAGACGAGAGCCAGCCGATTGCGGTGTATCTTGCTGAACAACTCGAAGAAATGCTCGACTAGAGCATTCGTTGTGCCCACCGGAGCGCCCGACCGATCTCGTTTCTCGGCGGCGAACAGGTCCGTGAGCGGCAGGCATACAGCGTCGGTTCCTCGTTTTTCTGTCGGCGATCCTCCCAGATTGCCGGCGGTTCGTCCATATTGAGTGTTTCGAGCCACTCCTCAAACGTTTCCTCGTCGGCCGGCCGCCAGGCAAGCAGGCGTGGATCGAGATACCACTCGCCGATCTGTCCGTACCACTCTCGGGAGGGGTCATCAGCAACGAGCACCAGTTCCAGTACACCAGTCGTGACGGTATCGGCAGCGAGTGTCAACGATGCGTGCTGGAGTGGATTCGAGCGAATGTGGCTGCCGTGTGTCTCGACGACTGTCTCTGCAATCTCGGCAAATGTGTCGTCAGTCGTGAAGTGAGCGAGTTTGTCGAGCAGTTCCGCGGCAACGCCCATACTCGATGGTGTGGACTGGTCGACTCTCTCCTGTGGGCGCGCAATAAGGGACTCGCCGTCCTGTGGCGTGAAATACAGTGTTCCGGTATCCTCGTCCCAGAAATCCCGTTCGATTGCGCGAGCGAGGTCGAGTGCGAAATCGAGGTGTTCGACATCGCCAGTCGCCTGGTAACAATCAAGCGCACCACGGGCGAGGAAGGCATAATCTTCGAGATAGCCGTCGATTTTGGTCACACCATCTTTGTATCGTCGCTGGAGGGACTGGTCATCGCTGTCCCAGAGATGCTCACGGGTGAAACCGAGTGCCTCGGTCGCTGGCGTGGCGTAGCTGTCGTCGAAAGCAATCGCAGCCTCTGCGAAGGCCGAGATTGTCATGCCGTTCCAGCTTGCGAGGACTTTCTCGTCGCGTGGCGGTCGGGGACGTTCGTCGCGCATAGCAGCGACCTGTTCGCTTGCCCGGTCGAGTGCTGCCTTGATTTCACCCTGTTCCATCTCGTGGGTCGCTGCGAGTTCGTCGATGTTGGCACTGATCGTCAGAACCGTTTTGCCTTCGAAATTGCCGCGCTCGGTGATTCCGTATCGATCACAGAAAATCTCGGCGGTCTGTTCGTCACCGACGGCCTCGTGGACTTCTTCGGGTGTCCAGACGTAGAACGCACCTTCCTCGCGCGTTCCCGCTTCGTTTTCGCTTTGGGCATCGAGCGTGCTGAAAAATCCACCCTCCTCGTGGGTCAACTCGCGTTGGATGAAATCGAGTGTTTGTCTGGCGACTGTCGCGTACCGCTCTTTTTCGGTGGTCTGGTAGGCTGCGATGTACGCCCGTGGAAGCTCTGCATTATCATAGAGCATCTTCTCGAAATGGGGTACTGTCCAGTCACGGTCGGTCGCATACCGGTGGAAGCCACCGCCGACGTGGTCGTACATCCCACCGTTGGCCATCGCATCGAGTGTTTCCGTCGCAACGTCGAGATAGATATCCCGGTCGGTGCGGTCGTAGGCACGCAAGAGCAGGTGGAGTCTACCAGTTTGGGGGAATTTCGGCCCGGAACCCCAGCCACCGTACTCGCGGTCTGCGCCACGGACGGCTGCCTGTGCAGCGGTCGTGAGCGTATCCTCGCCAGGTGACTGCGGGCTGTCGGGCACTGTTTCGAGTTGGCCAGTGGCAACGTCGGCCCACTTATCAGCTCGTTGCTCCATCTGTTCGCGCTCGTCTGAGTCCGCCCACGCGTCGCTAATCTGTGTGAGAATATCCAGAAAGCCCGGCATCCCGCGTTTTTCTTCTTTCGGGAAGTAAGTCCCCACCTGAAACGGTTTCTGGTCGGGTGTGAGCCACACTGAAAGTGGCCAGCCACCACGGCCGCTGACGCGCTGGCAGACCGTCTGGTAGATGCTATCGACATCCGGGCGCTCCTCGCGGTCGACTTTGATCGGGACGAAATTCTCGTTTACTACCTCGGCGACTTCCTCGTCGTCGAAACTCTCCTCGGCCATGACGTGACACCAGTGACAGGCCGCATAGCCAACCGAGAGAAAAATTGGGACGTCGTGCTCCTTCGCGGTTTCGAGGGCTTTCTCGTCCCAGGGTTGCCAGTTGACTGGGTTATCCGCATGCGCTTGCAGATAGGGGCTTTCCTCCTCGCCGAGGCGGTTGCGGTCTGCTGGGGTGGTCATACCCTATCCGTTAGACCTCGTGGCAGGTAAAGCCGTCTCATCTTACAGCAATGCCGACCGGTACCCAGACAAATTAACACCTCCCCGTTCGTCCACTCGGGCATGTCGAACAAGACGGTGCTTATCACGGGTTGTTCCTCGGGGATCGGTCGTGCAACGGCGAAGGCCTTTCTCGACGAGGAATGGGTAGTGTATGCAACTGCGCGCAACGAAGCAGATATTGCCGACCTCGGAGAGGCTGGCTGCCGAACAGACACACTCGATGTCACAGAACAAGAAGATATCCAGCGTGTTCGTGATCGGATCCGCGAGGAGACCGAACGACTCGACTGTCTAGTCAACAACGCTGGCTTTGCACAGTATGGACCTGTCGAGGATATTCCAGTCGAGCGCGTTCACAAACAGTTCGATGTGAACGTCTATGGCCCGCATCGGTTGACACGCGCAGTTTTGCCGATGATGCGCGCACAAGAAAACGGGACGATTGTCAACGTCTCCAGTGTCTACGGACAGCTCGTGACGCCGGGTGCGGGACCATATGCTGGTTCAAAATTCGCTCTAGAGGCGATGAGTGATGCACTGCGAGCAGAAGTTTCGGATCTGGGTCTCGACGTGGTGCTCGTCCAGCCCGGCCCAGTCGACACCGGCTTTACAGACCGGGCAACCAACGAAGTGACCGGCCTCGAACGGACACGGGAGTATCAGTGGGTATACGATGCCGTCGAGGACACCACGATAGCTGTCGACTCGCTGCCGTTTACCTCCCATCCGGAAGAGGTGGCGACGGTCATCCACGACGCTGCATCGCTTGCAGACCCCGACCCGCGGTATCCAGTCGGTCAGTTCGCCAAATTCTCGCTGTATTCACGGTATCTCCCTGACCGGGTCCGCGACAGTCTCTTTGGAATTATGCGTAGACTGTTCTGAAGTTGTTTTTGCGTCACCTAGGACTATTATCTTCCAAGCCGACAGACAAAACGATGTACGAGAAAATACTGGTACCAACGGATGGGAGCAGTGGCTCTGAGGTGGCACTCGAACACGCAGCGGCAATCGCTTCCCAGTTCGGGGCGACTGTACACTTGTTAAACGTTATTGACAGACGGCGAGTTGGAATCGGGGCACGCAGCGGTGACAGAGAGGGTGGCAGTCCGGGCCTCGGGTCGAAGCAGAAAAAAGGAGACGATCCCGGACTGGGCGGGGAACCAGCATTTTCGAAAGAAGCGCAGGACAAACTTCGTGACAGAGGTGAGAAACTCCTCAAAGAGACCAAAGAGGGCCTCGAAGGGATCACGACGGAGACTGCAGTACGCAGTGGAAACCCACACCAGGCCATTCTGGCCTACGCCGAAGAAAACGATATCGACCTCATTGTCATGGGTACTCAGGGCAAAACAGGCGTCAAACGCCACCTTCTCGGGAGCGTAACTGAGAAAGTCGTTCGGATCTCCGAAACCCCGGTCGTCACAGTACGCAAAGGCAAACAGGACGACTAGAACTGCCGTTCGACGATCTCGTCGAGGCAGTTGTTCGAGGTGATACGATCTGGCTGGTAGTATTCGCAGTGGCCGTCGACAGAGTGACTGACATCGACGTCCTCGTAATTGTCGGGCGTTTCGCCGTCCTCACTCCAGAACCACCAGCCAGTTTCACAGTCAGACCCATCACAGCCGACTGCGGAGGTGAGTTCGCGGGCTGCATAAATACTACAGACGATTGTATCTCCTTCCGAGTGGTAGCCGTAGACCTTTTCGGCGTTGTTCTCGATGCCCTCCTCGTATTCATGACAGATCGTGTCGGGATCGACGGCCCCGCCGAGCAAGCCGACTGACTCAACGGTCACGTTATCGAGTTCGTTCAACGCGGTGAGTGTCACACGCGTCCCAAGCGAGTGGCCGAAAATCTTGATCGAATCGTACTTGTCGTGGTTTGCTTTGAGCCAGGTAGCAAGCGTCTCGCCCGCATCGTCTGCGCGGGATTTTGCGACTGTCCAGGTCGTCCACGAGTCCCACATCCCCACGACCATTGGATTCTCGATATCGTGTTCGGCAAGCGCCTCCTGAAAACCGGCGGCCTGGTTTGCCCCGTTCATATCGACGCTATCGACGATATCGTCGGACATCAGTCCGTGAATGTACATCACGAGATCGCCTGACTGTGGAATGTCTCCCGATTCTTCTGGCTCATCACCCGAAAGGTCGATCCGTTCTTCCATCGCGTCGGGCCAATCGGCGACACAGCCACCGGTGACCGCTCCTGCTTCAGCACTCCCCGTTGCTGCTTTTGCACCGACTGCACCAACTCCTGCTGCTGCCATCCCTCGAAGTGCATCTCGCCTACTAAGACCTGCATCCGTATTGAAATTGTTACTTGCCATGTTCTTACCCAAACGATGGAAGTTGATTATATTAATAGTAACTCAGATTGGAATTTTCAAGAGTGATAATAGACGATAGCACAGTATATACAAAACAGCGGTTTACTGGCAAGAAAGAGGCTCTCTGTTGAGTATCGCTCTGACTATACTATGTCAGATATATTATGCTGGGCAACATTGTTAAACTTAGGCAGGGTTTCTGTTACCACTCTTCGCCAAGTTGTGCTCGAATCGAATGCGGTCTGCTGCTTTGCGTGGTTCGGCGAGGCAGTAGGGCGTATGAATCACGTTCTCGTCATCGTCGAAAAATTGACCGGGTCGCTGGCGTCCTCGCCGTCTCTGCGATATCTTCGAGCAGGATACTGCTGGTTGCTTCCCCACCAACGTCCTCGATGTGGTCGGGAAAGAGTTCGATGACCCGGCCATCTGGTGGTACGCCGTCCGGAGCAGCGTGGTGCTACTCTGTTTCGAGTGATTCGTCGGCTTCCACACGCCGCGAGGAGTCCATGAGAGCGTCGACTTTCTCCTCGAATTCGTCGTCGGAGAGTTCTCCGGAAGCGTACCGCTGTTTGAGCGTTTCGAGTGGGTCGTCTTCGCTTGCTTCGTTCTTGCTTTCGGCCAGTTCGACCCGGCGGTGATACCAGCGGACCCCGACCCACGCTCCGAATACTACCAGGACGATGGCGGTTATTGCCCCTGCAATCCAGAAATCGAGCGCGCCAACGGCGGCAAGTAACACGACGAGCAAGATAAGGTCGGCACCAAAGGCAATGAAGAGCCCAACCATCTTGCCCGTGATGAGCGGTTCTCGATGCTGACTCATTCCTGCCGGTTTTTATCGCTCTAATGTCTTGAAAACACTACTTACGACAGTCCGTATCAATCAGCCAGACAGGCAGCAACGATACGCAACAGTTTCTCGCCGCGGACTTCCTCGGCAAACAGCGGCACCCGCTTTACGTCGTGGCCACGGAAGAGATCCTGCGCTCGCGCGAGTGCGCGTTGCTGGACATCCCAGCGCCGAGCACAGAACTCACAATCGGTGTGATTTGGCGAAATAAACCAGTCCGGGTCGACATCTGCAACCTCCGTTGGGTCTTGCATCACTCGGTTGACCACGACAGTCCCGACGGGAATGCCAAACGCAGTGAGACGCTCGAGCAATCGCTCGGACTCGACGACGCTCATTTCCTCGGGAACCATCACGATCCGGAAATCCGTCCGGGCAGGATCACGGAGTAACTCACGGAGGCGTTCGATGCGCTCGGAAAACTCCCGGAGGCTGTCGATGCCTTCCTCCTCGTCTTCCTCACCCCCTCCGAACATGCCGCTCATCATCCCGCTCATGCGCTCGCGGAACGTGAGCATCTTGCCGATGAGCGAATCGAGCATCTCGGGCAGTTCGAGCAACCGAAGTGTGTGGCCGGTCGGCGCGGTATCGACGACGACGCGGCCGAAGCGCGGGTCGTCGAGATAATCGAGCAAGAGGCGGATCGCTGCGGCCTCATCAGAGCCGGGCATCGACCCACCGAGCGGGCTCGCCACCTCTCCACCGAGCAGATCTGCAAACGGATCTTCCTCGGCGCTCAAAAGCCCCCCATCCAGCGCATCGCCGGGATCAATCTCTGCACCATACAGTGGGATATCCTCACGGATTTGGGCAGGTTGGTCCGGAATGTCGGTTTCGAGCGTATCCGAAAGTGAATGAGCGGGGTCAGTCGAGACAACGAGGGTGGCCGTGCCGTCGCGCGCGCTCGCAATCGCGGTCGCGGCGGCCATCGTCGTCTTGCCGACGCCGCCTTTTCCCCCGTAAAGTACGTACTCGGCGGCGTCGATACCCGTCGGTACAATATCGTCGTCGATCTCCTCTAGCTGTTCGACCGGCTCGACGTCGATGTCCATATCTCAAGATACGAGCTGGGTTGTTGTGTAGCCGTCGAACTAGCTTCGTGTCGAGCGCGCTTCGCGAATTTCGGCCCCCTCTCTTAGCTTGTCCTCGCAGTTTGGACACACACGAGGTCTATCGAACTGTTCCGGCGTAAATACCCTCACATAACGCTCTGTCACAAACGACTCACAGTTCTGGCAGTGTGGCATTCTGTAATAAGCCAGTCCGCCGTACCTTAAGCCTTCCGA
>LKMJ01002808.1_pt1 | contig 16138 bp, 11 predicted proteins | sample 643391 | NCBI WGS metagenome assembly LKMJ01 (sample SAMN04112250, study PRJNA286221) | soda lake metagenome | biome: soda lake; feature: Kulunda Steppe; material: water; isolation source: sample PL-Br10 brine of Picturesque Lake | place: Russia: Kulunda steppe | collected 2010-07
CATATTCGGGAAAATCGTCCCGTTGTGGAACACCGACCGGCCGGTCAGTTCGATCTGCTCGTCGCTGAGTTCCGGATTGAGGTTTTCGGTGACGGCCTCGGGATACCCCATGAACGTCGTCTCGTCGTCGACGAGGTAGTAGCCCCCCGAATGGCGGTCCGTACAGGCGAGATAGGAGGCCGCCGGAAAGTCATCGATTTGCTCCCACGGCCCTTTTCCGAGGGAGGTCTCGAGGCCGGCCTGATGAGTCGTCAGCACGTGATAGGAGTCCCCAGCGAAGCTTTCGGAGGAGGTCTTCCAGTCGTGGCTTCCCTCCCACCGGTGGGGTTCACCAACCACCGTCATCCCGCCTTCGGTGAGCCCCAAGAGGACGTCGAGATACCATTTGAAATCGCCGAGATACGCCTCGAGGGAGGGACCCGAATCGACCATGCGGGCGAACAACAGTCCCCGATAGCTCTCGAGGGTTGCCTCCTCCAAAGTGACATCTTCGGTGTCAAGGTCACAGTAGGCCTCTTTCATGTGTGGGGCCCCCTGCAGGGTGCCGTCATTTCGGTAGGTCCAGCCGTGGTAGGGACAGCGAAAGTGGGAGGTGTTGCCGCTTTCTGCGGTACAGAACTGTGCGCCGCGGTGTTTACAGCTGTCGAGGAAGGCGTGAAGCTCCCCGCTTTCGTCGCGGACGATAATGAACGGGTCCTGTCCGATATATCGGCGGGCGTAGTCACCCGGCTCCTCGAATTCGGACATGTGGCCGACAAAGACCCACGACCGGGCGAAGACACGTCGGAGTTCCGCCCGGTAGATATCTTCGTCGTTCATTATTTTCAGCGGATACTTCCCCTCCTTCAGCGCCTCACCGGTCATGGCGACGAGGTCGTCGACTCGGCGCTGGTTTGGCTCGCTTTGACTGGACATTTTCTAGCTAGTATGTCGAAAGAACGAGTATTATATGTTTTGTCCCGTCTGGAAGCGGACGATCGGTCGACATTTTGGCGTTCTCCTCGAGCCGGGAACTACTAGTTTCTCTTCCCTCGAGAGAGGAACTAAGGCTGTGGCGTTATACTCCTGCCTGCTGACACCTATCTCCCGTGAACAATAATCACTTAGGGCTTCGAACAGGGAGGAAATATATGAGACGAGACGCACACCCAATCGCTCCTGAAACCCGGAGACGGCATCCGGATATCGGCAATGACTGATCTACTGATCACGAACGGCCGTGTGCTCACACAGAACGCCGACCGTGAGATACTGAACCCCGGCGCGGTCGCGATACGGGACGACCGTATCTCGAGGGTGGGGCCGGCAGCGACGCTTGCAGCAGAGACGGACCCTGATCGGGTTATCGATGCCGATGGCGGTGTCGTGATTCCGGGACTCATAAACACCCATTCGCACGTCTCAGATATCCTCCTCCGCGGGGCTTCGACCCACGACCGGGGGCTGTATGATTGGTTGCTCAACGTCAAAAAGCCGGGGACGCTGTTGATGACTCCAGAGGAGTATTCCCTCGCTGCGACGCTGTACTGTGTCGAAGCGATCCAAAGTGGGACGACAACGTTTGTCGATAACGACACCGAGGTTCGCTGGTATGACCTCGAGAACACGTGGGCAAAACTCGACGTCTATGACCGCCTCGGTGTCAGAAATATGTACGCCGCCGGTATCTGGGACAAGCAGAAAGACACCGATTTCTGGTCGTTGTATCGGGATACGGTGAGCCGGAATCCAACGGCGGCTCATCCAGAACCCGACGAGTTCCGAGTTGATACTGAGGACGCAATTGCTGGCCTCCGACGGCTGATCGAAACCGCTCACGACCCGCAAGCGCGCCAATCGATCTGGCCGGCCCCCGTTGTTCTCGAGGGAACGACACGCTACGGTCTGCAGGCGGCCGCCCGGATTGCCGAGGAGTACGATGTCAGAACGACAACCCACGTCGCCGAAGTCGCCATTCAAGAGCGGGGTCCGATCTCGAGTGTTGAATACTTACACAATATCGGCTATCTCGGGGATCGGACGCTGCTTGTCAACTGCGTTCAGTTGTCCAAAAGCGATGTCCGACTGCTGAAAAAGACCGACACCAACGTCGCCCACACGCTGGTCTCGAATATGCGATTAGGAAATGGTATTGCGCCGGTCGTCTCGATGGTTGAAAACGGCGTGACCGTCGGGGTTGGAACCGATAACGCAATCAAAAACGACACGATTAATCCGTTGTCGGATGCCCGAGCGGTGTGCAATACCCACAGCGGCACCCACGCCGATCCAAAGGTGATCCCCGCCCAGACCGCCTTCGATATGGTGACTCGAGATGCGGCGACAGCAATCGGTCGCTCGGCGGACCTCGGCTCGCTTGAAGCCGGAAAACAGGCGGATATCGCTATCATCGATTTTGATCACCCACATCTGACGCCCTCACCCGATCCGGTTCACACACTCGTTCACAACGTACAGGGGTTCGAAGTCCAGACGGTGGTCTGTGGCGGTGATGTCGTCCTCGAAGACAGAGAGCTACGGACACTCGATCGATCCCTTGCGGACCTTCTCACAGCAGTCGAGGAAACAGCAGCGTCGGTCGTCGAGCGAGCCGGTATTGAGTGATATATCTACAAACAATAATTATAAAGTCAAGAAATCGGGCCCCGTACGGGTATACATCTAATATCTTATCGCTGCTCTGTCGATTACTGATCAATTGCTGAGTTGAAACGGGTAGGACGGTCAATGGTGACTACAAAGCTACGCTTATAATGGAGAACTTGATATACTTGGTTGTATGTCAGAAATGACTCCGACGTTCGATAACGATACGCTCTCGAGACGGCAGATTCTCGCGAGCACTGGGGCAGCCGGCCTCGCATTAGTGGCAGGATGTACGGGGGACGAAACCGACGATGATGCCGAAGAGGAGGATGTCGCCGGTCTCTCAGCGGCCTGGATTTACTTTGCCGAGGTCGGCGACCTCGGCTGGACGTTCTCACACAACGAGGGGTACGAAGCAACCGCCGAACGGCTTCCGGAGGTCGAAACCTCGGTTGTCGAAAGCGTCGCACCGGCGGATGTCGAACAGACCGCCGCCCAGTTCGCCGAAGACGGCTATGACGTGATTTTCGGTGCCAGTGCGGACTACACCGATGGGATGGCAGCCGCCTCCGAGCAGTACCCGGATACGGCGTTCGAAGTCGCTTCGGGAATCGATACCGGCCCAAACTACGGTGCCTACTACACGAAGCTCTACCAGGCCCGGTATCTCGTCGGCTATGCGGCCGGCTTGGTCACCGAAACGAACAACATCGGCTACGTCGCCGCAAACCCCGTCTCGACGGTGTACCAGGACATAAACGGCTTCGCCTCCGGCCTCGAGGACGCAAACGAGGACGCGACCCTTTACGTCCAGTGGACAAACGACTGGTTCGACCCGGCCACGGAAGGGGAGAACGCACAGACGGTCATCGACGACCACGACGTCGACGTGATGGCCCAACACCAAGACTCACCGGCAGCACTCGAGACGGCCGCCGACAACGAAATCTGGGCTACCGGCTATGCCGCCTCCATGCGAGACCAGATCGACGAGGACTACTATCTCATGACGCCGATCTTCGAGTGGGAGGAAGTGTACACCCAAATTATCGAAGAGGTCGGCGAGGGCGCGTGGGAAGCGGGAGTTACCTTCCCCGGTCTCGGCTCCGGTGCAGCTGTTAGTGACCCAGGACCGGCCGTTCCAGACGACGTTGTTGAGGAAGTAATGGAGATCAGAGACGAGATGCTCGAGGGCGATGGCGACGAAATCGTCTGGGGTGGCACGCCCTTTGAAGACTGGAGCGACGAGGAGATCCTCTTCGATTCGGATGACTTCCTCATCGATAACATCGAAGGCGACGTAATCTAATCGACCAGGAGCCCTCTGGGCTATCGTGTACAGTCCGTTGCGCTCGCAGGTGGCTGTTCTGCATGCTGATCGTTTTGTACCCGTCGGCAAAATAAAGAATATCTGGTGAGTGGTTCCTGTGTCAATTTCCGAGAGTTTCTATTGTTGAGAAGACACGTCAATGATCGGTAGCCAAATCAAAAATACAGCCAAAACGTGGAGCCGTTCAATCCTGTTCGCGACTGTAATGCTTTAGCAGTGAGGATGGCGCACCCAGTTCGTTGAGATTGCCCTGGCGCATAATGTACCACAACACGAGAATCGTCGCAATGTAGGGGTACGTCTGCATCACCTGTGAGTTGATAAAGAAGTTTACGACGCTGGCAACTACTTCTTGTCCGAGCAGTTCCTCGCCCACTGAGCCACCCGTCCGGAACGAGAGGGCGTCGATAAAGGCGAAGAAATACGCGCCGGCAAGCACCTGCCAGATGCGCCACTGGGCGAAGATCACCAGCGCGACGGCGATCCAGCCACGGCCGGCGGTCATTTCGGTCGCCCAGAAGTTAGTAAACGCCAGTGAGAGCTGTGCGCCGGCCGCACCAGCTAGCGCACCGCCGAGGAGGACACAGGCGTACTGGATTTTGAAGACTGGAACGCCGGCCGTATCTGCCGTCTCGGGATCCTCACCGACTGCCGTAATCTCCGCCCCAACGTTCGTCCGGAACAGGAAATACCAGATGATCGGCACGAGTATCAGGGTGAGATAATCGAGAGCAGTGATACTAAACAGCGCAAACCCAATGATCGGAATCTCCGAAAGGACAGGGATGGTAACCCGGGGAAAGCCGCTGATATTCCCGCCGACCCAGCCACGTCCAAAGTAGGTTGTCAGTCCCACACCGAGGAGCGTAAGCATGATACCACTGACCACCTGATCGGCCTTGAGCGTGATACAGAGAACGGCGTGGAGCAATGCCAGCAGTGCCCCAGCGCCCATCCCGACGAAGAACCCGACCCACACGCTTCCGGTGACGATGGTCGCTGCAAATCCGGCGAGTGCACCGACGAGCATCATCCCCTCGACACCCAAATTGAGCACCCCACTCCGTTCGGCGATAATCTCGCCCATCGCTGCGAGCAACAACGGCGTCGCCAGACGAACCGTCGATTCGGCGAGGCCGGCAGCGAGACTCATGAGGCCCCCTCCATTTTCGAGCTGTCGGCCTCAGTCTCCTGGCCAAAGCTGATGGCAACGCGGTGATCCTTGAGGAATTCAGCGGTGAGCAAAAAGAGGATCGTAAACGCGACGATCACGTTGATCAGTGCCGTTGGCACGTTTTGGGTGACCGCAATCGTCGTTCCACCCGTCGTAATTACCCCAAAGAAAAGGGCGGCAAGCAGGACTTGAAACACCCCATTGCGCCCGAGCAGGGCGACGGCTATCGCCGTAAACCCGTACTCCGGTGAAAAGCCCTCAAAGAGCCGTCCGTGAACGCCAGCAATCTCGATGATGCCCGCCATCCCAGCGAGGAATCCGCCGAGGACGAACACGATAATATACGTTTTGTACTCGCTGATACCAGCCTGCACAGCAGCCGCTGGGTTTGAGCCGATCAGCGTAATCTCATAGCCAAGACGCGTGCCGTTTAAAAGTAAGTAACCAGCTATGGCAACGATCACGAGGAACACGACACCGATGTGAAGCCGCGGGTGAGCGACGGTGGGAAGCCGTGCGGCCTCCGGCAGTCGCTCGGTTGCTGACTGCCCACCGCCACCCTGCATCGGCCCTCGCAACAGATAGCCCGTAAACGTCGTTGCGGTGAAGGTCAACATCAACGAGGAGATAATCTCGTTGACGTTGTGTTTGGCACGAAGATAGCCGGGAATCGCCCCATACATCGCTCCGACGACTCCCGCAGCGAGAATCATCGTCGGCAAGAGGAGGTACATTGGCCACTCGAGATTGAGCGCAATCGCACTGCCGATTATCGCCCCCACGAACAGCTGCCCTTCCGCTCCGATGTTCCAGAGGCCGGCTTTGAGCGGAATATAGACGGCCAATCCGGCAAGGAACAACGGCACAGTCGTCACGAGTATGTTGGCGATGCCCCGGATGTTCGTTGGGTTGCCCACAAAGATTCGATGGTACGCAGTAAGCGGATTGGCCCCCAACCACAGCAGGGGAATCGCACTCACTGCAAGCGCCGCAATCACCGTCAGAAGTGGCATCGAATAGGCAAGCCAATCGGGAAGCGATTCTCGACTTTTGAACTCAACGGAGAGGCTCATTCGGCCCCCTCGAGTAGTTCCGGCGCGTTCGTTTGATCGGGTTCAGTTCCGGTTGACATATACATTCCAAGCTCCCATTTGTTCGTCTCCGCTGGCGTCGTTTCGTACACGAACTCGCCCTCGTAGATGACCAACACGCGGTCACTGAGATCGAGTACCTCATCTAAGTCCTCAGAGATGAGGAGGACGCCCGTGCCGTCCGTTCGTTGCTCGAGCATGAGCTTCCTGATATTTTCGATCGCGCCGATATCTACCCCGCGTGTCGGCTGATTTGCCACGAGGAGGTCCGGATCCCGGTTCATTTCTCGAGCAAGGATCAGCTTTTGTAAATTCCCACCGGAGAGGTCACCGGCGGGTGTCTTTTTGACGTTGGTGACGCCACGAACATCGAATTCCTCGACGAGTGTCTGGGCGTAGTCGGCCATATCCTCGTACTCGAGGAGAAACCGGTTCTTTTCGAACTGGTCCGTGCGGTATGTTTTGAAGCCGGCGTTATGCATGACGCTCAACGCCTCGGCGCAGCCGAATTTGTATCGGTCTTCGGGGACGAACGAGACGCCGGCGTCGATGAAGGCTCGTGGTCGTGAGCCGGTGAGGTCGGTTCCGTTGACGGCAATCTGTCCGCCTTCCATCGGCCGGTAGCCAATGAGACACTCCGCTAGTTCCCGTTGGCCGTTTCCGCTGACGCCGGCGATACCGACGATTTCACCTTCTCGAACCGAGACGTCAACGCCGGAAAGTGACTCGATTCCACGGTCATCGTGCGCATAGATATCCGTTGCCTCGAGTACCGGGTCGCCGATCTCGACGGTGTCCTTTTCGAGTCGGAAAAGGACCTCCCGACCGACCATCTTTTCGGCAAGTTCCGCCTGGGTTACGCGGTCGGTCTCGACCGTTTCGACTGCCTTGCCGTCTCGGAGGACCGTTACCCTGTCGGTCATCCGCTCGATTTCCCACAGTTTGTGGGTAATGAAGATGACGGTGAGTCCTTCGGCAACGAGTTGTTGGATCGTCTCGAACATCCGCTCGGACTCGTTTGGCGTCAAGACGGCTGTTGGCTCATCGAGAATAAGGAGGTCGATGTCTCGGTACAGCGCTTTGAGAATCTCAACGCGCTGTTGCTCGCCGATATCGAGTTCCCAGACTTTGGCGTCGGGGTCGATATCTAGTCCGTACTCAGCAGCGAGTTCGTTGATTCGCTCTCGCGGCCGGTTTCGGTCCCGAGAAAACATGCGCGTGAGCGTTCCGAGCGGGCCGGTCTTGGTTGTCGATGATTCTCGTTCACCCAAGACGATATTTTCTAACACCGTCATCCGCGGCACAAGCATGAAATGCTGGTGGACCATCCCGATTCCGGCGTCGATAGCGTCTTTCGGCGAGTCGAACGTCCGTGGCTCTCCGTTTAACCGTATGGTGCCGCTCGTTGGGCTGTACAGCCCGTACAACACGTTCATTAACGTACTCTTGCCGGCACCGTTTTCGCCGAGGAGCCCGTGAATTTCTCCCCGTTGGACTGAAAAAGTCACTTCATCGTTTGCGACCACCGGTCCAAACCGCTTGGTTATGTTCTCTATTTCAAGTAATCGTCTACTGTCACTCATACGTGTCTGTTGGGTTCGGCGGACCGTTTGGGGCAACCGCCCACCACTTCCAGTGGCCATTTGATGGGTCGGTGTCGGTCGATACGTATACTCAAAGATTCTCGAATCGAAGGGAGAACAGGGTAGTCTACAACTCTTTCGCTCACCATGTCGTTACTCTCTTTCGAAATATCGGGGCATATATATTATTCTTTAGGTAGATATCGCACCGAGTGGCTTCTGTTCTGTAATGTGGGCCACCGTTTGGACAAAATAGGTTTGATATGTCCCGTGTGAGTGCTCTCAAATGAGCAAAAATCGAAAATGAACAAATCCGACCGGAGCGGTTGTCCGGTCAGTCAGCCCCGGTAACCGTTTCGACTGTGGGATCGACGAGGCTCACACCGGTCCCGTCGGTCACTCGTCCAATCTGCCGATGAAACACGCCCGAAGCGGAGAGCGATGATTCCACGGCGTCGGTATCGGGTTCCGGGACGGCGAGGAGAAGCCCACCGCTCGTCTCAGCACTCTCACCATCGACGAGTCCATAGCCAAAGAGTTCTGAGAGTTCGACCGTCCCGTCGATGACCGGGAGATGCGTCAGTTCGACCCCGACCCCGGCGTTCGAAGCGAGGAGTCGCGACTGGCCGAGAAGGCCAAAGCCGGTGACGTCGGTCCCGGCAGTCGCAAACTCACGGCTCGCCACCACTGCTGCCCGGTTCGGCGTCGTCATCCATGCCAGCGCCTCGTCGGCAATCTCCGAAACCGGGCGACTCGACGTGTCAGCAATGAGCTCGGCAAATTCGCCGTCTTGAACACGGGCGCCACCCATCGCCGGCTGGGTCCCAAGCGGTTTCGTGAGGTAGAGTCGGTCTCCGGGACGGGCGCCACTCGAGGAGAGGAGTTCATCCGGTGAGGCTGTCGCAATGACGGCCCCGCCAGCGACCGGCCACGGATTCATGATCGTGTGGCCGCCTGCGACGACACCGCCCATCTCCTCGACGGCGTCGACGATGCCGCGCAGAATCTCGCTTGCCGCGTCTGTAAGCGCTCGCGGTAAGCCAAGAACGACTAGAAAGGTGAGTCCCTCATAGCCACCGGTCGCAAAGGCGTCACTGGCTGCGTTGCAGGCGGCTACGCGCCCGAACGCATAGGGGTCGTCAACGATTGGGGTAAAGAAGTCGATCGTCGTGACGAGTGCAATCTCGTCGGTGATCGCCCGCGCGGCTGCATCCTCACCGACGCCGAACAGTAATTCCGATTGGGAGTCGGCGGTACCCAAACCGACCTCCGAGAGCAGTGACTCGAGGTCCGCTTGCCCGAGTTTACACGAACAGCCGTGCAGTTCCGCGTAGTCGGTGAGCGCTGGAGCGGTGTTAGTCATTGGTCGTTATTTTCACTCTCTGCAACCCGAATCCGGAGTGCAAACCCGTCATCAGTCGGCGAGGGATTGCGCTCTGAGCCTTCGTACCCTTCGACTACGTACCCATGTTTCTGACAGGTCCGCCGGAGGTTCGCCTCAGCCGGCGGGTAATCGCCGTAGACGACAAGTTCGTCATCGGCCTCGAGTTCGGCCAGCCGTCGCCGGACGATCAGCGCCGGGCGGGGACAGATCTCCCCGGTGACGTCGACGTGGTCCATACACTGTGCTACAGCGCGGGGCGAATAATTGTATCGCCGGTGGAATATCTGCCGAAACGCTCTTTCGACTGGCTAGTCAGGCTGTTTCATGGAACTCGCTCGAGCACTGGGCCTCGAGAGCCGGGAACTCGTCTCCTTTGTCGGGGCCGGCGGCAAAAAGACCGCAATGGCTCACCTCGTGAGGGAGGCGACGGCGCGCGACCGCAAGGCCGTGTATACGACAACGACAAAGATGCCGCCACCGTCGGGGTTACCCCTCGAGTTGGTCGCGCCGTCGGCACTCTCTCATCAATCCACGCTCGAGGGCCTCCAATTGCCTGTCGCGCTCGCCCAGAGGCGGGTTGCAGAGCCCAAACGAGTCACGGAGAAGGTGTCCGGCCACACCCCGGCCGTCATTAGCTCGCTGTTCGAAACGGGTGCGGTCGACTGGATTCTCGTGAAAGCCGACGGAGCCAGAATGCGCGAGTGGAAAGCGCCCGGATCCGAGGAGCCCCAAATCCCACGGGAGAGTACGGTCGTCGTCCCAGTCGTCTCCGCTCACGTCATCGGCCAGCCACTGACTGAGACGCTGGTCCACCGAATCGAACGGGTCGAACACTGCAGCGGCCTCGCTGCAGGCGAGACGGTGACGGCCGATGCCGTCGGCCGCGTCCTCAGCCATCCGGCGGGCGGACGCAAAGGTGTCCCCGAAGGAGCCACCGTCATCCCGATAGTAAACAAAGCCGATACACCGGCACTCGAGGCCCAAGCACGGAACGTTCTCTCGACGGCGCTCGAGGCAACCACTCCCGCACAAATCGAGTACGGACTTATTTCGTCGTTTGAGGCGGACTGCCTCACCGTTGTCCGCCGCTGAAGCGCTTTATTGCCTGACCGCGTTCTACCGCCTGACTGTAGTCGATTTACAAATGGTCGTTCCCACTCCGAATTCTTGTAACAAGCACAACTTAGCGTTCCAAAACACTCATAACCGTCTTCGTTCCATGTGAGAGGGGAATCAGTTCAATGTTACTTTCAGGAACGGTGGTGGCGGACGCCGAGACGATACTCGAAGACGGGGCCGTCGTCGTCGAGGGGGACGAAATCGTGGCGGTCGGCCCACGGGCGGAGCTGGAAGCGACGTATCCAGGCCACGATCGCCACGCCTGTGACCTACTCATGCCGGGACTGGTCGGGGCTCACATCCACTCCGTCCAGAGTCTCGGCCGTGGGCTCGGCGATGACCTCGCACTCCTCGACTGGCTGTTCGAATACATCCTCCCGATGGAAGCGACGCTTACGGCCTCGGAGATGAAAACGGCAGCCAAACTTGGCTACCTCGAGATGCTCGAAAACGGAACGACCTGTTGTGTCGACCACCTCTCGGTGGCCCACGCCGACCAAGCGTTTGAGGCGGCCGGCGAAATCGGGATTCGCGGCGTCCTCGGGAAGGTGTTGATGGACAAGGAGTCCCCACCCGGCTTGCTCGAGGATACCGACGAGGCGCTTGCGGAGACCCGAGAACTGATCGAGGCCTATCACGGTTCGTTCGACGACCGAATCCGGTATGCGGTGACCCCACGGTTTGCGGTATCGTGTACGGAGGCCTGCCTGCGCGGTTCGCGGGAAATCGCCGACGAGTACGACGGCGTCCGCATTCATACCCACGCGAGTGAGAACCGAGACGAGATTGCGACGGTCGAAGCCGACACCGGCATGCGAAACATCGAGTGGCTCCACGAGGTTGGGCTTACCGGCGAGGATGTCGTCCTCGCTCACTGTGTCTGGACAAACGACCGAGAGCGTGAGGTTTTGGCCGAGACGGGGACCCACGTCGCCCACTGCCCCTCCTCGAACATGAAACTGGCAAGCGGCGTGGCTCCCGTTATCGACTACCTCGAGCGAGATATCAACGTCGCACTGGGCAACGACGGCGCACCCAGTAACAATACCCTCGACCCGTTCACTGAAATGAAACAGTCCGCATTGCTCCAGAAGGTCGACAGCTTGAGCGAGCAACGTCTGCCGGCACGAACGGCGTTCCGGATGGCAACCGAAAACGGCGCAAAGGCGGCCGGTTTTGACCGCCTCGGAAAACTCAAACCGGGCTGGAAGGCGGATATCGTCGGGATGACGACCGACGTCACGCGGGCAACGCCGGTCAACGACGTCTTCTCCCATCTCGTCTATGCCGCCCACGGCGATGATGTGACGTTCACGATGGTCGACGGCGAGGTGTTAGTCGCAGATGGAACGGTCACCGTCGTTGACGCCCCAGCTATTCGTCAGGAAGCCCGGGAGATTGCTGCCGATTTCGATTTTGAGGAGGGGGAGCCATGACCGAAACTGAACCCGAACCCGTCGATACCGTCATCCACGGCACATTGGTCGAAGTCCACACCGGCACCCTCACCGACGGCGCCGTCGCCATCGACGACGGCACGATCGTTGCCCTCGAGGACCGTCCCGCAAAACAGACCCTCGAGACGGAGTACATCGCTCCCGGCCTGATCGACGCGCATATGCACGTCGAATCGAGTATGGTGACCGTTCCCCACTACGGGGAGGCGGTCGTTCCACGCGGCGTAACGGCCATCGTCACCGACCCCCACGAAATCGGGAACGTACTCGGGGAAGCCGGGGTCCGGTCGATGCTTGCAGACGCGAAGAAGACACCGCTCAAAGCCCGATTTACCGTCCCCTCGAGCGTTCCGGCGACCGACCTTCAGGACGCTGGGGCGGCCATCGATCCCGACGCCGTCGAGCGACTCCTGGATGCCGAGGATGTCGTCGCGCTGGGAGAAGTAATGAACATTCCAGCCGTCGTCGCTGGCGAGGCCGACATCCATGCCAAAATCCAGGCGGCTCGAGACCGTGGACTCACCGTCGACGGCCATCTCCCACAGGTCAGCGGTTCGGCCCTCCAGACTGCAGCCCGATATCTCGACACCGACCACGAAAGCATCAGCCTCGAAGAAGCCCGCGAGAAAACCCACGCCGGAATTACCGTCTCCCTCCGGGAGGGCTCTTCGAGCAAGAACGTCGTCGATCTGTTACCGCTGCTCGAGGAGGTCGATAGCCGCCGGCTCACCCTCTGTACCGATGACCGGGATGTCACCGAGCTGGTCGACTCCGGTGGCATCGATTCGGTGGTGCGCACGGTCATCGCCGAGGGTGTCGATCCGGTTCGAGCCGTCCAACTGGCGACGATCAACACCGCCGAGTGCTACGGGTTGCCCTTCGGCCGACTCGAGCCCGGCGCGCCGGCTGACCTCGCGCTCCTCTCTGATCTGGAAACGTGGGCGGTCGATCACGTCCTCGTCGATGGCGTCCTCGATCCGACCGTATCCGACACGGCGACGACCGAGGTGGCCGCCGATACAGTGGTCTGTGAGCCGGTGACGCCGGCGGCGCTGGCTCATCAGGTCAGTGCGTCGGGTGAGCGTGCTACTCAAGAGGGTGATGGTGATCGCAACCGCAACCGCGACCAGGTCCGCGTCCGCGTCATCGACGCCTTCGGGGGCATCCAGACCGCCGCCAGCGAGGCCGACGTGCCGGTCGAATCGGGACGGCTCGTCGCAGATACCGACGCGGACGTGCTCCCGCTCGCCGCCATCGAACGCCACGACGGTAACGGGGGGATCGGAACCGGATTTGTTCACGGATTCGGACTCGAGCGCGGTGCAATCGCCAGTACGGTTGCCCACGATGCCCACAACCTCGTCGTCGTTGGCACGACCCACGAGGCGATGGCGACCGCGGCAAACCACGTGCGGGAGGTGGGTGGCGGAATCGCCGTCTACGACCCAGATTCTGCGGAACTCACCGCACTGCCACTCCCGATTGCCGGCCTTCTTTCCGACCAACCACTTGAAACGGTTGCCAACCGATTCCGTGCCGTCGAGCGTGCCGCCACCGCTATTGGCCTTCCCGAACAAGGGCTGATGAAATTGAGTTTCGTCGCCCTCGAGGTAATTCCCGAGTTGCGCCTGACGAACAACGGGTTGGTCGATGTCACTGCTCAAGAATACGTTTCAGTGGTTATCTAGTTGGTAGCCGGCGTCCGTGGCACTGCCAGTGACAATCAAAACGAACCGCCTTTTTTCATCGGACTATTGGGCTACTAACCGCTCGAGTGCCCCCGTCACAATCTCCTGATACCGGTCGTACTCCGCCTCGAGGGCGACCCGTGCGTTTGGCTCTCTCTCGGTGGTTCCGTGTCCATCGACGACGAGCGCTCCCTGAGCGAGTCCGGAGTCGCTGCCGACCTCCACGTAATAGGGCTCCCACTCGAGGATCCCGCCGTCGATGAGGCTGGCCATCGCGAGGGCATCGTGGATCGCCGCTGTCTCGATGCCGTATCGCTCGAGAACCGCCGGTTCGTAGTAGGTTGCCCACTCGTAGATCGGCCCGCCAATTGGATGATCCCGTGGCAGCGCGTCAATCCAGTCGAGCGGCAACGTCGCATACCGTGTCACGTCCACGGGGACGATCTGCGGGTTGCAGTCCCGAACAACGCGGCGAGCGGCGTGGGGATCACCGTAGAAATTGGCGCTCGCAAGCGGTGTCACATTCCCCGAGACGAAAGCCGAACCGCCCATGATCACGACCTCACGGAGGAGGTCCGGAAGCCTTGGCTCGAGGGCGAGTGCAAGGGCGACGTTGGTCAGGCGCCCGATCGCGACGAGCGTGAGTTCCCCCTCATGCTTCCGCGCCTGCTCGATAATGAACTGGGCGGCGTGGGTGTCGACCGGTTCCGTCGCCGGCGTCGGTGTCGGCAACTCGCCTTTAATACCGTCATCTCCGTGGATGTGTTCTGCCGTATCAAGGTCACACAACAGCGGCTGCTGACAGCCCTTCGCAATTGGGACGCCCGTTCGATCGAACAGTTCCAGAATCGCTCTCGCGTTCCGTGTCGTTGCCTCCGTTGTCCCGTTGCCGAAGATCGTTGTGAGGCCGGCGACCGCTAAGGCGTCGGACTCGAGGGCGAGGGCAATCGCGAGGGCGTCGTCGCAGCCGGGGTCGGTATCGATGATGATCGGGCGCGTCATAGTCTTATGAGCGGTGGGTTCTCATAACTGGTTTGTGTTTGTCTGATTCGGTATGTGGAACAGACAGTTCGTTTCGATTCGTGTCGGCTGCCGGGTCGGAGCTTGGAGGTCAGGGTGGAGCGGAAACTACCGTTCCTGCCCGGACTCCGCCGTCGCTCGGCCCGTTTCAGAATCCGATTCGGATCCTTCTCGCTCGCTCAGCTTCTTGTAGGCATAGGCACCGCCAGCAACGCCTGCGGCCCCAACGCCAACGCCAAAGCCGGGGATGCTATCTTCGTCGGCCTCAGCCTCGGCCCCTTCAGCTTCCGCCTCGCCGTCGGCGGCAAACACCGAAGCGTCGACGTCGCCCCGAACGACGTGATACTCCCAGGCCTCCGTGCCGGGTACCTCGTACTCGAACTGGTCTTCGTCCGGTGTGATCCCGCCGAAAATACGGAGGTCAACGTCATCTGCGCTCGCCGTAAGCGACTCGAGGGCCTCGCGTTCGAACGTCACTTCCAACCCATCGTCCTCGAGTGTGGCCGTCTGTGCATCTGCGCTCTCCCCGTGTTCAGTGACTGCATAATAGCTCTCTGCATGTACTTCGTGTCCGGTTTCGGGAACCTCATAGACGAGCGTCACCTCCTCATCCGTCGAGTCATCGATCTCGATGTGCTCGCCGACGTCCTCGTCGACCCGGAGCATCCGGTGGTCAATCTCCGGTGCGACGGTCCCCTGCTCCTCGAAATACTGGCTCATGGCGACAGCCATCGTGACGTCTGAGGTTTCGGCCGTCTCGAGGTCGTGGATCGGTGCGTAGCCGCCATCGCCCTCTTTGACCCACTCGTCACAGGCGACCATGTAGGTCTCCTCTGGGTCGAGTGGTTCGCCGTTGACGTAGACGTTGTCGATGTCGAGGTAGCCGCTGCCGTGGATATCCGCTTCGGTGCCCTCGTGTGGATTCCACTCGAACTGGAGTCCACCGACCTGCTGGTCCGGACGGCCCGCCTGTCCCTCGGCGGCGAGCACGCCACGATGCTCGAGCGTTTCCTGCAGGGTTTCACCGTCAATTTCGAACCGAACGAGCGGATTGCCAAAGGCAAACACCTCCGTCCAGTCTCGAGCAGTGACCTCGCCGGGCCCATAGGCCTCCCCAGAGCGGAACGCTCCCTCGTTCATGAACGAAATTTCGGCTTCCTCGAAGAAATCGATCAGGACGTCACAGGCGAGGTTTCCAAGGCGCGTCTCTCGAGCCTCGATATAGGTGCGGTCGGTGTCGAGTTCATACTCCGTTTCGCCGACGACGTAGTTGAGTTCCTCATCGAGGTCGTCCTCTAACTCGTTCATCATGTCGACGAATTCGGGGTGTTCTTCGGCTTCCTCGGTCGCATGACGTTCCCAGTTTACCAGCTCTCCGTCCGCATCGAGTTCAACCGCGCCGATATAGTCGAACTCATCGCCAACCTCGCTGATGACGGTCCCGTTGACCACTTCGGGTTCGTCCATCTCGATTGCCCAGTGGGAACCGACAATTGCATCCAACCCGTCGACCGCCTCGGCAATCTGTGCGTGGAGGGGTGAATCGGTGTGTGAGGCACAGACGACGACGTCAGCCCCGTCTTCGATCAGCGCGTCGGTGGCCTCCTGTGCGGCCTCGATCTTATCTAGCTCAACCCACGATTCGGGAAAGCTGGTCACACCCGTGATGTTCTCCGGTGCGAGCCCGAAGAGTCCAACGCTAATGC
>LKMJ01002810.1_pt1 | contig 16126 bp, 14 predicted proteins | sample 643391 | NCBI WGS metagenome assembly LKMJ01 (sample SAMN04112250, study PRJNA286221) | soda lake metagenome | biome: soda lake; feature: Kulunda Steppe; material: water; isolation source: sample PL-Br10 brine of Picturesque Lake | place: Russia: Kulunda steppe | collected 2010-07
ATCCCACAGTCACAATTTGTTGTCGATGTGAGAAAGAGGTTGAGGAGTATCTGGTACCAGGCAAACCAGCTAGGCAATGTAGATCAGATGGACAAGGCTGCAAAATATCATAATTGGGTTGCTTTGCCTCTTAGGTCGGTGACTGTTGGTGGACCGCCTTTTTCTGTACCTAGGTATCTGCATCTGGATTTAGGCAAGCAAACACAGGGCAACGTGGCACGTTTCAGGTTACATTCCCTTGCGCTGCGAGTCGAGACAAGAAGCTGGGAACATCATGATGGTACCTGTGATAAGTGTGGCTTGCAGGCAATTCAAGAAGAAAAGCACGCTCTTTTTCTGTGCCCTTGCATGCAAATGTGTTCGTTGAGGCTTCAATTTGCAGACTTGCTTCACGATTTACCACTGGCACACAAAATTACTGTCAATCAGACTGGAGCTTTATTTTTCTCCCAAGCTTGTTCTGAAGACGTCTTAAAAATTTTTCCAGAAACAAACTAATGATTCCTATCGTTTTATTTCACAGCTTATGGATGTTTTTTTGATGGCTGGTGTTCACCAGCAACCTGAACAGTCAAGCTACCTGGCTGAAGGTCAAACTTGAACTTGTAAACTTGTAACCCTTATGTTACCTCAGGCAGGCTGCCAGGTACGACCAGTACTTGTAGACTGGCTTCTTGGAGGCAAATTAGAAAGTTTATAACGTTGTTGTACACAGCCGCCTGCCTAAATGCACACTATCGCATTATCTCTACTAGAGACCACCAGTGGTGGAAGGGCACATGGTGCCTAGGCCCTTGGTGGACCCATTTCCCTGATTGGCACAGGCAGTAATTCTACTGCATACACACTTTTGTCTTACTTTAAAAAGTTGTTTACATGCCATCACGGCCTTTGTCATAAACCAGTATCAAACGCAAGCACGTGTGGCAGGGACAGTTCAGTCAAAACGACCAATGCAATAGGCGTGGCTCAATGGCCAACAATATGGGTGGAAAGAGAGTTGAAAATGAACAGAAAATGATAGATCATCCTGGAGAAAGAATTGCGTCTGGCAACTGGAGGGCTACAGAGGCAAAAGAGGTGAAAGACAATTAATGTGACCAGGTTTTGGCACAGCACGAGCTTATTGGCAATGTTCCATTGAAAGCACTGGGTTGGTAGCGTGTCTAATTTGGAGTCTAACTTGAAGTCTTCGCTAAATGGAACCAGGAAATACGGTACCTCAGACCCGTATGCAAGTATTTCAAGGACTGTTTGAGCTTAGGCAGCACGGGCAAACCAAAACCTCAGACCAAAGGTGGTGTTCATCCATGTGAGGTAGCGCGACACTGCGAGAGCCCTGCTGTGCGCTCGGCCCAGCTATGGACCTTTTCACGCATGGATCGCATCACATTGCACACTGATGGTACCAAGCATGCCCATTGATTCCCTTGTTTTAGTTCTAGATGGGCTGTCTGCAGCAGTCACTTGACCCTCCATGCTCTTGTACCGCACAGCACATGGGCCATGGGGGGTTGGAGCCCGCCTGGCAGTCCAAGGAGCCAAAAGCCCTGGACCACACATTAACCTTGTGGGGATGAAGGCACTTTTGGGTCCCACACCCATTGTCATGGCTACTGCCAGAGAGGCATGCACCCGGTGTACAAGTCCTACCCTTCAACTGCCTGGCTGTAGCAAAAAAACCAATCTGTGGCTCTGGCGGTTATATCACATGTGCCTTGCGTGCTCCCCACGGTGCCAAGGCTGTGGTGCTGAGCAGAGTCAGCAGCGCAACACACAAGGGACTCCACGCTTTGTGCATAATCAGTATGCAGGCTTGTGCTGGGGTGATCCACAGCAGCCCCTGCCGTTAGCCACAATCCGCAGCATGCAGGCAACAGCCACCCAGCTCCCGGGGGAGGGTGTGCGTTGCAGTGCAAGGAACCCAGGATGCCGATGCCACAGGCTGCATAACGGCACCAGGGGCCTCAGGGCTGCCCGCGAAGATCGCTGCCCTGCTTCCCCTGTCAGCCCATCCCAGCACTCTCTCGGAGCGCAACCTCCCCATCCACGCACGCCCGGCCTTCCTGTGCCCAGCCTTCACCTAGAGACCCATAGCACAGTGGTCAACCCTGGCCTTCACCTAGTGACCCGCAGCACAGTGGTCAAGCAGTTGCTCTACTGTGGCTGAAGTTGCCGTTTTAGTCGCTGCTGGGCAACGAAACCAGCCCCCAGGTTTCAAGCGCACACACACACCCAGATCTCTGGGCCCGCCCCCCACACACGCGTGCGCACACGCAATTGTGCTCTGGATCTCTTGAAGCCACAGCATGAGGGCATTGTCTAAATACACAAAAGGGCACGCAATCGCAAGGCAGGCGTGCCACCAGCACACTTGGCAGAGGGGGGGGGCGCAAGCTGCCATCCTTCAGGCACGCTATGCTCTGCGCTGCGCGCGCAGTCGGACACTCTGGCTGCAGGCGGTTTTGGCGAGGCGCTGAAGGCCGCGGCCTCTGGCGCGCGGCAGCACCCCTCACGGACACGGGCCTGCGTCTGCGCTCACGGAAGGATGCTCAGAGGCTCCGCTGTGGTGCGCCCACGCCAGCAACCTCATCCCCAAGGGGCCTGCTGCTCCTGCTGCTGCTGCGGCTGCTGCTGCCGCTTCTGCTCCTGCTGATGTGGTAATATCTGTGGCTGCTCCTGCCGCTGTGGCAGTGGCATCCAATGCTCCTGCTGCTGTTGTGGTGGCTGCTGAACCCCAGGCTGCAGCAGCACATCTGGTGGTGGCTGTTGCGCATGCAGCGGCGGCAGCAGCGGGGGCTGTTGAATCTGATCCTCAGGCTGCAGCTGCACATCTGGTGGTGGCTGTTGCAGCTGCGGTTGCCGGCCCTCCAGCTGCGGCTGCTCCTGCTGCTGCAGCTTTGGCTGATGTTGCTGTGGTTCCAGGTCATTTACCAGCGCTTGCTGCTTGTGTGGCTGTGGTTGCTGCTCCTCTGGCTGGGACTGCTGCTGCTGCTGCTGCTGCTGCTGCTGATCCTCACAGTGGGGCTTCTGCGGCAGCGGCTGCTGATCCTCTGATTGCATTAGCAGCTGCTGCTGTTGTTGCGCCTCCTGCGCCAGCCGCACCAGCTGATCCTCCGGCTGCAGCAGCAGCAACGGCTGCTGCGCTTGCGGAGCATCGCTTTCCTTTGTCCCGAATGACCCTGCGCATGAAGCGGCCGCCATGCTGGCCAGCCGAGCTGCCAGGTCAAGGGGGATGAGGGACGGGCGGTGCGCCAGGAGCTCCGTTGGCAGCCAGCGCTGCGAGGGCACATGGGTGTGGGCGCACGTGCATGCGCATCTTGAAAACTAGTGTTGCGTGCGAGTGTGTGCGCGCATGTGTTTCATGAACGTGGGCTGCATGTGTGTATGCATGTTTAGCAGTGGGTTGCATGCAAGGGTGCTGAAAGGACAGCATGCACACGCTCACATGCGTCCATGCACATGGATGCGCGTGGGTGCGTGCACATGTGCACTGGTGTGCCTGAGCATCTGTGTGCCGTGGTGCCGCCTGTGTAGGCTATGGCAGGGGCAGGCAACAGAGCAGGAGGTGCGTGCTGATTACTGTGCTGTCACGTCAAGTCAGGTCGACCAGCAGGAGGGAGCCTGCACAAGAAAGCAGGTGAGAGGCAGCTTGATCTCACAGACACCCAATGCAGAGTGAATGGATCTCCCTTGCGCATTCCAGTCATCCCCAAAAAGCACGCTTGCCCACGCGCACAGATGAGCCGGCAGAGCAGGCACACGTAGTACATTCACATGGTATTCCCATCGGAACACCCCACTTCCCCCCCACAACCATACCCAGACATGCGCACCATGGGCATCCCACACCCCTGCATGGGTGCACACCCACAGGCGCTACCACACGCGCCATAGCCAGGCCCGCACCCACAAGCAAGTGCATCCACATTTGCAAAATCACGGGCCAGCACGTACCAGCACACGCGCAGAGCGCCGCAGCCGCTGGAAGCCAGAGCAGGGCAGGGGGGGCTGCCTGGGGCAGAAGGGCGGTAAGCCTATGGGGTCCGTGTGGTCCAAAGCTCCAGTTGCTGCAAGCCCTGCGCATGTTAGTGGCGTGTGCGCGCACGTGTGTGTGTGTGTGTGTGCGCGCGTGTGCACCCTGAATTGCCGACTGTGCTGCCAGTCCCCAAGGGGGGCTTGACGCCTTGGTGCCCCCAGAGTACTGCGCGCGCGCGCGATGTCCCTTCTTGACCTACCCAGCATGTGCGCGAGCATGGGCTAGGCTCTGTGGCCAGATCCCCTGTGTGGCAGCCCTGCTGGATCACAGCAGTGGCATTACAGGGCAGAGCACCAAAGCAGTGGCATTACAGGGCAGAGCACCAAAGCAGCGGCATTACAGGGCAGAGCACCAAAGCACAGTGGCATTACAGGGCACAGCACCAAAGCACAGTGGCATTACAGGGCCGCACCAAAGCCGCCGCAGTATGCACCTGGGGCCCATTGGGCAGAGCTTTTGGCCTCTGCTGCGTGGCAGCACCGCTGGACCTGCTCTTGTGGTCTTACTTCCCTGGGGGAGGGGCCGTGCCGTGCCTGCGCCCTAGGCGGCCCCTTCTCCTTCATTGATGCAGGGGGCGTTTCTGAATGCCTGAGCAGTCTTGCTTCTGTTGGACCATGGGTGGTGACATGGCTGTGCAAGGGCAGCCGGAGTGGAAACACGGTGACCTGGTTGCGGGTGGAGAGGTCAGGCGGCCGCACATGCACACACACACACACACACACACACACACACGCGTGCGCATGTGCACGTCAGTGCCGCTATGCCCACAGCCAGCCCTTGACGAGTACGCACCGTCTGTCCCATCCCAGGCCCCGCTGCCCTGCTTGGGCACGCCCTCCTCCCATGGGCCCCCCGCCTCCCCGGCCGCCCCCGCCTCCTCCTCGTGCGCGCACTGCAGCAGCGCTTCCCACAGCTCCGGCTGGTCCCACGGAAGTAGCGGCGGCGGCGTGTGGTCAATTCCCAGCGCAGCGTCGTGCGGGCGCCAGTGGTGCGGGCACAGGAAGTACGGCGGCTGCTCCTGCAGGCGCCGCAGCTCCTCTAATTCCTGCGCGGTGATGCAAGGCTGGACGGGGTGTGTATGCATTTCATGGTGCGTGCGGAGGTGGAGGGAGGTGGCCGCTGGATCTTCCAGAGGCGTCTTTTGAGGCTGAAGAGTGTACATAAGAGGTGCATGCAGCAGGCACAAACAAGGGGGAGTCGGCGTTGTCATGCTGCCGCCGTGGTGGCTGGTTTTGCGGCACAACTTGAAGGCGTACAGATCTGAATAGCAAGTGACATGGCAGGCAGATCCAGAAGCATTTCCCTGACCAAAGCCTGGTTGGTGTTTGCATCCTTGCAGGCACTCCCTTGCCGCTGCATGCACGCGATTGCTGCCACCCGCGCCGCCCAAGACACAATGCTTGCATGTGGGAGCAAGCATGCAAGCAAGCGCTGCCTGCCGAAGCTCAAAAGTCGCGTGTTCCACCTGCTGCTGTGCTGCAAGCAGCGCTGCCTCCCGACGCTGCTGCTGCTCCCTGATCGCGCGGCGCTGGGCAGGGCTGGGCTTGAAGGGCTTGCTGTTGCTGCGCTGCAAGGGTGCAGAGGCGGCGCGGGTGAGCGTAGGCAGCCCTGCAGGTGGCTGCTGGCCCAACGGCGGCAGCTGCGCGGCCACGAGTGGGGGCAGCGCAGGGCGGGAGGTGTGGACGGTGTGGGCTATGTGAGGGACGTTCAGGGGCTTCGGCTGTGGGGGCTGCAGCTGTGGCTGTGAGGGCGCCTGCGGCTGCAAAGGGGGCAGCTGCGGCCGAGCAGGAGCGTGCGCGAGCAGGCGGGCCGTGGAGGATGGGCCGGAGGTGGCTGCCGGGGGAAGGTGTTGGGTGGGAGGGGGCAAGGCAGCAGGCGCAGGGGCGCATGTGAGGCGCCGGCGGTGTGCGCGGTGCGTGGCAATGTGCGCTGGCTGGGCAGCTAAGTGTGACGACGGCAGCAGCTGTGTCTGCAGGGGAGGGAGAACTGGGGCACCGGCAGAGGGGCTGCGCTCAGGGCTGCTGGCGCTGCTGGCGCTAGGGCTGCTGCATCTGAGGCGGCTGCCTGCGAAGCCGCTGGCCTGGTTGTCGACGAAGCTGCCGGCAGCCGCCGCAGCCCTGGCTAGCGCCGCCTCTTGCAGGCTGCCCCCTCCCTCTCCCAACGCCTCCATCTTCATGTCGACAGAGGGGGTGTTTGGGCGTGGCTGGTGGGGAGGGGAGGTAGGTGCAGACAGGGCAGTAGGGTGGTTGGGCTGGGAGACCTGAGGGGGCTGTTGGTCGGAGGGCGCACGGGAGCCGGCACCCCCTTGCTGCAGGGGCGGCAGCTGCAGTCGTAGTGGCGGAAGGTGGAGAGGTGAGGGTTGTGACAGGGGGTGCCGGGCTCCAGTTGAGGGAGCTGCATCCACCTCTGCTGCTCTGGCGGCGGCAGCACCTGGTGGGGCGCTTCCGCTGTGCAAGCGGTGGCGGAGCGCTGGCTGCTGCTGTTGCTGCTGCTGATGCGAATGCGGCTGCTGGCTGGGGGAGTGGGGCCCTGAGGGTGGCAGCGAGCCAGCGGGCAGGCTGGAAGCAGTCAAGGCTCGGGTGGGAGGGGGGCGCGTGGCGCGGGCGACGGACAGCGTGTGAACGATGCCCTGCTGGTGCCTCTGCTGCGGTGCGGGCGCCTGGTGCTGGTGCTGGTGCTGGTGCTGTTCTCCTGGCTGCTGCTGCTGCTGTTGCTGCTCGGCCAGCCGTGACTGCTGGTGCCGTGCCTGCACCTGCGCCGCGGGCGGCTGGGGGTGCTGCTGTGGATGCTGCATGGGCGGCAGCGGGGAATGGGAGCGGGAGTGTGTGCGGCGCGCACAGGGGGTTGCTGGGATCAGGGTAGGGTAGGGGGGGGCGGGGGAAGGGATGAGGGTGGACAGCGCACGGGGCCCTGTTGAGGAACGCGGGGGGAGCAGCACAGTCGTGCCAGAGCTGGGAGGCGCGCGGCATGGTCCGGTGGCTGCTGTCCCTGCGGCGGCCGCTGCGGCTGCTGGGGCAGGCGCTTGAACAGGAGGGGCCTCGCAGCACCTTCGGCTCCCGTCTCCCCCGCCTCTGCCAGCACGTGCTCCGCTCAGCTCTGCTGCTGTGGCGGCTGCAACCGCCTTCAGCTCCTCGGTCCCCTGGCGTGCAGCCAGCACAGTATCCAGCCACACACCCGCGCTGCTCATGCTCTGCAAGCTGCTGTGCTGCTGCAGCTGCGGCGGCTGTGGCTCTTGGTCCTGCTGCTGCTGCTGCTGCTGCACGAGTGCGGCAGCCGTATAGCAGATACGGCCCGTCTTGCAGCCCGCTGCCCCCCCTGCCAGCTGGAGACTGTTCCCCCCTCCTGCTTCCTGCCGCGCGCGCTTGTTTGGCCTCTCCTCGGGCCCCCCCACCCCCTCAGCAGCATCTGCTTGCCACGCTTGCCGCTTGCCACCTGCGCCCATCAACTTGGCACCATCGCCGCCCAGCAGATCCGCAGCCCCCACCTCCATCTCCATCACCTCATTCACCCCCTCCTCCTTGCAGCCTCCTGGCCTGTGCTTGCTCCCTATGCCAGCAGTGCCCTCCGCCAGCCGCTTCAGGTAAGAGTGGTCGCCACTGCCCCAGGGCCCTGCAACGCTTGCCACCATGCTTGGCATTGAGGGGGACCCAGGAAGGCCAGGATCACAACCTGCGGTGGGCGTGCACAAACATGCAGCGTGGGGAGCATGCACTGAGGAGCATGCGCTCAGAACAACACTGCTAGACCAGCGCATGCACGCAGTCCATGCACACACACGTACTAACACATGCACACACAAATATGCAGTGCCATGCACGCAAGCAAGCATCCCTCCAACCGCGATCGTATGCTCCAACGCTGCCTTACCGCCCGACAGATCGGCTTCCCTCAGGCAGCCTTCGGAGCTGTCACCGCTGTCCTCCTCCCTCTTTCCCTTATCCCCCTCCTCCTCGTCTGGCTTGGGAAACTCTGCTCCAGGAAGATAATCAGTGGGCACCTCACTGACAGGCAGATCCTGGAGAGCTTCCAACCACTCCTGTACCTGCGAGCATTGTGCAGGCGGATCACCGAGGCTGGCCAGTTTCTCAGGTAGATCTCTGCTTTGCAGCCCTGCCGCTGAGAATAGAACACATGACCAAGAAGTCCTAGTCTTCCACAGCGCCTGCCCTCGAGTGCCAAATTCTGTTCCCTTCCGTAGAAGACAGGACTGCACATCAATCCTCAACACAGCCTTCAAGGCTCCATCCCTTTCCCACCCCTCGCAAAAACTGGAACCTCACACAACGTACCTGGAACACGTCAAAGGAGAAGGTGCGCGGATCCTCTAGGCATTGTACAAGTGCCCTACCTTGGTGGTCCCTCCCCTGCGAGTGCAGCGGCCACGCGCGGAAACAAAACAATCTAGTGATTCCTAAGTTGCTGTAAAAATAAGTCCGGCCAACCTGATCAGGCGAAATTTTGAACGATCCTGATCGCATTGCCCGACGGAGCTGAGAGTTGGCTGCAAGCTGACATAAGCAGGTCATGATATAAGTAAATCAAACAAGGAGTGATGTGGCCTTGAAGTGTGCCCCCACCAGCAATCTCGATTGCATCTCTGCTGCCCATGCTACTTGCTGACCTAGAGCGTACCCAGTCAGCCAATCGTATGATCAAGGATTTGGATACATATTCAGAGGTGAGCAAGAGGGCGGGGTGGCAGCATGCAGCTCTCTGCAAGTGCCCAAGGCATGCCAAAATCCCCTTCTGCTCTCCTGGGGCCATTCCCTTGGCTAGTGTCTAGACTGAACTCCATGTGCAGGATCTTTTGTTTACATCTGATTCAGCAGGCCAACATGTGGCAGATATTACTGTTCCCAGGTACGTGCAAGCTTGCAAGCCTTGCCTTGCGTGTCCCCTTATTGCCCCATCCCTGCCCCTTTACTTACCTCTATACGCCCATTAAGAAATCTTGTACTGTGTAGTTGTCCACCAGGAAGGGCACTGGCAGGAACTCGGACTTTGGCCCCGACGACTTGTGTTGTTTCACACGGGCCTAAAATTTGCTTATTTCGTTCACTTGATTCCATATTATACAAGTAGACCATCAGCGGCGATTTTGGAGGAAGCTGAAAAGGGAGCTCCAAAAAATGTGATCAACAGTAAAGCATTTCTGTTTAACACCAGGTTCTAGGGCAAATTAGAGTGCGGGTGTGCTTATGCTGCGTGCAACGACCAAGATCTAGATTTCTAAGCCTTAATGCAGATCTGCTCCAGGGTATTTAATCCCAGGACCTAGACTTGTGGGCAAGGACGGCAGGAGAAATGCTTTGAAATGCTCCTGCAAATCCACCGGCAGGTACAGCTGTACCAGGCCTGGGTTGTTCCACTTACTGTGCTTCTGTTCTTTTCCCCATTCTCTTTGTACCCACATGGTGTAGTGCTCCCACGTGACTTTTATAATTGTGTAGGACTTCTCTTACGTTTTGGAGAGGGCTACTTTTGTATCCGCCCTGGATCCAGGGTCATTAGGGGGAGCTCAAGGGTCGCTTGCGGAAGGGTGTGTGTACAAGTAAGGGTACACCCAAGTGTATCTGAGGATATTCAAATGTGTGACATTGCCAATGGAGAGAGTTGTTAGGATACTGGACCACAGGATGCTAGTCATAATGTTGAATCATCCTTGCATAAGAAGCCAGGCTACTTCATGTATACATGAACAACATGACACATGTGCACCCCAACGTGGAGTTGGCGTAAGGAGGGAAATAAACATGTACAAACCTTGTGAATTACTCAGGTACCAAGTCCTGGTTTTGACAAACAGATGCATTGGTAAAACCTCAGGCAAATAAGTTTTAGACTTTTTAACAAATCCTTGCCCACACTGGAGTCCACGGCGATGTGTCTAAGGAACAAAATGTCCAGCCTTCGGGCTCACAAAGCCTTGCTTGTGTGCATTTTTGCACAAATTGATGAGTGCAGTTGCCGCCAGCTCCCAGGCTCTCTTACTTCTTTATCGGACCATCACACTCCCTGCCAGAAATGTTCTATGAGTTGTAGATAGGAGGTTACCTTCAAATGTGGGAAAGGTTTAGTATATTGCGCATCAGAAACAAGTTAGGGAAAGAGCCCAAAAAATTCTCATGAAACCCCTGTGCAAGCATACACCCGCATGAGAAAATGTAAGTGATGTCAAACGGCATCCATGACTGATTCAATGCTCCTTTGTCTCTTTGATGCTCAGCTGGTCTCAGTTGCTCAAATTGATGGTGGATCAGTCACTGGTCTGCAGCAATGTTTGCCCGCCTAACACAAAATGCCTTGCAGTGCATTGTATGCACAAGCTTGATGGTGCAAAACGGTGTATGAAACCTTGGGCAGATCAGGCCAAACACTAGTGCACTCAACATCTCCCTTGGTGTCTGGCTGATTCTATTGTTTTTCCAGCCTGGCAAGGCCGTCATCATGAGTCTAAGACAAGTGCCGCTTCCTTGAACTATCCCTCATGTTATTTCAGCGACCGTGTCTCTGATGTGCGCTGGGCCGGGCTGGTTTTGGCAAAGGGGTGTGGATGGGTGCCTCTAGGTGTTCTGTCTGACCTGCATATACGTCGCCATTCAATTCCATTTGCATCCGTGTGCGTGTGCACAAATTATGAATTACTTATGCATGTGTGGAAAATCTTGGGTGTATGGCGCAAAAAAGCAACATCTGCAGGAGAACAGGAAAAAAGACAGGAAAAAGACCTAAATGGCATGATGTTCCATGTCTCAGCTTAAGCGTATGCCGCCGCTGTTAAGCCATTGCGTCTTCTTGCTTCATCTTGTGGGTATGTGAGACAAAGCCGTCTTTCTTAATGCACATATCCATGTATTTGCAGAATTGCCGGGATCTGTAGGTGTCCATGGAAGTACACAAAGAGCACGATTTCTAATCTCAGTTTTCAAGATATCCTCCTAAACGAGATCCACGATTGTTATTGTTGTGCCCATTATGTTTCCTATAAAGGTTCCTCTGTGCTTATAATTAGGAAAAGAAGGGGTTATCCAGCATGTGAGCAATGTGCTGCAGCGGTTGTGTGTGGCTCACTACTCACATCCTTTTTAAGGAGACTTGAGTTGCACAAGAGACTCTGGCACAAGAGACTTCAAGTGTCACAAGAGACTCAAGGTGGCACAAGCGTGTCTGTGACAAAAGACTCAGTGAGGATTGGCAGCAACATTGATTTTACTGATTGACAGCAGCTTGATCTGTTGTGGGCTCAAGCACACCCAAACAAGCATACCAAAGCTTTTTTCAGAACAGGGCATACAGGCAGACACTTTGATGTATGTTTTAAAGTTTTCGTTTTTCACGATTACCTGCAAACCGGGGGATGTCGCTAAACTCCTGGTTTTGGCGCTCCTGGTAACATGTGTGCAAATGAGATCTAAGATCTAGTGACAAATGTGCTTGCAGAACAGTGAAGCTTGTCTATTGGTAGATAATTCTGCAGCACATTAATCATCTGAATTTCCATCCCACACCTGCTCGCCCAAAGCAGCTGCTGCTTGGACTCCTATGGCATGCTGCTTGTCCTCCTCAAGCTCTGAAAATGGCTTCCTGTGTGTGTGCGCGCGTGTGTGTGCACGTGTGTACAGCTTCGTTAATAAAACCATGCTTATGGTATGCACACTCAGCACAAACGAAAAAACCAGCATGCTTTGATAGACAATTATTGATGATATTGTAAGTTTCCTACATTTCTTGCGCTTGCAAACCGCAAAACAAAGATAAATCTCCCTACATCAACATATCGATTCAAAGGAAAAGGGGCCACCCAGGGACGAGGCACTGATAAACCGGTAAAAAGGAAAAGAGAGAAGTAATTGGAGATCATGGGAGTGACTATAAGTGCCTCAATCCTGGCCTGGATAATGAAATGTGGCATAGTTTCCTCATAACATTGTCAAGTAAAGCAACTAGCAAATTCATGAGCATTCTGAATTGAACGAGTGTGAAGCTTCATAGCTAGCTTGGTAGCTTTCTAAAATCAAGGCTGAGTGTCTTGAAAGGCTCCGCACTGTAAGGGCTGCGATTGGCGTCACCGACTTCCAGAAGGATAGTGTGGAGGCTAACTTGAATTATAGTTTGCTGAAGATGCACTTATCTATTGAGCTGACATGCACATGCTCTGCAAAGCCCCATGAGCTGTCATAAACACCCCTAATATACGTATGGTAATGGGTGTACACATGTCACCATGCACCATTGATAGGAATATCTTGTTCTCACTCACTTGTACAAATCAATTGCTATCTTGTTCAGCTCCTCTGCTTTGGTGCCAGGGTTCTTTGGCTCCAATGGTTGGCTGATCTGAATGTAAGAAAAAGTCCTCCAAATTTTCTGGATTTGAAAGAATTCTTTGCATGAATACTTTTCCAAGATTACCTCCCACAGAATTTTGAAGAGGCAAATCAAGGAGCAGTATCATATGATAGGACTTTGATGACAGTGTAAGCGACAAGCCCTGCTAAAGCCTAACCTTGCCGCATCACGGCCGTACAGTGATAGCAGGCGCCTTCTAGCCATGTATATCTCAGTCTATCTTTTGTGCATAAGAATATGTAATGCATCATAATATTCCTAACTATGGATATCACGATTCCCAGTTGCCTGGAGGGCATTACAAAGACGAGATCACGGGTCCGGAGATCACCCAAGTCTGGTGACACACACATGCACAACAAAAGCTTGCTGCCCCTTCCAGTTCTACCTTAGAAGTCTGGGATCCTGCTGACATCTCTCTCGGATCAGCTGGATTTGCAGCGAGTGCATGACGAGGTGTATTCTGCCCAGCCTCTTGGTAAGTCGAGCCCATAAGCTTAAATTATACAGAAATAAATTCCCAGATTTTTTATGAATGTAGCAGATTGAAGCTGGGAGGTGATGAAGCGAAGACAACATCTATTTGGGAGGTTCGAATGATTGATATGATGAAGAAGACAACATCTATTTTTTCATTCGTCAGGAATAAAGTTTCAATACTAACTCGAATTCAAGTTCGTCTGCTCTCTCCATGTGAGGTGTAGAGGAGAGGAATGGGAGAGGAGACTCCAAATCCTTTTACACTATCAAGGCTACGTAGCTTCACAGGACGCTTAGACAGCTCTCTTGGTAGGTCTAAGGGGCATGAGATTGCCCCGGCTGGTCAACCCTGCTTGGAAGATTCATGCTTTGAAGATGATCCAACAAAAATATCTCCAAACGTAGATTGAATACATGAACAGTAGCACCGTACAATCAAACACAGGTACACTGACACAGACTTAAACACAAGCACGCAAAATAACATAGGCACACATGCGCACTAGCATGCACGCGCTCACACACACACACACATGCACACACACGCACGCACGCACGCACGAACGTGCTCGCACCTGCACTCACACACGCACGCACATGCACGCACACACGCACATGCAAGCTCACAGGCACACACAGATGCATGCACGCACGCACGCATACACAAACTTAAGCATACACACACGTTCACGCACGCGCACACATACATATTCTGTACCCACGTATGCACACGTGCACACGCATAAACACACGCACACATGCACGCACGCGCACACACATAAATGCTCCCACACATACATGAACGCATGCACACACGCACACACACACACACACGCCTCAGTGCTTATGCTTGCACAACCAAGCACACATTTCTGCATGCGCCAACATGCGTGTGCAGAGACAGGCACACATGGACATGTCAGCACACACCTGTGGGCATGGCATTCATGCTTTTCCCTAACACAAGACATGCTCGCATGCACCCTGTATGCATGTGTGAATTGGATTGCGTGCACATGCAAACAGCACTGACGAGCACTTGCATTTTGAAAAAAACACAGTTTCACATGCACTGGTACACCACGCGCAAGAAATGCGCTTGTGCCATCATTTTCGCGCGCGATGCGGCAATGCATTTGCTTGGTTTTGCAGGTCTCTGCACGGTTAGGGTCACCACGGCCCTCTATGAGCCCACCTCCTTTGCGTCCATGCATCAGCTGACCTCCTTTCACGCCTTGCCCCCTGCAGATGCCCAGTCTTCCATAGCCAATGCCGCGGCGCTGGCCCCAGGCGTGCTGTTTGCGCCGCTGGACAAGCTGAATGACGCGCAGCTCTGCAGTGTTGCAACAGCACAGGTGTGGTGGGTGCAGGTGCCGTGGGCGTATGTTAGTGAGTCCTCACGTGCCTAGTTTTACCTGCACCAGCAGAGTGCTTGCGTGCCTGCGTGCATGTGTGCAGCAAGACAGAACGCGCTGCCTGTTTGGAAGTTGAGGCTGGGGTACGGCATCCCACCTGTAGGGCATGCATGCCGCTGGCCTGCTTGCACAAGTGCACACAGGGCTCGTGTGGGCCGTTGCCCCTGTGGTGCGTGTTTGTGTAGGTCTCTCTCTCTCTCTCTCTCTCTCTCTCTCTCTCTCTTTTTCATGTAAGTGTGCATGCATGAATGGATGCATAATTGTATGTACGTGTATGTGCATGCATATATGTACGTATCGTGTGTACGTATGTATGTATGTATGTATGTATGCATGCATGCATGCATATTATATGTATGCATGTATGTACGTGTGCATGTGCGTATGTATATACCTATGCAAGTACTGGCACCAAGCACAGCCCATGGATCAAACATCCCAGACCGACGTGTACGTCCTGCCGGCGCATGCAGGCGCACAGCCCGCACGCGCGGCCACAGGATGGCAGCGGCAAGGGTGTGGAAGGCGCAGGTGGTACTGCGCCGCACCCGGAGGCGGCCCTGGCCGAGATTGCGGCGCTGAAATCGGAGATTGCGGGTGCGTGCGCCTTGGGGTCGTAGCCTACATTGTCGAGGCTGCAGAGGTGTAAAATTGCTGGGCATTGTCACCCCCATCACCATCATCGTCACCATCACTATCAACATCACTATCGTCACTCCCATCATCATCATCATCATCATCATCATCATCATCATCATCATCATCATCATCATCATCATCATCATCATCATCACCATCAGCACCCCCATCATTTCATCACCACCACCATCATCGTCATCATCATCATTACCATCTTCACCGTCACCTCCATCACCTTGCTGCATGCGCCACTTGACGTTACCACCGCCAAGCACCTGCAGCCTGGCCAGACATGCAGAGCCTTGTTGCCTGCAACCCATCTTTGTGTTGTAAGGCCTGGCGCTGGCGCTGGTGCTGGTGCTGGTGCTGGCGCTGGCGCTGGCGCTGGTGCTGGTGCTGGTGCTGGTGCTGGCGCTCTACCGGTCATGTCTGCTGGTGCTGGCGCTGGCTCTGGCGCTGGTGCTGGTGCTGGTGTTGGCGCTCTACTGGTTATGCCTGCTGGTGCGGGTGCTCTTCCATCGCTGTCAAGCTTGACGCGAGCAACACCTGTGTTGGCCTGCAGCTTGTGTGCCGTGCCTGCTGCTGAGGGTTGCGCTGCATCATTGCTGCACATTGCCGCACAACCTGGCAAGCTTACTTCTTTCTGCCCACGCTTCCTGTTTACAGCTGATGCTGCTTATGCTTACTGCTCATGCTGACTGTTTACGACTGCACACCCCGGCACACTTTCTCGCTAGCACGCCCTGCAAACCCTGGCACACCCTAAGCGTCACTCTGCAGCACGCGCGGCCGCTGTGGCCGCCGCGGCAGGCCTCAACAGATCGGCTGCGCGCATGCATGCTCCTGCTACTGCTCCTATTGCCATGCAACTGCAGGCATCGAGACACTGCTGGGTCAACTGAAGAGGGTGCTGCCCTCTGTGCATGGCAAGGGGCGCGGCATGGACGAAAGGGTGCGCGCAGAGGTGGGTGGATCAGGCATGGGGCTGGCGTCATCCGTGCCTGCGGTGCTGCTCATGGAAATGGAAGCACGCCAGCTTTGTCAAGCCTGAGTTGCCTTCTCTCATCAAACGTTGAATTACATGAGGCTTTCGGCCTTCCTTGTGCTGGAGGGAAGAGCCGCACGTGCGCCCCTGTCCTACCCGCCTGCCTACCCGCCTGCCTACCTGCCTACCTGCTTGCCTACCTGCCTGACCCCCCGCCCC
>LKMJ01002811.1_pt1 | contig 16125 bp, 17 predicted proteins | sample 643391 | NCBI WGS metagenome assembly LKMJ01 (sample SAMN04112250, study PRJNA286221) | soda lake metagenome | biome: soda lake; feature: Kulunda Steppe; material: water; isolation source: sample PL-Br10 brine of Picturesque Lake | place: Russia: Kulunda steppe | collected 2010-07
CCGTTCTATCCGGTGAATTCGGACGATCGGTTCCCACAACGGTCGCCGGTTTCTTCGGTATCCCATCGGGATTCTCGGAGCTGTCCGGTGGTTTCACGCCTCCCGATCCGCGTTCGCCGCCCGGTTTCGCAGCCAAGCCCCGTGAACACCGCCGAGTGTTCCCATCGCTGCATGCACGGTGGTGGTCGCCGGCCAAACCAGTAAGCTACACCAGTCAAAACCGCTGGACGCGTACGTTTCAGTACGCTTTCGATTACGACCTGGAATCGTCATCGGTTCCGTCGTTCGTCGCAGCGTGCGTTCCAGGTGGTTCGCTCGATAGCGACCAGGACTCCGTTTCATATGCCAAGCAATCTCAAACGCGACCTCGGGTTGAAAGAGACGACGGCGCTGGCGGTCGGCGCGATGGTGGGCTCCGGTATCTTCATCCTGCCGGGAATCGCGTGGGCGCTGGCCGACGCCGCGGCGGTGTTCGCGTTCCTTCTGGCGGCCGTGTTGGTGCTGCCGGCGGCGCTCGCCATCGCCGAGATGTCCACGGCGATTCCCGAAGACGGCGGCCCGTACCTCTACGTCGAGCGGAGCATGGGGCCGCTACTCGGAACCGTCGCTGGCGTCGGAACGTGGCTCATGCTCTCGCTGAAGAGCGCGCTCGCGCTCGTCGGCGGGGTTCCGTATCTGGTGTTCGTAAACCCCGCGCTCGCCGAGTTCGTCACCGTCATCGCCGTCGTTCTGGCGCTGTTTTTCACCGTCCTCAATCTCGTCAGCGCCGAGGGGTCGGGAAAGCTCCAGTTCGTCATCGTCGGCGTGCTCGTCGCCGTGTTGGCGTGGCTCGTCTTCGGCAGCGCCGGTGAGATCGAGACGGCTCGCACCGCCGGCGCGTTCGACCCGACGGCCGACGGGGTTCTCGCCGCGACCGCCATCGTGTTCATCTCCTACGCCGGGTTGACGAAGATCGGCGCTGTCGCCGAGGAGGTGAAAGACCCCGGACGAACGCTTCCGCTCGCCATCGTCGGTGCGCTCGCGTTCGTCGCCGTACTGTACACGGTGTTGGTGTACGTCACGATTGGCGTGTTGGACGTACAAGCAGCGATCGACGCCGGCGACCTCCAACCCGACGGCGAAGGGGCGATCATCGCGCTCGTTGCGGCCGAGGCGCTCGGCTCGGCCGCCGTCGTCGCCGTCGTCATCGCGGCGCTGCTGGCGCTGGCCTCGACGGCGAACGCCGGGTTGCTCGCCGCCTCACGATTCCCCTTTGCGATGGCCCGTGACCGAATCTTCCCCGCCCGACTCGAAACCGTTAGCGAGCGGTTCGCCACCCCTGTCAACGCGGTCGCGCTCAGCGGTGCGCTCTTGCTCGTGTTCGTGACGGTGTTCCCCATCCAGCAAGTCGCCGCCTTCGGCAGCGCGTTTCAAATACTCGTGTTCGTGTTGCTGAACGTCGCGCTGATCGGCTTTCGCGAGGGAGCGACGGAGACGTACGAGCCGGCGTTCGAGACCCCGCTGTACCCGTGGATGCCGATCTTCGGCATCGGCGGCGGACTGCTCGTCCTCTCGTTTATGAGCTGGGTCGCTATCGCCGGCGCGCTCGGTATCGTGATCCTCGCGGCCGCCTGGTACGTCGGCTACGTCCGTCTCTACCGCGGCGGAATCGGCCGCGAGGGCGCCGCCAGAGCCGGTATCCGAGAATCGGCCGGACGAACGGCCGCCGAGCGAACCCGCGAGCTGTTCGAGTCGACCCGCGAGTACGACGTTCTCGTCGCCATCAAAGAGGGGACGTCCGTCGCCGCGCGTCGTGACATGGTTCGGATCGCTGCCGATCTGGGTCGACTCCGGTCGACTGTCGTTTCCGTCGTCCAGTTCAACGACGTTCCACACTACGTCTTCTCCGAGAAACGGCGAAAAGCCAGCGAGCACACTCGACCCGAGTGGCTCCCGGAAGACCCCGAGTGGTACCCGACGGCACGTTCGCCGACCGACGCCGACGGCCGTGGCCGCGGTGACGGTGGTCGACCCGTTGGCGTCGACGCCGACGTCAACGGCAGGCTCGAACGCGGAACCCGGATCGAGTACCGCGAGGTCGACACCGACGAGTTCAAACAGGCTGTCGTCGACTACGCGACGTACGAGGGAAGCGACCTCATGCTGCTCGAACGCCGAAGTGAGGAGGGTTTCGGCCGGCTTTTCGGTGGCCGTGACACCGAATGGATACGCCGCAACGCGCCGTGCGACGTCGCACTGGTCGAAGACCGCGGCTTCGACGGCGCAGGCGAGATCGCCGTCGTCACCACCCGCGGGGTGTACGACCCGTTGAAGCTGCTTCTCGCCGACGCCATCGCCGAGGAGACGGGCGCGGAACTCAACCTCATTCAGGTGCTCCCCGAGAACGCTCCTGAGAGCCGCCGTCAGGCGGTCGAGGACTACCACAACGAACTCGTCTCCATCTGTACGGTGCCGACCCGTTCGACCGTGCTCGAAACCGACGACGAACTCGTCGGGCTCACGCGGTTCGTCGGGAACGCCGACCTCCTCGTGACGGGGCTCGGCCGAACCGGATTGCGCGCGCGGCTGTTCGGTCAGCCCGAAAGCCAGTTGATAGAGGCCGTCGACTGCTCGGCGGTCGCGGTGCAGCCACGCGAGCGCCGGCCCCGTGGCGTCATCGAGCGGCTCCTCATGGAGTATCTGTTCTGACGCCCCACACCGCCTGCTCGTGATCCATCCACGCGACGACGAGCGTGTGTGGAAGCGTGAGCACCGCGATGAGAACGAGATACGCGCCGACCAGGTCGAGCGGCGCGACCGTCGGCGAGGGCAATGCGACGAACAGCGCGAGCAAGAACGCCAAAGAGAGCGCCGTCAACGGCGCGGCGTCCCGGGCGAACCGACCGAGTGCAGCGCCGTACTGCCGGGCGTCGAGCGCCGAAGCGGCGGCATCATCGACCGCGATGAGCCGGACGACGTGGCGAAGCGAGTGCCAAAAACAGAAGTACAGCCCGATGGCGAGTAGCGGCGGGACGGTCGCGAAGAATACGACCAGACCGAGCGTCTCGCCTGCGTCGAGCAGCCACGGGCGCCGGCCGTCTGGAGCCGTCGCCCGCGCGCCGAGTCCGAGCGTTACGACGATGAGTGTCGCGAGGCCGACGCCGACGGCTAGCCGCGCGTCGGGTGTGAACGCCACCGCGAGCGACGTGGCAGCCTCCGGGTCGAAAAGCCCCACGAGCGTCGAGGCAACGAGCGCGTACTGGTCGGGAAAGAACACGAGCGGGACGAGCATCGGGAGTGCGCCTCGGGTCACCGCAGTGAGCACCCGAACGCCACGACCGTCGAGGTGGGTGGCGTCGGTGAGCTCGACCAGTGGGTAGAGCTCACCTTGCCCCCAGTGCGCCCACGTCAGGAGGATGAAAAAGACGAACGCGACGGCGGGGATGAGAAACCAGACGGCCGCGTACGCCGAAGCGACGATGAGATACAGCGCGCCGATTGCGGCGAGCCACCGCGCGGTGACCGGCTCGTCACGGGTTCGCGGCACGGCGAGGTGGTCGACCGCCCCGTGTGGAAGTCCGACGAGGACGACGCTTGCCGCGAGCGGAATGAGCTGATACGCCAGCGGAACCGTCGGGTCGAAAAGGACGAACACGGCGGTCGTCACGGTGACGACGAGCCACGCGGGCACGAACGCGAGACGAAACCGTGGCGAGCGCGAGCGAGCCGCGTCCGCGGGCGAGACGGGGTGGCGTCGAGTCTTCGTCACGGCCCGGACTTATCGCGCCGTCGCCGGTCGTGTGGCGTTGCCTCGCTCGGGCGGTCGCGGCGACCGACGGCCGACTGACCCGCGGGTACGAACACTGCGAGCGGGTTCGGAAGCGCCCGGGCGACGTCATCGGCGACCGTCGGCCACTGGTCGACGAGCCACAGATACAACACGAGTCCCTGGACGATGAACACGTTCGTCACGAGAAAGAACAGCGCTTCCTCGAGCGGCAGGCCGAACGGTGCGAATCCGACGGTGTACTGCTCGGAGATGACCCACAGCCCGAGCGCGATGGCGGTTCGGTCGACGAACCACAGATACAGCGTTGGGACGGCGATGCCGATGGTGACGACGCGGCGAGCACGCCACAGATGCGTCCACCCGAACGCCCACTGGATCGCGAGTATCGGGCCGGCCCACGCGAGAATGGCTCCGAGATACAGCGTCGACGGCGATCGAAACAGCAGCCAGACGCCGACGGCGCTCACGGCGAGGCCGGCAACGGCGCCGACCGCGCGAGTCGGCCACGACAGCCGCAGGTCGCCCTCGGTCGGCACGTCGAGTTGGTACAGCCACAGCGCCGTCAGTATCGGCTGCAGGACGAAAAACAGGTATTCGCCGAGCGGAGCGGCCCAGAAATGGGCGAGCGTGACGCCGTCACCGTACCACCACACGCCCTCCTCTATGAGGAGGTTGTCCCACGGCGTCGTGTAGACGATGGCGAGAACGAGGATAACGGCGAGTCCCGCGAACGGAACGCGACCCCAGTAGGCGTCCTCGCGGAGGTACGCCGCGGCGGCGAGCGCCGCGAGCACCGGCAGGATGAATACCAGGTGAACCTCGAGATACGTAGCCGGCGGTATCATGACCTCTGGCGGCCGTTGGACGGCCGATAAGACGGAACGGTCGGTGGTGAGATGCGGCGTGACAGCTCCGTGTACATACGTAATCTCAGTAGCCGAGCACGTATAACCGACGTACCTTACTGGTTAGGGTTCCGGTCGAGGAATTCGGCGAGGATTTTCGCCTGTGCCGCCCGGAGGTGCTGATGGAACGTGGTTCGGGAGATCCCCATCGAGGCGGCAATCTCGTCGCCGGACACCGGTCTCGGCCACTCGAAGTAGTCGGCCAGATACGCCTTCTGGACGGCTTCGAGCTGTCGGGCCGTGAGTTGTGAGCGAAGCGATTCGACGAACTCGGTTCGCGTCGTCTGCGTCCGCTCGCGACGTCGCTGTGCGACGAGCGACAGCCCTTCGTACCGCGCAAAGAGCGTCTCCACGACCGCCCGCGGGTTCGACGTCTGTGGCAGTTCGACGCGGATCTCCGCACCGTCCGCGTCGGCGACGATGGAGCGAACCGAGCCGTTGTGGTCGAGGACGGTTCGGATTATCGACTCTGCGACCGGTCGGATCTCGACCAGACAGCCATCGTCGTACGTCGCAACGGGCGTGACGTCGACCACGTCGTCGAGCTCGGCACCGGCGGCGACGACGGCGTCGGCGGTCGCGCCATCGGCCACGAACGACAGGAGATAGCCGCCGTCGGCCTCCGCGACCGCGCCGTTGTACCGTAGCGTGCAGTCGGCGCGCCGCGCCAGTTCGACGAAAAACGGCCCCGGAACCGCCGATTCGAACGTCAGTTCGAGGAACTCGTCGGTCGTCAGCAATCGCTGGTTTTCGAGCGCGTTGATACCGGTTCCGACGAGCTTACCGAGCGAGCCGAGGACGGCCGCTTCGTGTTCATCGAACGCGTCGCTCTGGGTCGTGTAGACGGTCAAAACCCCGTAGTTCGCCCCGCTGTAACGGATCGGAACCGCCACGACAGCGCCGCCGAGACCGGCGAGCCGCTGGTGTGTCGGCGTTTCGACGCTATCGCCGCTTCCGACGGCGACCGAACCGGTTCGGTACGCACGAACCGTGGGGCACTCGCCGTCGAGGTCGACCTGTATCGGGCCGAGCTCACCACAGTCGGCCTGTGCAGTGGCCGCGATGCGGTTCGCCGTGAGCTCACGGTCGCCGATCCACGCCGAACGGTACTCGGTCGTCTCGACGACCGCCTCACACACTCGGCGTTCGAGCTCCGTCCGTCCGCTCGAGTCGACGACTGCGGCTGTGACCCGTTCGAGCAGCCCGTCGATCCGTGCGAGCACCCGCGCCAGGGTTCGTCGCTGTGCCCGCAGCTCCGCCTCCGTCCGCTCCGCGCGCAGCTGTGCCTCTTTTCGCTCGGTCACGTCGGTCTGAAACCCGACCATGTGTGTCGCCTCGCCGTCGCCGTACACCGGTGCGAGCTCCACTCGGTTCCAAAACGGCTCGCCGTCCTTCCGGTAGTTGACGAGCTCGACGGCGACCGGGCGGCGGTCTTCGACCGCCTGGCGCATCGCCGAGACCGCCTCCGGGTCGGACTCTTCGCCCTGGAGAAACCGACAGTTGCGCCCGAGCGCGTACGATTTGTCGTAGCCAGTGAGCCGCTCGAACGCGTCGTTAACGTACACGAGTTCGTTGTCCGGCTTCGAGAGGTCGCCGATGGTGATGCCGACCGGCGCTTCGTCCATCGCCGTCTGCTTCAAATCCAGCTCCGCTGTCAGTGCGCTGAGGCCGCCATCAGCCACGGTGCGGGCGCGAGCGTTCACGTCGGCACACGCATGTTCGACGCGCTCGACGAGCGTCCCTATCGCTGGGTTCTCCTCTGCCCGGGGAACGTACGCCGCAACGCCGGTACTGACGGCGTCTGCGGCTATCCGCTCGTTTCCGTGTGCCGTGTACAGCACGAACGGAACGGTTCGGTCGACCGCACGAACCGATTCGAAGAGCGCGAGTCCGTCACCTTCGCGGAGCTCGTAATCGCTGACCACGCAGTCGACGCCACCGCCTTCGACATGTGCCAGCGCCTCGGCTATCCCCTCGGCCGCGAGAACCGTCACCGATGGGACGCGCCGAAACGCCTCGACGACATCGGCCGACCCGGGGGCCTCCCCCACACACAGGATAGCAAACGTTGGCATCCGGGTGAACTAACAGCCGAACCCGAATAAGTGTGTCCGCCGTTCAGTGGAGTCGTTCCACCGTCTGGCTTCCGTTCGTTACTTCTCCTCACCGACGACGACGACCGGGACGGGCGAGTCGGCCACCAACCGTTCGGCGGTGCTGCCGAGCAACAGCCGTTTGAACGACGACCGGCCGGTCGCGCCCACCACGACGAGATCCGCGCCAGTGTGTTCGATACAGTCGAGCAACCGGTCGGGCGGTGAGCCCTCCTCGACGGTCGTCACACAGTCGACGCCCGCGGCTTCGGCGGCCGCTTCGACCGCCTCGACGGCGGCACGTGCCTCAGCTCTGAGGTTTTCCCTGACCGTCTCCGGGTCGATTATCGCGTTATCGTACGACGTTCGAGTCTCGACGACGGAAATCGCATGGAGCGTCGCTCCCATCGACGCAGCCATCGCCACCGCGTGTTCGGTCGCCACCTCTGCGCCGGCACTCCCGTCCGTTGCCAGTAGAATCCGTTCGTACATGACTCCGGCTACGGTGCCTGGTGACATAAAAGTGAAATCGACTCGGAGTCGGTTATATTCGTGCTTCGACTCGCTCACCCTGCGATGTCGCGCTTCGACCGGTTCGCCCGTCGAGCGTTTCGAAGTCGAAATCGGCGAACTCCTCGGGGACGGCACCCTCTCTGGCGTACAGATACAGCGCGGTTTTCGCGATTCCCCGAACCGTCTGGCCGATGAGATACGCGAACAACAGCCCGAGACCGCCGACGAGCACCGCCGCGGCGATGCCCACGCCGGGTGAGAGCATGCTCCCGACGAGGAACACACCCACGGCGAGCGCGACGGCGACGAGTGCGAGCACCAATTGGACGACACCGAGGCCGAGACCGGCTCCGAGCGTCTCGCCCCACGTGTGTTTGAACGTTTCGGCACTCCGGGTGAACATCGATTTCGCGCCGACGTCCTCGAAGACGATAACGGGGATGATAAAGAACGTCGTGATCGTCCATCCGAGCGCGAAAAACGAGGCGATGAGCCGCGAAAGCGGGTTGTCCGACTCTTCGAGCTGTCGGATGACGAGACTCACGACGGCGGCGATCGCCGACCAGACCGCGATGGTTCCTTTCATCTCCCACGCGGCGGCGACGCTGCGCCGGACGGACGGTTCGCGTTCGTGAAACGCGTCGTTAACGGCGTAGACGAGCGCCGCGGTGAAAAGCGAGGCGACGAACGTCGTGACGAAGTACAACACGAACAGCGCGACGTACTCGACACCGCCGCCGATGAACCCGGCGACGAACACGCCGAGATATAAAAATACGAAGAAGACGGCGGTCGCGACGCCGCTTATCGCCGGAAAGGCGAGCAGTTTCGGATGCGAACGGAGGACGGCGAGGCTGTCAACCGACAGCTTCAGGCCGGTTTTGAAGTTCCCGAGGAGACCCATACGAGCCGTTGCGTCGGTTCGCGATATAAATCCCCAGAAAACATCAGTTCGTCAGCAAAACCAGCGCCAAAAGCACCGTTCCGAGGCTGAAAACGCCGACCCCGACGACGAAAAGCGATGTCGCGCGGTCGTCGCTTCGGCGCCCGGCGACCATTCCACCGCCGGTCACGACCGCGCCGATAACGGTGAGCACCACCGCTGCCGAAGCCAGCCACATCAGTCTTCGCGCGCTCGGACGACGGTGACGGGAACGGTCGACCGGCGGACGACGACCTCGGCGACGCTCCCGAGCAGGACGCGGGAGACGCCGTCGCGACCGTGACTTCCGACGACGATGTGGTCGATGTCGTGCTCATCAGCGTAGTCGATGATCGAGCGAGACGGGCGACCGAGCACCGTGTCGGTTCGAATCTGTACGCCCGCCGCTGTTGCGAGGTCTTCGGCGTCGCGGAGTATTTTTTCGGCGCGTTCTTCGGCGGCTGCCATCCAGTCATCGGCGCTCGCCTGCCCCCACGCCGTCGATCCATCTATCGGGTCTTTCACGTAGAGGGCGGTGAGTTCGTCGTCGGCGAACTGCTCGAACGCATAGCGCAGTGCTTTCTCGGACGGTGTCGAGCCATCGACCGGTACGAGTACGTGCATGCCGCCGGATACCACGCGAGTGTATATAAACCCAAGAACCTGCGTCCGTCTCTGAGAACCGACGTCAGCCACCCAGTCAGCGACCGCTCTCCGCGAACCACTCGATTACGCGTTCGTCGAGGCGCTCGCGAACCGCACGACGGTCGAGCGCTGGCGAGCTGTGATACAGTTGCGCGTACCGTTCCCGAACGATATCTGCGTGCAGGCGCTCACGAATCGTCCCGTGGTGGACTGGGTCGTTCGCCGCTTCGATCGCCTCGGCCGTTGCCACGACTCGGTCGTCCGTCAGCCACCGGTCGACGAGCGTCTCCACGCCGCCGTCGACGCGAACCGACTGCTCGTCACCGTCGCCGACCGCCGGGTTACGTAACACGGCCCGGAGGCCGCGTTTGTTCCGGAAGACGACACCGGCGGCGGGCCCATCGTACCACGCCGAATCCGGGACGTCGAACCGCGCGACCGAGAACTGCCTCGCTGGGAGCTCCCGTTCGAACGTGTTCACCGCCCGAAGCCCCAGTCGGTCGAAGACGCGCTCGACGACGTCCGGTGGGAGAAAACGCTCTTCGTCGATCGCCCAGATATCGAAGCCGACGAACGGGGGCAGCCGGTTCCAGTCGTAATCGATCCGGCGTCGGTACGTCGCTTGCCCGAAGAAAACGAACGCAGTCGGGTCGTTTGCGCCGTCAGCGAGCGCCGTCCGGTCGAACGATTCGCGGACGTGTTGAACGGCACTGTGGTACGGCTCCGGCGGCTCCTCGCGCTCGTAGACGCGTGTCTCGTCTCCGAAGACCAACTGTCCTGTCTCCGCGATGCGGAATCGAAGTAACGAGCCGTCGAGCAGCTCTTGAATCCAGAGGTGGCCGGATTCGAACAGCTCGCTTGGAGCCGCCGAAACCCCGGGGAGCGACGGGTACGATTTCACGTTGTCGCCTCCGGCGGTTTGCGGGCGACCACCCGAACCGTCTCATCTCCAGCCGTCGGTTCGAACGGTTCCTCGTAACGGACGAGCCTGAGCGAAAGCAGTGCATGAAGCAGCTCGTTCGGTTCGACTCGAAACGAACCTCGGTCGTCGACCCGAAGCCGGTGTTCGTACAGTATCACACCGCCGGGTTCGAGCGCCCGAACCAGGTCGGGCAGCCGCTCACGAACCCTGAAATGCGAGACGACGATGACGTCGTACGCGTCGAGTTCGAACTCGTGTACGTCCGCGTGGACGAACTCGACGTCGACGCTCGCGCGCTCGGCTCGCGCCCGGGCGTGTTCGAGGCCGACGTCCGAGCTGTCGATGCCCACGACATCGAAGCCGTGCTCGGCCAGAAATATCGCGTTTCGACCACCGCCGCAGGCGACGTCGAGCACCCCTCCGCGGGGGAGCGCGTCGACGTGCTCTACGATGAAGTCGCTCGGGTTCTCTAGCGGCGGGTCGCTGCGATAGCGACGGTTCCATCTCGTGCGAGAGTCGCGCATATCTCGAGCGTCGACCCGAGGATGCATAGCTGGTGTGGCGTCGGGTGGGTCGTGATTCGGCCTCGGCTCAGGACTCGTCGTCGCTGTACACGTCGAACATCATCGCGACGAGCGCGACGATACCGACGGCGAACAGCACGAGAGAAAGGAGTCCAGCGCCCTGCGTCAGTGCGTTCGGGTTCGCCCCGACATCCTGCATCACGACCGCGGCGGCGGACAACACTCCTCCGACGATGAGTGCCAGCGCACCAACCGTTCCGTACTGCGTGTTGGCTGTCATTGCTCTGTTTCGACGCTGGACGCGGAACCCTCAAGACGGTTGCGTCTCGTCGCGACGCTCGACGCCCGAAATAACAATACGAAGATTTCAAAACATAATAATTAATATATCTGGGTGGTATTTTACTAAAAGTGAGTCGAGAACGCATCCCAGTGACGGTGCTGAGTGGCAACCTCGGTGCCGGCAAAACGACCGTGCTGAACCACCTGTTGAACGCTCGAACGGACAGCGACATCGCCGTGCTCGTCAACGATATGGGCGAAGTGAACGTCGACGCCGACCTCGTCGCGGAAAAATCCGACCTCTCGGAGGAGGACGAGGAGATCATCGAGCTGTCGGACGGTTGTATCTGCTGTGAGCTGCGTGGTGACTTGCTCGACGCGCTCGCGAAGCTCGCCGAAAAGCGCGAGTTCGACCAGCTCGTAATCGAATCGACTGGCGTCGCCGAACCGCTGCCCGTCGCTCAGACGCTAACGCTCGGATTCGACATGGCCGACCTCGACCCCACCGAGTTCTACGAGGAGACCGGAATCGAGCCGATGGAGGCGTACGAACTCGACACGACCGTCACCGTCGTCGACGCCCACCAGTTCTTCGAGACGTTCGGCTCCGACGGGACGCTGATGGACGGCGACACCGAGAAGGGACTCGGCGACCTGCTCGTCGAGCAGATCGAGTTCTGCGACGTCTTGCTTTTGAACAAGTGTGACCTCGTCGGCGACGACCGTCTCGACGAGATTGAGGCGCTCGTCGAGACGCTCCAGCCGCGAGCGGAGATCATCCGCACGAAACACGGTCGGGTCGACCCGAGCGAGATACTCGACACTGGGCGATTCGATTTCGAGGCGGCCAGCCGGTCGGCCGGCTGGATGAAAGAGCTCGAAAGCGAACACGAGTCGGCCGAAGACGAACACGGCGTCACGTCGTTCGTTTTCGAGGCCCGACGCCCGTTCCATCCCGAGCGATTCGCCGACGTGCTCGACGAGTTGCCCGACGCGGTCGTCCGTGCGAAGGGTCACTTCTGGCTCGCCGGCCGCGAGGAGCTAGCCGTCGGAATCAACGTCGCCGGACGCTCGGTTCGTGTCGGCCCCGGCGGGCAGTGGCTCGCGACGTTGCCGCTCGAAGAGCGCGAGGAGTACTTCGAGGCGTACCCGGGGCTCGAGGCGTCGTGGGACGAGGAGTGGGGCGACCGAAGCACGGAGCTCGTGTTCATCGGCGCGGAGATGGACGACGCCGAACTTCGCCGACGGCTCGACGCCGCCGTGTTAACCGACGGTGAGATGGACGCCGACTGGGACGCGTTCGAAAGCCGATTCCCGACGTTCGAACCGGCGGAATCCGCCGAAGACGGCTCCGACGCGGAACCGGAGAGCACCGAGACGGAAGTGGGGCTTGCCGACTGATGCGTGACAGCAGCGCGTTCCGGAAAGCGGTTCGAACGAACGTGAGCCGCGTGGCCGAACGACGTGAGGCCTCAGAGATGCGAGCGGGAGGAGCGAAGCGACGACACGCGAGCCGCGAGCAACGCGAGGCGGCGATCGACACCCTCGTCGAGGCTGGCGACCCTGCGAACCTCGGCATCATCGTGCGGATGGGTGGCCTCCGCGGAGCGTACCGTCGACGCGCGCTCGACGGGTTGGCGACGCGCGGCTGCACCGACGAACTCGCGGCCGTGGCCGACGATACGAGCGTCCCCGAGACGCTCAGGGCCCGGGCCACGCGGTTCTCGTAACGTGCATCGGGGGGCGCAGCACGAAAAAATCGGACGACCGCACTTAGTCGTCGTCCGCCGCCGCCCCGGCTTTGAGGTGTTCGACTATCTGTGCGGTTTCGGTTTTGAACACGTCCAGGTCGTAGTCCTGTGCGTGGATTATCGCGCTATACCGTGGCGTGTAGCTCGCGAGGAAGAACAGTTCGGACATCTCTGCCTCAGTCGCGCCGTGTAGCTGCGCCGCCCCCTTGTGAAAGTGCTCACAGTACGGACAGCCGATAGCTGCCGCCATCGCGAGCCCGATGAACTCGCGGTGTTTCGGGGCGATCTCCGTCTCCCCGAACATGAACCGCTTCATGTTCGGCCACTCGTTCACCAACTCCTGCTCCGGAAGCGCATCCAGGTACCCTGGAAGGATTCCGAACGCTTCCTCGATGTCGTTCACCGTCTCCTCGTACCGCTCGATGTTGACTGACATAGTTCACTCCTGGCCGTTCGCCGACCCGTTACCGGTACTCTGACTTGTTCATTGCTAACAGGTGGCACTGACTCAGAAGAAGTCAACTCTCTTAGCGATACTCACCATTCGTTGGGGGCTTCGTCCGTGTTACTCGCCCCTCGTCAGAACACGTCAGTCGTACTTCTTGAATCCGATGTCACGGGCCATCTCGCGGAACGCCTGCCGACAGAGCCAGATATCGTACTTGCCGATGAGGCCGTCCTCGCGGCCGGTCGCCTGACAGACGCGCGTTCGTCCGGTGCGGTCGGTTTCGGTGGAGTCGGAGTCGGTCACTGCTCACGGATTCTCCGCGCAATATATTAAATCTTCCAATCCAAATAACAACTCTCTGCGGACGGATCGACGCCGTGTCCGCCCGCCACGCCGACCGATAACCGAAGACCTTTGACTGACTGACCAGTCAGTACAACTCGCAATCCCCGTGTCTCGCGTCCCGAACCCGTTTCGACTGCTGATACTGTCCATCGGGCTGCTGTTGGCTCGTTTGGGGCTCATCTCCGAACAGCGGGCGCGCCGGACGACCGACCTGGCGTGGCCGCGGATCGTCACCGGCCTCGCACGGATGTCGAAAAACGCCGTCGACGTGGCGATGGTCGGCGTCGCCGTCGGCTCCGCGGCGATCGCCGGCGTCGGTATCGCCGGGCCCTTTTGGGGACTCGCGTTCTCCATCGGCGGCGGCATCGCCGGCGGTACCATCGCGCTCGTCAGCCAGCGATTCGGAGCCGAGGCGTACGAGGAACTCGGACAGGCAGTCCGGACGAGCGCCTTTCTCGTCGTCGTCGTTTCACTGCCGGTCGTCGCCCTCTTTTGGACCTCATCGACGGCGTTTATCGGGCTTTTGAGCAGCGACGGCGAGGTGATTCGACTCGGCGGTATCTACCTCCAGATCGTCGCACTCGGCATCCCCTTTGCGGGGTTGAATCTCGTGGGGAGCCGCGTGCTCGTCGGAGCCGACGACGCGTACACCGCAATGGTCGTTCGGGCGGTCGGTGCGGTCGCCAACATCGTCCTCAACGCGGTGTTGATCTTCGGTCTCGACATGGGCGTCGCCGGCGCGGCGCTCGGCACCGTTCTCGCGAACGTCGCGGTCACGGCGGCGTTCGCCGTCGGTCTCACCGTTGGTCGGTTTCCCGGGGCTGGTGCGTTCCCCGTCACCATCGACGTTCGCGGTTCGTACGTCGACCCCGACACGATCTCCGACCTCATCGCCATCGGGCTGCCGGTGATGGGTCGAAACCTCGTGTGGACCGTCGCGGAGTTCCCGATGTTCGCCATTCTCGACGTGTTCGGCCAGGACGTCGTCTCGGCGTTCGTCATCGCCCGTCGGATCTGGGGACTCATGAACACGCCCGGCTGGGGGTTCAGCCTCGCTTCTTCGAGCCTCGTCGGGCAGGAACTCGGCACCGGCGAGGAGACCGAAGCCGAGGCGTACGGCCGTGACATCATCCGGTTTTCGGTCGCCGTCTACCTCGTCTCTGCCGCGCTCGTCTTCGCGTTCGCCGAACCGATCGTCGTCCTGTTCGTCGACGACCCGACCGCGCCGTCGGTTCCGCTGGCCGTCGACCTCGTCCGCGTGGCCTGTCTCGCCGTCGTCTTACAGGGTGTCTCCGGCGGCGCGGCCGGGCCGCTCGACGCCTCGGGCGACACTCGCTGGCCGTTCATGAGCCAGGCGGTCGGGATGTTCGGCGTCGCCATCCCGCTCGTGTACGTCGGCGCGGTGACGCCGCTCGGTATCTACGCGCTGTATCTCTCTTTCGTCGCCGAAACCGCCGTCCCCGCAGCGCTCAACTACTACCGCTTCCGTACCGGCAAGTGGAAAATAAAAAGCCGCGAGTACCGCCCTGAAGTCGGCGTCGCCGACGACTGACGCCCACTCTCCCTCGTCACTCCGGCCGACTCACTCGCGAATCGAGTCGAGTTCCGCGAGCACCTCCTCGATGTCGGGGCGGTCGAACGTCGACTTTCCCTTGTGGACGTACGCGATCTCAGACGTCGCGCCGCGGCGGTCGATGATAACGACTTCGGGCATTCGGCCGAAGAAGTCGCTTATATCGCCGAGGATACCGAACCGAACCGGCTGGTCGTAGGCGTCGCCGACCTCGGCGTCGGGGTCGGCCAAAAGCGGGTACGGAAGCTCGTACTTTTTTTGCCACTCCCGGACGCGTTCGACCGGCTCCGGCACGATCGAGACCACCTCGGCATCGCGTTCGTGGAACGCATCGACGTGTTCTGCGAGCGCCTGCACCTGCGAACGGCAGTTCGTACAGTAGTGGTCGCGCTGAAAGAACAACACGACGAACGACACGTCGTCTTCGAGCGCATCGAGCGAGAACGGATCCGGGCCGACAGCGACGTTGGGCAGCGAAAACGGTGTAACCTGACTCTGCATACGCCGACTGCGAACGCCGTCGACATAGCCGTTCGGCCCGTCGGTGTCGGACACGCACTCGCGGTCTCTGGGGAGTGCGTACAGCAGGCGCGAGACGAGCACGGCACGCTCTCGGACGCCGAGAACGAAACCGGATGGTTCTTTTTAAGCGGTAGTCGAACGGCGAGTCGATGGACGACTCCTCGACGGCCGACGAGCCCGGGCCGAGCCGACTCGCCGCCGCATCGCTGTTGGCGCTCGGCGGCGTCGGCTACGGGAGTCTGCTGTTCGTCTGGTTCTCGCTTCCAGCGTATCTGTCGCCGATGATCGAAGACCTCGGGCTCACCGGTTTGCAGGCCGGCGTTCTCGCGGGAGCCGTGCCGCTGACGTACATCCCGCTCGGGCTTGCGAGCGGGCTGCTCGTCGACCGAATCGGCGCGCGTCGAGCTATCACGGCCGGTATCGCTCTCGCCGGGCTCGGGCAGCTCGGACGGGCGTTTGCCCCGGAATTCTGGACGATGCTGGCGTTGACACTCGTCCTCGGCGTCGGCGCGACCGGCCTCACGTTCGGCCTGCCGAAGCTCGCTGCCGAACTATACCCACCCGAACGCGTCGGCCGCGCCGCGTCCGTGTATCTCGTCGGCTCCTCGGCCGGCAGCGCCGCCGCGTTCGGCCTCGGTCGTCCCGTTATCGGGCCGGCACTCGGCGGCTGGCAACCCTTGTTCGTCGTCAGTGGGTTCGCGACGATCTCCGTCGCCATCGGTTGGTTCGTCGCCTCCAACGCCGTCGCGGCCGGCCGCTACGAAACCGACGAGGCCGCGTTCACTCGCGCTTCTCTCCTCGCCGACCTCAAGGCGGTGTTCGAAAGCCGCGGTCTCCGGCTTCTCGTCGTCGTCGGAACGATGTACCTGCTCATCTCACACGGAACGCAAGGCTGGCTCGTCACGATACTC
>LKMJ01002814.1_pt1 | contig 16119 bp, 11 predicted proteins | sample 643391 | NCBI WGS metagenome assembly LKMJ01 (sample SAMN04112250, study PRJNA286221) | soda lake metagenome | biome: soda lake; feature: Kulunda Steppe; material: water; isolation source: sample PL-Br10 brine of Picturesque Lake | place: Russia: Kulunda steppe | collected 2010-07
CCGAGATTGTCCTGATCAGAGACAATGTGAAAATAGTAGATACGGTTCAGAAGGGAGTGGATCCGCGTGAATTTCATCCGCGCAAGCCAACTCTACGACCCAGTGTCTGGTCCTTGCAAAGATACGCCCGAAGCTGCCCGTCTTCATTGGCAGACTACTGCTGAGAAAATTAACGGAGGCCATCATGAGTAGAGCCGCAGGTCGAGACCTGGAGGCAGAACTCAATGATGGTCGTGGTAGTCCAGTCGGGCTTGCTGTCGACGCAGTCTGTACCGGCTGTAAACAGACACGCGCAAAGCGTATCATCGGTGGTGAACCCGACGATCCTCCAATATCAGTCCAACACGTGTGCCACCAGTGTCAACGGGAGACGTGGTGGAACGTCCGCCGCGTTCTTCGGGGGTATCTCCGATGAGCGTCGATATGTCGACCGGTGACACCGGCATCGATTCACTTCCCGATCCAGACATTAAACTCCGGACCGGTCCTCAACCCGTTGCTCACGGAGCTGGCGTTCAGGCTGTATTCAATGATATGGATACGAGTGGCGGTACCGCTTACCAGCAAACGCTCGATATATGGCGAGATCGAGTTGGCGACCGAGATCGAGAGCCTTACGCGCTCACGACCGTCAAAGCCGACGAAATCGACGGTCTCCGTCCTGCTCGTCACAACCGAGACTATATATTCGTTCTAAAATCGTCAAACTGGAAATGTGGAACTGGTACTGTTGACGACTACACACCGTGGTACAAGTACGATGTGATACTTTGTGAGGTAGATAAGGATGGGGAGATATACAATCCGCCCCTATCGATCCATCTGCGGATCGAGCCTCAAGAAGAACAACTCGTCTACAAAGACGGCAACGTTTTTGAACCCGTTTACGGCGAAGGTACTCGAATCACTTGTCAGACAACATGGGCGGATTCCCCAGAGGAGGTTGAACGCCGGATGCTACAATCGCTGGATGTCGCTCTTGGATTCGATCCGCAATACCTTCGCCAATTCAGAAATCCCAATTCACGCCGACTAATGAAAGCAGAAGCTCACGTCAGGTTTGATATTGGCTGGAAGCGGCAAGTCGTCGATGCCCTCCAATCCTCTGAGGATCTGATTGCGTTCGGTGGAATGAGCGAGATTGAGTCACATCGAAAGCGGCAGCGGGAAGGGTGGATGGAAGTACTCGTCGACGCTAACCGCTGGCACTTGCTCGGGTTCGATCAAAATGTTATGAACACCGAGGTCAAAGTTTACCATGCAAAGGGTTGGGCCAATCAGCCTCGATCTAATCCGTCACACCATCCGAAGCTTGAAGCATCGTTCTCTGGCGTTCAGGGTAACGGAGCACTTCCCCACGTCGACGAATGGGATGAGGTCATGCAGTCACTTCGTGAGATCGTCTCTTCGCACCTCAACTGGGCTGGTGTCGGGCGAGACAAACTCGTTGCCGATGACTACTTCGATGGTCCAAGCACCGAGAGCTACGAGTACGAGTACCCAGAAGGCCGAAGAGATCAGCTTCGTGCTCGATACGAGGCTATATCGACTGAAGTGTATCGAGAGGCCATGAAGTCCAACACGACTGCGGTGTACGACATCCTTCGTGCTTTGGTCGTCGGCCAAGGCGGGACATACGATTACCTAGAGGAACACACTGGTCTCGCCCGATCGACGATCCGCTACCACGTTGCGCGTCTCGAAGAGCAAGATATTGTCGAGCGAATCGGGAACCCGGTTATCGTGGTGTTCCATTCAATCAAGATCCTGGATAAGTCTGAAGAGGTATTGAGGAAGGTCTTCCCCGACGACACTGCCGAAGATCGTGCTGAGCGTGCTGAGGAGCGTCGAGAGCGCCGAGAAGAAGACGATGACGACCAAGACGAATCCACGAGTGACATTTGCGACGATGAGACCGAGACTGATCCCGATCCGCAGGATCTCACCGCTAGAGTCTGGCGACCGTTCGCTGATCTCGCTTTGGAACCCGATCAGCTCGCCAGTGCGCTGAACCGAGACTTCATCGAGGCCGCCGACGTTGCCGTGCGTGTCGATCCGTACGACTGGCTGCCCGACAAGTAGCGTCGTCGGCTTCGTGTGAGCCTCGGTCGATAGCTGTGCCGCTGTTTCTTTTCGCTGTTTTACACGCGATTCGCTCCTGTCGCCCCTCTCCAGGAGCGTGTTAGTCGACGAATCTACTGACTCGGTTCCGTCGTCGACCGGATTTTAGTAATTCATATCCAATATAAGTGTAACAAAGTATATAATGATTATACCCGCTTCTGGCTAATTACCGTTATTTGGTGTTTGAAACCTTCGAAAACAGCCGTCTCACGGCTTCGCTCAACCACTTACTTTAGCAGGCCCCCTTACGGGGAATGCCCCTAAGGGGGAGACCAATGCGGGGCTGGCAGAACGCCAGCCCCTTACCGCACCGAACAGCTCCGCACAGCCGTGGGCAACCGAAACCAACGTGAGCACCCCCATGAACGTGGTATACGGGCAAACCACATGGTACCGCGCTAAAGCACCTTATCAGATTCTCTTAGGAGGGCCTGTCGACGGGATCCTCTGGCCAGCACTCGGAGCACATTTCGACGCTATCTCCCTCGACGAAGTCAGAACGCGGCCCGATCTGCACGTCAGATGAGTGTAGCGGACTGGCATCAATCCGTATTCCGCATTCGGTCGCCTGGTGCTGGCCGTCCTCATCGTATATTGTTGTCTTTGCATGACAAACAGACTCCATCACGCAACTGCCATATCCTTCCAATTTTGGGTCGAAATCGGGTTTCTCAACAGTCATCAGCCAGTGATTCATAAGCAAACAGTATAGTCTGTTCCCCGTTGTTCCGTTCCATGCGAGCGGGTAGATCTCATTGGATCGTGTACCAAAGGGTACTTAGTCAAAATACCCAGCTCCGTTCGTACCGTTCAGCACACGAAAACTCATATACGTGAGTATAGACAAAAATTTCGGCCAATATAGCTCTACCTCGAACCTCTTTTTGATTTTATTTTTGACTCAACACGGAGAGCATCTTGTATTATAGAGGCTGCCGAGTCATGTTGATCTCGATGATTTCGGAGTCATCGGTGGTTGCAATCCACTTCATCGTCTCAACACTATATCTGAATGTATATCTCGTGGTTAGATTTATATATGTGCCTCTGTATGTACTCTGTATGGGTACAGACGAGACAACTACAAACCCCATACAAACAGACCAACCTGGTATCGATCTGCTCGAGGAGCTACTACGTGTCCAGACTGCCACGGATGTCGAACAGATCCTTGAGCGAGAATCACTCACTTGGCATCCACTCGGTGATCAGGAGAACAATGTCGGGATCGTCCGAAGCGGGTCCAGCCCCTCACAGGCACTCGCCGAGCGGAAGACAAACGGCATTGACGCCGTACTCGAACGTGCTGTCACAGAGGGTAAAATTCCGTCAGACCTAACCAATCCGCGCGAGGCTGTCCGCGCAGTATACGATTTCGATAGCGACGAATACACGTCGCTTTCAACCACAGAGGTCCGCGAGCTAGCCGAAGATACCATGACGGTGAGGATGATGGCTGGCTCAGACGAAAACCACCTCACCATCGAGATTGACGATGAGGGGATTGGCCAACCGCCGGATGCGTTCCCCAAAACTTTCCTAAGTTTGAACGAAGACGGAAAGATCACCAAACCGTATCTCATCGGAAAGTACGGCCAAGGTGGGTCAAATACGTTCGACTTCTGTGAGTACGCGATCATCATTTCGCAGTCTGCCACTGGAAGTGACATCGGCTGGTCAATCGTCCGGTTTAATGAGCGGCTCGACGGAACGGAAACGTACTCTGACGGCGTCTTCGAATACTGTACTCGCCCGGACGGACAGATTCCCCGTATCGATGCCTCGGCGGATCCCGATTGGAGCGGTTCAACTGTCCGGTTGGTTGATTACCAAGCGTCGGAGTTCAGCAACAGCCTTTCTCCGAGCCGGAAGAGCCTCTACACCGTGGCGAATCGCGCGATGTTTGGGTCTCTGTTCCCGTTCATCCTTGAGGACACTCGCCACGAGGAGTTTGACGGCTATGACGGTAAGCCCAAACGCCGCACAATCGTTGGGAGCCGGTACCGACTCGACGGGGCCGGCGACTCAGTCTACCGTGCGGGCGAGTTTACACGAATCGATGTCGGTGATCTCGGCGAGCTGCGCGTAAAATACTGGGTGCTAGAGAAGACGAAAGCAGTGAGCCAGTTCGTCGACCAAACCCATCCCGTCGTGTTCACGCTGCATGGTCAACGGCACCACGCCGAGCCAAAACGCTTCCTCCAGCAGACGGACTACTCGTTCCTAAAAGACCGTCTCATCGTCGAAGTGGACTGTGAGGCACTTTCACAAACTGGTAAGCGGGTGTTCAGCAGTACCCGCGACCGAGCAACAGAGGGCGAAAAATATCGCCGGATCAAAACAGCACTGCGTGACGCCTTCGAGAACCACGAAGAGCTCGAGACACTGAACGAGGAGTTCAGAAAACGGGCACTAAATGAATCTTCCTCAGAACAAGAGGAGAAGGCGAAGGATCTACTCGCGAAGCTACTTGAAGAGCCTGACCCCAGTGCTACCGGACCCATCAAGACAGAAGGATCAGGATCTGATGAGGGTGATGGAGGCGGATCGACCGGCGGTAACGGCGGCATCGACCCAGTCGAGCCGTTATACGAGACACCACAAACAGTAGCAATTGATAACACTGCTGACCCACTGCAGGCGAGCAAAGGTCGAGTTATGCGGCTCAGAGTGAAGATCGACGCAGTCGACGCGTTCGAGCAGGATCTCGACCACGAGATCTATTTCGACGTGAGTGACGATCTCGACGATGCGCTCAGATACAAAAACGAGACCGCACTCAAAAACGGCTGGAAACGCTATCAGCTGGCGGTCGACGAGGATGCATCGCTCGGAGAAACGGGTGAGATTACCATCACGGCAGAGTGGCCAGGAGGTATAGCGTCCGACACGCGTACGGTCGAAATCACGAAACCGCCTGAACGCTCGGGTAGTGGAGGACGCGGCCAGGTAGAAGCCCCAGAGATACGCCAAGTTCAAGCTGATGACGAGGGTATGCGAGAGGTCGCCGGACTCAACGATGATGACGCGGTCGCGAAATATATGCCCGGCAATAATGGGCCTGGTGAGGTTTTTGTCGCAATGTTCAATGAGAACATCGAGCCAATCCGTGCGACGAACGATACCGAACGCACGGTCGAGCAATACGACCGTCAGTACGCCGCGTACATGGCATTTAATGAGGTACTAAGACATCGAGAATTAAAAGAGACTGACAGTGAACAGCCGAGCGAGGAGTACGTTAAACGCGAGCAGAACCGCGTCGCAGTAACGCTCATGCGCTCGATTACCGGTGGATTAAATCCGGACGACCTCGGTGTCGTGTGAATCATCGTGATTACAGTAACTCACACACCATACAATCTATGAAGATCGTCGTAAATCTCGAACCGGCAACCTATGAGCGCATCAAGTCGCTAGTCGCGAACGGCGAGTACGAGAGTGTTGAGCAGTTCCTCCGGGTTGGTGCTGACAATCAACTCGCCATCGAGGACGACGCCGATGAGTCACCAGTCACGACTGCTGAAGACACAAGCCAGCAAAAGACACTCGACTCTCGATCGACGGTGGTCTCGGCAGGGGACGGTTACGAATGGGGATACACTGTGCCTGATACAGTACCAACACATAATCCACACCCCGCAGACCGGGACTCTCTGCTGCTGTTCTCTCAGTACTATCGATATCTTCCGCTCAAATTCGTCATGTTGGAGCTTGCAGCTGAGACAGCCAGGGTCGATGGTTCGGTGGACCTCAAGAGCTTTCGCAATCACATTGCAGACGCAGTGATCCCAGTCCGCGATGCGCTCGTTGAGTGGGAGGAGGCTGAAGACGTGAACAAACAGCAGCGATTCTCGACGGGCTTTCCAAATCACGACGCGAGTGATCCAGACCGTACCATGCGGCGGTACCTTCACCATTACGTCGGCCGATACAAGCCCGAAAAAGGAGAGCCGTCTGGCTTTGGTCACGATCTTGGCTTCGTATCGATCCACGCTGACGCCAACAACACAGCTCGGATCGCACTGACAGATGTTGGTAGTGCGTTTACCGAGCTCACAAATCCAGTCCTTACAGCGGGCCCGTCGGCCGACACCGCGGCCCTGGGAACCGATGAACGTGAATTCCTCGTCGCCTATCTCCGCGCGAACTTGGATCTCGAATATGAGTTCATGGAGTACGTTTACTCGACGCTTGAGCACCACGAGGGGACATACACCGGCGCGATGGATCGTTTCCGTTCGTTCCTCCAAGGTACCGAGCAGTTCAGTGACGACCCAAGTGATAACCAGATCCGGTCGCATACTGCGGGCACAATCAGTCGGATGGTCGCAGTTGGGGCACTTGAACGTGGCCAGCGACGCGGCACCTACAATACGGTTCGCCCGCTCGTATCGTACCGTTCTGACCATGTCGCGAACAATACTGAAATAAGTCAATGATAACCAAAACAACCGATTTCACGACGGCACAGCTAACGAAACACCAAACCCAAACAACCACAGGAGGATCCGTATGAACGAAATCAATGCATCCCGAGGCGACGCTTGGGAAGAACACTATCGTGGATTCACCCTCCACGCCAATGCCGACGGCGATATCTGGTGGCAACAGTACAACGGCGAACAGCGATTGTTTGTCTCGGATCCGCCTTCCCATCTCATTGAGGCAATCCTTGACGTGAAACCTCAAGGAGGTCGTATCCGTGTCACTGAGCGGAACGACGTCATCACAAAAACCGAGCAGGCAGGCAGTGATGGCTATGATAAAATATATCTCTGTCAGTTGGAGGAGCCGCAAAGCCTACAGCCAGATGGCGAACCGGAGTATGCAATTGATCTCCAGCCTACCGATCTCGACCAAGGGGAACTGTGGCCATCTGTATATGATGGCACACGGCTTTCTCTGTCGAGCACCGAACGGATCTGGTGGCACAACCCAGAGACGAAACGCCGCCACCAAGTCTCGAGCGGTATATCGACTGAGATTGCGCAGGCAATTCTCTCTTATAAAAGGCAGGGTGGATCCTTCCGTGTCACTCCCTGGGGAGATGTTGTTACGCTAATCAGTGTGGTACCCGACCCGGGAGCGGTCAAAAAGCAGTTCGCCAATCTCCCGCGTGTTGTCCAGAACATAATCCAGCTACGTAACAACCGAGGACTTGAGATGTTACCCATTTACGTCGGCTCAATCGGTGACTCCCGCGTTGAGATCGAAGAGCCACGGAGCCTGACAGACGAGCTCGACGAGAGCGCTTGGGATGATATCGAAGACTGGATCGACAATCTCGGGCCGACAGCGGTGGCCTCCGATGGTATTGACGAGACAGAATCTGAATCAGCGTACGATGATGACCCAGAAGAGTGGGCCACCGACACGATTGAACGGGCGGGCAACGATGTCTAAGACTCGGTTGAAGGACGTCCCGACAAACGTTCGGACGATCGGCAACCGGATTGTTTCGATTGAGCCGGGCAAGCCGTGGCCAGGTGTTTACCGTGGCTCTACCTACAGTGTGGTTAATAAGCGCGGTGAGCCAAGTTTATTAATGCGATACCAAGACCTCGATATCGAGGGCACCTTGCCAGACGGGCTCGTCACCCAACTTCAAGCGGTCAGAAAATCTGCTGGCGACGCGACAGGTACGATCCGCGTTACAGCCAACCGCGACGTCCTGACAAAGGTTCATGCGGACAACTACCCACACACTGACGAAGCGTTAGTAAGCGAGGGGTGGATCCCGGTGTATCTTGGCAAACTCGCAGGTACAATTTCCTTTGACTGGCTTAATAACGACCCATCAGAGACAGAGCTCGATCCCCCTTGTGTCTGGGAAGGACTTCCATTCAATCACGGTGAACGGTGGACTGTGAATGTTAATGGGGATCTCCAATGGCGAATCAGCAATCCGGGTCAGTTCCGGTTCCCGTCGGCGTATACTCACACAAATCTGACGAACACTTACAAATCGCTCCGAGCAACCGGTGGTCGCCTACGAATAAATGAGTACGGCCATATTTGGATTGAACTTCCGCGAGACATTGCCGCTGATCATTCTGACCTACAGGAAGAGCTACGAGATTGGCTCCAGACGGCCAAACAACAGGAGAGGAATAGGCTCGCAAACCTCCTCGTTGAACGGCTCCGAGCTACGGGTGGTGGGGATCCAAAGGCCGGAAACATTCCGTTATATATCGGCCACATTAGTCAATACGATTCTGGTAACGTCCCCTCCCCAGTCATCACTGATAAAAACTATTATGTACAGCTCGCAGGGGGTGTTGAAAATGACTGACGAGTTATTAGTTCGACGGTTCCCCCCTCCAATTCCAGGGTTACCAAACGAGCAAGGTCGATACGAGACGATTCTCACTACGCTCGCCAAGCTTTCAGTACCCCCAACTCGATCTGAGTTCGTCCAGCCGTGTCAGGCAGCGATTGAACGGATCCACGGCGATACACTCAGTGACTCATGGACGCGCCACATCATCAGCGATCTGACGCGGTCCGGATTTATTCGTGAATCGACCGAGATCGGTCCAGAAAATGAAGAGAGGCTCAAGGTCGGGATAGACAGTCAACGGTGGTTGGACGGCGAGATCTCGTTTGCCGACTGCGTTTATAATGCACTCAAACGTAGCTGGGTACTCAGAGCCGAGTACCCTGAGGGGTTCGAAGCACTCGAACGGGTATTCCACGCAATTACTTATGAGTGTGAACAGCCAGCAAGCTCACGCAGCATCAAAACCACCTTAGAGACAGAATATGGCTACCAGTTCAGCCAACAAGGCCTCCGTGGTTACCCAGAGCTCTTGTGTCATATGGACTATCTCGAGGAGGTCGACGGTGGGTATCAGATCCCCGGAGATGTTGATCCGGAGCAAGCTCTCACCCGCCTTCGGAAGCCAGACCTCTTCAGAAAATACGAGAATTACCTCAAACGTGAGGGTGCCCTCGGTGATCACCCTCCAAAAAGTGCCAAGCGGGCCTTGATGAAGTACTATATGTACCGCGAATCCGGCGGGTGGTCGAAACGTAAACGGTGGTACCGTCGGTTCCACCGACATTATTTGAAGCCGACTGCACGCGACGGTGACAATGTTGAGCCGAATCTCCAGCGGAAAGACGAGTTCCGGGATGTCGAAACGCGACGCCGGGATCTAAGAGAGCTGATCCAAGCAACATACGAAATCGATAAAAATCGTCTTCATGGGCTTTCCACTGATGACCTCCAGCGTATCCACGATGCTGGCTCGCAACAAGCGGCCAGACAAGAGCTCGTCAAAAGCGGAAGTGGTCTTACTCGTGCGGACTTGACTCAGTTTGTAGGGGACTGCTCCTACGCATTCCCGGATGAATTCGCACTCTATGACTGGCAAGCGGAGGCGGCCGACGTCTGGTTTACGGGGACAGAACACACCGCTCCACAAGCAGGTATTGCGGAGGTTGTAACGGGTGCTGGCAAGACAGTGATGGCACTGGAAGTTATCCGACGATGGCTTGACGAAACCGACGACGGCGTTGTTACGATTGTTGTTCCCACGAAGGTGCTGATGTATCAGTGGCTCACTGAGCTGACTCAGAAGCTCAACGTCCCCATAGAGGACCTCGGTTGGGCGGGCGATGGCCACCGCAATGCGTTCGCTGATGATGACATTAAGATTTTAGTTTCAATTGTTAATACAGCGGTCAAAGACGACTATCTCGCGTCCTGCCTTGAAGATGTAGGGACGCCGCCACATTTGCTCGTCGCCGACGAGTGCCACAACTACACCGGCGACGTTCACTCGAACGTTTTGGAATATCACCACACAGCGACGCTTGGACTCTCTGCAACACCGACTGAAAAGCCTCACAGCGAACGCGACCCCAGCGACAACGAGGCTAAACTATTTGCCCGCTTAGGCAAGCCGTTCTACACGCTTACCTACAGCGAGGCGATTGAGCGTGAGCTCATCCCGAGTTTTAAGATCAACTACGTCGGGTTTGATCTCGCACCAACCGAGCGACAAAAATACGAAAGCCTCAGCCGTGAGATCACGGATGCACTCAAAGAAATCCGCAGACGGTACGCCAACCGGCTCTACCAGCTAAATGGCAACCTCCATCAGAAATTACATACTATCATCAACTCTGATGAGTCACCCCATCCTGCCGTTGGCCAGTTCTTCACGCTCACCCAACAGCGCCGGAATCTTGTGCAAAATGCCGTCGCCCGGCAAGCAATCACGCTTCGCCTGTTAGAGGATATTGATTCTGACGAGAAGGCGATTGTATTCCAAGAACGTATCGAGCAACTCAAACAGTTGATCGCCCCATATGAACAGCTCGGGCAAACACGGGAGCGAGAAGTTTCTCAAGAAAGTGCTAGTGGCTACCGATCACAGCTGTACGGTGAGTTCCCTGAATTAAAAGAAGTTGATAAGGCTATCGAAGATTTGTTTGCAGAGCCCGATTACTGGCCGGTCATGTATCATTCTGGACATCGCCGTGAAGTGTGGAACGAGTTTGCAATGGAGTGGTTCCGTGCTGATGATCACGCGAACGTGATGTTCAGTGTCAAAGCCCTGATTGAGGGTGTCGACGTTCCTGATGCTGACACTGGTATTATTCGGGTCTCAAGTGGTAGTGTCCGCCAACGCATCCAGACGCTCGGAAGGATTCTTCGGACCGGAGATAATCCGGACCGGCAGTCCGAGCTGTACGTTCTTTATGCTCGAGACACGGTTGATGAGAACATCTTCCGCGAATACGATTGGGAAGAGCAGCTGGGGAACGCAGATGTGGAACACCTCCACTGGGATGTTGAGGATTCGGTACTTGAAGGCGAACTCGGCGATGGTGACCGGCCAGAAGTACAGACATACTCTGAACCATCATTTCCGGATGTAACCAATCTCGAGCTTGGCGATCCGTATGAGGGACCAACCCATGGGTATAAAATCAGCGTGGATGCAGAGGGTCGCCCGTTCGAGCGCACCGGGTCAGGCCGGTCGTATATTTGTAATGAGGAAGTCAAGACTGCTGCCGGGATCGTGTACCGGTTGAAAGGCGGTGGGACGATACATATTAATGAACGCGGACATATGACAACAAAAGTGGATGGCGAAACAATTTATCTCGGCCAAACAGCTGGCCCGGATTCATTTGATCACGAAGAAACGACAAGCGGCAATCTCACTGATGATCCACCAGAATTCGATGAACTCTTTGGGGGAGACACTGCGTGACTGACTCATCAGTCGATCTTCCATTCGGCGACGCCTTCGGTCCCGGACAAATAGATGTCGGACCAGATGAAGAAGAGCTCGTTGTCATCCTTGATTTGATCGCAGCGAACCTTGGCGAGCCTAAACAGTTTGATCACAAGATTGCTGAACGGTTCTTTGAAAAAAGCCCTAACCCAATAACACGAGCCGAAAATGTCCGGTTTGCTGTTCAGGAAGCGAACGGTTACGACATAGTTGATCAAGAATTTGAGTTCACCGAGTTTGGTTCTGAATTGGCCAGTCTTCGCAACCATCCCGAGGAGCTGTATGATCGATTTGCAACACATATCCTCACGGAACTTGGTGGGATCGAGGTTATTGAGACTATTCGTGATTTGGACGCGCTAGGACGCCAGACGACAGAAGCAAACATCAGATCTCACCTCGCAGAAACATACGACATTCAACTGAGGGAAGGTTCAAATCATTGGTCACAGATGCGCGCCTGGCTTGCAAAAGCAGATGTAATCAATACAGGTATCCACATCTATGATCTGCACGACGAGAAGATACGAAACCTCACGGGTATTGACACTAACCAATTGGAAACGCTTGATGAATTGAGTCCCGAACAACAGGTGTTTCTTTGGACGCTTGCAATCGTCAATCCAGCCGAGCCGATTCCAAACAGTCGTGTACGTCGTGTTGCGGAAGCTGGATCAAATATTGAAATCAAACAATCAAACATTGCACGGCGTGTGTTAGAACCACTCGAAGAAAAAGGATACATTCAGGTGATTCGGGCTGAGGGAGCACCGAACAAAGTCCGAACAACAGATGTATTTGATAACGATCTCCTCTGTCCAGCGGTTGAGACCGTTGCAAAACGTGTCGGTATTCCTATGGCCGCGCTCCGAACCAGCTTTCAGGAGCTTGGGAAGGCAATAGATGGACAAGAAGCCACGATTGCACGTGCCGAAGCGGTCCGCGTCCTAACAGCAAAGCTTGGATCGCTGTTGGGGCTTGATTTTGTAGGCTGGTGTCGGGTTGATGGCGATACAGAAGCAGCACTATTTGATAACGTCCAGCACACAATTGAGCGTTGGCACCTTAGCGTGGTACCGTTTGATAGTCCAGTCACACCCAACCAACTGCACCGGGCCGTGGGTGAAGCCAAAACAGTGGGTGCGTCGACAATTCTGCTGGTCTCCCGACACGGGATAGACCAAACTGCGCGACAGATCGCCAACCAACTTGTACAGCGTGAGCCATTGACTATTTTATTGGTGCATCTTGATGATATTTCGGTACTCAGTGCTAAACCGGACCAATTCACCAGAGATGTTAAGACAGAAGCTGAACGGATGCACCGTGTCGTCGCATTAGGTGATGATGAGCGCTTCTCGATTGATTTACAGAATCAGATTAGATTAGATAAGGCAGCAGTTGTCGACGAAATTGATCCGGATAATATCGGAACGGACCGGTCACTTGACGAATTCAGTTCGACGTAGCTGAGCTCTCACCATCGAAACCGGAAAGACTCGTATTCTCATCCTCAACACGATGACCATACCGCTGTTCGGCCTCTTCGTGATCCATGAAACGAAGTTCTGAGCTCTTTATGTACTCGTACTCTTCTTCTTCATCTTCATCTTCATCTTTTTCGAACGAGAGCCAGTAGCGTCCGAGTTCTTGAGCTATGCTACCGGTGAGATTTGAACCAGCAAATATGTCTAACACAACCGGCCGGTCAAAACGCCCGCGGTCCCAATCATCATATGGTGGATTAGGCGTTAGGAATTTGATGAAAAACTCAGGAACATCCGGAACGAACCGTGCAGGGTGCTTCTTAAACTGATAACGCTTGCAGAACTCCTGATATTTGGTATTGCTCGCAGTGTTTGCTGCCTCGATATAATTTTTAGGGATAGCTCCGTTGTTGTCATTTCCGAAGTCTGCACCGATGTTCCATCCCGATGGACGTTTGCCTTCATTATATTCGCCCGTTTCGATCAGCTCTTTGTGGCTTTCACTGTATTCTCGTAGAGCGCGCTGATTGTTCGCCTCCGGTTTAGGCTGTGGATACGGGACCTCCTCCCCTTCCTCGACGGCTGCGATCACCTTACGGGCGAACACGGACGGTGTTTTATTTGTAGACTCAATCAGTTTATGAATCTCGTCTGCAAGTTCGGGAAGTGTGTCCTCAATCAATTCTTTTCGTTCGCTAGTGTAGTACTTACCGCCCTCACTGATTGGTGAACCACGGAGGATCGATTCGACGATTTTGGCGGCAGTTTCCGGTTCTAGTTCGGCGGCGACTCGCTCTACAAGTTTGAGCTTCCCCATCGTTTCTTTTGTCCGCGCTGGCTCCTTGTTTATCTCTTTTGAAAGCCACCAGATCGGCGTCACGGCATCTGTGATCCGGAACTTCCGAACGTTTACCCACTCTATCGGGCTGGGAAGCTTTGCTGTATTCATCCAGTATACGTCTTGTGAGAGATGAAGTCCATCTGGGCGATCATTATAAGCCGAATCATCTGCATTGGTCAACCGGCTCAGGAGATCAAATTGATAGGTTGATCGCTCTGGCACCCCTGGCTTAAAAGCACCCCCAATTTCGAGGACGAAGCTTCCGTGTGGCTGCAGGACACGCTGTATTTGTCCAGCGAAGTTCTCCATGAACCATTCGTTGTACTCGGACAGTGGTTCATTCCCGTACTCCTTCTCATGCTGGAGCGCAAACGGTGGCGACGTAACGATTAGATCAATTGAATTTGGAGGCAAATCTCCGAGTAGTTTACTGCTATCTCCCTTATACATCGCACCGAGCTTTCTGCTGTAAGCAGGTTCGCGATCCGAGAACAACGACGTCACAACTGGTTCATCACTCATCGGATTTGCACACCTCCTTGAGAATTGTAGTGGAAATCAAGCTTGTTGCCACGTATACAAGGGCCGCAAATACGACTGTCGCTTCGTAGGTAAGGATTACCTATTAGTTTATAATCATTACTCGGTAGCGAATTGACGACTCTACTCTGAATTTTTGATCGAATATCTATACGAGACCGACTTTCGACTTTTGACGTTGATGCTGATGGCATGGTTCTGGGTGAGTATTTTATTTGAGGAATTGTGCGGAAAACGTTGAGATGATCCTTGCCTTCCTCTTCGCGATCAAGAAGGCTGGAATTCTATTTGGTGACTGGCTTCTCAATCAACCCATTATATACTCCACTTAAATTGGTAAATATAAACATATACAGACAAATTCAAACAGAAGTAATATTTTATACTTATAGTTGTTATTGCTTCTTGGCTTAGCAAATCTTCTGTAATGTATGATTTATTCCCATTAGCCGGTAGACCGTCCATGCTTCGTTGGTAAATAGATGTGAATCATCCCCTCAGAATTTGTCATTCTCCTCTTCAGACAGGTATCCGACAAACTTTGCGTACCTTTCAACCATCCCCATATTCGACCACCCCCCCCATTCTCGAACAGTATAAGGTTTGACCCCTGATCGTAGACACTGAGCCGCCCAACTTGCCCTGAGGTCATGTGGCATGATGTCGGGTATTTCTGTCTGTCCACCTTTTGTTCCTGGCATCGTCGTGCGAACCGTGCCAAGCCCTCGGTCCGCGAGATTGGTCTGTAAGGCGATCTTGTAGACCCAAGACCGGATAGTCTGATCAGACGAACCAATGCAGTCAGAGCCGACGAAATAGGCACTCATGAGCTTGTCAGCCGGTAACTTCACCACTTCGCCGGAGTGGTGGCACTCCATTTTTACGGGTAGTGGAACAAGTCTCGATCCCGCCTCGTTCTTAGGCGTCCAGTCGCCGTCTCGACTAGGGATCCTGATTTGAGACCTATCGGTCCCCTCTTGATACCACGATCGAGACATAGCTGCGGCCTCGCTAACCCGAAGCCCACATATCGTCATCCCCCAAATAGCGATCTTCACATCTTGTGGCACTCTATCCATAACCCAGTGGTCCGATGTCAACATATCTATCCACTCCCGGTATTGCTCGGCGTTCAGCGGCATGGCATCTCGTCGCATACTAATCACTATCTCTATATTGTTTTAAATCTATTCACTTTTGCATAAGTGCTTAGGTCCTCAACAGACTACCGGACTGTGACCACTAACGTCGATAGTAACAGAACGTGAAGAAATGTGAGTCAGTGATAGAGATTGAACGCGTAAATCACCTGAAGTCTGTCTGTTTCATATCCTTTAGTAAGTCGACTCCCTCTAATATTGGGCGCGATCAGATCCATTCCACCACCAATGTCGATTTCATATCTCGAGTCAGGATGATGTAGGACTGGTGTGATCTAACTCTATCCAAAATCCTGTCTTGTATACTATTTCACTGAATGTATAATCACACGAACAATGGTTCAGATCATATATTTCATTCTGATCAACATATTTCAAACAATATATTTGTGAGAAAGTCCTCTTAATCAGACTTTCATAATACCAATCTGCTAGTAGACAGTCTGATTAGACTGTTTTCGAGTAGTAGAAATTTCACGCCAAGTTACAACGACAGATAATTTTCGACCTAGTTTGTTCCTGATTAGGTTGAGTTACCGATCGTTAGAAGCCAAGACGGTCACAAGAGGTGCTCTAAGACTGATTTATTACCAGGCGAAAACTATAAAACTAGGTCAACCCAACCATATCTTATGTATGACACGTCATTTTCTAGATTCTATGATGGGCCTGATAAGATAGCCCGCACAGCTCTAAATCCGGTTCAGCGAGAA
>LKMJ01002815.1_pt1 | contig 16117 bp, 11 predicted proteins | sample 643391 | NCBI WGS metagenome assembly LKMJ01 (sample SAMN04112250, study PRJNA286221) | soda lake metagenome | biome: soda lake; feature: Kulunda Steppe; material: water; isolation source: sample PL-Br10 brine of Picturesque Lake | place: Russia: Kulunda steppe | collected 2010-07
GCGTTGCTACTATCCGCAATGACCTAAACAGTTGGCAGGCAGCTTATGCTGATGACTATCAGGACTATCTGACAGTTGAGGACGCACTGAAAACGTACCAGCGGGCACAAGCTGCTTTAGACCGCCTAACTCCAATCCATGAGAATCCCGATTACTTCGATGAAGATACTGTTGACGCAGCTGAGACCTTACAAAACGATATCAGTCGTGTTTGCCAGTTTATCGAAAACCGAGATGGATACAACGATGAGTGGCTAGAAGTCATGGAAGCAACTCATGGTGATGAACTAAATAGCTATTTCGAGGCTGCTGGTCTCACACATACTGAGCAACAATTTCGTGCTATTTTTTCGAACGACAATTTCAACCGGGTGAACGCGGCAGCAGGCACCGGAAAGACCACTACGTTTGGCCGCCGTGTGAATTTCATTCTCTCGGAATATGATGATGTAGCAGCGAAGGATCTGCTGGCGATTACATTCACACGAAATGGCGTCTCTGAAATGGAGAAAGAACTGGAGGAAACCTTCGATATCACAGGAGTCGAGGTATCCACCATCAATTCGTACAGCAAATCTGTTTCTGAAGATCAGTACAAGGATCTGGAATTCATCGTTGGCGAGGCAAAGACTTCAGAGGTCGCAACGATCTGGCGGAATATCACAGCCTCTGAGGCACATGAAGACACTTACGAGGAGTTTATCGAAGCGTGGAAAGAAGACAAATACGATCCAAATAACTTCGATGTGGTCGAGGGTGTCTACAATGGATTTACTGAGAAATCTGGTGTAACCCTCGGCGGTGAGGATGTAGCGATGGATTCGATTCCTGAAGAGGGGCTGGCTCATGAAGCAATCGCACAGTTCCTCATGGAACATCAATTAAAATACGACTATCAGGTCCACTTGGACTGGGCACACTCCGCATCTGGAGGTTATGTCTTGGATTTCCGGCTGAACAACTCATCAACGCCTGAGACAATCTATATCGAATACTGTTCCTCAGATACGACGAAAAAAGAGCGTCCCAGATACCGGAATAGTAACAGTGAGCGTCCAGAGACAGTGAGACGGATCTTTGAATCGAACGAAAATCTCGATACGGACGTGAGTGACAAAGCCGCCGTCGTCTTGGATGGTGAGGAAATTCTCGAGAAGCCGAGTGATCGAATCAACTGGGATAATCCAGCTGCACGAGACCGGTTCAAGACTGCTGTCAGAGATGCACTTGCCGAGAAACTACACGCGACATCAGTTGATGTTGGGAAGCCGATTTCTGGAGAAGAGTTGATGGATCGAGTGTATGATCACAAGATCCTCTTCCGTGATATCGTTGATAATGTCCAGGAATTCATTACACAGGCTCGCGTCCGGGAGTGGGATCCCGAACAGGCTCAGACAAAAGTCGAGACGTATCTGGAGACTGCAGAGGATGTCGACGATGGAGTCCCAGAGTTTTGCGATCTCTGCATAACAGCCTATGAGAAATTCAGGGATGTTTTCGACAATCGATCGAAGACCGATTTCCACGGTTCTGTCGTTCTGACGAGAGACTTACTCAAAGCAGGGGAGGTGGATCAGCAGTTCCTGTACCGGTATATTTTCATCGATGAAATGCAGGATCTCAACCAAGTTCAATTTGACGTGGTGAAAGCTCTCGCCCAGCAGATTGAAGATGTTCGGATCTTTGGCGTCGGTGACGACTGGCAGTCTATTTTCGGCTTCCAAGGGGCGCGTCCTGACCTGTTCATCAACTACGGCGATGTCTTGGGAGCGAATGAGTATGAGGGTCTTCCAGATCCAGTCTCGGTATTTACCAACGATAACCCGATGCTCTCGGAGTATGATGGGTTTGTAGATACGCGTCTAGAGGACAATTTCAGATGTCCGGATACCGTGGTCGCAGCGAGCAACGCCGTTATCCGGAACAATGAAGTTAGAACTGATAAGAATCCGACTGGCCTCTCCGGTGGTGATCCAATCAACGTACATCATCTGGGGTGTGATACATACGAGTACAAGAGAAATGTCTCGATGCAACAAAAAGTGGAAGAACTAATTCATGAATCTGTCTATCCTCCGGAGGACATACAGGTACTACTCCGCCAACAGGAAGGCGACCCGGAATTCTACTATAATCTTAAAAATGCGCTCCCTGATGAAGTAGATATCCGGACTGCTCATGACGCCAAAGGCTCAGAGGCTGAACACGTAATTATTCCGAAGGTATCGAAGGTAGGGGGATATCCAAGTATGAAACCGGATCCGTGGTTGGATCCAGTCAAACAACCTCCCGAGATCTACGAAGAGAAGGGAGTAGCGTATCAATTGGAGGAGGAACGCCGACTCTTTTATGTCGCCCTCACACGGGCGGAAACCCGACTCGATGTGGTGACGGTACAAGGTGCGGAATCAGTCTTCATTGAGGAACTCCCCGATCAACTATGTGAGCATCACCGACCGCTTTCGGATGATGAACTTGAGGAGATTGCAACGGATTATGAATGCCGAAAGACAGTTACTGGATCTGTCGATGCGAAGTTTACCGAGAACTTTGCAACGGTCGACTGGGATGGTCGCGGATTAATTGATCTTAATCTCTACGACGCAAGCAAAGAGCAAAACCAACGCATCGAAGAACTAAATCAAAGTGGTGAAAAGGTGACCTTCGAGAACTGCGGCGTCCAGTATCGTGAACCCCAGAATGAAGCTGACGATCCAGAATACAAGCGACTGCAACTGCAGCTTGATGAGGATGTGACCATTAATTCATGATGTCTGTTTTCGCATCAGAAGGGCTACCAATGAGTGGTTATAACCCTCACTAGATGCCGCTACAGACGCGGAGTCAAATCACAGTCTCCAAACCAAGTCGCGACACGGTCAAAGGGCTCACCAGAAACGAGACAAGTCCACCAACGATTGTAAGCATCAGCGATATCCACGGCTACCTTGGCCCCGCCCAGAGTGCACTGCTAACGCTTGCAGACCATCCCGCGTTCGATGCCGTTGTAACTCTCGACACGGAGGGCAACCTACACTGGGCGGGGGAAAATTATGTGCTTGTTTTCAATGGAGATCTCATCGATCGAGGCCCCGCGAACAGGGAAGTCCTCGAACTCGTTGGTCGATTAATTAGAGAGGCACCGCCCGGGCGTATTCGTGTCACACTTGGGAATCACGAGGCAATTATGCTCTCACCCACGCACTTTGGCTTCAACAACTGGTACTCGGGACAGGTTGATACAGCAGACAGGCGGGTATTTTTGGAACAGATTTTGGCCGGGCACGTCGTTACAGCGTATTGCGGCTACAACGTGACGTACGTACATGCGGGTTCGCCAGATGATTATAATGTAGCTGCAGTCAACGATTCGCTCTGCGAAGCCGCACGGAAATTACGCGATGCTATATCGACACCGGACGATCGGCTGCTACAAAAACGCATACTTGACGAACATTCACGCGAACTCGGTGTGGGTAATAGCCATCTCAAAGGTCCCAGTGCTGGCCTCGTGTGGCTTGACCTTTCACACTTACCCAGAGATGCGCCAGCACAGGTTGTTGGACATACTCGTCAGCACGAACCGCTCCAGAAAGGAAACGTCTTCTGTCAGAACGTAATCCGAAATACCCTCGACTCAGATGGCGGTGAGACTGTCTTCGTCGAAACACCCGATAGTCTATCCTCGCTAACCCGACAGCCCGATGGAAGTGTAGAGATATCAGAATTAGGGCAATTCACTTGATTTCCGCTTCTGCGGCACTGCGGAGGAATCAATTGTTCCACTTATCCAGCGAGGTTTGGTTGTCTACGTTCGTAGAGTCTTCTTCGCTGGCTGACTCTCGGTGGTCATGTGGTGGGGATTCTGTAATCTCCGCTTCTATTGCGGCTGCTGACGAAACCACCGTTGTCGATTCGGAGCTTCTCAGTTCCTTCAGTCCCTCGTTAGGCTGGATATCCAGACTAGCCTCCGGAACAAAGACCCGTCGTTCCTGATCGAGGGCAATTTCGTATTGGGCTGTCGTACCCCCAGATCCATCGGTTGCCACGATAACTATTCCCGGGCTTAGTGCGGAGAGTGTTTGGTTGCGTTCTGGGAATGCATAGCGGGCTGGTTCTGCCTCGGGAGGCCGGTGTGAGAGCAGGAGCCCATCTGCATCGACGATGTTAGAAAAGAGATCTGCATTTTCTTCGGGATAAGGAACGTTAACGCCTGTTCCAAGCACGACGATTGTGGCACCGTTCACATCGAGGGCCCCTTCGTGGGCTGCCGTGTCAGTCCCGCGGGCACCCCCACTGACAATTGTATAGCCCTCTCCAGCCATTTCACGAGCGATATTTCGGGTCCATTTTTGGCCTACCTCGTTGGTTCTGCGAGAGCCAGACACACTCACGGTCTGACAGCTCAACCGGTCAAGATTTCCTTTCGCGTAGAGGACCAGTGGTGCATGGTAGGTTCGGAGAGTTTGTGGATAGCGATTGTCGTCGATTCCGATGACCTCTATTCCCTCCGACCTGTACTGCCGGAACTGCTGGCGGTACTTGTCGACGGTCGGTTCTAGTTGCTGTAGCTTCTCACACGTACCCGTGTCTACGTAGTGGAACTTTTCGAAAGCTTCCTGTGGACTGGTCCGAAGTTCCGCTCCAGTCTCGAACGCTCGAAACAACTCAAGCGCACGCGCGTCGCCGATACCCTGGAGCTCGGTGAGCGCGAGGAGGGTAGCGAGGTCGTCGTCGTTCATTATTCGAGTCCTGCAATGATATCTGACGCAAAAGTATCGGGCTTTTTGATTTCTTTCACCTTGGTCTCCGACCCACCGGGGGTGAACCCGAGAGTTAGTCCGATGACGCGGCCTGCGCCTGCCTCACGTAGTAGGTTGGCACCTGCCAACAATGAGTTTCCAGTGGTGCAGATGTCGTCGAAAAGGATCACGGTTTCCCCATCGAGGGTGGCGCGCGAGCGAAGTGTTTTTCCTGGGTGTTTTGCCACATCTTTTCTTTCTTCCTGGGATTTCTCCCGTTGGCGCTCCGTAGTTTCTGTCCGCTCAAGCAGCGGTGTATAAATGATTGAAGTTTCGATAACACCATCCTGTGCAAGCTCGACCAATTGTGGACTCAGCTGTCCCGCTTCGTGTCCAGGAAAAACAGTGATATAGTCATAATTCCAGCGATCACTTAGAAACCGACGATGGATCATGTCCTGAAGCCGCGGCCGGAACGTCGCTATTGGTTCATCACGCCCGTGCTTCGCAAGAGCCTGTAGTTCGTCGAAGGATCCTGAATTCGGTCGGTACCAGTCGAGCGCAAACACCGGTAGCTGTTGCTGGATAGGTGACCCAGCCGGTGGTTTGACCCGCTGAAATAGATGTGTTAACTTCCCGTAATCGAGAAGGAACGCCTCCGCGTCGGTCTGCGACGTGGGCGTCGCCTCGGCAACGGGTCCTGTGATTGGGTCACCTGTTGCTTGGCCCGGCCCTGAGAGCGTCTCGACGTCAACTAGGTGATCATCGGCCACGTCGGCAAACAGGTCCTGATACAGGCTCTCGATTGGTATCGTCCGGTCAGTCGTGCCCGTCTCGGTTGGCAATGGTGGATAGGCAGGTAAAGTGTCTAGGATAGCGAGTGCGTGGCGGAGATCATCAAGGGATCCGACCATTTCGGGAAGCGGACAATCGTCATCAGGACTACAGGGCCTCACAAACTGCTGGACGTCTTCCAGCCATGTATGTTCGGTAAGCCAGGATTGCGTCTCGTCACAATATGGTGCGACGGCAATCGCATGATAGTCAGTTACCCATTCACCGTTGCCAAACGCGTGCCGATATTCCCTGATACTGAACTGCAACCGATCCTGATGCTGTTTGCCGTAGCCTGTGAACATAACGTCCGGATACTCTAGCCCAATACAGGCGTCGAGCATCACGTAGTACTGAATCCGTGGATCGGTCAGATCCTCGGGATCAATGTCGGTCCCCTCAAGTTGCATAACTGTCTCTACGACTTTCCGAACACACCGGATTGCCTCATAGTATTCTGATAGTTGATTTGCTTGGAGTTCCTCTCCTTTGAAGGTGAGATTTGGGAGGTTGTTACCGGACTGTCGTGTGGAACTATCGGTCGTGCCGTCTGGTTGGGCCGACGTGTTAGCGTTTTCCTGTTCGTCCGTTGCAATTGCTGATGAGAGATCTGCATCGCTGGTCGATCTCGAGTCATCAGAAGAAACTGCCGTCGACGTTGAGTCCATGTCTCTGGCATTCTCCAATATCTTCTCTGCCTGTCTATCTCGCACTCTCTCAATCGTTTCAAGATCAGAGATCGAAGTCGCTAGTAGGTCTTCAAGATCAGTTATTCCGGCTTTTGCAAGTGAGTGACCGGTAACCGGTCCTAGCCCCTTCACTGCATAGAGGCCCTCGCCACGCTCCATATCGACGGCATACTGCCGGACGTGTTGTAGGGCTTCTTTTCGTGATGCTCCTTGCTCGCCCAGCGTATCAATGGTCGTTCGAATGTTCTCTGCGTCCAGCAATGAGGAGTAGGATGCGATCGATTCGATGGTTAGCTCAACATCGTTGATACTGGCAGTTGATCTATCCGACTGAGGTTCGATTTCCGTGCCACGAAGCTGATGGATGTCTACGTCTTGGTCTGGCTCAAATTCGGGGACTCCTTCGAGTTCTCCCACTCCAGCCAGCTTCGCATATAACGGGAGGACCTCGTAGATCACTCGACATACTTGCTCGGTTATTTTGTCCTGGGCACAGAGATCGTCCAGAGTACAGTCGACGGTGAGAGTGAAACCGCCAGTCAATGCAGCGGTCTCGTCCGCGATAGTCTCTGGGGCGGGACTCTCCCAGACATTGTCCTTGGTTGCGAGAACGTATTCAGGGTGGTTCTCCAGAAAGGCGGCGAGATCAGAACAGTTGGCCCGGATGCGATCCGCTATTTTGCTGACCTCTGGATCATCGGCCCAGGGACCAAAATACAGCCCACAGATCACGCTGCGATCAAAGAACCCTCGCGCAGAACCGGTATCGATTCCAAACTCGATTTGCAGTCCGCCAGACGGTTTCCCGAGCGTCTGATATTTTTCGTGTGCAAGCCCTAACCAGACGTATTTCGACTGTTCTGGATCGTGAGGGCCAATGTATGGTGATCCTGGATTCCCCTGCCACATGAACGAATCGAACCACGTGGTGTTTGCGAAAGCGGTTTCGACCCGCGTTTGCAAACTCTCGAATTTGGCTGCCACGTGAGCGGAGTCGGGGGATTCTTCCTCTGAAGTGCCTAGCTTCGCCAATTCGTCGGAGGTAAACTCGATAGAGGCTGAGGGAATTGTTTGTCCCTCTATCGGTTGATGTAACTCATCGGATCTACCTGCTGCTGAAACCATCTCTGTATCGGATTTCCCTTCAAATGTTGATCCCTCCGGCGGTTGATTGGAAGACAGTCCGCTGCCTTCGACTCCGTCTGCCCGCCCCGAACTGTTATCCACGTGTTCGGCAGGTTCTGGGGTGCCGTCCCGACGATCGTAGACGCGGGCTATCTCACATCGGTTGTCGAGTTCCTTCTGGATATTCTTTCGACTCGGGGTGTTCGAGCCTTTCTTTCCACGCAAAATTAGCAGAGCTGCCTTGCCTGCTAGATCCACCTGATCCAACCGATGCTGAATATCGGCCATCGTCGTGCTTTCATTGGTTTCCAGAGCAATCCCTTCGTAATCTCGGGTTTCGAGGTGCTTAGACTCGGTACTGATCGAGTCTTCCGTGATGGTATAGATATTTACGCGGCGGGGATGGTCCCATTCAGACTCCCCTGGTTTAGTCATCCACTTTCCCAGCACCCGTTCGGGACTTCCGGGTGAAACGATTCGACAGTCAGACTCCATCTGATCCACAGGTCCATTCTGGTCTCCTAACAACACCGCGTCTACATCTGTTCTGATAACGTCTCTGAGGTGGGGCACCTCAACCTTCTCGCAGGAACACACTATTCGTGCTTGCCGTGGCGGTGCCGGGTCAACTTGCTTAAGATCTCCTACACTGGTCTCGGAGTCAATGCCACAAACAGCAACATCAGCAACTATCTGCCATTCCGCTTCTAGACGCTGCAGGAGTCCCTCTTCTTGGAACTCACGAAGAACAGCGAGATCCTGGTCTCGGTTGCCATAGAGGAGCCAAAATGGAATTCCAGCATCGTTCAATCGAGCCAGTAATTCCCTGCATTCTTCTACAACCTCTGCTGGTGGACTCTTCGTCCAGAATAGATTTCCCGTATGAATCACTCCATCAACGTCTTCACCAAGCGCGTAGGCGATAGCTTGCTTGAACGCCTGTAAATAGTCTTGTCGTCGCTGCTTCCGCCCCATGTTTTTCCTATCGAGAAATGTGTCGGTAGTATGTAGTATCGAGGAGGCCACTGATATTAGTATAATAAATAAAAATAGAAAAAGGTTAATTATCTATTGATCTTTTCACCCCGGTCGAAAGCTATAGTTAAATTCGCTTCGTCGCTCCGACCTCATGAACCGAGTCCAGTACGCCGATGGGGAATTTGAACAGCACTGACTGGGGTCCAACCCAGTTGTCCCACTTCACACGTATGATACAGTGACCAGCGCGGCTTGCCCAGAAAGTTCCAGAGATACTCTCTTTGAGCGCCTGTGCGATGGCTTGTGAACGCGTATCTCAGTTCATGGCGGGAGCGGCGGGTACGACGTGAACCACCCTGTCCCCAGTATCGTCTTCAGAAAGAGACATTCAGTAATCGACTCTGGTGGGACTCTACCCTCAACAAGAACTTCGGGGAAGGAATAATTTTTTTCTATTTGTTCGAGACAATTAAACGAGTTGATGGGGCGGACGGATTTGGCGTAATACTCCAGTGCCTCATCATACGAATCTGCTTTGATACTCTCATCTGGGCTGGCCCCGAACGCTAAGTCAATGATGTCGGAAAACAGACTAAAATCGGCGACAAACAAGTCCTGTTGAATCTGTGCGGCATCAATCACAAGCACACTTTCTGGCTCGCCAAATATCAGTGACGGGGATTCGCTGGCAGCTCCCTTGCGGAAGGTACCGTATTTCACGGCTGTCGACAGGGAGAGATGGAAAAAAGCACAGTTTTGACGGCTGATAGGATACTCGATATCGCGTTCCTCGGCAAATGTTTCTACATCGGACTCTATCCTGTCTCTGTAACTTGACCCTGCGGAGACAAGACCCTCTTGGAGAATAACTGGGATTTTCTCAACTGCAGCAGTGTGATATAGAAACACCTTCCCGATCATAGATTCTGCATCAGTGGGTGCGCCATTTTCCATTCACTCTATATGTGTCTGCGTCTTGGTGTAGTACTAACGGTATCTGATGTCGCCGTCTAGTGCTTGATTCGGTCGATCATGGTTGTAGTGGTATCTAAATCGCCGTAGCCACTGTTTCGCTCTTGATTGACTGCCCCGCCAGAACGTATGGAAGCGGTCAATTCGCATCGTTACGGTCTGGAACCATTTTTCGATGTGGTCCGTTCGTCGTAGTTGAGCTGACCGCTCAATTTCTGCCAACGGAATTCCCAGTAACTCATTATGAACTTGCATTCAGTGGGACAGGTGAAAAATTAGTTGGTCGTATTGAATCATAGATATAATTTAGTTTCAGTAATCCTCAGAAGGTTCGGACAATGATCGCTAAAACCCTATTCCGGGTAGTAAACGCCCGCTAATCCTCAGTGTGCGGATGCTGGTGAGACCTGCCTTCAGTTTGGTACCGTCGTTCCGGCTCAGGATTCGCCTCACGCTCTTGTTTATGCTGTTCCTCGTGTGCCTTTTCACCGCGACGCTGGCCACTCACGAAGGGAAGTCGGCCCATGAGGTTCAGTTCGCGATTTGGCGCATCAGTCCGAAGCGACCACCAGATGTATAGACACAAAGCCCCGGGAATCACCGCTAGCAGTGCCATGGCCGAGTCACCCATGACCCCTCCGAGGATCATCAGCACACCGAATACCGAAAACAGGTTACGTGCCATTTTCCCACGGCGGGTGTAAAGACTGGAACCACAGCCAGTACACTTTGTCGCCTGGGGGTCAACATGAGTCTGGCAGCCGCCACAGATTGGGGCACCTGACTGATCCCGCTTTGCGATCTCGGTTTCCTTCGAGTTCTGGAGAATTCGAAACAGCAGGAAGGTTCTTAGCCAACTCATAGCACACCACCACATTGGTGACTGGCTGGTCGTGCTTCTTCCATACGATTCTTAGACCCGTGATCCGTTACGGGGTCAAATCGGTGAGGTTGTAGCATACACCTCACAGTAGGATGGGTTTGAATGTAAATGTTTGTTTTTTTATATGTAAAGATATGCACTTTTGGGAATGTTTGCGGGATCGAAGTAATTTACAGCAGTGTAAACTAGAGGGCGTCCAGCAGACTGGTGGCTCGGAAAGGTAGAGAACGAATGATTGATTCTCTGTGATACAGTGTTTGAAAATATGCAAAACTTTGATTCCTGGAAATTCCTCATCCAGTCTAAAGTCAGCACCTCTGGACACCGGGAGAACCTCATGATCCCGCTGCCCGAACCGGTGAAAAAGCTTGTCGGCGAAGAGAAGCTCACACAGGAAGGGCCTGTCGTTCATTGGAATCTTGAACGAGAACACAGGTATCTTGTGTTAGCGAACTCCGGACTTCGAAGACAGCAGTACGAAAATGTCAAGCAAACTAAAATATATGACATTGATACCTTGGATGAGGATGGCGGACGCATTCGGCCACCCAGTGGCATTGTAGACGCATGGGTGGGTGATCCAGAAGCAGGTGACCGCGTGTACTATCTCGCCCACCGACAGATGACCAACGGTGACGTGAAAAGTGTATATTTGCTAACTGAAGGACAAGTTTTGAATCTTCTCCCTCAAAACAAAGAACATGCGAGAAGCACAGTCGATTCTGTATTTGAGGTGCCGGGATTCAAGTAAATAGTTCGTGTGGCGTTACTTTGTGTTCTTTTCGACGTATCGTATTCTTTTTTCGACGGGTGGGTGAGTTGAACGAAGCCGAGACAATAAACCTCGCTGTGACCCGTGTATACAGAGTGATTGAGAGAACTCCAAATCCGGGGTAGCAGCATTAGTATTATGTATCTTCTGGAGTGCGCTGATCATGGAATCCGGTCCAGCAACACGTGCCCCCTCAGCATCTGCGATGTACTCACGATGGCGTGAAATTGACTTTTCACAAAGTCCAATCGGACTGGAGATTATCTCTGCCCGGCGGTGCATTTTTTGCTTGAGGTACTCTTCTTCACTGGGTGTTAATACGATATCACGCCACTGGTACATTGCTTTCCGGAGAGTAAACCCTACCCACGTCCAGAACCAGACGACTATATCTTTAATACCTGAAATCGTCGCCATCAGTACGGAATCTCTGTTATCAATGTGTGCTAGCTCATGGCCGACAATGGCGTCAAGTTCTGCCGTTTCGTCAAGTTCTGTGAGAAGCCCATCGAAGATTACGATATGCCCGCTGTTCCGCCGACCAATGGCAAGAGCGTTTACCATGGGATCTGGGTGTACATACAGCGTCGGTGGTTTCATTCCACGTTCGGCTGCTTCGGATTTGAGGAGTTCAACCGTATCTGCGAGCGCCGGATAGTTCTCTGGAGTTACTTCTTCTGCTTCAGCAAGCACCGTGATTAGCGTCTGCCGGTAACCCCGGTATGCCAACCAGAATACACCTCCTGAGACAAGACCAATTGCTAGTATCCACCCTGCCTGTCCGTATGCAGAAACAAAAATCGCGCCTGGGATCAGAACGATCAACGACCCGAGAAAATAAAGAACAAATATTAACAGAATAACAGCCAGCAGTATTCGAGCACGTCTGACCGGATACGTGATACCTAACCAGCGACGAGGGGTAGCCGTCGACATAAGAGACATACATGTCTGTGATATATTATATTTTTGGCTTTTTATTGATATACAAGATATACTTATGAGTGAGATCAGATGCAGAGGACGGATAAAAAACTGCGTATCAGATAAACGCCCTATATGAAGAGTCGGATACTGAGGCCGTCCTCTCGTTCCGACTCGATCAGCCAACCCATATTCCAGGGGTGAATAATGACATCGTTGTGTATATTCCGTCGCGACAGTCGAAACTACTCTGGGGGGCGAAGAAAGATGATGTAGGAAATAATGAACAGACTGTAGTTGGCGAAAATAATGACTGCGGTTTGTGTGGAGTGTGCAAGGGACATGAACAGGTCAACAATCGTTCGCGCAGTTGAGACAACTCTATACCAGACAAGCCAGCGTATCGAGCACAATAGACCGGCAGCATAGACGGTGGTTGGTAATACCACGACTGCTATCGACAGCGAGAGTAGAAAACCGTCCCCACTTGCAGTATTAAACAAAAATATTTCCGCAAAGATTCCGAAACCGTCAGAAACCTCAATAATGCCGATTATGTCCAATAATTGACCAACTGCTAACACTGGGTAGTAAAGACCGACCATCCCGAGGTCTTCGTTCTCAATGTTGTCGATCTCATCAACTTCAAAGATGGATTCGGATATTGTAGAGTCAGCAATGAGAAAAGAGGCGCCCTCAAAAGAGCCAGCAACAATGAAGTAGCAGGTGAGAATAGACAGCAAAGATTCAAAGTTGCCATGGATGTACTGATAGACTCCGCGTAATCGAACGAGTACTACCAGGCAAAGGAAGATAATCAATGCCATCGTAGGATATGGCTTTCCAAATACGGTAGGGTCATCCCAGAAACCAGAAAATAATATGCCAACGGGTATAATTGGAATAATAAGCCACCAAAAAAAAGCCGAGGCATCACCGCCTATCTTACTACCTGCAAACAGAATACCGGTTCCACCGTCCGCGGAACTCTCCGAGAACAGTATACCATATACAAAGTAGGCAGGGACCAAGTAGTGAATGCTGATTGTAAGTGTCAGTCCAATAATCAGGACCACTTCGACCAACGTCGAACCATCGCCAACAAGTGACTCGACGATCATCAGTGGCAGTGAGAGCAAGAGCAGACCAATCCCGGCGACGAGTTGTCCGAAGACAAGCAGTGGCGAGAGAAGCGATATGAGCGCAGCAGCCGAATCGGAATCGATCAGTTCACTCAATGAAGCAGTACTTGATTGATCAATACTCATATGCTGTGAATCTCTGTCGCGTTCTGAGTTGATAAAGCCCCGGAGAAACTGATCCTCCGGTGAACAGTTGGGTCGAACTATGTGAGAGTTCGCAAGCCAAACAGTTGTCACTGAACTCCATTCTAAATTCGTCAGCAATCGACTCGCTGTCGACTGGAGTGGTCTGCGTAACGCTTGCCCGTCGGAAGAGGGAGACGTGTCTCGACAACTGGCCAACCGGCCGAGATTCGTTCACCGAACGGTCAAAGATGGTGCTGATCACTCGCATCGAGCAGCGAGTACACCTCGTCGGCGACAATTTCGTCAGTATTGATATTGCTGGCGTTCGCCACATCCTCTGACGGCCTGTCTGCTGGTTTGGAAGCGACAGACATTACATGCCGTCACTACCGTTTCATACAGCTTTTAAATACTCAGAACGCGACTGGGTCCAAACCGGACTCGTTTTGAGTATATATAGTTGTGCTTCAAAAGAGGTCACGTTAAGTTAGAGAATGTATGCTTGATCCCGAACGCCTCAGCGATGCTATCGCCTAGATAGATCTGTCGTTTGTGGGGCGCCAGCGGACTCCCGACTGGGCGATTCAACTGAGCATCCGGTGTCATTTGGAGGGTATGTAATTGCAAGATGCCAGTCAATTTCTCGATGAGTTGGAAGTCCAACGCAGTCATGTCGCTATTCATGAGTGGAGGCACAAGGCTGAGCTCCAGCCGATCTCAACGGTCACCGCGGATTAACTTGCGGTGGATGAGAAGATGATCCGCCTCCGCGGCCAGGTGCTCTGGCTGTACGGCGCTGTTGATCCACAAACAAACGAAATACTCCACATCAACCTCTTTCCGACGGCAACGAAACAGACGACACGATGGTTTCTGGCCGAGTTTCACCGCCGCTATCAACTCAATGGCGTGCTGTTTCTCGTTGGTGACGCCGATTATCTCGCTCCAGTCCTGGCCGAAGATGGCTATCGATTTCAGGTGCTCGCACATGGAAACCGGAATGCAATCGAACGTGTCTTCTGGGAAGTAGAGCGTCGAACCTCATCGTTTGCAAATAGTTTCAGCCATGGCGAACTTGAGATAGCTCAAAGCTGGCTCGAAGCCTTCGCCGTCTACCATAACTCTCGCCAAACTTAACGCGATGACTATAGCCAGGTACAAGATTTAATGTCTCAAACCGGGTTAGTTCCACTTGCAGATTCCCACTGGAACTGTCATGATGTGTCGAATGGTCGTAAAAGAATGACAAATTTAAATGTATTAACTGAGTATGTCATTAGTAAAGACAGGACAATTTTAGTGATCGTTAGAGTGTACAAAAGCGCAAAAAAGAGAGGCTGACGCGCTGAGACCAGTACCCCACCAAGAACTCCAGTTGCTAACCCAGTAACAAACAATTCCTGTGAATTAAATATCGGAACAGATACGATGCCTTGCAGACTGGAATTGGCTATGAAACCAAAATAATAGAAAGGGTATGTGAATATACTCAAAACTGCTGCAACAGGCTCTATCTCAGATTCTAGTGGTGTAAGAAGATCAAGTATAAATATGCTAATTGATAATATGACCGGTGGTACAAAAGAAAATAAAATGAGAAGATGAAGATGCGCGTCAGGATTATGCGGTGCTGACGTGAAATAGTCGTATAGGTTCGAAATGCTCCACCAACAGAATAGCAGCGCTAAAATAACCGCTATTGCATTAATTCCATCATCTCCAAGGCCCAACATCTCCCCTATGACTCCAGCTATAAAAAGCAATCCAAGCCCTACAACGATCAAAACGATCCCGATAGCGGCAGTAACAGAGACAAGATTAGAAATGCCGGTGATTAGAACCTCTGTGGGAGAAGTTGCTCCTTCGATTCTAGCAAACTTTGTCTGCGAGTAACGGCCGAAGAAAATAAACAATAATCCGGCTACTGCCGACCAGAATGAGACGATATTTATTTTGTGCCAGTCATAATTTGTAGTTTCCGGAAAACAAGTGGCACTCAAAGAATATGTAGCACAGAATGCTATCACAGATACCATTCCGATCAGGATAATCTGCGCAATCATCTCTTTCTCTGCATATTTTAACTTAGCTAATAAAAATATTCGGCAGTTTATAAAGGACTGTCCAAGAATTATCACAAGACACAATCGAAACAGGTGAATTATATTTATATAACAGTCAGAGAAAAATTATTATTTCCATCTGGACACTGTCTATTTAAGCGCCTCCTTAGCTGGGGTCGCACCGTCTAACGCTTGATCCGGTCCATCGCGGTTGTAATGGTATTAATTTTTGGACGTCGGAAAAGAGAGACGCACCTCAACGACTGGACCTGCTGGGATTCGTTCACGGAACGCTCAAAGGGGGTGCTGATCACTCCGCAGGGGCGAACACGAGTGCACAAGCCACCAGAACTCTTCAAAGGCGTCCTGCACTGCTACTACAAAGGTATCTACGGCCACATCCAATCACACGAGAACTCCAAAATACACTGACGTGGCTGTCCTGTGGGTTCGGGAAACCGCCTTCACGAGACACTGTTGATCGCTTTCTCACCGATCTTGAATTTCAACGAACACGGGTTTCTGAAAGCAGAGGGCTGGGAAGAACTAGAAGAGAACAAAAGCAGTGTAAACAACCTCGGGCGCGGTGGCCCGAGGCTTTTGTCGTTTCCTCAGCCCTGAGCGAGCACTCCCTGCTCGGCGAGCGAGCGGGATGAGGTTGGGCGGCTTACACGCCCCGACCCGAACAGACGCACCATCCGCACCTGCGGTTGGCTTTTGTGAGTCCGGTAATTCGTCGTGTTACCGTCGAGTTTCGCCTTCTCACGCCACGCGATGTTCACCGATGCATTCCGGTCAGCGTGGTCTTGCACCACGTCACACTCGTCGTTCGGACAGCGGAACCGCCGTCCCTGCCGATATCCA
>LKMJ01002816.1_pt1 | contig 16117 bp, 17 predicted proteins | sample 643391 | NCBI WGS metagenome assembly LKMJ01 (sample SAMN04112250, study PRJNA286221) | soda lake metagenome | biome: soda lake; feature: Kulunda Steppe; material: water; isolation source: sample PL-Br10 brine of Picturesque Lake | place: Russia: Kulunda steppe | collected 2010-07
GGCTTGTCTTTCAGCATATTTTTGCGTGCATGCATACTCTTGGATCTGTGCCGTGCATTACCTTGGATCTATACTCTCTGCATCGCCTTGCCTTGCACTTCCTTACCAACACTCCTTGGACCAGTGGCGCACATCCACATGCCCTGTGCCGTGCACTAACTTGACCTGCAGTCCTTGGACCTGTGCACCATGAGGCCAGAGGAGCAGGACTTCACGACAGAGTTTGTGCTCAAGGCCAGAGACTTCACATGGCCAGGCACCCAGGAGACTGGCGTACATGAGGTGGGATATAATGTGATAGAGCCTTGCTCTCAAGTGAAGGTGCACACACACAAAGTTTGCATGCATGTACGCATACACACGCACACACGCAACACAGACAGAGGTGAACGTGACGCAGCAATGTGAACCCAAGCTGTTGCTCAATCCCCAGCCTGTTTTTTGTGAGTTGTTCTTCCCCCCATGTGACAAGCACGCCTTGCACGTCCTTTGGGTGCCTTTGTAGGTGCACGCAATCGTGCTGTGGTTTGACACATTGTTCTCCGCCGCGCGCTGCCCTGAAGCTGAGGTGGTGCTGTCCACTTCGCCATTTGCGCCAACCACGCATTGGGCGCAGACAGTGCTGCCCCTGAAGCAGCCCATTGCGCTCAGGGCCCAAGGTAAGCAAGGAGCAAGGGTGATGTTGCATGTGGGGTAAGCCAGGAGCAAGGGCAATGCTGCAATTGGGGTGAGCAAGGAGCGAGGGTGGTGCTGCATGTGAGGTAAGCAAGGTGCGAGGGTGATGCTGCGTGAGGGGTAAGCAAAGAGCGAGGATGATGCTGCGATTGGGGGAAGCAAGGGGTGAGGGTGGTGCTGCTTGTGAGGTGAACAAGAAGTGAGGATGGTGCTGCGTGCGGGGTAAGCAACGAGCAAGGATGATGCTGCGTGTGAGGTTAGCAAGGAGCAAGGGTGATGCTGCATGTGGGGTAAGCAAGGTGCAAGGGTGTTGCTGCGTGTAAGCAAGGAGCAAGGGTGTTGCTGCATGTGGGGTGAGCAAGGAGCGAGGGTGATGCAACTTGTGAGGTGAGCAAAGTGTGGGGGTGATGCTGCGCGTCCACTTTCCCTGCTGCTGGCTTGCACAGGCTGCACTGGGCGCAGACAGTGCTGCCCATGCAGCAGCATGTGGCCCTCCAGTACATGCACAATCCATGTGGACCTGGCCCCAGGCATATACGGGGGATGCATGCATGGGGCAGGGTAGGCACTGCTTGTAGGCGTCTGTTGCTGAATAGCGTGGGTCGCCCTGCATCAGCGGCGCCACTGAAGCTGCCCCCTCTCGTGTCATGATTGATCTGCAAGCATGGGATGCGTGGGAGGGACTGCGGGGTTGGGTGTGCACGGCTGGTATCGGTAGGCTGTCGGTGGGCAGGCTTGAAATGATCTTGCAGCTGCAGGCTCTAGAAATCCTAAGTGTTCAGTTGTGGGATCTGTTGCTGGTCAGGGGTAGGATCTGTTGCTGCATCTACTTGAGGTGGGTTGAGGGTGGATTCTTAATGCATCGCAACTGCGTTGGGCTGAATGCATCGGGTAATGCAATTGGTGGATTGCATTGCACCTGGCTTGCGTACGAATGAGTTGTTTGAAATGATGACGTGGCTCTCTGCTGCACCATGTGTGCACCTGAGCACAGGCTATGTATTGGCTCTCTTGCACACCAGCAGCTTGTAGGTATTGCACTCAGCCAGGAACAGAGCTTACAGCTCCTTTTTGAAAGTACCACTTTTATCTGCCTTCAGAGGCAACAGGGCAGCGCCTTTTGGTGCATTCTGCGTCCAGGCCCTCTGTCAGTTTGATGCACACGTCAGTCTGATACACACATCAGTTTGATGTACATGTCAGTTCGATGCACGCGTCAATTTGATGCACACGTGGTTGCACAGGCTGCGCGCATGTGAACAGTCATTCTTGCCATGCTTGCCTTGCAGGTGCTGCAGGCGGCGACAGCATGAAATGGACGCATGAGATCAGGGGCCGGCTGAGCATGGCCCGCAACAAGAGCAAGCACCGCAGCCTGGACATCTCCCTCGAGCACAGTGCAACGCTGGCAGATGGCACTATTGTGCGGGACACCTCGGTGTACGCAATGAGCGTCTTGCAGTGACCTGTCTGTGACTGCGCACAAAACTGCCAATGGTGTGTGGGCCGTGCCCCAATGCACCTCTTCTGCACGCAGCATTGTAATAAGACGCTCAAGTCAATCTTCCAGCTTAGATGGATGGACTGTCCATGTTGACCTAGTTGTATAGAATGGGAACAGCCAACGCATGAATACAGCATGCTGGCTTATGTCAGCCTCTGGCTGGGGTGTCAAATTGCACAAGGAGGACATATGTGTGTTGACATCATGAAAAGAAGTGTGTAGCACTAGATGCTTGTTGACAGAGTGGACACTAAAGGCTGGTGGACTTCAAGTTCTTTTAAGCGCACATCTTTCTGATTAGAAAAGGGTGCCTGTGCGGTAGCAAAAAAATATATTGTTCCGTTTGTAGGTAGGGATTGGACTTGCTCCAAAATGCATTGCTTATACCTTTGTGGAAGTGTGGAAGCAGACTCTGGTAAAAATAATACCATGTCTTTGAGTTGGCATAACCCAGTCTATGGTTCAAGTGCATGTGGGATTTTAATGAGGCTTGGGGATCGGGAAGGCAAGTTAGGCTTGTACTATACCAAGGAGCTTCAGTTCCAGGTTTCTTATTGGTTAACTTTCGCAACAGCTAACCAGCTAACATCAAAGAAGGGATTGCCACCAGGGCCTGCAGTGCGAATGGCTGTTTCAGCAGGGATTGCATTTTCATGGCAGGCTTGGCAGGCTTGGTATTTGGCAAGGGCATCTGCGCATTCATTTCCGGCATGAGATTTTACTCTATAAAGTTCGTATTAGAAAATATTTAGGAGGTCTCCTTGGACATGGTGACAGTGCTTCTCTGGGTAGAAGAACTGTTTCCTTAGGCCGCGGTCACAAACACAAAAAATCCAAAGTTTTTCACTTCAACATGCAATTTTTTAGCGAAAAATTGTGTTAAAGTGAAAAACTTTTTTTTTAGCGGTCACGCACAAAATTTTTCACTAACTTTTTTCACTCCACCTGCTCCCCCCATGACCACTGTTCTCTTCCAGCATTTTTGTTGGAACCACACACTAATGTTTCCTAACTTCCCAAGACCAGCAATAGGATCCAAAGAGCTCTTTGCGACAGGTCCTCATGCCGCAATAAGGCAGCAACACAACACAGACTGCACTATTCATAAGGAGCCTGCAATGCTGCAGACGCCCTCGTTTAAGCACTCGGTTTATGGATTGCAAGGCCTTGCATGAAAGTCAATCGACCCTGAGCTAGGGGAGAGTGTCAGGACAGGATGAAAATTTATAGAGCGTGGTTGGCACACACTTGAAAACTTCTTTTTTCCCCCTGTGCATGTGGCCATGGTGCATCAGTTGCCTTCATTTGTAAATATGTCCTCACGCACGCAAAGAAAGCCTTTTTTGCGCACAAGTGCTCCTCAAACTGACAGTCTTAAGGCCCAGGAAATGTCAGCAATGACTATCCATCCCATTTTCTATTTGCCTGACATTCCTCACTACATTTGGCACCCCACAAGTGTAAGCCTGGCGAACACAAACACGAGTCATCATCTAGGTGCATCGTCAGGCTGGAGAATCATCACCGGCTAGTGCTGCAGCTGCATAAATAATTATTATAACTTGTGTAAACCATGTATGGAAACCTTATCTCCTTAGACATTCTCCCAAGGTTCGTGTTCTTTCCAACATACAAAACCCCAAGCAAGGGGTTTCCAGGGGTCTTGCACGATCGGGACCCTCGCTGGGGGCCTCCCAAGACCACCCCCCATTTTCGCCCAAAGTGAAAAAATGAAAAGTGCACTTTGGGGGTTTAAAAAGTTCAGAATTTTGGGGGTGAAAAATTTTCGTGTGTGACCGCGATTTTTTCACTTTTTTTCGGGTCGAGTACCGCGGCCTTATTTGACGGAGTGCTGCTTGCGTAGTTTTTCTTTCTTTTCTATCTGGAGTGAGATAAGGCTGTCTGTGGCAATATGGATATGATCGTGAGTGATAGCAACAGCTACAGCTGCCGGTTCTGCTCTCCCCATGGTGTTGGTTAAACCAGCATTATTTGGTTCAACCAGGTTAGAGTTGCACGAGCTGGGGTGGTAGACCCTTGCCCCAATAGCTGTTTTTCCTTCTTGGATATGGCATCTACCATCCGTGTAGGTCCAAGATTTCCAGTCAGAAATTTTAAGTGTGAGTCCCGGTTTGGAATGATCAGGGTTATCATAACTTGCTGCGTTGGCAGCCCAAGGGGATTAATGCGTTTCAATCCCCATTGAATTATTTGGTTTCTGTTTTGCTGGTGGAGGGGTCATACAGTGCCTAAGCCCTATGTACAAAGGAAACTTTCTTTGAAGTGCAAGCTTTGGTGCAACTCTGTGCATTCAACGCTACATACGCAAGCCGAGAAGTCTTGGACCTCAGACTGGGCTGCAGAGCAAGTTTATTACATGCTTCACTTCTGACCACTGTTGTCTCATCGTGGGCATGCATCTGCGCATGGTACCTCTAATTTGGAAGTTTTAAACCTTAGAAACATGCCTCAAAGAATGCTTCACTTCCTAATATTTCCAACGTGCCATCCTCTTTGGCCGATTGCTACTCACATTACAATCACCAGTCATCAACTACAAATCGTCACTTCATCTGTCTGATGTCTAGGCATCTCAAACGCACAGAGTTAAAAAAACCAATTCCACTTGTTGATCTCTATCAACAGGTTATTGCTATTTACAGAACACCATGGCTGTACATTCAGAGAAGGGCATCCTGAATTGGGAACATGGACAATTGTGAGCAACAACGGCCTAAACTTTTGATGCCTGCATCTCGATCACAGCTCAGCGCTCCTGAGGTGCAGTGGTCCATTGGCAGACCCACCATCTTGCATGAGACAAGCATTGTCCCTTGTCAAATGTGGGAGGACGTGTGGCGCAAGGTCCAGCTTCCACACCTGCGCACAAATATTTGCAGCACCCAGCAGCGTTGCCACCACGCACTCCCTCAATTCCTTCTCCATGCCGCGCTTACTTTTCCTGCACGGAGTCTGTAGCCCGCGCATTTGCCTACATGGAGTGAGTAGCCAGAGCATGTGCCTCTGGAAGTAGCGCACCCTCTTGATTAGCCACAAGTTGACTCCTTGTTATGTGCTTGTAATGGCCAGGAAACCTGCTTATCCCAAAAGCCCAGCATGGTGTTTGGGTAAAGTCTGAAGGCAGGATTTTGTAGCAAAAATGTCCATGAGGTTTCAGGGCAAGCAACTTTTTGCTGTGCTTGCTGCAAAGCAGGGTAACTGCTGCCATACCTGATTGGTGTATGAGAAGGGTAAGTCTTTTTTGGAGTCCCTGCAAAGATGGCCTCCAAAAGTGAAAATCTCATGCTTGTGAGCCGCCGCATGCATGTCGTAGATGGCGTACGGAAGGTCAGGCAACCGAATCCAAGTCATCCTCCGCACCCTGCAGTCGAGGGTGAAGGCCCATGCATCGCCTGCAAAGTCAAAAGTCAAGAAAGTTCGAAGTCAATATTAGACAGCAAGGGAGGTATGATCCTCTCCTGCACAGGCCCAGGCAAAAGCCCTTCATCACCTACACAGGCCCAGTCAAGGGCAAAAGTGCTTGCGCTACATGCACAGGCCCAGTCAAGGGCAAAAGCGCTTGCGTCACATGCACAGGCCCAGTCAAGGGCAAAAGCGCTTGCATCACCTGCACACACTTCATGGATTATTTGGTTCACTGCACTGCACATGGAATGGTGATGTGCTGTGTTGTTTATCGCACCAAGAGTGGTAGTTGGCCACATTTCACGCGTGTATCCCGCTTACTGCCTAGACCTGTTGAAGTTGCTATCGAGGCAGGGCCTGTTAAGGGAACAGAACTCCTGCCGCATCTGTCTCAGGCACAGCAGCACAGCAGCAGCAACTCTGCAGTGGTGGTGAGTGCGGGAGCCAGCACATAGTGGCGGGGCATGGCAGTGAGCACCATGGCAGCACCCCGCCAGGGCGCCTGCCCAGAGGCAGAAGGATGCGCCACACACCAGGCAGACATGCACACGCATGCACACACCAGGCAGACATGCACATGCATGCACACACCAGGCAGACATGCACACGCAAGCACACAAACGGATGCGCCGCACTCCAGCACACACACAAAACGCACATGCACACAAGAGGATGTGCTGCGCTCCAGCGGACACTCAAATCGGGGCGTGCAGCACTCTGGGTCAGTCACAGAGGTGCTCACCTGAGCAGACGTGGGAGGGGGAGTCCACGCTTCCCCCTACCACCACGCCCACAGGCGCCCATGCGGCGCTGTGCCCTGTGCCCCATGCCGGGGCACCCAAGCCTGATGGGATGGCGAGGTGAGTGTGCGTGTGGCCATGGTACCGTCGAGGATTGGGTGCAGATCCCTGCATCTCCAATTGCCGCCACTTGCCGCTGCTGAGGTCGAAGAACCACGCGTCGCCTGCAAGCGCGCACGGAGTCTTGCCACCTCAGCTGCCAGTGCCCTGCCTGCCCAGCATGCAGCGAACGCCCTTTGATGCCCACCTAGCAGCGCGCGCACACTCCCTTGATTGCCTGTGCTATACCCAGCATCCAGCAATCCTGCATCACCAAGCAGCGCGCCCTCAGTTCCTTGACTGCCTGTGCTATACCCAGCGTTCAGCAATTTTGGCCCCACCTAACAGCGCAGGCTCTCCACCTAGATTGCCAGTGTTCCGCCCTGCATGCAGCAGGAAGCCCCTTGGTGCCCCTGGAAAGGATATGGGGATGAGCGCAGAACCCACACGCCTGCCAGGACCGCCTCTGCTGCGTGGCACCTCAGGAGCTAAACGGCACCACGTGTACTCATCCTGCGGATACATATTTGTGAGCTTGCATACGTGTGTGTCAGCTCATTAGCAAAGTAGCGCGTGTGCTTGCAGTTGAACAACTAGCTTGCGCGGTCTGATAGATGTGCAGCTCATGAGCAGTGCGGCAAGTTTCCACCTCATGGGCTGGGCTGTGTGCAGCTGACACATATAATTATCTTTGCCACAAAGTGCATGGATAGACAATCCAACCCAGCGACTGTCTAAAAACGGGCATAGATTCACTGTACTAGCGTGCAAGACAGGTGGCAGGGCCACCAAATGCTGCGGAAATGCGGAAGTCACACTGACAGGCTGTGACAACACTAGCATGCAAAGAATGAGCATGGGAGCTGAAAACAAATCTACTTTGTTACCAGCACAATCATTTGCCTGTCTGCTGAGCTGCCTCGCCAAACAGCAAAAGCTCATCCAGACACCATCACCCAATGCAAGCACCGTCTGCCTTGCCAAATTCCATCATTGCTTCCAAGCACTGGCAGCTTCCCTGTAGGCCTGTAACTTGGCTGTATCAAACAAAAGTGCCCATGTTTTGGTGCCTGTAAGCCACGTGTCCTTTCATTGTCCAAGAAACATAAGTGTCCATGTTTCAGTGCCTGTTAGCCATATGCCCTTACCTTGGTCAAGTCGAGAGACCACACGTCTCCCTGTCCCTCTTTATTTCCCCCATAAATGATCAAAGCCCCCTCCACTACAGCGCTCGCAAGCAGGTAGCGCCCGCCCGGACTGCTGCTGCTGCCACTGCCTTCGCCCTGTGTATTGCTGACTGGAAGAGAGACTAATGAGGGGTCGGGCCTGGTGCTCATCAAAGACCAGCTTCCATTGGCGAGATCCAAGGCCCACAGCTCATCAAAGTCATAGCCTGGGTAGTCGGGTGCCACCGCAGCGTTGCGTCAGAATGGTGTTCGTGGCAACAGTTGGGCACTCACGCAGCACGGCGCCATGAAAACATTGCATATGGCAACAGTTGGGCACCCACGCAGCACGGCGCCATGAAAACATTGCATATGGCAACAGTTGGGCACCCACGCTGCACGGCGCCATGAAAACATTGCATATGGCAACAGGTGCTACAGAGCAACGTGGCAGGGCCACTGGCATCGCCGCAGATTGAACAGGCCTGGCCGTCATGTCCCACCCGTGAATTAACAGGCCTGGCCGTCATGTCCCATCCATGAATGGACAGGTCATGCTGCCATACCCCATCCATGAAAAAACAGAACAGGCCTTGCTGTGATGTCCCATCCATGAATGGACAGGCCTTGCTGCATGTCTCATCTGTGAATGGACAGGCCATGCTGTCGTATCCCATCCATGAATGAACAGAACAGGCCTTGCTGCCATGTCCCACCCGTGAATGAACAGGCCATGCTGCCGTGTCCCATCCATGAATGAACAGGCCTTGCTGTCATGTCCCACCCGTGAATGAACAGGCCTTGCTGTCATGTCCCACCCGTGAATGAACAGGCCTTGCTGTCATGCCCCACCCGTGAATGAACAGGCCTTGCCGTCATGTCCCATCCCAGAGCCAGAATGAAGAGACCCAGAATGAACAGGCCATGCTGTCATGTCTTATTCCAGAGCCAAAGCCTCCTGGCTACCTGAGGGCGCCACAGTGCGTGCTTGCTGGGCTTGCGGCAACAGGTTTCTTTCTGCGCACCCTGTGCAGGCCAAGCTTTTGCTTGGCAGCAGCCAGACACACCCGGCTAGCTCTTGTGACCCTTGTCAACACATGCGCACATGCCTACATGCACACACGCACATGCATGCTCATATTGGTGTGCCCAATCAGGGGGATGCCATAGCGCCCCACCTGGGTCATAGTTTTGGCGCCCAGTCTTGCTGAAGCCCCCGTCATGGCCTCCATACATGTAGAGGGTGTTCCCTGACACAGCTGTGCCATGGCCAAACCGCCCGCACGGCTGAGCTGGCTTCCCCTTGATGTATGCCCGCATCGCCTCAGCTTGGCTAATACCTGTGAGCGGAAGCCATGGTGCATGCAAACATGTTCTGAAGGGTGCTTGCAGGGGATGCATGCGCTTTCGCTGTGAGGGGTGCTTGCGGGGGAATTCTGGAGTGCACAAGGATATGGTGGACAAAGATGGATTGTGCAAGAGAGGAAACAGCATTTGTGCAAAAAATGCCATCTGTAACACAGCATGGCCGAAAAGCTGGCATGCGACACATTTGGCACAGGACTCACAACGTGAACAGGGGAAGATCAGATTAGCAAGCAGATGATCAAGCAGGCAAGACAGCAGACAGCTCTTTAAGCTTGTTCACAAATGCATGGTTTGGAAAGGACGCGAGGAAGCACGATTGAGAGTGCAAGCACAAGCAGTTGTGTCTGAATGAGAAGGGGCGCAACAAAGGAAAGTGAAATGATTAGTGGTACGTGCCAAGTGTTTCAAGCGCTTATCAGCGCATCACAAAAGCTTGAATCCTACACGCAGGGCCAGACATCAGGGGCAGCAGGCTGTCGTAGGGCTGATGATTTAAAACAAAACGCATTTGCATGCACAGACAAAAGTGTGCTTCACCTAGCTAGGTAGGGTTGATGATTTGAATCAAAGCGCATTTGCATGCACAGGCAAAAGCGTGCTTCATATAGCTAGGTAGGGTCGATGATTCAAAACAAAACGCATTTGCATTCACAGACGAAAGCGTGCTTCATCTAGCTAGGTAGGGTTGATGATTCAAGACAAAGCGCATCTGCATGCACAGGCAAAAGCGTGCTTCATCTGGCTAGGTAGGGTTAATGATTCAAATCAAAGCGCATTTGCACGCACAGGCGAAAGGGTGCTTCATCTAGCTAGGTAGGGTTGATGATTCAAAACAAAATGAATGCGCATGCACAGGAAAGAGCGTGCTTCATCTAGCTAGGTAGCTTGTTCTTGCTGCGTTGGCAGCCCAAGGGGATGCCAGACCCACCTTTGTTGTTTGAGCATTCCCTCTGACATATCTTGAGAGGTCCCCCACCACAACTTTCCTAAAATTCACGAGAGGTTCCCACCTGGACTGAGGAGGGACCACTGTGAGCTGGCCATGTCCATGGCCCACGTATCTGACAGCCAAGTTGCCTGGAATCGCAAGCCAGCCAGTAACTTGGGCTTCATTGGCTACCTCGCCCTCACTTAGAAGCTGCTATGAAACCATGTAATTGGACACAAGCATGATCTCATGAGTGTCAGTAAAGCACACACGCCGTGCCTTTCCAGATTATACTCACGCTGAAACAAACACTTAGGCCGTTTTTAGTAATGAAGTCAGACAAAAGCGAGCAATAGAGAAAGTACAAGGCTATGCGTCAGCATCCTCACAGCACCATTGCCTGGCAATGTCTTGCTTTCCAAGTCTGTGCAAATGCATGCATGTGTGAGTGCATGCTTGTGTGTGTATGTGTGTTTGTTTGTGTGTGCGCGTGCACATGTATGCTTGCGCGCGCAAGTGTATGCACCAGTCACCAGGATGTGCAGCGATGCTGTAGATTTGACAGATCCTTTGTTATTCACAGCAGGCGCACTCATTCGGCTGGGGGGATCTGATGTACTTACCCAATTTTGAGCCGCATTGAAGAAGTAACCGTGAGTGACGAGCATTTTGCCGCGATGACTAATAAACAGAGGGGGAGGTAAAGCAATAGTTGGTAAGGAGACAGAGTTATCAGCAAACTCTCTCATTTGCTGGGGTGCAAAGAAAGGGCACATTTTCTGGCAGCATCCTCCTATGAGGTAGTTGCACGCATGTTGTCACCTCTCCTTCTTTCACCTCTTATTGCCCACCACATTTTCACCTGGTCACTGTATGACCGTAGCGGATGCTCGGTCGATCTCCATCTCCATTTTGATCCTTCGTCTGCCGGTGCAGGATCTTCCAAGGTTTTGGACTTCCCAAATGTCCTATTGGTCGCGGCAGGGCTGACAGTTCTACAAGCTTAGCTCCAAGCAGAAAGTAAAGTGCTGTGAAGACTACTAGGAGTACAAGTACAGCAATCCAGCAGCATTGGGCACTGCAACAGCACCGCTTTTTCCTGTCATGTAATTTATGACCATTACCCGTTCCCCCCTCGGAAATGTCCATCATAGCAATTCAAACACCTAGGTCTCCAAGGGTTGTCTACTAAGGCCAGTAGACAAGTTGTCTACTAGATGAGTAGACAAATTCTGAAGTACATTTGCGCGTGCAAGCAAACATCTTTTGAAAAAAGAAAAGTTGCTTGCATCGCCCCCCACCGTTACCCCCCAAGCGTCCTCTCCCATACTCTTCCCCGACCTGTTGCTCCCAGCGCTGATAATGAAGAGAATGGTGGATTGGCTGGGTCAGGAGATGTAGGAGAAGGAGCCTGGTCATGAGGGCGCAGCTGGGGCCCACCCATGTGGATCTCCATTTCGTTTCAATCAAATTACCTGCAGTGGGGGTCAGTGAACGTGGTGACCTCCGATTGGGCACAAACTCGGGTGCAAGCATGCCCTCTGGCACTCCTCCTCTGTGGTCAGGGTGGGCATCCAGGCCCGTGCGAGCTGAGGGGATGAGGCAGGCAGCCAGGGCCCTAGGGGTTCGTCAGGGCAAGGGTTTTGGCACCAGGCACCCGACACCTGACATGTGGGCTTGAATGAGGCCGCAGAACGGGTCCAAAGCGGAGAGTTGTCCATTTGGCTTGGCGTGTTGGCTATCGGGTTTTGGAGGGGTGGTGAACGCAGCGGTGGCCTCTGTTTGGGTGCCAGCTCAGGTGCACGCATGCCCTCTGGCAGTCCTCCTCTGTGGTCAGGGTGGGCATCCAGGGTAAGTCATTCACGCAAAATTGGAAGTCCTCCAAAATAAATGTCACTGTGCCACATACAAATTGTATTTTGTTACTAAATGCATGCGCATAGGGATGAAAGGATGCAGGGACAGAGCTTACTCCGTTTCCTAGTTGATAGACTTTGCAAGCATGTTCTTAGATCTTGAGTTATAAATGAATTGGTCTAGAGGGAATGCCCCATGAAGATGACATGATGAGTCATCATTGATGACATTTATAAACATGCAGCTAAAAAGAGAGATTTAGTACACATGCATCAACAGGCACAGACTAACGTATACAATGTCACGTTTTGAGTGCACTGGGGATATTAACTTTGGGACAGAATCAAGATGGAAATCCATTAGCTCATGCGGGTGATTGTGGGAGCGCTCACCTGCGTGTACCCTTGTCACTAATGACGTGGGCACAAACTCTGTGACATTTCTTATATTTCAGGACCTGGTTTTCAATTTAGCATGTTTTGTTTTGAGGACAGATTTTGCAACGCTTTTCCTGGCTGTGCTTCACCTCCTCAAAGGAAGGTTAGGTTTTACTGAGGTTTCACAAGTGTATGCTCCTTGACATCCTGATGCTCTGAATATACACATGTAAGGTATCATAGCTGTGCCTTGTGAACGATGGTAGCTTAGCTGAAGCTTATCAGGCCGGAACTTCAAGCTAGAAAGGAAAGTTTCTGTTTGATCTCCGGAAGGAATTTATTTTTTTGGTGGTAGACGAGTGCCAGTCTGTTTGTGCAGTTGAACACAGTTAAGTTGTACAATGTTAAAGCAAAAAGTATATTGTTCACACACGCATGTAAGCACCTGCTTGGCAATGGCAGCTCAGCAGGACCTTCTAGGTAAAGGTTACATCATTGCACCTGGCAAGGAGGGTAGCTAAGATGAAGCCTATCAGGCGTGCAACCAAAGCCAACACATAGAACAGAGTGAGAGTTAAAGCAGGCTGTGTTTGAGCCTAGGCATAACAAGCACTCACAGAAGCAAAAACCACCTACTTCATTGAAAAGGTACTTCATTGATAAGGTGAGGTCTACATAGCTGTATCTGCCAAGGGAAGGCAGCTCAGGTCAAGGAAGAGCAAATGGCTTAAGTTAGACCTTCCAGTCCCCCCCCTCACTAACGTTTTCCTTATCTGATGGTGGGGTTTTGCCTGCAGCTTGCACCCGCCGGAAACCTCTCAGGCCTGCAACTTGCAATATCAATAGGACCTTGATCTAGAAAGTCGCCAGTACATGTGAGAAAAGGTAGAATAGTTTGTTAGAAAGGAAAAGGAAAAAAGCATATAGGGAAAAAAGTGGGTAGGCGGTAAGAAGTACTCTTTACATAAAAAAGGGAAAGGGGCCGGCGAGAACCTGAGCACCGTATCATACGGGCATGATGCCCCCTCCACCAGTGACTCACGACTTTGGAAGCACTGTCAAAAAATGAACACACAGTTATGAAATCATGAGGATGACTTGCACAAAACTCAAATGTAAGAAAGAAAGAAAGAAGAGAAAGAAATACTACTCAAGCAGCTGCTGCACTCAAATGTCATAAATGCAAATTATCACATTCAAATTTCCTTAGGTCTCCAGCAACAACCAGAAAATAAGAAAGTCCAATTGCTGTTGAAGAAAGATGGCATGATGGTGTGCCCTAGAGAGTGGACAATCCTTGCAGCTCTAGCCCTTGGTAGGCAACAGGCTCAGCAGCGCCCCAGTCCAGTCCATCCTGCACAGTCCATTGTTAGTGCATCGAACAGCAGCTTCATGAAGTGCTGACTTTGCCTGTCCGCAGGCTGACCAGAGAGAAATCACGTGGGTAAGGTTAAAGGTATCAAAGACTCCAGTCTCATTACTGGCAAACTTTAAACTGTTGAACTGTTGTTGGCTTTGTATACACTCAGTGTCCACAGCCAGTCCACACACGCCATTAGCTCATATACTGCTCTCAAGTTATGGTCATGCTATTTGGTGTGAAGCAGTCACTAAGCATGATAAGGTTGCACAGTGTAGAGTCTTGGAATTGATCCTCATCAAGCGACAAAGCTTACTATCAAGCCTCATTAAGTCACCAAACTTACTGACTCAGAAGTCTTTCGGAAAGCTTGACTACTACTACATAGTATGCTTATGATTAATTTGTACCAGACATAACAAGTCTAGGGCAGTGCTCTGAGGAGACTCATGCCACTTCTCATTATCAGAATCAGGATTGGGGCATTGCTAGTCACCCTCCTGATCCTTATCGGATTCTTTCTCTTCTATCACCCTGGACTGGCATTGTGTGTGCATGATTGCCTGGATTGCTGTGCCTAGGTTTCAGAACACCGTCTTGTTTGTTCTTTACTTGATTCTGGTTGCAGGCCTGGTTGGCTTCAGCTAAGCCGTCCTCGATCTGCAGGTAAAGCCACATAACCTAACCTATAACACATGTCCCGAAGGACCTTACCTATTACCCTGGTGGTCACGTGGTACGTTTGCCCCAGGTGGCCCCTTTTCCTCTAGTTACCAGTCTTCTTTTTACTGCCGTTAATAGACAGGCAGCCTCCACATTTCCCCACCTCTTTCATTGTTTCTAGGGAATGAATACTTAAACTGCCTATTCTGCCAATGTACTTTCCCTCTTTTAAGCATGCAGTAAATGATTACCAAAATATCAAGGAAAGCGTTACTAACCTAGTAGGTCCATGTTGGGACCAGCTGATTGGGCCAGAGGATATAACCCATCGGTAATTAATTGCAGAGGCTACGGTTATCAAAAGCCATTAAGAACAGTCAAGCGCATTGTCCAAGTAAGCGCTCCATTCAAAAACTGCTTGCATGTCCTTCACCACTACACACAAATTTCATTGTAAGAAATATATGTGCACACTTACTACTACAGCACCTTTGCTGACCTTTGCAGAGTCATACATTTCATGCTCTGCTGTACAGCTAAGGATTAAGCACTACTGGCCATTCACATAGTCAGGAAGCACCAAAACAGTTGATAATACTCCTCTCACATACCCGCAGTTAGGCACAAATCCATGATCCAAGTTCTGTCCACAATCTGGATCTACTATCTCAAAGGATGCATCAGGCATTCATAGCAATTGGCCATAGTTCACAATGCCGTGCTTGCTTATCTAGTTGCAACCTGGTGAGTGAAAAGCGTGATCTTGGTTATGAGTGCATGCACACAATTCCTTACAGACAAAAAGGTGAAGAGCTTGGTGATACACCTAAAAATTGTGTAGAAGTTGTTATAAATACAGCTTAACCATGAGTGCTGAGGCAACGCTATCAATACATGCAAAGGCAACGGTCACAATTTGAAAGGAAGCAGGAATAGTGATAAAGGCAGCGGCAGCTAAGGCATAAGTATGAAGAGGTGTGAGCATCGATACAACGAGGGTACTTGCAATAGCTGCAATAATACTAACATCAACGGACGGAGCATCAGCATCAGCAGGAGCAGCAGCAGCGTGAGCATTATGTCAAGCACAAGCTGTTGCTGCAAAGCGGCAGAAACATAAGCATGTCTAAACAGCAGCATGAAGCGCATTTATGGAGCAGGAGCATCAATAGGAGCCAAGCCGTGGAGCACAAAAAAAAGCAGCAGTAGCAACAAATTAATAAAAGAAGCATCAACAGTAGGATCTCTTGTAGCAGAACCAGGAGCAGGTATTAAAACCATTCTATTATGCTCAAACGAGCCAAAACAGTTAAACATGTAAGCAAGCAAAGGTAGGTGTACAGTGTTTGTTTTTCAACTTACTTGGCCAGGACAACCTTCAGACCCCATGCCAAGCTCAAAACGGGGGCAGACTCTCAAGAAGCATTAGTGCCTGCAGATTCTCATCTACATCTTGGTCTGGATGCAGCACTTCATGTGCGGTAGCGCCCAGGCCTGCGCATTAGCAAACAAACAAACATGCAGGTGAAACAAACATGCGTGCCTGCACCCATACATTTAAGTTTCCATAATGCAAGATAAAATATTGCATGTAAAGAAGGACCAGAACGCAGTGCAATAAACTCCATGGCTAGTGTTCACCCACCAGGAAGCTTTCCATGGTCATGGACAATGCTTCCTCACGTGCGGCTTGGTTGGCAGCGCCCAAATCTGCGCATGAGTACGCACGCAATATGCACATGCATGAGTCCCATAATTGCAAGCGCACGCATGCTCGCGCACAAACACACACACGCACACACGCACACGCACATGCACGCACGCACACACACACACGCACGCACGCACGCGCACACACACACGCACGCACGCACGCACGCACGCACACACGCACACACACACAGACACGCACGCACACACACACACACCACACGCACGCACGCACACACGCACA
>LKMJ01002817.1_pt1 | contig 16111 bp, 14 predicted proteins | sample 643391 | NCBI WGS metagenome assembly LKMJ01 (sample SAMN04112250, study PRJNA286221) | soda lake metagenome | biome: soda lake; feature: Kulunda Steppe; material: water; isolation source: sample PL-Br10 brine of Picturesque Lake | place: Russia: Kulunda steppe | collected 2010-07
CGATAATTAAAAAGTGCACGTCTTTCAACTTTGCCACACCCCGGGCCAGGGTCTCCAAATCAAAGCGGCTATCGAGGGTGCCGAGGTAAACCGCCACCGCCCTGCCGTCTGCCGGGAAATCTTGCGGCGGTGTTTCGCCGGCCGGCTCAAAAAATATTTCGCTCACCCCGTTTGGCAGGTAATAAACATCTTCTGTGCAGAACTTTTGAGCCCATTCCCATAATGATTGCGAGGTGGCCAGGACAAAATCGACCCGCTCAATGATCTCCTGCTGCAGCTGGGCCACACCGGGCGGTATCCGTCTGAATTTATCCAGCCGGTCGGCCAGGCGATAGCAGCTCAGGCGGTGCGGCACCAAATCAAGCAGGCTTAAAGCGACCGGCCCGGCGCACCACAGCAGGTCGGCCGGGACAAAGCCCGCTTTTTGTAACCGGCCTTTAAGCGGGGGCAGGCAGAAGCGAAACTGGTTGCGGCCGACAAATGAACTGCGCAGCACGGGTAAATTATAATAAAAAATAAGGCTTAAGGGAACCATCCAGTCAATTCCTTTCACCGTACGGATACCTTCCCGCCAAACCTGGAAGCGGTTCCGGTTAAGCCGGTCCGCTTTAAAAAGATGCAGGGGGCTGATCGCCGGTCCGAGCCACATACACTGGTGACCGGCCTGCTTGAAAAAACCGATATAGTGGTGCGACCCGAGCGGATCGGGCCGATCCAGGTTATGCGACTCGGCAAATAATATTTTCATCGGGCCAATGCTCCCTTATTTAAACCTTACCTTCCTGCTCAAGGAGAATTATATAAAGCATTATGCAGGATCGCTTTTACATCTTCGGGACCGGCGGGACGCAGGTTGTTGCCGGATCTTTCCGGGGTAAACATCTCAGCAGATAGGGCCAGGACATTTTCAGCGCTTACCTGGTAGCGGGCCAGCAATTTATTGATATCCACCGCGGCAAAAAGCTCTCTTATCCTGGATAAAAGTTCATCTATACTGCTGCAACCCACCAGGGCAGCGGCCATTTTGATGCGGCCGTCGTCGTTTTTGGCATTAAACTTCAGCAAAGCGGGTAAAGTAAAACTGCAGGCCAGTCCATGAGGCGCTCCTAAAGCGGCTGTGATCGGATAAGAGATGGAATGAGCCAGGGCTGTGCGCGTTGCGCTGATACAAATACCACCGCATAAGCTGCCGGTGAGCATTTTGGAGCGGCTGTCCAGGTTATGGGGATCCTTCAGGAGCGCTGGAAGGGTATCAAGGACGATATCGATCGCCCGGGCGGCATAACTGATGCTCACCGGGCCGGCGTTAAAATTCCATACCGATTCCAGGGCATGCGAAAGGACATCCAGGCCGGTTACCACGGTCGTCTCTTCGGGCAGGGAAAGGGTTAACTCCGGGTCGAGCAAAGCAATCCCGGGAAAAAGGTTTGGACCGGTTAAAGAATACTTTTTCTGATTCTCGCTGTCCCACACGGTGGCAAAGTTAGTGGCCTCGCTGCCGGTTCCGGCCGTGGTCGGAACCGCGATCATAAACAAAGGATTGACCTGTGGCAGGTGCGCTTTATCGACCAGGTGCTTTTTTAAAGAAAATTGTGGTTGATCGACACTTAACAGGTAGCTCAGGGATTTGGCCGTGTCCAAAACGCTGCCGCCGCCGATGCCAATTATAAATTGAATATTTTTGCCCTGCAACCGGGCCCTGGCGGTTTCAATTGCCTTAATATCCGGATTGGGCCTGACAGCATCGATAACTTCCAACCGCTGATCCCCAAAAAGCTCCCGCACCCTGGCGGTCAGGCCTCTTGCGGTAAAACCCGGGGAGGTGACGATTAAACCCCGGCCCGCTTCGGACCGGCCCGATCCGGCTTGGGTCGCAAACGCAGGCAACTCCTTGATCAGCCCCGGCCCGGATCTTACCCGCACCGGGTTATAAAAAGACCACTGCCGGTCATAGCGCATCTGTTTATCTCTCCCCAATGGCGTTAAAATATCTTTTTACCGTGTTAAGATCTTCTAAGTCATCTATTTCCATGCAGAATTGGTTATTAAATTCTACCGGGTGAAGGGTCAGTGCCGGCAACAGGTTGTTTAAAGCATCCTCGGCGTAAACCTTTAGCCGGCCGTTTTCCCGAAACCGGTTCATTTCATCCAGCCAGGCTGCAAATGTCTTTCCGGCCAGTTTGTAAATGGGAATTAAAAAAACGCAGTCCGGGCCAAAAATATCTACCGCAATTTTCCTGACCAGGCCGCCTTTTATTTCCGCTTTAAAATCTTTTTCAGGCAGGTTTAGATCGGGATTAACCAAAACGGCGTTTTCATACCCGGATGAGAACAAATTTTCCAGCACCTTTTCTTCAAATACCAGGTCTCCGTGCATTAGGACGATCTCCTGATCGCTGTTTTTTGCCACCATATCTCCGGCCAGCAACAGCGAATATATATAGTTGGTTGTTTCATAACTGGGGTTGTTTACATAGGAGATACTTGCTTCGTTGAATTTCCCGGCCAGATGTTTTTTAATCTTTTCTTCGAAGGGACCGGTGGTGATCAGGATCTCTTGCAAACCGTACCGCTGCAAAATGCTGATTTGCCTGGTCAGGATTGTTTCTTTTTCGTTTATTTCAACCAGGCACTTCGGTTTGTCAGCGGTGAGATCGCCCATCCTTGAACCGGTGCCCGAATTGAGGATTATTACTGTGCTCATCAACAACTACTCCGCCTTGATCAAAATTATGATAAAAACTTCATGAACTCATTTTTATTATCCGCAGGGGTCGTTTGCGGGCGCCCGAGGTCACTCCGGGCGCCACTGCGGATACGCACCTCCAACAGCGACGGACCTGCTGAAACTTTTAATTCTTTCAAGCCTTCTGCCAGCTCTTTTCGTGTATCTGCCCGCAGAACTTTTTTATAGCCACAAGCCTTTGCAATCGCTAAAAAATCGATATCAAAACCGACCGTGGCCTGCCCGCCCACAGAATCATGGGCGCTGTTATTGAAAACCAGGTGCCTGAAGTTGCCGGCCCCGCTGTTACCGGCAATCGCCAGAGCCCCCAGGTGCATGATCACCGCCCCGTCTCCGTCAAGACAGTAAACCGTTCGCTGCGGTTTGTTTAAAGCGATACCGAGGGCAATCTGTGAAGCGTGCCCCATTGAACCGACATTCAAAAATTCCTGCCGGTGGCCTGCTTTTGTTTTTTCCCTGTACTCGTATATCTCCCGGGACAATTTCCCGGTGGTAGAAACTATTGCATCTGATGGCTCCAACCAGGGTAAAATTTCACTTACTGCCTCTTCCCGGCTTAGAGGATAACCCGCAGCGGATTGTTCTGCCCGGCGGTAGCGGGCAAAAGTGTCTTTCCCGGCCACCAGGGCAAAAGGTTCACCTGCAGAATGCATTAGGCCGGCTGCCGCTGCGAGCGTTTCTTCGGCCTCCTCGTTAGAAAAAGGAAGCAGGGCATAGTTGATCCCCAGGCACTCCAAAAGGGGCAGAGTGATCAAACCCTGTTTGCGGTGCTGCGGTTCATCTTTTATCCCCGGCTCTCCCCGCCAGCCGATCAACAAAAGCGCCGGGATACCGTAAACCATGGGGTCGGCAAGCGACACGAGCGGGTTTACGGCATTGCCCATCCCGGAATTTTGCATATACACCAGGCCGATATTTCCGCCGGCCAGGTAGTGACCGGCGGCCAGGGCCACGGCGTTTCCCTCGTTGGCTGCTATAATATGCCGCCCGGGCTCACTGTGGTCGGCAATATATGCAGAAAAATCGCTGAGCAGGGAATCGGGAACCCCGGTAAAAAAATCGATCCCCTGTTTCAGCAGGGCGTTATAAAAAAAACGGCAATCGATAATTTTAACTTCCCCCCGGTATTAAATTAAGGATATCTTTAATCGGCATACAGTATTCTTCGCTTTCACAGGCTCTTTCATTATCGAGAATGCATTTAGCGGTATTGACCATCGCCGGATAGGCGCTTCGCAGCAGGTGGTTGGCGTAAATGACGATGTTTACCCCCGCCTCAATCAGCTCACTTTCTCTGACCCGGCTGTAGGTGGTCGGAACGGCTACCAGGAACACCTTCTTATCGAACTTGCGGTATTCCCGGCAAAAATCAAATATCTCATCAGGTTCTTTTTCTTTGCTGTGAATCATGATCCCATCCGCTCCCGCCTCGATATAGGCCCGGGCCCGCCTGAGGGCGTCTTCCAGGCCGTTTTTTAAAATCAAGCTTTCGATCCGGGCGATGATCATAAAATCGTCATCGACCTGGGCCTGCTTGCCCCTGGTAATTTTCAAGGAAAAGTTTTCGATTCTGTCCTGCTGCTGTTCGGCATCGGTTCCAAACAAGGAATTTTTCTTTAAGCCGATTTTGTCCTCGATAATCACCGCAGAAACTCCCAGCCGTTCCAGGCTCTTAACCAGGTAGGCGAAGTGCTCCACCTGGCCGCCGGTATCCCCGTCCATGATTATCGGCTTGGTGGTAACCTCCAGGATATCGTTAATCGTATTCAACCGGGAGCTGAAATCGACCAGTTCGATGTCGGGCTTTCCTTTCACCGTCGAATCACACAAACTGCTGATCCACATTCCGTCAAACTGCTTGACCGTATCGCCGTGGCTAACCCTTAACTTCTCCACGATTAACCCGGTCAGACCGTTATGAGCTTCTATGAACCTGACCAACGGTTTAACTTCCAACAGCTTCCGCAAACGCCGGATCCGGATCTGCGGCGTTGTGCCGATATCCTGCACGGCCTTTTCCAGCATGCTGACCGAAACACCCTTGGTGTATTCAATTTCGACCAGCTGGCCGTCCCACTGTTTCAGGGTTTCAATTACTTTTTCCCGGATTTCTTTTTGAATGCCCGTTTTCCAGTCATCACCGTGCACCACGTAATCCGGCTTTAACCGCAGCAGGTTGGGGACATAATCAAGAGTATCCTGGGCCACGACCCGGTTTACCCCTTTTAAATTTTCGACAATTTTTTTCCGCTGCTCAAAATCGATTACCGGCAGCCGCTTGTAGGTGGCAATCACCTCATCGGTTAAAATACCTACCGTTACTTCCCCCAACTTCCTGGCTTCAGCGATGACATTAATATGACCGTGATGAATAATATCCGCACTCATGGCCAGGTAAACTTTCTTCATATTCCACTCCCCCTAACCGCCGATCTGTTGTATCAAAGCGGTAATATTCTTTTTAGTCCTGCTTGGTAATGCCTCTGATTTTCTTCACTGTTAAATATAAAAACCCTTTAACTGTAGAAGATAAAGCGGCAGTTTACTGGCCCAGATCACTGATTAATTCTTCCGGGCTGGTATGCCTGATCGCGCCGTCGTCAAAGATAAAAAACCAGTCTTTTTGCGGCACTTTCCACTGGCCGTAGCGGAAAGCGAGATAATCTTCATAGGCTTTCGGAGCGGGTATACCGTCATTAATAATTATGGTGTCTTCATAAAATCTCCCGGGAACCCACAACATATAGACCTTGTAGCTCAAAGTCCAGGGCCACTTTTGCAAAGCCACCCGGCGCCTCCTGATAAAAATCTCCTGGATAATCCGCCGCGGCAAGGCGTAAAGATAATAAGCCGGCGTTTTTTTCGCAAAAGGATAAGGCATGCAGTAAACCTGGGGGCACCAGGCGTAATCACCCACGCGGCGAAACAGGCTGATATCGATCTCTAACGAAGACCCTTTGAACCGGGGCATAAACTTATATTTAAAGTTTAAACCGCGGTAGTTCCTGACCGCTATTTTATACCCCCTGCTTTTAACAGCAGGCAGGACTTTCTGCAGGAAAGGCTCATCCGCCGACCACATGCTCAGATCGATATCGTGATCGCCTTTCATAATTCCGCCTTCCCGGACCAGGCCAAGCAGTGTGCCGCTGTCAACCCAAAATTTCACTTCGTTTTCGGAAAGCAAATTGCAGATCCAGGCCAGTTCACGGTTAAGGCTCATCATTACTGCTCCTCTGTTCAGCGGATTATCGCTCCGTCATCTTTCCAGTAAACCCACTTTGCCTTCGGTTTACGCCAGTCAGCCCCGTATTTAAGCTCTAAATATGCTTCTACATTGGCCGGGACAGGCAAAGATAAACGTTGCACGGAAACAGGTTGCAGCTGCAAAAAATAATGTTCGGGAACAGCCATCACAAATGAGGGCTTAAAAAAATACTGGATCCGGCCTGCGCAATAACACAGCAAAATCCACAGCCGGGCGGGAATTATTTTTGTAACCGCCAGTAACAATCTGTACGGTCTGCCGGAGGGTAATTTTTTTTCCACCCTTCCCCAGGCTGCATACGCGCTGAAAACAGCGACCCCGGTAAAAAAATCAACTGCTTTGTTCGATACCGGGTAATAGACAATCTTTTTTGCTTTCCCGTCAACCCGTTTATAAAAGGCGATGTTGATCATCTCCAACCGGTCGTCCAGGTCGGTTATCGACAACTGGTGGGGTTTAAAGGTTTCAATCCAGCGCCCTTTTTGTCTCAGCTTTTTTACAATCTCTGCGCGGGCCCTGCGGTAATCTTCCGCCCATATTCCCAGGTCCAGGTCGTGGTCTTCTTTTAGCAGCCTGCCCTCCCGGACTATCCCCAGTAAAGTGCCCTGGTCCAGCCAAAAGGGGACATCCAGGGCGTTAAAAACCTTGACCACTTCCATGAACAGGTGATGGTCCCGCAAACTGCGGCCTTTTGCCTGATCGCTCGTTCCGGTCATCAGTTCCCCCCGGATTTTTTTCGGATCTCTTTTAACTTTTTAGCTTTTTCCCAGGTTTTATAAGCGCTTAAATCAACCATTTTTTCCGGCAGCTCATGCCTGAGCGTGCTGTCATCAAGCCAAATCTTCCATTTTTGGGCCGGAACGCGCCAATTACCGTAGCGGAAGGCAAGATACTCTTCCCATTTCTCCGGGATGTAAGTTTCAAACAGGGGATGGTAAACAGTTTTTTCGAAAAACTTTCCCGGGACCCACCAGGTCCCGCAGTTGCGGCGAACCTTCCAGGGCCAGCGGGAAACGTCGGTAACGATCAGGCGCTCCCGAAAATGTTTCCTGGCAACGACAAAATAATGGTAAAACCGTCTGGTCAATAAACTGGGAAAAGGGGGTCCTGCGCCCTCGCCGGCCGGGCACCAGGCCTGGCTGCCGTACCTCCTGAACAACATGATATGAACAGGAAGATTTTGCTCTTTCAAAAAACGGTACTGGCAGACAAGTCCTTTATAAAGCCAAATCGTAACCGTGTACCCGGCCGCCCAAAAAAAAGGCAGCAGCCGGAACAACTGCTCTTCGTCATCGGCCCACATCTGCAGATCGATATCTTTTTCGTGGTTTAAAAGTTGTCCTTCTCTCATCAAGCCGAGTAACACTCCGCTGTCCAGGCAGTACGGTAGTTTATGCTCATTTAATACCTGCAGGAAGGAAAGAGAACCCTCCTTGCCGGGGGGAAATGTTTTTTCTTCTTCTTGCAAAAAACCCGGATCCTTTTCTTGAAGAACCTGCTCCTGTTCATTAAGCTCCATTCTGCCCACGATACCTCCTCCCGGCTGCGCTGTTAGCCTTCTTAAACGTTATTTAGCCATCACCGGCTGATTTCCTTTTTTTATAGCACGATTTTTAAATCAATCATGCCCTTTATTTACAATACATTTACTTTGCCGGATCATCAAGCCCTTAAATGAAAACAACACAGAAAAATAAGTTTGGCAAAAGCAGTCAGTATAAATCTAATCTAAAAAATTGTCGGAAACACGCCGGGATCTATTCGTTCCTTAGAAATGTGACTCTCGCTTTCATGTTTTCGAACGGCAATAAATTAATGGAAAATAATCTCTGCTTCCAGGTAATGGCCGCCGGGCAGCTGCCATTTGACTTTTTTATCCCTGCTCATTACAATCATAGGTGGCATTAATGAGAGGAGAGCGGTTTACACACCCATGAACGAGTACCTTAGAGAACTGTTCAAAAGAAAAGACCTTCTGATCTATCTCGTTACCTCCGGCCTCAAGGCCCAGTACCGCAATACATTTTTGGGCTATCTGTGGTGGATTCTTGACCCCCTGCTGATGGGGGCTATTTACTATTTCCTGCGGGTTATTGTCCTCGGCATGGAAGGTGATAATGTAGGCGCTTTCCTGATAATCGGCCTGGTGGCCTGGCACTGGATCAACTCCAGCTTAAAAGGTTCAACTTCCTCGATTACCGGGCGCTCGAGAATAATCACCCAGGTCTACCTGCCCAAAGCGATATTTCCGTTCGGGGTTAACCTGACCCAACTGATTAACTTTTCTTTCGGGCTGGTCGTGGTGACCATTTTCCTCGCTTTTTACCGGATCGTTCCCGGAAGTGAACTGCTGTGGCTGCCAGTGATTATGATCGTCCAGTTCATTTTCCTTTCAGCGCTCTCCCTGGTGGTCGCCTATCTGTGCATGTTTATCCGCGATATCGATAATGTGCTTTCACATTTTATGCGCCTCTGGTTCTGGTCCACTCCGGTGATCTGGGAATCCGACCGCCTGCCGGAACAGTACAGTTTTATCGTCGACATTAATCCCGCATCCGTCTTCCTGCTCAGCTATCGCAATATTTTGATGTACGGAACCGCGCCGGAGGGAAGCAAACTCCTCCTGATCGGAGTATTGTCATGTTTGCTGACCATCTACATGATCTACTATTTCCAACGGGGCGGGCAAAAGCACCCTTTGCCGGGTAATTGCCGGACTGCTGCGGCCAAACCGGGGCAGTCTTGAAGTTAAAGGCAGCGTCTCGGCCCTGCTTTCCCTGGGAACCGGCTTTGATCAAGATCTGACCGGCAATGAAAATATATTTCTGAACGGGATGATGCTCGGTTTATCCAAAAAAAAGATCAATGAACTGCTTCCCACCATCCAGGATTTTTCCGGCCTGGGACGGTTTCTCGAGCAGCCGCTAAAATATTATTCCAAAGGTATGAAAGCGCGCCTCGGTTTTAGCATTGCTTCTGTAATCGATGCCGAAATATTGGTAATCGACGAAGTCCTGGCTACCGGTGATATGGAATTCAGGGAAAAGGCGATAGAAAAAGTATGGGGACTGGTCAGCGGAGCGAAAATGGTCCTTGTGGTTACCCACGAAACTGAATTTGTCGAGGAACACTGCAACCGGGCGATCTGGATCGAAAAAGGCATAATAAAAGCCGCCGGGGAACCCGGCGGGGTTATCGAGGCTTATGAGCAGTATGCTTCCGGGAAAAACAAGCCCAAAAAAAAGAAAATCGGCCGCATAAAAAAGACAGAAAGCGGCGCCGGGAAAGAGAAAGCAATCGCGGTAAAAAACCTGGGCCTGCAGTTTAAATTAAACGGCCGCCCCTTTTGGGCGTTAAAAGATTTAAATTTTGATATTTATGATCAGGAAATCATCGGCATCATCGGACCCAACGGGGCGGGCAAATCGACGCTTTGCCGCACCTTATGCGGCATTTACCGCCCGGACCAGGGTGATCTGTCAGTTAACGGGACCATCGCCGCCCTGCTTAGCTTCGGAACCGGCTTTAACCCTCAACTTTCCGGGTATGACAACATCTACCTAAACGGGATGATGCTCGGTATTCCCAAGCAGGTCATCAGAAAAGTTGAAGATGACATCATTGAATTTTCAGAGCTAGCCGATTTTATCGATCAGCCGGTCAAACATTACTCCAAGGGAATGAGATCGCGTCTAGGCTTTAGTATTGCCGCCATGCTCCAACCGGATATTTTTATCGTCGACGAAGCCCTCTCTGCCGGAGACATCTCTTTTCAGGAAAAAGCGGCCGGCAGAATGCAGGATATGCTCGAAGAGGCCAGGGCGGTCTTGATCGTTACCCACAGCATGAAAATAATGAAAAAAGTGTGCACCCGGGCTTTAATACTAAATGAAGGAAACCTGATTTTCGACGGCGATCCCAAAGAAGCGGTTGATTATTACCGCCAGGAGGTCAAAAACAAGCAGAAGAAACCACAGCTTAGCTGAAGCGGACAAATTTTAAAACCGTCTTTCAAGTGGAGATTTCTTTTGCCGCATCATCTGTCCCTTCACCGGGCAAAGCGGCAATATTGCAGTAAACGGCAGCCGTTTTGTTTACCATCTGCTCCAGTGTAAATTTTTCCAAAAAGCGTTTGCGTCCCGCCAGCCCCATGTTTTTTCGTAAAGCAGGATCTTCCAGCAGGCAAGCGAGGCGCTTTCGCAGCGCTTTTACATCGCCCGGTGGAAAGAGCAAACCGCTTTTTTCCTCTTCCACCGCTTCGCCGGTTCCCCCCACTGCTGAAGCCAGCACCGGCAGTCCGGCCCGCATCGCTTCCAGGATGCTGAGCGGAAAACCTTCCCGCTTCGAACTTAAGACAAAAACCTGCGCAGCGGCTAAAATGGCTGATATATCTTCCCGCGCCCCTAAAAAACTAACCCTTTGCGCAATGCCCGTTTTTGCAGCCAACTTTTTTGCCGCATCCATTTCCGCGCCCGCGCCGATCAACTGCAGCGACCACGAGTAATCTTTCAGGCCGCCCAGGGCCTTGAGCAGGGTCGGATGATCCTTGGGGCCGGTAAAGCGGGCGACCATGACCAGAACAGGCGGCTCACAGGCCGGATCGGCCCTGAACCGCGGGCCGACATCGGGCAAACCGTTGTGAACTACAACCATTTTTTCCGCCGGAATGACCCCCAGGCTTTTTGCGGCATTAAACTCGCTTTCTGAAACAGCAATAACCTTATCGCCGGCCCGGGCTCCGATCTTTTCCATCAGGCGGTAAAATCGGCCGGTGGCGTTACTTTGCTGTCCGCCAAACAAAAAGCCGTGCGAGGTGTGGACCACGGCAATATTTAGCGAACGCGCCGCCAGTCGTCCCAGCAGACCGGCTTTATTGGAATGGGTGGTCACCACATCGGGTTTTATTTCCTGCAAGGCATCTCTTATTTCTTTTAGCGCCGACCAGTCCCGGAGAGGCCTGATCGGGCGAATTAACTTTTCCAGCTTCCGGCAGGGCACGCCCCTTTCCTCCAGGGCATCGAAGAGCGCCCCGCCTCCGCCGGCGAGTACCAATACATCATAACCCCGCTCTCGCAGGGCTGAAGCTAAATCCCGCACATGCACCTGCGCCCCGCCGAGGTCATCGGCCCTGGTAATGATAAAAACAATCTTTGCTATTCGGGCCCGGTAACCGTGATTATATGTTTTAGAAACCACCGCCTGACTCCTCTTCTTTTAACCACTACCGTTTAAAATTATATTTTCCTGTAAGCGCTAATAAGTGCGCTTCATTTATTTTATCCAACCTTTTTTTATTCCAGTATTTATTCCAGCTCCGGTCCTCTTTTTCTCACCCGGGCCCTGTTCGCTTAATCTAGGCTTAAAGTCCTGCCACCGCGCGGTAACGCTTAAAAACAGGTGGTATATATTTACCTGCCGATCCCGCTGTAGGTAAAACCGCTGCTTCTCAGCTCGTTGCTGTCGAGCATATTGCGGGTATCGATAATTATTTTACTTTTCATATTATCCCCAAACTCCGGCCAGGGCAGGTGGCGGAATTCATCCCAGTCGGTCAAAAGGAGCAGGGCATCGCTTTCTTGAGCCGCTTCCGCCGCTGAATCGCAGTAGATTATGTTTTGCTCGGGGAAATTTTGACGGTACTTGTCCCGGGCCACCGGGTCGTACGCTTTCACCCGCGCCCCCATATCTAAAAGCTCCCTGATCACATCAATAGCCGGAGATTCCCTGATATCGTCGGTATTGGGTTTGAAAGCCAGTCCGAGCACCCCGATGGTACTGCCCCGGATCACCTTCAGGCTCTGCTGCACCTTTTCGATCACTTTCTTGCGCTGCCGCCGGTTAACTTCCAGGGCTGCCTGGACCAGCTGCATATCGCAGTTGTACTGGCTGCCGGTAAAAAGAATGGACCTGACATCTTTGGGAAAACAGCTGCCGCCCCAGCCGGGCCCGGCTTTTAAGAAACCGGGGCCAATCCGTTTATCCAGCCCGATCCCTTTGGCCACTTCGACAATATCGGCCCCAACCTTGTCGGCAATCGAAGCAAATTCGTTGATAAAAGATATTTTCATCGCCAGGAAGGCATTGGCCGTATACTTGATCAGCTCCGCGCTGGTCGGGCTGGTTGTCACCAGGGCCGGCAGGCTGCCAGTTTCCGGGCGGGGCACCGCCTGCGGAGGGGTAAAAGTTTGCTCCAGGATCGGCGCATACATCTGCCGCAGTAAATTAAGGGCCTGCACGTCTTCGGTGCCGACGACGATGCGGTCGGGATAAAAGGTGTCGTGCAGGGCTGAACCCTCCCGTAAAAACTCCGGGTTGGAAGCGACGCTGAAACAGCAGGACACTCCCCTCTTGACCAGCTCTTCCTTGATCACCGTTTCCACCCGGCGGGCTGTGCCGATCGGCACCGTCGACTTGTTGACGATCACCGGCGGGCTTTCCGGGTCCATAGCCTGCCCAATTTCGCTTGCGACCCCCTCAACGTAACTTAAATCGGTATCACCATTGCTCTTGGATGGAGTGCCCACGGCAATAATCACGATATCGGCCTCCGGCAGGTGCTCGAGCATATCACCGCAAAAGGTTACCGTCTCCCGTCCATCCCGGAGCAGTTCCTCCAGGCCGGGCTCATAGATGGTCGAAATTCCCCTTTCCAGCTTGTCGACAATAGCCGTATCTTTATCGACACAGATCACCCGGTGACCGAGGTAACCCAGGGCCATCCCGGTGGTCAGACCGACATAGCCGGTGCCGACAATGATAATATTCAGTCTCTCGGCATCTTTCAATTTAGCTACACACCCTTCTTCCTGCTACTTTATTTAAACAAGAAAAATTAGCTTAACCCATGTCCAGCGCATCAAAAAAAGAGCAGGCACAACCTACTCCCTGAAAATTTCAGCGCGCACTTCCTCCACTACCGGCTTAATATCATTAATCAGCGCTTTGACCCGCTCTGACTGCTCCATATTAAGCTCGCCGTCATTTTCGATAATCATCGCGATCGTCCCGGTCAGCTCTTCGACCAGGTTGTCCAGTTTTTCCAGCGCATCGATCCACGCTTCTCCATCGAGCTCCCATTCCCGTTCACCGCGGACCACCACCACATCCCAATCGGCGACCTCTTTTGCCTCCGGAAAATCTGTATCCAGATGCTTGTCCCTGATTTCTTCGATAGTTTGCTTGTGTTCCCGCAGCCACATCATTCTTTCCCGGTCATAATTTAAGGGCATATCATCAGCATGAGGCTTCCTGACCCAACTTTGCAAGTCGATCTTGACATCTGGCATGACAGCGGTCATTTCCCGGACATAATCATTGATCGCAATCAATGCCTCTTCATCAACTTCTTCCTGCTCATCCTCTTCCTGCAGGCAGGCAGCGCCCACTAAACCAAGAGCGATTCCAAACAGGAACAGCAACAATATATGCGGCCTTTTTAGCAACATTACACCTCCTGGCTTGCTTCACCTTCTGCAATTAAGACTGTAAATTGCCCGGTCCGAGTGGAAAAACAGGCTCGATACCGGGCACCGGAATGGCAGCTATTCCCAAATAACGTATCAATTAACTTCCGGAGCTTCGACCGGTATTTCAACCACCTCTTCCAGCCTGCCCCGGGCCATCAAGCGGTAATCGGGGTTAACCACATGCTTTGGTTCACAAGTCTGCAAAGTTATCGCCGGATAGTCGGTGCTGTATATCGGTTCCCAGTCGTATTTATCAAAAACTTTTACCCATTCGACGTGATATATAAAGCGGTAGCCGTCTTCTACATCGAGATATATTTCGTCGCCTTCTTCCAGCTTATCGATGTCCAGGAAGAAGTTCCACCGCCCGGCGCGGTGACCGGCAAATGCGACGTTACCCCCTTCTGTGCTCGGCAGGTCGCTCATCTGGAAATGAGTCGGTCCCTGGTCCAGCAAGTTCTCGTCGAAAACATCTCCCCCGCCGACGGCAACAAGCTCGACATCAATAGCGGGAATGATCAGCATCATCGGCTGCCATTCGTCGATTTCGATTGTTTTCGGCGGTTCTTCAAAGATATTCCGGAAACCGGCCGCAGCTTCAAAATCATCCCGCAGCTGGTCCTGGCGGTAATCGACCAGGTAACGCTCTAAAAAGGTATAGCCTAACACCCCGATCCCGGCAACAACCAACACCGCGGCCAGGATGCGGTAAAGTTTATTCTTTCTGGCAGCTTTTCTTTTCCTGCTCAACTCGATACGCGAACCGCTTCTATTAGTATTGCGCGAATCGCTCATTTTCCTTCCTCCCTGTGTGGTGAATTTTTATTTTTTACTGTAAGCTCCTCAATAGCGCCTTCGTATTTTTCGATCAGCAACCGTTCATCGCCCCGGTCTTCGATAACCTGCACCTTGTCTGGTTCAACCAGGCGCTCCTTGATCGCCGCGGCAATTTCCGGCCGGCAGGCGATGATCCGGCCGGCTTGCTCGTAGGCTTTTTGCGCCATCCGTTGGCAGGCCTTCGTTAAGACCCCGTTACACAAATTCCCCCCCGGCCAGAGTTCCCTGACCTCCATGACCAGGGGCACCCGGTAATATTCAGTCAGCTTCAGCGCCGACAAAACCGCCGTCAGGGGCGGGGAGGCGGCAATAACCAGATCCGGCCGGGGATGCCTTTGCCCCTGCCTCCAGGTCATCCGGGCAAACTTCAGGCAAGCAAATAACTTCTTGAAGCCGCCCCTCCGTGGGTCACGGCCCACGTTAAAAGCGATCACTTTCAGGCCGTTTTTTTGCACCAGCCCGATCTTTTTTTTACCCAGGTCCAGGTCAACAGCGCCGCTTACGGTAAATACAGTCACATCATGGCCCCGGGAATTTAATTTTCGTCCCAGTTTAAAGAAGCGATCTTCTCCCTGGTCGCAAAGGTCCAGGTCCTGGGCGATTATATATATATTCATTAAGTTTAATAAACCTTTCGGTCGATGTCTTTTCTACATTAAGTTCCATTAATATTATACAATATAATGGCAAGCTTTGCTACAAAAATAAGCATATTTTGCCTTTTAATACCATCTTTTATGTAGAGACCATGTTTCCTGAAATGATATATTTGCTTAAGCAACTCTTACCCAGCTGCTGCAATTCTATTTCTTTCTTTTTCATGGTTAAAGAATAATCAGTTTTGTCTGCCAGATTTTTATCTTTTTATATGCTGCTTCAAGAGTTAGAAGCAGATCGTTTAAGGTCAAGAATTATTCGTACCCAATGCTGCAACCTTCACCTAATCAAACTGACTAAATCCATAAGGATTATTGCGATGCCACCGCCAGGCGCTCTCAACGATTTTTTCCAGTTTATCATGCTTGCAACGCCAGCCCAGTTCAGCTTCCGCTTTCTTCGCCGAAGCCACCAGTACTGCCGGATCTCCAGCCCGGCGCACTCCAAGTTCATATGGGACCTGGCATCCGGTTACCTTTTCAACTGCCTTAAGCACTTCCAGCACTGTATAACCCCTTCCGGTGCCCAGGTTATATGCTGCCCTGGTTCCGCCTTTTAACAGAAACTCCAGGGCTAACACATGAGCTTCGGCCAGGTCTTCAACGTGGATATAATCCCGCAGCGGGGTGCCATCAGTGGTGGGATAATCATCTCCAAAAACAGTTACCTTTTCCCTCTGGCCCAGCAAGGTTTGCAGAATCAACGGAATGAGGTGCGTTTCCGGATCATGGTCTTCACCGATACTACCATCTGCTGCAGCTCCGGCAGCGTTAAAATAACGCAAGGAAACAGAACGCATACCATAAGCCTGCTCGTAATAACCCAGGGCCTTTTCGATAACTACTTTTGTCTCTCCGTAAGGATTGGTCGGTTTAAGCGGCTGAACTTCACTGATCGGTATTTCTTCCGGTTCACCGTAAACAGCGGCACTTGAAGAAAACACGAAACAGTCTACCCCGGTCTCACGCATCGCTTCCAGCAAAGCTAAACCGCCAATTACGTTATTGGCATAATAAAGACCTGGTTTCTTAACTGATTCGCCGACCTGGCTATGAGCTGCAAAATGCATTACTGCCCCAATCTCATATTTGCGTAAAACCTCAGTAAGTTTGCTTCGACAGGCAGTATCACCTTCTA
>LKMJ01002818.1_pt1 | contig 16106 bp, 18 predicted proteins | sample 643391 | NCBI WGS metagenome assembly LKMJ01 (sample SAMN04112250, study PRJNA286221) | soda lake metagenome | biome: soda lake; feature: Kulunda Steppe; material: water; isolation source: sample PL-Br10 brine of Picturesque Lake | place: Russia: Kulunda steppe | collected 2010-07
TAATAAAATAACTCCAATAACGGGCGAAACAGCATCTGTTTTTTGTTGTGTTTTAAACATGCGATATATAAAGGGATTTAATACCCTATATTGTTATATATAATCTTATATTAAAAAATAAGTATAAACTATTCAATTATGCACTGTAATCTGTTGAAGTGAGAACTTCCTCACTACTATCCTCAAGTGATGCAATTACAGATATTGTGTCTCCATTATTTAACTCAGCAACAGGATTATCTGTATCAGCTTCTTCCGTATCACCATCTTCTTCATATAGAATTTCTGGATAAATAACAGAATCCCCTACAGAATCCATTTCAGCATCTTCAGGATAAGTATATTCTTCATCATCTTCAGAATACGCACCATTATATTCTTCGTTATATGGACCTGATAATGTAAATGTATCTACATTTTCATTACGAACAACTGTTGCTTGTACACCTTCGTCAACTTGGTCTAGTTGTACGGTTGCGTCAGCGGTGTCAGAGACATCGGAACCGATATCAAAGACAATGACCGTTGCAAGAGCAACGAGAGCAACTGTTACAGCTACTAAGAGAATTACACCAATTACCGGACTTACAGCGTCGTCTGTTTCTTTTGCTTTAAACATGCATTATATAAAGGCACGCCATACCCTAAATGATTAATTAATGTTTGATTGTATCTTATTTAGAATACAACTTCTAGTACAGTAAATATAAATATAGTAACTGTTGTTAATACGAGTACATATTTAAATCCATTTTTTGGACTATTATTTTCCATAATTCCACTAACAATTCCTGAAACTAAGGATAGCATCATAACGGTGTGTAATAATACTCTATTGAAGAATCCTGTTGGTAATGAATCAAAACTACTTATTTCTGGTGAATCAGCATTACCGTTTTCTCCACCAGAAGCTTGTTCAGCTACAAATCCAAAGAACACAACGTCAATTGCAACAAGAACAAGCGTACATATCATTATAGATACAAATATTATTGCAACATATGCTTTTGCTTTTCTTTGTCGTTCTTGTTTTAATTCATATAATGATGTAAAGTCCTCTGCAATAATTTTCATTACCGTAGATACATCACCGGATACACTATTTGCACGGGCGATAAGGTCAACAGCTTGTGATATTTTAGGTGTTTCAAGTTTATTTGCAAATTCTATGAGAGCGTAATTTAGATTGCCAAATATCGTACTTTTTCTTAGAGAGTTTCGTAATGTATCATAGAAATCGCCTTCTCCAGAGTATGCGGCTGTTGTAATAGCTTCATCGATAGTTAATCCACGTTTGTTTGATTCTTGAATATTTTTTAACATTTGTGGTAATTGTGTTTCAACTCTTTTTCGTCGTCGTTTTTCTTTTTCATATAAGAATGTCCATGGTATAAGAATCATTAATAATGGTATATAATATCCATATATTGTAGCTTGGAGTGGTATTTCATTCCATTCTGAGGCTGTTAATGGTATAACATTTGTTTGTATCATAATAGATAAGTATAAGAATACTATAGGTAATGTGAATAATAGTGATAAGGATGAATATTTTTGAATTTCATCAAGATAATCTGTCCATGTTTTCGTATTTTCATGTTCTATATCATTTGTAACTTGATACAATAATAATGGTTTTGGGATTTTATTGGTGTTACTATATTGACTTCCTAAGATATATATAACTAGAGATATAATAATTCCTCCGGCAGGTACGTGCATATATGGGACCATTTGTGTTAATGGTCTGTTGAAATCACCTGTCATTGCGGATACAAGTTGAAGAACCATAATAAATATTGGTGCAAGAACAAATGTAACAATATATGCTTCGGATAACATTTCAAGCGTATTAAAGTATGATTCTTGGTCTTTTCGTTCTTGTTCTAAAGCTTGTTGTGTTTTTCCTTCTAGATATGAACTTACATCACTCCCCGTATCTAATACATTAATTAATCCTTGTAAGAAATCTTCTAATTCATTACTTTTTGTTTGTTGGGCTTGTTTTCGAATTGCAGCTTCAAGACTTAAATTACCGTATTTAGATTGTGTTATTATATCATCAAATACTTCAGATACGTACGTGTATGTATTTTTAGAATTTGCAAGTTCTTCCATTGCTTGCATAATAGTTAATCCACCTTTTGTTAATGAATAAAGGAAGAGATATGATTGTGGGAGAATCATATTTATTTTTCTTTTTTTCTCATTAACAGAATAAATAGGGATATACAGTTTGTAGATAATAAATGCTAATGTAATTAATGGAAGTATGATGATTAATGCTATACTTAAAATTAATTCACCGTTGAAAAATTGTTCAGGTAATATTTCTTTAAGTTCGTCTGTAGGGAATAATTGTATATTGTCTATTTCTATATTTGGATTTAATTCTAATAATAATTCTATAGTGAATTCAAACGTACCATAAAGTGCACCAACGATAATTCCTATAGCAATATTATTTGTAGCGGCTTCTGCGATATAATTAATAATAGAATCTATTGATATGGTACTGTCTATAAATTCAGAACTTTGAGAAATAATATATAATAATACATCTATTAAGAATCGTATTATTTCAATAAAAATATATATTATATTTGCGTTACTAAGAATACCTGTTATTATATTTGTTATTTCAGCTAATCCATATGTAAAAAATGTATATATAAATAAGATAAAGAATAATGCAGATATAGAAAATAATAATGTTTCAAATGGTATTCTTGAGATATAAAATCGAGATGGTTTTTTCGAGTATAAGTTTGTATAATCAGAATAATTTGTTTCTTCAATGATATAATCTGTAAGTGGTTTAAATAAAATGTATGAAGATACGTCTACTTTATCGTTTATTATTTTCTTTTTTTCTTTTATATACTGTTTAAATTTAACCATATGTATTTACACCAGTGAATCTTGTTCAATTTGATTTAGTACAGCTTCGTGATTATTCATGTATCGCCGGAGTATTTTGGTAACTTTAACGTAGTCAAATTCTTCACCTTTATTTTTAATATATTCTAGTACTTTTTTTCGATTTTCTAATTCATCTACAAGGTCTTGGTGTGACCAGTTTTTAATAACTTTTATTTCATCAAGTACACTAGAATTATCTAATCTACTTTTTATATTATCTTTTTCTGGATTGTATTCGAATACCGTTTTAACTTCTAGTTTATTATTTTTCTCTTTTACACCACCAATTTCTACTAATTTTTTACACCGACGAACAATTTCTCCGTCTGATTCTGTTCTAACTTGAATACTCATTATATCTAATGCTGTAATCATTTGTCTCGGGAGATTTATAGGTTCATGTTCTAAACGATTTATAGCTGATGTAACATCATCTGCGTGCATTGTACTATATGTTGTGTGACCTGTACTCATTGCCTGAAATAATGTTTGAGATTCTTTCCCTCTAACTTCCCCAACAATAATATATTCTGGTCGTTGTCGAAGTGCGTCTCGGAGAAGTGCATACATACCAATTTCACTTGAATCATCATTGCCGAAAGCATCTCTAGTAACGCTTTGAATCCAATTAGAATGTTGAAGTGTTATTTCTTGCGTATCCTCTATTGTAATAACTTTTGATTTTGGCGGTATAAATAATGATACAGCATTCATTGATGTAGTTTTACCAGATGCCGTTCCACCAGCAAATATAAGAGATTTATTATTTTCAATTGCGAGCCATAAATAAGCCATTTGTTCTAAAGAAAATGTTCCAAAATTAATTAATTCCGTTGGCGTTAATGGTTCATCATTAAATCTTCGAATTGTAAAATTACTACCTTTGGGACTTATTTCTTTAGCTAATGTAAGTTGAACACGATATCCTCCCGGTAATCTTCCTGATACATTTGGTTGTGCAACACTGATATGTTTTCCTGAACGTTGTGCTAGCATAGATACGAATAGATTTAATTCATCTTTTTTATATGATATATTTGTTTCCATATCACCATATTCACTATGGTAAATAAATACGGGGGTGTTTGGTCCATTGCATGAAATATCTTCAATATAATTATCTTTTAATAATGGTGTTAATCTTTCAAACCGAACCATATCTCGCAATACAAAATATATAATTTTATCTAAACTGTTTTCATCAAATGGACTTTCTTTTGATTTTTCATCTAATCCAAATTTTTTTGATATTGAATTTAATTCTGTTATCGGATTATTTTTCTGTGATTTAATATATTTATCCCCGTATTCTTCAGCTTTTTCTTTTAATTCTTCAACAACACTATCTCTTGATTGTGATATCACATCTACATCTTTAATAAATTCTTCAATATCTTGCATAACTTTCCATCTTATATCGTTTTCATGTTCATTTAGTGATGGTGATTGAACATAATAAATATAGTCAGAATTATCATCATCATATAGAATTTTTATTGATTCTAATTCTGTAACATCATATGTATCTACAACTTCACAGTTATCTATAAATTCGTCTGAAAAAATGTGATTCTGATTATTTATATCAGGCATATATTTTTGTATAGATTCTTCAGAATTATCAGAATTCATTGTTAATTAATAATATTATTTTATTTACATAAATGTCTTTCCTACATAGGTTTATCTTTCATAGCAAATCGAAATCTTATAATACAAAGAATACATTGTATAATATATGCCATCATATGAATCATATCGAAATGATGTATGGAGCCTTCATGACATATTAGTTAATGATATGTTTAAATCAATTGCATTCAAATACTTTGAAAATAAAAAAGGTCATAAAGTATCACAGGTTTTACCGGGTTCTAATGAAGAATTTTCATTCCAAATCGGAAATTTTACAGGTTATATTGAGACGAAATCTAGAAAAATGTATAATTTGTGTTACAATGATATTGGTTTAACCAAAAATACATTAACAGCAAATCCATATGTTTTAGATGATATTAATACAGGATTTCATGATGCATGGGAAGACATTATTGGCGAAATTAAATTAGGTAATTATAATGATGTTCCAATTACACAAAAAGAATTAAATACGAAAAAATCTGAAATTCAAGATGAATTTGATATTATTTGTTCTGACCCACAATTAATGGATTTAGTTCAAGCTATTCATGATGAAAATTATCTTATTTCTGCCCGTTTTCTTGGTGTTGATGAACCTCAACATTTAATGACGCCCGGTGGTGGTCATGAATTATCTAATCTCTTTACAAACGGAGATATTAATATTTGTTATATGGATAGAGATATTGCTATTCTTAAACCAGAATATAATCATGCTATGCGTGCAAGAGTTATGAATCAACAGAGACAGTGGCAGCAAGTTACGCTGCGTGGTGAACAACCTGAAGAAGCTGTTGTTGTTGGGTATGATGATACCCCTGTAGGATTATTTGCGCATGTTGTTGATGGTACACGTATTGAACCGGGGCAAAATATTTCAAGAGAATATATTCATGAAGTTATGGGTTTTGATAAAAATTATAACAAAGATGAAGATATATTACGTTTGAACCGTGGTGAAAAAGTACGATTACAAGGAGACCTCGGTATTGAATATATGGGTTCTATTAATTCAGACGAATCTGGTGTTTGTTATATTCCATTAGATAATCATTTAATTTCTGTAGAAAATGGTGGTTTGCCAGAAAATGAATCTTTAGAACGTGAACCTGTTCAAGTTAATGTTCCTGAAAGAACCGTGCTAAATGTTGCACATGATGAACATGAAAATGTAATTGTAGAAATTGAATCTGGACAATATAAATTTTATCTTTTACCAAGAGGATTACAATTTGAAGAAGAAAGACCTGATTGGCCTGAAAAATAGATTTATTTAATTATTTTATATTAATGAATTTTTATCAACACGTTCACATTTTTTAATTTCAAAATCATCAATATCACTTCCAATATTATAATCAAAAATATTATCTTTTTTTATATTAAAATTATAATCTACTAATATTAATTTTGATTTTTTAATTTCTTTATTTTTATTTTTTAGAAAAACAGATTTATCTTGATTTAATTTATAATTTACAGATTTAAATTCTTGCCTTGTATTATCAGAATGAATAATAATTTCATTTTCTCGTATGGATATAATTTTCCCTGTAAAAATATACGTAAGCCTATTATATATTGATTGAATAACTTTTACTTTTTGACCTTCGAAGTACATATTTTAATTATTAATCTAATTTATTATAAATTTGTTTATTTTTTTATGATAATATTCAATCATACCTTCTTTGGTAAATTCAATCCATTTATTTTTATGAGCAATACTAATAATATATTTTACTTTATGAGATAAAACATCATCAAATTTTGATTCAATAAACTTATGTAATTCATTTTCATTATTTATATCATTATTTTTTATATATTCTTCCATTAATTTTTCACATTCATATTGTTCATTTTTATCAACAATTACTTCAGATAGAGCTTCAAATAAAATATCATTATTAATATCATTAATATTATATATATTCTCGTACTTTTTTATATACTTTTCAAGGTCATTTTTTTGGATTTTTGTAACCATACAATATTTTTATTATTTATCGTATTAAATGTTTTTATAACAATTTATACAAAAGAGAATAGAAGGTTATTTATTGGTGGAGTACTATAGTTAATTTGTATGAGTCAAGCACTAAAAACACAACTCGTTTCGGAAATTTCAAATGAACAGGGTAAGATTTCAGCTTCGAAATCACGCCAAGAACAACCAAATATTGATATTGATATTAATATTCGACAAGATGACCTTCAAATGTTTTGGACAGAAGATATGCAGCTTCTATTGAGAACAAGTGATATGAGTGATGATATGTATATACAGCCTGTTCCAAGTTCGGAAGGCTATCAATGTGAAATTGTCGTTATGCCAGATACAACGCTTACAGAAACGGAACCTGCACTTCCTGCTGAACAACCAGATATTAGTCCTTCATCTAATATTGAAATTCGAATGGATTAATTAAATAACTAATTTTTATTTAATCATATGTCTGTACTGACATGTATAGTAATATTTATAGTACGTCAGTCATAGTTAAATTTGTATGGAATTATTTTCAGAAATTCAAGTCGAAGTAGGTGAGTGGAGTTCAAAAAATTTCCCCGGCCAACCAGATGTTAATCCATTACTAGGTTCCGGTGAAGAAATAGGAGAGCTTGCAGAATGTATTAATTTTGATTCAATACCAAGCGAAAAAGAACTTGATGCTGTCGGTGATGTACTTGTATACTTGGCTGATTTTTGTGCGATACGGGGTTTAGATTATCAAAAAGCCTATGATATGTCACTAGATTTAGAACCGGAACATGATGATTTCTTTCGAGAATGGTCTGTTTCTGTGGGAAGGTTAAATCGTTCTGTATTAAAGCAAAGACAAGGAATACGATTAAATGAAGATAGAGTTGGAAAAGAAGCAGAACATAAGGCCCTAGCTCAGATTATTTGTGCTATTGATGACCTTGCAGATAAAAGAGGATACACATTAACAGAAGCAATCAAATTTGCATGGTACGATGAGGTAAGAGACCGTGAATGGGATAGTTCATATCAAGATTGATTAATAATATTATCCTCGATTATCGTGGCAGAACTATTTAATTGAGATATAATCGATTCTAATTGTTTTTCATAATTTGTTTTATCAAGGTCTTTAATTGTAGCAGATTTAAGCCTATTCAAATGAATATCAAATTTTTCTCTGGAAACATAAAATCGTACAGATTTTAAATCAGGATTATTTTTTTCGACATAACCAAATCCATCTTGCCTACCGTTACCGTTTTCAAGAAAAAATAATGTTTCGAGAAGTTCTGTATGTGTAGATATTTCTTTAGCGACATCTTGAATCATTTGATGAATATGTTTCCTCTGAGAAACAGATTCAAATTCAATAACAACGCTCATGCGATATAAAAGGCGTCCGTAAAGGTATATCTTTCGCTCAATTAAAAGTAATCAATTAGTGTACTTTTTAACGGGTCGGATAGATTCTAATGCACCATAGTCAAAAGCCATAGGTTCAGAACCCATCATACATGTTTCTATTTCATTAAGATATATTTTGTTATCTTTTAATTCATTATAAATCATTTTGGCATACGGTCCATGATATTTATCTAGACCAAAAGATGTAGATACTTTCGGCATTCGAATCCATTTATTTTCTGAATCATATGTAATAATGGGAACTAATAAATCAGATATGCCTCTTTTTTTAGAAATTTCCCAAACTTCTATCTCATGTTTATTTTGTTCTATACCTCCCCCTACACCTAATTTTAAAACGCAATCTGTATTATATGGGTCCTCAATAACAAGCCGAGCCGAACCAACGCCTAATACCGTTATTTTGTCAGATAATTCTTGGTTTAGCTTGGCTGGTTCTGGATATTCGCTTAGTTTAGAATATATCTGATTTAGTTCTCTCATTATAGTACAATTGTATACAATATGGCTTAAATCTAACTATATATACTACGCCCGAATTTTGTTAGGGATTTTATATTTATCTTTCGTTTTCAATCCGTATATTATACCAATAAATAAACCTACAACATGTGCTGTATGAGCAATATTACCCATTATACTTCCCATAGAGACAATACCGACAATAGATAAAATGACGTATCCAACCGTAATTAACCATAGTGGAATCGGTAAAATAAAATATAGATACACTTTCATTTTAGGATTATAGACTGTCAGTGCTCCAAGAACACCTAGAAGTGCTCCACTTGCACCTAATACACCTATCTCAGGAGTACCTAGTATAACATTTAATCCTATCTGTGATAATCCGGCTATAATACCTGAAAATATAAAAAGATATGTGAAATTTTTTGACCCAATATGTTTTTCTAATATTCTACCAAAGAATAATAAGATTATACTATTTCCAATAATGTGCATTATATTACTAGGGCTGTGTGCAAATATAGAAGTAAATATTGTCCATATGTATTCTATATTTTCTGCACTAAGAACGAATAAAGCGTTATGTATATCTTCATTAAATAAGAAGAGTATTATAATTTGAATTATATATGTAAAACTAATTGAGGCTAAAAATATAGCCCATATATATCCATCTATTTTTTTAAATTTTTTATTTATTTCATTTTTAATATTATTACTTTTTGTATTTTTAGAATTTAATTCTGCAACAATTTGTTCTGAATTCTTACCGCCGCGTTGAAGTCCATTGCAATTATGATTTTCTGGCAATCTGTGTTCTGAGCAGAATTTTTTACCACATCTTCTACATTCATATGGCATGCTAACATTTTTATTACAACAATCACATTGTTTCATTAATTAAGTAATAGAATTAATAGTGTATAAAAATACCTCAATTAACAACAATGGGTTATAAGTAATTTGATATATTATTACTCAATAATGACAAATAATGTTAATGAGGAAGAAATTAACGATTTCATCCAAAATAATGAGGAAAAAGAAATTCGTCAAATCATACAAATCTCCAAAGAAAAAACACATTTTACATGGGATGATTTCGACGATTTAATAACACCACAAACATGGGGGAATGCTATACAGAAACGTGTCTTAGAACCTGTAAATTCTCGTCAATATAAAATGCAAAATAGAGTCTATATAGAAGAATTACTAACAAACAAATCTACAATAGATAAAGATAATGAAGAAGATGTACAAAAACAAGATAATGAAAAAAGTATAAATGAAGATGCAGAAGAAATACAAGATAATGAAGAATATACAGAAGAAGATATAGATGAAGAAGAACTTCCTGAGATTAATCCTAAAGATGCTTCATGGTCAAAATATGATAAGGGATTAGCATTTGTAACATTTGGTAGCATGCTTGGTTTTAGTTTTGAAATAATAAGAAATATTATTTATAGTATTTTAAATCCTCCATTAAGTATATTAGTTGATTTAATGCCATTTTATATCGTTATATTAATTTTAGCATTTGCAACATCTACATGGTCTATGTATATAAGAGAAATATATTTAGATACATCTACAACAGATTATAAGAAACATATTAATTCTATGAGGGCAGAAGGTTCTTTTTTTCAGATGCCTGAAGATGCAACCGTTAAAGAAGAAGATGAATTTATAAAAATACAACAAGCAATGGTAAAAACACAAATAAAACCGTTAGTATGGATATTATGTATAACTATACCTATTTTAGTATGGATGTATACACTATCATCCATTGTTGGTATTGGAGAAACTATTATATTCCCAATCGCTGGTGAAACAACGTATTCTGGATTTGTTGTTATGCCATTCCAAGGATACATATTTTGGTATATTATATGTTCTGTAATTTCAAGTCAAATAATGAAACGCGTATTTATTTTATTAAACTATTCAAAATGAACCTTTCTTTGTGGGAACGGTATTGTAATATTTTCTTTTTCAAGAGCATCATATAATTCTTTATTAATTATATTTTGTATCTTTGGTTTTTGTGTAGGTAATTCAATCCATACTAGTATTTCATAATCTATGGATGAATCACCAAAATTTCTTAAATGTACTTGAGGTCTAGGATTTTTTAATATTATACTATCTTCTTTTGTAACAATTTCATCAATTGTTTCTTCAATAACTTTTTGAACTTTATCTGGGTCTGATTTATATGATACACCAATATCAATAGGTACTCTGAAAGCATTTTTTGGTGTAGATTTATTTCTTATTATTGAATTATGTAATTTTGAATTTGGTATTGTAACATTATCACCATCTAAAGTATATAAAACTGTACTTCTTATAGATATTTCTCTAACCCAACCTCTTGTTTCATTATTCAATTCTATAAAATCACCTGTATAGTATGTTTGGTCAGCATATAACGCTATCCCACCGAAAAAATTCTCAATTGTATCTCTTGCAGCAAAACCAATAATAAGACCTATAACACCAGCAGAAGCTAAAAATGGCGTTACATCAATATGCCATACACTAAAAATTAAAAAGATTGTACAAATAATAGCTATAAATATCCATATATTTTCAATAATAGGAATAATATCATGGCTTTCTTTTTCTTTCTTTAAAGTTTTATGAATAAAAATAATTCCTAATCGTATTATTCCACCAATCCAAACTAATATAATAAATGTTAATATTATTGATTCATACCATGGTTCAAATAATTGTGTATAAGGAGATATATTTATTGAATGTCCTATTGCGATTAAACCTACAGTAAATATAAGTGGAATCTGAAAATATTTTACAATTTTATCTTCATTTATGTTTGTATATATTGCAAATTTAGATATAATTAACGGACCAATATAATTAATTATAGTTATTAATATAAATCCAATAATAAGTGCTAAAATTGATGGATTTAAATATTCAATGTAATTCATATTATAATATTATTTTATAATCTCATAAATTTGTCCCTAAGTTAAAATAATTGTTATGATATTATTGGAATACATAATATAAATTTTGTTCCTTTATCAACTTTTTCATATTCAACCGTACCTCCAATAGCTGTTATTGACCAATATAATATCCATAAATCAAGTCCATCTGTATGTTTTAATGGTGTTTCTTTACCTGATTTTATAATATCCCATTTTTCTTTATTATAATCATCTTCACTATTTACTATATAAAAATTAATTATATCTTTGTCTTCTTTTGATTCTTCTACATTGATTGTGATTTTTGAAGATTCTTTATTTAATGACCGTGATAAAGATTCTTTAAATGCCATTATAAACAAATCGCCATATTTTATTTTATAATCATAATATTTTTCATTCATATTTAATTCTATATCTTGTTCATTATATGAGTGTACAATATCTAAAACCTCACGTAATTTTATATTATTTGGTTCATCTCTACCATTAACAAGATTTCGCACATGAGCCATTTTTTTACAAATATCTGTCATTTGTTCCGTTCTATTACAAATTGCTCTAACAGCCATTCTTTGATTATTATACCCCGCATCTTCTTCTAAATTTTTCGCATATCCTTCAATAACATTAAGAGAAGAACGAAGATTATGTCTCAATACGCGATTCAACACGTTTAATATTTGTTCATTTATTTGTTTATTTGTTATATCTTCTTGTATTACCGTAATGTTTGTAATATTATTTTTATCATCCACTATTGGCGTTATTGTTTGTTTAGAAGTATATCTTTCTCCTGATTTTTTTATATTTATTAATTCTCCCTTCCATGTTTCTTTATTTTCTAATTTATTTAATATATCGTCATATATTAGACTTTTTTCATTATTGGATTTGAGAATGTTAGCTTTTTCACCCGTAATTTCTGAACATGAATATCCTGTAATTTCTTCAAATGAAGGATTAACATATTGTATAACCCAATCTTCATTTGTAACAAACATAGCATTATCTGATTTCTCAACATGTTTTTTAAATACATTTTTATCTTTTTCTTGTTGTTTTTCTTCTGTTATGTTTTCTTGAAACCCTAAATAATGCGTTACCTCATTAGAATTATGTTTAAGAGGCATTAATGTTACACGATTCCAAAATTCTTCTCCATCCTTTGTATAATTCCTTAATTCAACCGTTGTTGTTTCCCGATTTTGTATTGCATTACGCATTTTATCTACTTTATCTTGTACAGTATTTTCACCCTGTAAAAATCTACAATTTTGACCTATGAATTCCTTCCTATCATAACCTGTCATATTAACGAAACCATCATTAACATAAATTAATGGTTCATCATCTAATTGTATATTAGCTATTGTAATCCCAACAGGAGCAGAATTGATAACATTATCTATAAGTGAATCTTCAATATATTCATCTCCGAGTTGAATAGGAATAAAAATCGTTTCTATTTTATCATTTTTTAAAGAACTAACAGCAATAACAGACATATAATCATTATTTTCACGCACTAATTCAATTGTATAACCTAATTTAGAATTAGTATTTTTTATTTTTTTAAATTGTTTTTTTAAATCAGCCCAATCATTAGAAGATACAAATTTACACAAAGATTTTCCTTCTATTTTATTTGGAGGTAAATCTATTATATTACAAAACGAATCATTTGCATATAATATGGTATCAATATCATGTGTAATAACACCACATTGATTATTTAAATTCATTATATTATATATGTGATTGTGATGATATAAATGTTTAGTTTAAAGGATTATATTATATCATGAAAGAATTATTTTTATCTATAATTCAAAATTGCAAAATATAATTCAATCATATAAATAACCACAATTTTAACGTATGGCTTCTCTTAAAATATAATATATATCTTTTTGTTAAATATATTGCTAATTGTATTTAAATTTATAATTAAAATTATTACTGAATAAATCATAAACAAATTTCATCTGTACTAGTATATTATTAATTGATTAAATAATTTACTATTTATGTCAGATAATTTCACTTACAGCGTTGTTAGTGGGATTTATGGACTGAATGTACCGTTAAACGTTGTTTAACGTTGCTTTAGTGATAGACTCCACTCTAACGAACCCTTTTAATACAAGTTTAGTTTAATTAGTATACAAACCTACTTGTATAAATCAGGTAATTTGGCTTGTTTTGGACGCTCACTAACACAACCCCACTAACAACACTGTTAGTGAGATGTATTTTAATAAAGGAGATATATGTATATATTGTTTTTGGTTATGTAAATATCAAAAATATTATAATTAATTAAATATATAGGGTAAAATTGTGTCAACGATAATAATGGAAATTATCGAATATCCAAAAAATATTCCTAAAGGAAATCAATACGTATATCATACAACAGATAATATTGATTTACGTACATTATGTCGAAAAGGAATAGATAATACCGTACAATCAAAAAAATGGATTTATCTTAATAAATTTTTAGAACAAGTAGCTAATATAGAAAATATTCGTTCGAAACCGAAGAATAGAGGAGAGTGTGTATTTGCATATTCAAGATATAATGATGTATATGATAATAAAAAAACAATTGTCGTAATTGATTTAACAAAAATAAATTATAATATTTATAGAGCTAGTTATCATACAATTACACAAATATATAATATTGTGAAAAATACAAATGTAGATTCATCTATTTATCTTCTTGATAAAAAAGATATCAACGTTAAAGAATCGGATGCATATTCAAAAGCTATTAAATACTGGGAGAATATGGATAAAATTTCAAACGGTACAAGTAAAGGTGGCGAAATTTTAATTGATGGTTATATTAAACCAGAATACATAACTCACGTTGTTAAATAATATTATGTAATGTGAATGTTTAATGAATCTTCAAGAGATTAATCAAAAATAATATCATAAACATCTGTTATATTTTTATGTTTTAAAAATTTGTCTAAACTTTCTTGAGGATTATTCGAATCCAAATAAATTTTTGTCGAACCAAATTTTGTAGAAATTTCTTTTAAATCCATTGTATCTAAATTTTGAGCTAAATCATCTGTATTGATTAACGTTAATATTTGTGAATAAGTAGAATTTCCATTTATATCTAATGTAGAAAATTCTTCTGATTCAGAATTTTCAAAATTAATGTGTTTATCAATTACATTTTTAATTTTTTTCATTAATAATTTAGGATTGGTGTCTTCAGGAAGATAATCTTGATTTTTTGTTAATGAAATATTCAATTGGATTGTGAATTCTGTATTATCTCTAAACTGGATATTAAAACAGATTTTTGAATCAGGTAATGGATTAATTTCTAATTCTGATTTATGCTCACTAAGTAGCATAGGCGTATTAATTAATACGGGGTCTGAAATCCATTCTACCAATTCAGATTCTACATATTGAACGATATCATCACTATGAAGGTACGTAACCATATATTATTTTCAATCTAAATAAAATTAACGAAATCAATTATATAGTAACAACATGCCCATAATATTTCATATTCATAATTGTTTCATCTTTGAATATTGCAAAGTCAGGTGCAAAAATATCATTTAATACTTTTTCAACATCACTTTTTGTATGTATTTTATAATCAAAAGAAGGATGGTCGATAGAATACATATATTCCTCTTGTACGGAATGTTCTGTGAATGGTTTAACTTTATCTTTATTATTATGAATTAAATCCTATGCTTCATCTATATCTTCTGTTTCAACTAATATTTCGACTGTAGGACCGTATCCGGCACCTTCATATCGACACCGAATAATTGACCAATTCATATATAACGTTAATAAATTGCAATTTAAATAGTTTACTGTTTGTGCATACGAGCTTCATTGTCTATTTCCAAGAGCCGTATTATGATTGTCTTATTCTATGACTACAATTTTATATATTTAATATATTCTGATTAATTTTTGAAAATCATCTATATAATCATTAATATTTATAATAAGTATCACAATTCTTTTATGTATAAAGTATAAAGTTAATATATGGGCACAAGTTCAGAGATAATTATATCTAATGGTATAGATACACAGAGTTTTTATGTTGGTTTTGGTTCACATAAAGATGATTTAGGTCAAAAATTAAAAAAATTATTAAATCAAACTTCAGGTGAAAATTGGAGAAATGAATTAATAAAATTATTAAATAATAATAAAAAATTTCAAATACTAAATGAAACAAGACCCGTAAATATTACATATTTAATTAATACAAATAAACAATTATTATGTAAAAATAATAATAGTTGGGAAGAGATATAATATTACTTAATTCTGTTTTAAAATCTAAATCGAGATATTTATTGCTATTCTAAATGTATTATCAATCTGGATAATATCACAGAAGACGCATTAGAACAGTTGGAACTAATTGATAAAAATAGACGCGGGTTGGATGGTATTACATATGAACTTAAAGAACGTATGAAAGATAATATTAAAATCGTATGTGAAAAAATTAATGAAAAAGATATTAGTACGCTTAGAGAATTTTTGAATTCATTGGATTTGCATTTTGAACCAGAAGAATTTATTGAACAAGATAATATTAAAATTACTCCAGAAATTATCGCAATAACTGTTTATTTGGATTTATATCCTGAATCAATAACAGCAGATACTATGGA
>LKMJ01002819.1_pt1 | contig 16102 bp, 16 predicted proteins | sample 643391 | NCBI WGS metagenome assembly LKMJ01 (sample SAMN04112250, study PRJNA286221) | soda lake metagenome | biome: soda lake; feature: Kulunda Steppe; material: water; isolation source: sample PL-Br10 brine of Picturesque Lake | place: Russia: Kulunda steppe | collected 2010-07
ACGGTCGTGTCTCGAAGTCGATGGCCAAACGCCTCGTCGAGGCGCTCGAACCCTACGAGCCGATGTTCGTCGAGGAGCCCGTCCTTCCCGAGCACAACGATGCACTCCCCCAGATCGCCCAGCATACGACGACACCGATTGCGACGGGCGAACGGATGTACTCGCGCTGGGATTACAAGGAGCTGTTCGAGCAGGGCGTCGTCGATCTTATTCAGCCCGATCTCTCCCACGCGGGCGGAATCACGGAAGTCAAAAAGATCGCCAGCATGGCCGAGGCCTACGACGTGGCGATCGCACCGCACTGCCCACTCGGCCCCATCGCGCTTGCCTCGTGTCTCCAGGTCGATGCCTGCACGCCGAACACGCTCATTCAGGAACAGAGCCTCGATATCCACTACAATGAGACAAGCGACGTGCTCGACTATCTCGAAGATCCCGCCGTCTTCGAGTACCACGATGGCTACGTCGACCTGCCGACGGCTCCTGGTCTCGGTATCGAGATCGATGAGGAAACGGTTCGCAAGCGCGCCGAACAGGACGTCAACTGGCACAACCCCATCTGGAAACACGACGACGGCAGCGTCGCCGAGTGGTGACAATGCCGGGTGAACAACCAGTATCCGGTCGGTTCGACGATTCGGTCGTCGTCGTAACAGGGTCGACGCGCGGGATCGGTCGCGGCGTCGCAGAGCGGTTCGCCGCCGAAGATGCGTCGGTCGTCGTTACTGGGCGCTCCGCGGAGATTGGTAAGGACGTCGCCGCATCCATTCGCGAGGACGGCGGCGAGGCCGTGTTCGTCGAGGCCGACATGCGCGAACCGGACGATATCGCGGCGCTGATGCAAGCCACTGCGGAGGAGTACGGCGGCATCGATGTGCTCGTGAACAACGCCGGTGTCCAGACCGAAACCAGCGTGACCGAAGCGACGATGGAGGACTGGGAGTTCGTCCTCGAAACGGATTTCCGGGCCTACTGGCTGTGTGCGAAGGAGGCCGTCGAGTACATGGACGAGGGCGTTATCCTGAACATGTCCTCGAACCACGCCCTGCTGACGATGCCGAGACACTTCCCCTACAACGCCGTCAAGGCGGGCATCAACGGAATGACCCGCGCGATGGCGCTCGATCTCGGCCCGGAGATCCGCGCTAACACGATCAGCCCCGGCTGGATCGAGGTCGAACGAACCCGTGAGGAGCTCCCGGAGGGACGCATCGAGGAGGTCGAGTCGATCCATCCAGCAGGTCGGATCGGAACGCCCGAGGACGTCGCTGGCGTCGCCACGTTCCTCGCCAGCGATGATGCCGCCTTCATCACGGGCGCGAACCTGCTCGTCGACGGCGGCCGTACGGCATCGATGCAGGACGATACGCTTCCGGACTACCGGAACAGGTGAGAATGTTGTTGACTTTTCGCGTGTCGATTGTACAGGCGCCGTAGCTGCTAAAACATTAGAATGTGCGCACAGTCTACACATTGTACACTCGTCATCGGGCAGAAACAGCATCGGTGCCCGATCCGATCGGCCACTCGACGTTCCCCGAGTACGTACGATCTGCCCCGTGCACATTCGACTGGCAGTTTGTGCGGATGGGATTCGGATCACGAATAGTATATAGAATGAGAATACTATGGACTTATAGGAAATATTATATATTTCTGCGTCGCAGGGTATGTGACGCAAAAAGTACAGGTAATTGGATTTAGCAGCCATATAACGTCGTTTTTGCCATATACACCGGTCTCGACAGGGATAGACCAGTTGGTACAGTTGGTAGACCATAAATAGCAACAGTGCGCATTGTTAGAGACACTATCTTCTAATCGCCATCAACCTCTAATATAGATATGATAAATATCCCGTCATATATTATACTTCAATAGTTCCGGGATCAGCTGTCGTCCAGATCGCCCGAACCGGAACGTTATACCGGACGGACATACTGTCGGGAAACGATGAGTACGGAAACACAGATCACGACAGTCGAGGACGTCCCGGCCGATACGACCGTACTTGTGACTGTCCGTGACATCGACTCGGGTGAGAAACGCGAGGCGATTCTGACAGAACTGGACGACGGCATCGCTGGATGGTTGAACTACTGTCAGCACTTCACCCACATCGCCCTGGACAAGGGCTCGGGCGCACCGATGCGGAACGGCGAAATCATCTGTGCGAACCACGGCGCATACTTCGAATCCGAGAGCGGTCTGTGTACCCACGGCCCCTGTGAGGGCGCATATCTGGAAGCGCTCGACGTGACGACGGAAAACGGCGCGGTCTATCTGTCTGATGACGACTACGAATTCGTTTCAGAGGGTGGTATCGAGGGCGATGATGCCGATAGGACATCGACGTCGAACGTCGAGTTCTAGTCGATCCGGAAGGCTGGCTCTTCGATCCCCTCGTGTTTGCAGTCGGGACATCGCGAGGGAACGTTCGCGAGATCGTCGAACTCGTCGAAACCACACTCCCGACAGGTCGGTGGTGCGACGAGGAGCTGTTCGTCGCTACCGTCCAGCGATCGTGCGAGATGCTGAACGTGGGTTAGCGCGCTCCCGACCGAGACGTCGAACTCGGCTGCCAGTCCGCTCGGCGTCTCGGTGCGATCCCGGAGCGTTTGGGCGATCCGTTCGCGAGTCGTTTCCTCTGCTTCGCGCATGGGTGTCTGGTTTTCGTATCGTCGCAAAACGCTATCGGTCGTCGTGTCGATCACCGGCCACTCGTCGAACCACCGTCGGGGGTATCCGTCCGTGCGGACGGTTGACCGAACATCCCGAGCAACTTCCGGGCGTGGTCACGCTTTGCGAGAAACACCTCGCTGAGCGTCGGCGGATTCTCGATTCCTGCCCCGTCGATGATCGACTTCGGGACGGCGATCGTATCAGGCGGAATCCCCGAATCGCCGTGAACGGAGAAGTGCTGTCGGTCGAGTTTCATCACCAGCGGTGCGTCGAGACGCTCTACCCCATCACCGGTCGCGTACAGCTCCTCGTTCACCTGTTCGTGTTGCTCTCGCTGCATGACCGCCCGATCACCGTCGAACGGTTCGACGTACAATCGACCGAAGTAGTAGCCGCTGGAGAACTCTTCGAACATGCTATACGGTAACAAGAATCTCGACTGGGTATAAGCCTTCCGGCAAAAGCACTGCTTGCGCGGCACCCGGTGTTCTGGCAGCTGGGCGCACTTTGCTCATATACTCCCAGTATTACGCAATCTCTGCCCGTTTTAAACTCTCATATGCTGTATCAGGCCGTTTCTTGGGGTCAGTGAACGGAACGAACAAAAGTACGCTTTTTTAGGAGTACTGATGGTACGAGTGATCAATGAGACCTCGTCGTGCGCTCGTACTAGCCGCGGTTACCGCCCTCGGTATCGTCGCTGTTGTCTCTCTCACAGGAGCGACAGCAGTGGCACTCGACGAGGGGGCTGAAGCCGAAAGTGCCGAGAACGCGAGCCTCGGTATGCAGACCGGGTCGTTCATGCAATCGAGCAGTGCTGGCGCGGAAAGCGCGGTGAGCGAGGGGATGTTCGATGCCGAGTACGACCGGGCCGATGATCGGGAAGCAGCCCTTGCTGATCGTGCGGCGGGACTCGACGCCAGGCTGACAGCACTCGAACAACAGAAAGAATCGCTCGAAGAGCGTGACGAGGATGATATCAGCACGGAGATCAGAATGAGCCGCGTTGCGAGCCAGATTCATTCGATCGACCGCGAAGTGAACAACTCCGCCGAGCGCGCGACGCAAGCGGGCCATTCCGGAACGGCTTTCGATGACCTCTCAGGGGACATCGCCGACCTGCGAGGACCTGACGTGGCTGCGGCAGCAGACGCAACTCCCGGTGGTCCCGCCCCCGAAGACGTTGGTCCACCAGACGACGCACCGCCACGAAACGATACTCCGGCGGAGGATGACGAGCAGGGCTCCGACGATCAACAGAACGATGAGTCGACAGAGACCGGGCAATCCGACCGTGAGGCCCCGCCCGCCGACCCGTGAGGTCCCGGCAGCGAGACCCGTCCCCAAGCAGACACGCTTTTGATCACAGACAGCCAACTTACGGTAGATGGACTCTGCAGCCCTGCTCGATCTCCTCGGTAACGAAAACCGCCGACGGATCCTCCGGCTTCTCGCACACAAGCCCTGCTATGTCACCGAGATCAGCGAGTATCTCGATGTCAGTCCGAAAGCGGTGATCGATCATCTGCGAAAGCTCGAGGAGGCAGGGATCATCGAGAGCCGAACGGACAGCCAGCGCCGCAAATACTTTCATATCTCCCGCAATCTCCGTCTCGAAGTCAACGTCTCTCCCTACGAGTTCGGGACGAAAAGCGCCTATCCACGCAATCGGGCGCTGGACGTGACGACGTGGCGATATCTCTCGCTCGATATCCACGCCAGCGAGGAGGGAGAGGACAGCCAGTCGCTCGCCGCCGAACTCCGCGAACTCGAACGCCTCGAAAACGAGCTGTCGATGGCCCAGCGCTGGGTACAGGGACGGCTCACCGACGTGCTCGACCGGCTCACGGACGAACTCGACGCGACCGAGAACAGCCGACTGTACGCCGATGTGTTGCTCGAACTGGCCGACGAGCCGAAGGGGACGGACTCGATCAGCGAGGCCGTCGATGCGCCGCCCGGCATGATCGAGCAGGTGCTCGCGGAGATGGCGGACGAAGGGCTCGTCAGCCGCGTCACGGATGGCTGGACGCTCGTCGAATGATCAGAGGTCCTGTGTCAGGCCGACACGCAGGTCGCGCCCGAAGTAGACGCCGAGTACAGCGAGGATAACACCCGCCGCTGCACCGATTCCAGTCAGCGTCAGCATCGAACCAGTTACGGTGGCCAGCGTGAGGTTCCCGACGAGGACGCCGAGTGCGCCGACCAGTCCACCGGCGACGGCGGATTCGCCGTAGCGTCGCCGACCGCTCACGAGGCCGACCGTAAACGCGCCGACGAACACGCCGAGTGGCCCGCCGACGAGGGGGACGAACGTGCTGCCGAGCTGGCCCAGGACGGCGAGGACGGCAAAGACGACCAGAAACAGCTTCGGAGCGAAATACTCCGCGATCCGTGACTCCGCGGTAGAATCAGCGGTCGGCTCTGTCTCGCGCCGCTCCGTCGAATCGTCGAGGAGGCCCTCGTCGAAGCTCCCGGCGTCGACCTCCGAATCACGGGATCTGGAGAGCTGGTCGGTGCGCTCGCTCATACTTGCACCTGGGACGCGACGCTCATGGGCTTTTGGGTTGGCCCTGCGATCGACTCGGAGCCACGAACGGACGAAAGGGTGGGTTCAAGTCCCGCCGGTCTGAACGGTGGCGTATGAACGCAGGCGATCACGTGCGGATCAACCGCGATGGACAGTACTACGAGGGCGTCCTCCTCCCCTCGACGACCGCCGAGCATCTGGTGGTCAAGCTGGAAGGAGGCTACAACGTCGGCATCGACCGCGAGGGAGCCAGTGTCGAAGTCATCGAAGCGGATGTCCACGAGATCGAAGAGACCGGAGACGACGGCGGCTCGACCGTCGAGTTCGACGAGGAACTGCCGACGATCTCGCTGATCTCGACCGGCGGTACGATCGCCTCGACCGTCGACTATCGAACCGGCGCGGTGACCGCCCAGTTCGACGCCGAGGACGTCCTTCGCGCCGTGCCGGATCTGGCTGGCCGCGCGAACTACCGCGGGCGCGTCGTGGCGAACATCCTCAGCGAGAACATGACGCCAGACGTCTGGATCGATCTCGCCGAGGCCGTCCACGAGGAGATCGAGGCCGGAGCCGACGGCGTCGTCGTGATGCACGGTACCGACACGATGCAGTTCTCCGCGAGCGCGCTCTCATTCATGCTCGATACGCCGGTACCGATCGTCTTTACCGGCAGCCAGCGCTCGGCCGATCGCCCCTCGTCGGATAACGTTATGAACGCCGTCTCGGCGGTCGAAGCCGCGAAAAGCGACTGTGCGGAAGTACTCGTCTGTATGCACGCCGACGAATCGGACGATCGGTGCGCGCTCCATCGGGGCACCCGGGTTCGAAAAAACCACACGTCCCGCCGTGACGCCTTCGAGACGGTCGGCGCGGAGCCCCTCGGCGAGATCGACTACGACGACCTGGAGATCGAGTGGCGGCGCGACTACGCCGAGCGCGGCGAGACGGATCTCGAAATCGCGGCCGACCTCAACGCCGAGGTCGCGCTGGTGAAGTTCACGCCCGGCTTCGATCCCGCCGTTCTGGACCTCGCCGCAGAAAGGGATGGGATCATCATCGAGGGGACCGGACTGGGACACGTCCACTCCGATCTGATCGAGCGGATCGGCGAGATCGTCGACGCGGGAACGCCGGTCGTGATGACCAGCCAGTGTCTCGATGGGCGCGTCTGTGATCGCGTCTACGACACGGGCCGTGACCTGCTCGACGCTGGCGTGATCGAGGGCGAGGATATGCTGCCGGGGACGGCGAAGGTCAAACTGATGTGGGCCCTGGCGAACAGCGACGATCCCGAGACGGCGATGCAGCGGCCGTTCGCGGGCGAGATCACCGAGCGATCGGTGCCCTGGGAGTAAACCAATGCCCGAGTTCAGCGTCCGTCAGGCACGGCTCTCGGACTACGAGGCAGTTGTTGGCTTCACCGGAGACACCTGGCCTAATCAGGAAACCGGCGATTACATCCCGCGGGTCTTCGAGCAATGGGTCAAGAGCGACGGCCCTGACCAGCGGACGTTCGTCCTCGAAGCCGACGGTGAGGTCGCCGGACTGCTGCAGGGCGTCATGCTCTCTGCGTACGAGGCGTGGGCACAGGGGATGCGCGTCGCGCCCGCCGCCCGCGGTCACGGCGCGAGCCGACGGATGAACGACCGACTGTTCGACTGGGCCGCCGAGCAGGGTGCGATGGTCTGTCGGAACATGGTCTTTTCATGGAACATGGCTGGGCTCGGTACCAGCCGGGCGGTCGGCTACGATCCTGGCACCGAGTTCCGGTGGGCGCTCCCGACGCCGGACGCCGACGCAACCGCTGAGACTGACTACCGGCTCGTCGACTCGCCCGACGCGGCGTGGACGTACTGGACCCGTAGCGACGCCCACACCGCGCTCTCGGGGCTCGCCCTCGACATCGACGAACCGTGGGCGCTGGCCACACTGACCCGGGAACGACTCGGGACAGATGCCGAGCGGGTAATCGCCGTTCAGGACGACGGAACTGAGGCGTTTACCTTCCGGCTCCGGAGCTACGACCGGGAGAACGAGGACGGTGAAGAACTGACCTGGGCCGAGTACGGGGTCGCCGCGTGGGCCGACGTCCCCGCTGCCCGCGCGCTCTTTGCGGCGATCCGACGTGATAGCGCGAGTGTCGGTGCCGATCGGACCCGCGTCTTGCTCCCCGAGACGCCTCGACACGTCACCGATGCCGTCCACGTCGGGAGTGAGGTGAGCGAGGACCCGGATTTCGTGCTGGAAGCCGACCTCTCTGCGCGGCGCTGACGGGAACATAATGTTCGATGGTCGCCGGGAGCCGTACTTTCTTGAGGGTCTACCCTGTCGGTTCGACGCATGGAGATCAGTGACGACGACGGAGTTCGAACCATAACGTTCGACCGCCCCGGCGTGATGAACGCCCTGACGATGGAGACGGCGACGGAACTCGCCGAAACGATCGAGGACGTCGGACCGGACACACACGACGCGGTAGTCCTAACCGGCGAGGGAGACGCGTTCTGTGCAGGCGGTGATATCGAAGCGATGGTCGATACCGAGCCGAACGCAGTCGAGACGTTCGACGGGATCGCCGAGACGTTCGGGCGCGTGGTCGAGGCCGCACTCACCTCTCGCGTCCCGGTCGTCGCTAAAATAAACGGCGACGCGGTGGGGGCAGGCCTCGCACTCGCCGCAGTCAGTGATTTCGCATACGCCGCCGAATCCGCACAGCTCAGCTGTGCCTTTGTCCGTGTCGGCCTGATCCCCGATACTGGCGGGACCTTCCTGTTGCCACAGCTGGTCGGACTCCGAACTGCGAAGCGACTAACAATGACCGGCGAGTTTATTTCGGCGGCCGAAGCGGCCGACCTCGATCTGCTCAACGACGCCGTCCCCGACGACCAACTCGACGGGCGAGTCGAGGAGCTACTGGAGACGCTCCGGAACCGCCCGACCGAGACCGTCGGGCTGACCAAACGCGCGCTCCACGAGAACGCGAGCAAGCACTGGCGAGAGGCGCTCGATCACGAAAACGCGATGCAGACGATGGCCCGAGATACGCCGGAACACGAGGAGGGCGTCGCGGCGTTCCTCGAAGGACGCGATCCCGAGTTCTAGCTAGCCGCCGCTGACCGGTGGAAACAGCGCCAGTTCGTCGCCGTCGTCGAGCGTCGCATCGAGCCCGTCCCCGTTTGTACCTACGTTCGAGCCGTTCCGCAGGATGTTGATATGCTCTCTGAGCTCTCCTTCGTCGGTCAGTACCCGCGACTCCAGCGCCTCGTGCTCGGCGAGGAGGGCATCCAGTGCGTCGCCGACGGTGTCTCCCGGCCCGATGTCTACCTCGACGTGCTTGCCGCCCGCGTGTTCGGCGAGGTCCGCGAACAGTTTCCACTCCATACGAGGCGGTCACCGCCCCGCGAGCAAGTAGCTTGCGCCTCACCTTCCGACGCCGGTTTATACGACAACCGCGTTACTGATCGAGTATGGCCTGGAGTCGGAAACTGCTCGCCGCCCGCGCGGCAGTGGGACTGACGACGCTCGTCGCAGTGCTGTCTGTGCTGACCGGTATCCTGCATATCGGGAACGTCACGTTCGAGGCGATCATCCCGCTGGAACCGTATATCCCGGATGCGATCCAGCGAACCGCGGGCTTTACCGGAACACTTACCGGCTTCCTTATGCTCGGCGCGGCGTACGGCCTCAAGCGGGGGCTTCGGGTCGCCTGGTACGCCGTCATCGTCCTGCTGCCGTTCACTGCCCTGCAGGGGGTGGTCCAGTCGAGCCCGGTTTCGCTGCCGCTGGTCGCGCTCTCGCTTCTGTCCATGCCGACGGTGGCCCTGCACCGCCAGCAGTTCGACCGCGAGCTTGCGCTATCGACCACGCAACTCGCCGCGGCTATCGCGCTGATCGGGACGCAGGCGTACGGAACGGTCGGAACCTATATTCTCCGTGATGACTTTCAGGATGTTACCACGATCCTCGACGCCTTTTATTACACCATCGTCACGGCAACCACGGTCGGGTACGGTGACGCCCACCCCGTCGGTCCCGAAGGACGGCTCTTCGCGATGTCGGTCGTGGTGTTCGGTACGGCGAGTTTTGCGGTCGCACTCGGGTCACTTTTGGGGCCTGCCATCGAAGCCAGACTCAGCAAGGCACTTGGAAAGATGAGCGATTCACAGCTAGAACTCCTTGAGGACCACGTCCTCATCCTCGGCGATGGCGAGCTCACAGCGCCTGTCGTGAGCGGCCTGCAGGACAGTGAGACTGATTTCGTCGTGATCACGGCCAACAGAGAGCGCGTTTCGTCGCTCTCGGAGCGAGGGGTCAACTCGTTTACTGGCAACCCAAGCGACGAGGAGCCGATGCGTCGCGCAAAAATCGGAAATGCTCGGGCGCTAGTGGTTGCGACCAACGACGACGCACAGGACGCACTGGCGATCTTGACGGCGCGACAGCTCCAGCCAGACATCCGGATCGTCGCCGCAGCAACGGATCGCGAAAACGTCTCGAAGCTTCGCCACGCTGGTGCTGACACCGTAATCAGTCCAGCGACCATCGGCGGGCAGATGCTCGTCGACTCGGCGCTCGGGGGAAGCGACACGACGGTCCCTGGACTCTCGAACATGCTCGGAGATGACAGCAGTGAGACGTGACCGGTTCCGGATGTGAACCTCGACCACGGATCGTACGGACGGTGTGGGAGAAGGGGTAAATCGGATTGTACAACCCGGTTGCAACAGTGCCACAGTTTGGCCATCTTTTTATTATCGGATCGTGGAACTCGAATTACAGTCGATCCGCCACACGGGGGTGTGCGGGGCTAAGGGATTCCAATGATGGCCGACCAACAGTACGAACAGAAACTACGCATCGAACGAAACGAACACTCGTTTGTCGTCGACCACGACAGGCCAGAGCGGACGGCAACTGTACTGATCGACGTTGTCGCGTCGCTACGTGATGTCGACCAGACGACACTCGAACCGCTATACAATACGGTTGATCCGGAAGCACTCGGCTCACTCTGTACCAGCACCGATTGCTCGCTTCGGATATCGTTCCAGTACGAAGGGTACGCCGTAACGATCTCGGGTGACGGCCGGATCAAGCTCGTCGAAACGTCCGAAGACAAGTAGACCGGTCCGCGGCACTGACCCGACTGCCCAACGTAGTCACGACACGGTTGCAGACACAACGATTATAGTTCCTGCCCGCATGATAGGAAATGGCATGGCTTCTCCACAGACGGCAAATGCGGGCCACTACCGGATCGGGGAGCCACAGTTACAGCAGGGCTGTTCAGGCATCGAGTGTACCGTCGGCGAGGTTCTTTCTTCGGACCTAGTTCTGGTTGCGATCGCAGCGGTTGCGACAATCACCCTTGTCGCGTTCACCTATCTTGCGAGCGCTCGCAGGGAGTGTTCAGAAGAAACCGAGCGTGTTCGGGCCGAAAAGCAAGCGTTCGGACGCTTCGTGAACGGGATTCACGAACTGCAGCCGTCGACGATGCAACCACAGATGGTGAGCAACGGCGGTGCAACGATGAGCCGGACCAACACCGGGCCAGCGTCAACGCAGCTACAGGACGTCTACGAACTGTACGAAACTACCGTAATGGACGTCCCTCACTACGATGCGGATTACGGCGAACCCCTGCGGGAAAACATGGCGATCGAACTCGGCGAGGAGGTAACTACAGCGCTCGATACGACATCCGAGTTCACCCCCCAGATCAAACAGGCCCTCGTACAGAAAGGTACCGAGACAAAAACACGTCGAGAACGCTTTTTGGAAACCCTTGAGGCGGAATCCGATTCCATCCAGCGGACACACGACGCGCTGGCAAACATCGACCGCCGAGTCGGGGATATCGATGACGGTAGACGCCTCGGGCAGTCCTACGAGGAACTCGAACACCACTGGCGAGAACTGGACGCGCTGGAAGACGAATGTGAGTCCGTACTAGAACGGCGACAGGGACAGGTCCGTTCCGGAGTTAGCGCGTCACACTGGCGTGGCGACGGTCACAGCCTCTGTGCATACCTCTACGATTCGTTACCAGTCGAGTACCCTGCGCTTGCGGAAGGGATACTGCTCTTCGATCGGATCAGGACGACCAAGCGCAAGTTCACGGAATCACTGACCCGGCGCGTGTAGCTGTCGCGGCCCCTCCGTTTTTGCGGCGAATACGCGGAATTTATTGCCGGATGCTGCGACACCTCACGGTTCACAGGTGAGCAGAGTGATCCCCTTTACGTCTGCTGATTACTCACCGACATCGGTAATAAAGATCGGTCATACGGTGGGGTAGACACTCGTCTGTAGTAGCTCGAATTCGTGCGCCTTTCCCGGAGCTGAGGAAGGGTTTCCCGTTACAGTAGCTGCATTATACGGAGGGGAACCAAACGGATGACAAGCCATGAACGAGCTACGGTCTGGCGTACGGACACGATGGTCGATACTGATCGCTCGTGAGGAGGGACAGCAATGACGCTTGATAGCCCGGTGTTCGTCGATCCGTCGTGGGTCGAGAAACACAGTGACGTGACGCTCGTCGACGTCCGAGAACGGCGGGAGTATCGGGATGTCGGACACATAACGGACGCAGTGAGCGTCCCGTTCGACAGCTTTCGTGACCCATCAAGCGTGGCAACCGGGATGTTGCCGGGTCGGGACGCGTTCGAGGAGCTACTGGGAGACGCGGGGATCTCGAACGGCGAGACGCTCGTCGCCTACGACGACGGGGCGGGCGTCTATGCCGCACGATTCCTGCTGACCGCTGCCGTTTACGGACATGATGGGAACCTCTATCTGGTCGATGGTGGTTTCGAGGCGCTCCGGGAACGATTCGGTGTCACGAACGACCCGATCGAGCCCGAACCGGCGGTGTACGATGCCAGCGAACCCGACGGTCAGCTCGTCGCGGACCGCGAGGACGTCGAGGCGGCAGTCGAAGACGAGGAAACGCTCGTCGTCGACACCCGAACCGCAGCGGAGTACGACCACTCCCATGTGCCGACCGCCGTCCAGCTGAGCTGGGAGACGTTCGTCGACGAGGATGGACGGCTCCGTCCGGTCGACGAGATCGAACCGATTCTCGACGAGCGGGGACTTTCCCCCGAGACGCCGGTCGTCCTCTACTGTAACACTGCCAGACGGCTCAGCCATACGTTCACCGTACTGACAGAGCTCGGCTACGAGGACGTCAGCTTCTACGAGGGCAGCCTCACTGACTGGGTTCGAGCCGAGTCAGATGACTGGGATCCAGAACGGCTCTACGAGCGCGTTCGCGAGGTAGCACCACAGGGGTTCGAGGCGCTTCCCCGCGAACTCGGAGAGGACGTCTTCGGTCGCCTGCACCTGATCGGTCTGTACACGCAGAAACAGGACGGCTACTTCATGCTGCGGACGAAGGTTCCAAACGGTGTTCTAACTGCTGCGCAGGCCCGCACCTATGGCGAGATCGTCGACGAGTTCGCCCGCGCACCCGCCGAGTACGGCGGCACCGAACAGAACGCCGAGTTCGGCGACGGTTTTCTCGACGTGACGACCAGACAGGGTCTGCAGGCCCACTGGGTCCGCGTCGAGGACATGCCCGAGATCTGGGACCGCTACGACGAGGTCGGCCTGACGACGATCCAGGCCAGTGGGAACACGCTCCGGAACGTCGTCGCCTGTCCCGCGTCAGGGCTGGGGGAGGAGGTCACGGATGTCAGAGCGCTCGGCGAGGGCATCGCCGACGCCTTCGAGGGGAACCAGCGCTATGCGAACCTTCCGCGCAAACTCAAGGTGAGTTTGAGCGGCTGTCACGAGAACTGCGGCCGCAGCGAGATTCAGGATCTCGGGTTTGTCCCCGCCGTCAAGGACGGTCGTGACGGGTTCCACGTCAAGGTCGGCGGCGGCCTTTCGGATGGTCCACGAGCCGCGACAGACCTCGGCGTCTTCCTCGAACCCGAGCAGGTAGAGCCGTTGACCCTCGCAGCTGCCGACCTGTTCATCGAACAGGGCAGCTACATCGACACGGCAGTGAATCGCCTGAAGTTCATCGTCGAGGAGTACGGTATCGACGGGTTCCGCGAGGAGCTACAGCGGTACGTCGACTTCGACTTCGAGGAGGCCGGGGAGGACCTCACCACGAGCTACCGGGGCGACCACGTCGGCGTCCACCAGACGGAGGACGGCTACTACGTCGGCCTCAACCTGCCGACCGGGCGCATGCGTGGCGAGGAGCTGGTCGAACTGGCGGACCTCGCAGAACGGTACGGGAGCGGCGAGCTCAGGCTGACCGCGAACCAGAACGTGCTCGTCGCGGGCGTCCGCGAGGAGACGCTCGACGACCTGCTGGCCGAGCCGCTGCTGGAGCGCTACAGTCCCGATCCGGGGCCGTTCACCCGCGGGATCGTCACCTGCACCGGCGCGGAGTTCTGCAAGTACGGCGTCGTCGAAACTAAATCCCGCGGGATCGAGTGGGCCCGTACGCTCGATTCGTGGCTCGCGGAGACCGACCGCCTCGACGAGTCCGATCTTCCCGACGCCGTCCGAGTCCACATGTCCGGCTGTTCAGCCTCGTGTGCTCAGCCCCAGATCGGTGATATCGCCATGCGCGGCGAGGCAAAACGCACCCCGGAAGGGACGAAAGATGCCGCGGATGTCGGCCTCGGCGGGGACCTCGGCCGGGGGGCGTTTGCCGACTGGATCGCCGGGTCGGTCGTCCTCGATGAGGTCCCCGAGGGGATAAAACGCCTCGTGACGGCGTATGCAACCGACGCTGGCGACGAGGCGTTCTCGGAGTGGACCGAGCGCGTTCCGGATTCGGACCTGCGGTCGCTGATCGAGGGCGAGGCCGGACCGGAGACGATCGTACAGGGCGGCGACCACGTTACGACGGAGGTGAACTGAGATGTCGAAACCCAACCCCGGCGTTCCGAGCAGTACAGCGAGCAATCGATCCGTTCCGAGCAAGGGCGGGGATCCCCGCGAGCAGGCCGCCGAATCCGCCGCACCACCCGGCAAGACGTGGTTCCGCGATCTCGACGAGGCGGTCATCGAATCCGATCGCTGTACGCAGTGTGGGACCTGTGTCGCCGCCTGTCCCGCCGATTCCATCGGGATCGATAGCGAGATGGAGCGGCCGACCCTCGTGAAGATGTGTACTGGCTGCTCGCGCTGCTGGGATTACTGCCCGCGCAGCGGTCTGCGCTATGAGCGCCTGATCAGGGAGGTACAGGAGGCCGTCCCCGAAGACGTCGGGGCGACCTACAGCGCCCGCGCCGTCGACGAGGCGGCAGCAGACGCCGGGCAGGACGGCGGCGTCGTTACGGCGCTGCTCGCCGAACTGCTCGATGCAGGCGAGATCGACGGGGCAATCGTCGCTACGGACAGCGACGAACCGCTCCACGGTGAGACTTACCTGGCGACGACCCGCGAGGAACTCGTCGAAACTGCCGGGAGCTTCTACAACCAGACGATGCAGGCAGGTCGGATCGCGGAACTGATCGAGGGGGCCGATATCGAGGACTCCGAAATCGCAGTCGTCGGGACGCCCTGCGTGATCGAGGGCATAACGGCGCTCTCCGAATACGGCTACGAGGGCGAACTCGACGAGGTCGTCCTGACGATCTCGCTGATGTGTACCCGCGCGTTCGAGTCGCGGCGGCTCCGTGATGCCATCTCGGAGCTGGGCGTCGATCCCGAGACGGTGGCCAAACTCGATGTCGACGGCGGGACCCTCTTTGCCTACGACGCCGACGGCGAGGTCCTGTTCGACCGGGACGTCGATGCGTTCGGCCACGCGGGGCTGAAGGGCTGTGACGAATGTGCGGACTTCGTCGGCGGCACGGCCGACATCTCCGCGGGCAGCGTCGGAAGCGGGGACGGCAGGACGACGCTGATCGCCCGGACCGATCGCGGCGAGGGTGCTGTCAAACAGGCCGGTGACGCGCTGGAGACCAACGATCTGGAGCAGGAGCCGGTTCTCGACAAGGTGCGTTCGTGGAACGAGAAGCGCGCTCGCTCGATCATCCCACGCGAGTACGACCCGGAAGGAGACCTCGATATCCCGCACGTTGACCATCACGAGGCCTACGACGGCACCGATCGGGAGGCGCAGCCGCTCAATCCGGCACGCGTCCACCAGTACGAGGAGTGGTGTTAATCGCGGCACAGGTGACGCTCCCGCATCGGCCGGATAGCGCTTCAAATAAAGACGGACGGAACAGACCGAAACCCATTCGACGGCCGGCCGCGAGACTGGCTAGCTATGGACTCGCGTCGTGTCTGGGTCGTTGCGATCTTTCTGTTCGTGATGGGCGATGCTGTCGCGACGCAGATACGGGGCGCACTTCTGGAGAGCTTTCAGTCGTCCTTCGGTGTCTCGGAAGCCCTTCTCGGACTGGTTGCGCCTGCCGGGACGGTTGGGTTCGTCGTTTCGGTCCTCGCGATCGGGTTCGTCTCGGGACGGATCGATCTCAAGCGGACACTGCTAATCGGTGTCGCAGCCACGGTCGTCTCGTTGCTCGTGATGAGCGTCGCTCCAGTCTACTGGCTGTTTCTTGCTGTGATGGTCGGACAGGGCGCGGCAGCCGGGGCCTTCCGCGGCGTCGACCGCCCGATCCTCTCGCATCTCTATCCGAGTCGCCGGGGGCGTATCTTCGCGCTGTACTCGCTGGCGTGGGCACTCGGTGCGGTGACGGGTCCGGTGCTGGTAAACGCCGTTCTCTCGGTAACTGACTGGCGCGTCACTTACGCGATACTCGGCCTGTTTTTCGTCCCGATCGGGCTGCTCATCTGGCAAACCGAGCTCCCGGCCAGCACTGATAACGAACAGTCGCTCTCGCTGGACGCGCTACGGACGCTGGTGCGGCGTCCGGCGGTGCTCGGGTCTATCGGCTGTATGGCACTTCT
>LKMJ01002821.1_pt1 | contig 16097 bp, 15 predicted proteins | sample 643391 | NCBI WGS metagenome assembly LKMJ01 (sample SAMN04112250, study PRJNA286221) | soda lake metagenome | biome: soda lake; feature: Kulunda Steppe; material: water; isolation source: sample PL-Br10 brine of Picturesque Lake | place: Russia: Kulunda steppe | collected 2010-07
ACACGTCCAATAATGGAATGTCGACGGGTTCCCCCGACGACGATGTACAGGCTTCAAACCAACCCCGTGAGTGCTGGTGGGTGTGAACCACACGGTTCGCACGCAACGTGACACGTCTGCACGTCTGTTGCCGTGTCATGGTGGATCACTCATGCTCAACACGCCGGCCGCCGTGGGACTATTCGTGGCTGTGTAGTTCCCGGCGGCCGTTCTCACTGCCACTCAACCCTGAGCTGCTGGCAGTGCCTACTCGAGGTGACTCGAGTCCGAGTGTACAAACGGTCAGTCGAAAGTGCGCGTGACCGACGAGAATGTTCGATTCTACATACCTGGGGCGAAATTTACAGTGTCATGGATTACCGTGTTGGTTGCTACCGGTGTGTAGATAGGGGAATATAAGGTCCATAATATCACCCCGAAGCATTTACTGCATGCGTTTCTCGGACCTGTTGGGCCCCCAATGTAAAATCCTTCCCCGTCAAAATCCGCACCAACACCAGGTTTATATACCACCACTGTCCTGGGGATTAGATACAATGTCGACTCCAACCGACACCGGCTCTGAGACCCCTCAGGGCGGTCGAGTTCTTCCAGGGCACGTTAGACTCTACTGACGAATTCGCAACAGCACGCGTCTTCGATACGACCCTGCGCGATGGCGAACAGTCCCCAGGTACGTCCTTCTCGATGGAGGACAAACGCGATATTGCGCGACTCCTGGATGAAATGGGCACACACGTCATCGAAGCGGGATTCCCCGTCAATTCTGATGCCGAGTTCGAAGCCGTTTCCGAGATTGCCGCAGCGACCCAAACGACGACCTGCGGACTCGCTCGTGTCGTCGATTCGGACATCGAGGCAGCACTGGATTCCGGCGTCGAGATGGTCCACGTCTTCGTCTCGACGAGTGACGTCCAGATCGAAGATTCGATGCACTCGAGTCGCGAAGCCGTCGTCGAACGAGCCACCGAGGCCGTCGAACGCGTCAAAGCGGCGGGAGCCACCTGTATGTTCTCGCCGATGGATGCCACCCGAACCGACGAAACCTACTTACTCGAGGTCATCGAGGCCGTGACGGCGGCCGAAACGGACTGGATCAACATCCCGGACACCTGTGGGGTTGCCACCCCACGGCGGTTCTATGACCTGATCGAGACGGTCTGTGCACACACTGACGCACGGATCGACGTCCACACTCACGACGACTTCGGCCTGGCTACGGCAAACGCCCTGGCCGGGATCGAAGCCGGTGCCGAGCAAGCACAGGTTTCGGTCAACTCCATCGGCGAGCGTGCTGGAAACGCTGCCTACGAGGAGTTCGTGATGGCCGTCGAATCGGTCTACCAGGCCGACACCGGTATCGACACCACCCGAATCACCGAGCTGTCACAGGTCGTCGCCGAACGCAGCGGCGTCCCGGTCCCCTCGAACAAACCAGTTGTCGGCGCGAACGCGTTCTCCCACGAGAGCGGAATCCACGCGGCTGGTGTCATCGAGAACGCCGACACGTTCGAACCGGGCGTCATGACTCCCGAGATGGTCGGGGCCCGTCGCCGACTGGTACTTGGGAAACACACCGGCACGCACTCCGTGCGCGAACGGCTCGTCGAAACGGGCTACGACCCGACCGAAACCGAGGTGCGAGCGATCACCCGACGCGTCAAAGATTACGGGGCCGAAAAGCGCCGTGTCACGGTCGCCGACCTCGAGCGATTCGCGGAAGACGAAGGGGTAGCCTCGCTGCCAGCGCACGAACGAGAGGAGGTGCGGGCGTAGCCGTGTCCCCCGTGTTTGCATCCCACCGCCAGCACCCGCTGGCACACTGGGGGCTGGATTCGTGCAACGATTGCCACTCGAGGAAGGGTTATAACCCTCGAGGGAGCTACCTACGAGGTAATGAGGACCAACACCACGTCGACCCAGCCTGTCGACAGCGGTGTCTCCCTCGCGCTCATTATTGTAGGGGCCGCCTAGCCCCTTTTTCACCCACTCTCCGTCCCGACCTCGCACCGATTCCCAACCGACAGGTGACGCCTCCGGTGGCGTCAGATATTCGACCACACATGACAGTCACGAAAGCAGACACAAACCAGCAGTTACGACATAGCTCGGCCATTGCCGCTCGAGCACCGATGGAGGGGTATCGATGAGCGAGCGCGCCACATCAGTTTCCCCCAGAGCCGACACCGAATCGACACCACAAGACGACACAACCGCAGAACGCACCCCGGTGACGACGGGAGCCGAATCGGTGGTCCGTGCGCTCGAGAACGCGGGCGTCGAGTACGCCTTTGGCGTCCAGGGTGGGGCGATCATGCCCGTCTACGACGCCCTCTACGACGCCGACATCGAACACATCACCATGGCCCACGAGCAAGGGGCGTCCCACGCCGCAGACGCTTACGGGATCGTTGCAGGCGAACCCGGGGTGTGCCTCGCAACGTCCGGTCCCGGGGCGACGAATCTCGTGACGGGGATCGCCGACGCGGACATGGACTCCGACCCGATGATCGCGCTGACGGGACAGGTCCCAACCGGCATGGTCGGCAACGACGCGTTCCAGGAGACGGACACGACCGGCGTCACGAAACCGATCACGAAAGCGAACACCTTCGCAAGTGATCCTGACACCGTCGGTGACGAGGTTGGCGAGGCATTTGCCCTCGCCAACACCGGCCGACCGGGCCCAACCGTCGTCGACCTGCCGAAAGACGTCACCCTGAGTGACACCTCGAGCACGCGCGAACCAGCGCCCCCGAAGACGCCGTCGACATACGAAGTCAGGGAGTCCGCGGACCCGGACATCGTCCACAAGGCAGCCAGACGGATCGAGGCGTCGACGCGACCGACGATGTTACTCGGCGGCGGCGTCATCAAAGGTGACGCCACCGCGGAGGCTCGAGCGTTCGCCATCGAACACGAGATTCCGGTCGTCACGACGATGCCGGGACTCGGCGCGTTCCCCGAAGATCACGAACTGGCGATGGAGATGGGCGGGATGCACGGCACTGGGTACGCCAACATGGCGATCACCCACTGTGACACCTTGATCGCCGTCGGGACGCGATTCGACGACCGACTGACGGGGGGTATCGAAACCTTCGCCCCCGACGCCGAAGTCATCCACATCGACATCGATCCGGCGGAGATCAGCAAGAACGTCCACGCGGAGTATCCACTCGTTGGCGATGCGGCCACGGTGCTCGAGCAACTGACGACCGAGGTCCGAACCGCACCAAAGGCTACGAAGTGGCGCGCACAGTGTCAACAGTGGAAATCCGACTACTCGATGGCCTACAAAACACCCGATGACGAGCCGTTGAAACCCGAGTTCGTCGTCGAGGCACTGGACGAAGCCACGAGTGACCGTGCCATCGTGACCACGGGCGTCGGCCAACACCAGATGTGGGCCTGCCAGTACTGGACCTACACCGAACCACGCACGTGGATCTCGAGTCACGGCCTCGGAACGATGGGCTACGGCCTGCCCGCAGCCATCGGTGCGCGACTGGCTGCTGATGACGATCAGGAAATCGTCTGTTTCGAGGGTGACGGGTCGTTCCTGATGACGATTCAGGAACTGGCCGTGGCCGTCCGCGAGAACCTGGATATCACGGTCGTCGTGCTGAACAACGAGTACATCGGCATGGTCCGCCAGTGGCAAGACGCCTTCTTCGAGGGCCGACACTCGGCATCGGAGTACAACTGGTGTCCAGAGTTCGACACCCTCGCCGAAGCGTTCGGGGCGAAAGGCTTCCGCATCGACGACTACGACGAGGTCGCCGAGACCGTCGAAGCCGCGCTCGAGTACGACGGCCCCTCGGTGATCGACGCCCACATCGACCCCCACGCGAACGTTTACCCGATGGTGCCAAGTGGTGGCGACAACGGCCAGTTCGCCCTCACGGAGGACCAGCTATGACTGCCGAACGCGCGAGGACTTTCGACGTCACGCAAACCTCGGGGTGGTTCGCATGACCGGTGGGCTGGAGGGACCACCACCGGAAGAGCGGCCAACGCCAGCGGGCAAACGAAACGAACTCGGCATCCGGATCGATCCGGCCGTCGAAGCCGCTCGCCCAACACGCCGAACCGTGATCTCGGCACTGGTCGAACACGAACCCGGTGTCCTCTCTGACGTCTCGGGACTGTTCTCGAGACGCCAGTTCAACATCGAGAGTTTGACCGTCGGCCCCACGGAGAACGACGACCAGGCCCGCATTACCCTGGTGGTCGAGGAATCCGACCCCGGGATCGAACAGATCAAAAAACAACTCCGGAAACTCATCCCCGTGATCGCCGTGCGCGAGCTCGAGCCGGACGCAATGCGCCGGGAACTGGCGCTGGTGAAGGTCAACGCGACCAGACCGGACCGGGTTGCCGCCGTTGCCGACATGTTCGGCGGCAAAACCGTCGACGCGAGCCCCGACACCGCGACCGTCGAGATCACCGGTGCCCGCCAGAAAATCGACGCCGCAATCGAGGCGTTCAGCCAGTTCGGGATCCGCGAAATCTCCCGCACGGGGACGACCGCCTTGGCTCGCGGGACTGATGACACGGCCACCGTGGAGGCACAGCACACCGAACAACCTACCCAACACACCGTTCCAGCAGACGATGACTGACACACACACCACCGACGATTTCACGACGAACGTATACTATGGCGACGACGCCGACGCAAGCTACATCCAGGACAAGACCGTTGCCGTCCTCGGCTACGGCAGCCAGGGCCACGCCCACGCACGCAATCTCCACGAGAGCGGCGTCGACGTGGTCGTGGGCCTGCGCGAGGATTCGACCTCGTGGCCCCAGGCCGAGGAAGACGGACTCCGCGTCACGACCCCCGACGTCGCGACGGCAGAGGCGGATATCGTCATGTTCCTCGTCCCGGACACGATCCAGCCCGCCGTCTTCGAAGCCGTCGAGGACGGCCTCGAGGCGGGTAACACCGTCATGTTCGCCCACGGGTTCAACGTCCACTACAACCAGATCCAGGCGCCCGAAGACGTCGACGTGACGATGGCCGCCCCCAAAGGACCGGGCCACATCGTTCGCCGCGATTACGTAAACGGCGGCGGGACACCGACGCTCATCGCCGTGTATCAGGACGCGACGGGCGAGGCAAAAGAAGAAGCCCTGGCCTATGCCCAGGCCATCGGCGGCACTCGCGCAGGGGTCGTCGAGACGACGTTCAAAGAGGAAGTCGAGACCGACCTCTTCGGCGAGCAAGCCGTCCTCTGTGGCGGCGTCACCGCCCTCGTCCAGCACGGCTTCGAGACGCTCGTCGATGCTGGTTACTCCCCCGAGATGGCCTACTTCGAGTGTCTGAACGAACTCAAACTCATCGTCGACCTGATGTACGAAGACGGCATCGGCGGCATGTGGTACTCCGTGAGTGACACGGCCGAATACGGCGGCCTCACCCGCGGCCACCGCATCGTCGACGAGGGCGTCCGCGAGAACATGGAAGAGGTGCTCGAGGAGGTTCAGAACGGCGAGTTCGCTCGCGAGTGGATCAACGAGAACCAGGCGGGCCGGCCATCGTACACCCAGCTCAAACGCCAGGACGAAGCTCACGAAATCGAAGCGGTCGGCGAGCCCCTGCGCGACCTGTTCGAATGGGAGGAATCGACCGAGAACGACCCGGCAGAAGTGCCAGCAGACGACTAATCCGATGACGCGAAACCGAAACCGACCACCGACCGACACGAATCGACAGCAGATGAAACACGTCAGCCACCGCAATCCATACACCGGTGAGAGCGCCGGCCACCTGTTCAGTCGTGGCCCAATCGTGGTCGCCGATGGCGGCGAAGCGAACGCCGTGGGGGATGAGGAAAGCGAGGACGACGAAAGGACAATGAAAACAGTGAGCCACACCCCACCAAAAGACGCCGACAGCGCCAACGCGGTGTTCGAACGTGGCACACAAAAGGATCAACCGCCCGCTGAAGACGCCGACGTAAAAAATGAGTGAGGGAACGCTCTACGACAAGGTCTGGGACCGTCACACGGTCACCCGCCTTCCCACCGGCCAGGATCAGCTGTTCGTCGGTCTCCACCTCATCCACGAGGTTACCAGCCCCCAAGCGTTCGGGATGCTCAGAGAGCGAGACCTCGAGGTGGCCTACCCCGATCTGACACACGCCACGGTCGATCACATCGTGCCGACCTCGAGCAAAGAGCGGCCATACCGTGACGATGCTGCCGAGGAGATGATGGCCGAGCTCGAGGAAAACGTACGTGAGTCGGGCATCGAGTTCTCCCACCCGGAAACGGGCGAACAGGGGATCGTCCACGTGATCGGGCCGGAGAAAGGGCTTACGCAGCCAGGGATGACGATCGTCTGTGGGGACTCCCACACGTCGACCCACGGGGCCTTTGGCGCACTCGCGTTCGGGATTGGCACGAGTCAGATCCGAGACGTGCTGGCCACTGGCACCATCGCGATGGAGAAACAACAGGTTCGAAAAATCGAGGTGACTGGCGAACTCGGCGAGGCCGTCGAGGCAAAGGACGTCATCCTCGAAATTATTCGCCGCCTCGGCACCGAAGGTGGCGTCGGGTACGTCTACGAATACGCCGGCGAAGCCATCGAAACCCTCGGCATGGAAGGGCGGATGTCCATCTGCAACATGTCCATCGAGGGTGGTGCCCGTGCGGGCTACGTCAACCCTGACGAGACCACCTACGCGTGGCTCGAGGGACGGGACCGCGTCCCAAAGGGCGACGCTTTCGAAGAGCGAAAGGCCTACTGGGAGTCGATTCGCTCGGATGCGGACGCCGAGTACGACGACGTCGTCACGATCGATGGGGGTTCGCTCGAGCCGGTCGTCACCTGGGGGACCACCCCTGGTCAGGGCGTCGGCATCACGGAACCGATTCCACAACCGGACGACCTCCCGGCGGAGAAAGTCGAGACGGCCCGACGTGCACAGGAACACATGCGAGTCGAACCGGGCGACACGATGGAGGGATACGACATCGACGTCGCATTCCTCGGCTCGTGTACCAACGCTCGGCTGCCCGACCTCCGACGGGCGGCGAAGATCGTCGCAGGCCGCGAGGTCCACCCAGATGTGCGCGCGATGGTCGTTCCCGGCAGCCAGCAAGTGAAAGCCGCTGCGGAAGCCGAAGGGCTGGACGAGGTGTTCACCGAGGCTGGCTTCGACTGGCGCGGTGCCGGGTGTTCGATGTGCCTTGGCATGAACGAGGATCAACTCGAGGGCGATGAGGCCTGTGCCTCCTCCTCAAACCGAAATTTCGTCGGCCGACAGGGCAGCAAGGAGGGGCGGACAGTGTTGATGAACCCGCGGATGGTCGCTGCGGCTGCGATCACCGGGGAAGTGACTGACGTCCGCACGATGAAGGAGGTGGCCGTATGAGCGACGAAGTCGATATCCCGAGCGTCGAATCGGTCACAGGAACCGGCGTTGCCATCCGTGGCAACGACATCGACACCGACCAGATCATCCCCGCGCGGTTCATGAAAGTCGTCACCTTCGACGGCCTCGGTGAGTTCGCGTTCTTCGATCAGCGATTCGACGATGACGACAATCAAAAGGACCACCCGCTCAACGAGCCAGCCCACCAGGACGCGTCGGTGATGGTCGTCAACGCCAACTTCGGCTGTGGCTCCTCACGCGAGCACGCCCCACAAGCACTCATGCGCTGGGGCATCGACGCGTTCATCGGCGAGAGCTTCGCCGAAATCTTCGCGGGGAACTGCCTCGCACTCGGGATGCCGACGCTCGAGGCCGACGCCGAGACCGTGACGGCGATTCAGGACTGGATCGAGGCCAATCCAGATGGTGACCTCGAGATCGACGTCGCCGGAGAGACGGTCACCTACGGTGACACCACCGCCGACGTATCCGTTGACGAGGCACAGCGCAAGGCCCTCCTCGAGGGTGTCTGGGATACGACGGCGTTGATGAAAGCCAACGCACAGTCGGTGAAAGAGACAGCCGAGTCGCTGCCGTACGTCGAAGACGGCAAACGAGTCTAGAGTAACGAACACCTTTCTACAGCCCTGCACTCGTCAGTTAGTGCTCTCGAGCGCCACGCACATGGCGAATCAACGACGACCCACCACGCACGACGCCAATGAGTCCAGCGACGGCGAGGAAGCCGCTCTGTGCGACGCTGGCAGTTCGCGTCCGATCGGCGGGATCGCAGAAGTCGTCGCCGCTCGAGGAGCACGTCGAAGCGGCCCAGCCGCTGTATGACTTCTGTCCAGTCTGGAGGATGACGGCATAGCCGTCGTCGTGTTCGACGAGTTCGTTCGTGTGAGTGAACGTCTCTGTCGACCGCGTCTGACCGTCCTCGAGCGTCTCACGTTCGTCACTCGAGAGCTGATTTGCATCGGTCGCAAGGAACGAGATGGCCTCATCGGCATCGACAGGATCGAACTCGAGCTCGAAGGGGTCGCTCTCTTGAATACGGTAGAATTCGTCGTCCAGATAGGCGTACCAATAGTCGCCAGGCATTCCTTCGACTGTCGTGTTCTCCTCGGCGGCCTCACGAAAGAGGGTACACTCCCAGGTGGCCGTGGGCAGACACACGATTCGGTCGTCGACGTTGACGGACTGACTCCGTCGTTCCTCCCCGTCCTCGAGGCTCGTGAGCTCGAGTTCGTCGTCGTGGTCGACTTCGTAGGCGGTGTACTGGGAGACACTGTCGACAGTGAACCCCCCGGTTGCAAACGCCGCCCAGATGGCGATTGTACCGAGAAGCACGAGTAGAGCTGCCAGTGTGAGAGCGGTGGAGGGAGCGGACATACACGTCACTCTAACGGCATGAAAATAATTCTTCTGGAGTCGTAGGTGGTGGTGGCCGTGTGACAAAGACGCTCAAGGGCAAATCGGTCGAGAAGGCCCCTCTCGAGGTTGTTTTCACGAATTAACCACACGAACGCGCACTTAGTTGTTTAAAATTATAGTAAGAACTCTTTAAAAAATATAATAACAATCGCCCCTATACATCTTGGTATGTCCACCAAGGACAACTCGACGATTGCATCGTACTTGCAGAACCACCCACGAATGATCGGCGTGCTGTTTACGGCATTGCTGTTATTGTCGCAGGCAGGAACCGTCGTGGCGAACAACTCCTCGACCGTTACGGGACCGTAAAATCAACTCATATCATTACGTAAGTCTCCACTCCAAGTCAGCTCTCCATCGTGTAAGACTGGGAAAGAGCCCTCTGAAAGATACGACAACAGGTCCTCTTTGCGAACATTTGGGTGGGAAATCTCACCGGATGTTAAATACCTCTTGTTGACACCAGGTATGTGTGGGGTAAAGAGACAACCCATATTATTCGAGTTAGTGGGAAATGTTTTCACAGCAATATCGTACGTATCGTCCTGCCTTTTTATCAACTCACACATGTTTGGGGTCGTATTCTCCCGGTCAGTGATCCACAACTCCCCATCTCCAATAACCATATACTGATTCCCCACGAGCCGTTGTTCAGTCGCAATATTCGTTGCCGCACGCAACGAAAAGCCGTCAACCAGCAACCGCGCAAACGTCCCCCCGATCTCGATCGCCGGTTCGTTCAACACCGGCGAGGCCGTCACCACGCCACCAGTACACCCTCCCTGCACGAGCGCCTCACCCTGTAAATACGACTGACACCCGTTCAGGATGAACGCATCGACGCCGTACTCGTCGTGGGCCGTCGCGTCGAGAAACCCATCCGCACACTCGAGGCCGCGCCCGTCGACGTGACCCACGTAATGGATGAAGTCCCGATCCGACTCGAGGAGGGTGAGCAGTTCGTCGGTCGTCGTATCCTCGTAAAACGAGACTGTTGCCCCGGTTTCCTCGAGGGCGGTGTACGCATCGGAGACCGCCGCACGCTCGGCACTCATGTCGGCGTTGTTGACGACGACAGTGACTTCGATCTCGTCGCGGTCTTTCGGTTTCCGATCAAAGCGTGATTCGAACGACTCGAGGGTGGCTTTCGACGCATCGAGTGGGTTCGAATCGCCGATAAAGGTTTGCTCGAGGGAGTTCGCCTGTGGGGTCTCGACGAATTCGATCGGCTGGTGGTCGAAGGAGCCATCCCTGAAGAAATCCCGGATCGTCTTTGGCGTGCTGGGCACGTTCTCGACGGGCTGCGGGTCGGGACACCGGATCGTCGCCAGATCGGCCACGAGGAAGGGCAGACACTCGAGGTTGGCCGGTTCCGGCTGGACGTCTGCGGTAAGTCGCCACGCCGGCAGGAGGTGTTCGAACACCGAAAACGGGACCTCGAGATATCGATCGACCCGTTCACCGATTGGCATCTCGTACAGCCGCGCGAAATCGAGTGTCTCGGGACCCTCATCTGCGGCTGCCAGCGCCCGTTCGAACTCGTCCCGTTCGTGGAGCGGGACCTGGAAGTAGCCCTCCGTCCGCGTCAGACAATCGAGGAAGAAAATATGCTGGAGGAGCTGTGAGACAGCCGTATCGTAACAGGAGGAGATCGTGTGCAGATTGATCCGTTGGGTCGGTGTCCGGAGTTGTGGCTCCCGACTCGGGAGAACATCTGCACCGAGGTAGAACGCCAGCGGTGTCGCCGGATACAGTCGCTGGTAGGTTGGGGGAACCTCGAGGTAGAGCCCCGTCTGTGGCTTCTCCAGCGGGGCAGTTACCTCGGTGAGCGTCTCGTCTGACTGGTCGGCTCGAACGAAGCGTGGTGGATGTCCTCGCATCGACGGGAACGAACGTTCCGGCGAGAGAGTCTTGAGTGAGGTGGCGAGAAACGGGATCGCCTCGAGGAGTGAGTAGGGATCGTCCTCGACGGGGATTTCCCCGGCCGGATGATCGTGGAAGGAGCGGATGCCCAGCGTGATTTCGGTTTCGGCCCCGAAATCGATAATGGTCTGTTGGTCAGAAACACCGACGTGGAAGCCGCTTTCGACCTGGAAGTACGTTTTGACCGGTCCGGTTAGATCGAAGAGATAGCGGTTCGGGGGTAAAAAGAGCGGGTCCCCGTTGGTCGACTCCGCGACGAAATCACCATCGGCCGACCAGACGTGGACGTCGTGCCGCCCGACACACTCGAGGCGGCTGGTTTCGAATCGAACCGCCGTTTCGACCGGGAAGTGGAAATCGTCGGTGCTGGCGGGTTCGAGTGCGACGGGACGGGGAAGAGAGAACCCCATCGTGGATCGTTCGATCGGATCCCACACCTCGAGTTGGGACGCAGCGCTACGGATTTCGGGTTGTTTGAACGTTGGTGGTGAAGTTGAAGTCATACTGGGGAAGGTCTCAGAGGGTATGCCACGTGGTAGCGACGTCGTCGCCGAAATGCCATCGGCTCTCAGCGGGACGTCCGTCCGGGTTCCTGAGTTCGATGTGCACGTCGAAGTGGTCGGCGTGCCGATCGACGAGGTCGGCGTCGTACGCGACCGGCAGATGATAGTGAGCCATGCCAGAGACGCCGTCGATGTAACCTGTGACGGCCCGAAGGAAGCGGTCGGCGCGGTCGTAACAGACGCTCTCGAGGATGGGACGGAGCGTCAGTATCGAGAGACGAAGTTGACCTGGTTCGATCCCATCCTCGACCGCATTCGCTTCGTCGATCGCTGTACAGAGGCTCTGCTGGAAGGTCGTGAGCCAATCGGTCGGGTCGGGGAGAGAGGCATGAGATTGCATGCCTTCGACGCTTGCGAGGCTTCGTTCCAGCACGGGTGCAGAAAGACGTCTCGGTGACGATTTGTAGCCGGTCCAGAGGTAATGGTTGCCAGGCGGGTGGAGATCAGTACATGCAAGCAGACGGTGGCGGGAGACAGGGTAGTCGCTCCCGAGTAAGTTGCGTGTGGCGTGAAAGGTGACCGCAGGAGGCACCGAGCCAGCAACGAGGATGTTACACCCAGACTGTTTCAACGAGTCGAGTCGGTGGGCGACCTCTTCGTTCCATGACTCTTTCGCCGACCGCTGACTTCGTTCATCACTCGGGACACCCATTGGATAGGTAACCAACAGTCTGTAATCTAATAAATCCTCGCAAGTCGATAATTCTCGGGTCGGTGTTGATACGAGTGGCAGGCAGTGTCGCCATCGACACGCTCTTTTGACTCCTCTCAAGAGGTCACGTATGACATACGAGATTGCCGTCATCCCAGGCGACGGAATCGGACAGGAGGTGACACCGGCCGCGCTCGAGGTACTCGAGGCTGTTGGACTCGACGCTGAATTCACCGCTGCAGACGCTGGTGACGAGATCTATGAGGCAACCGGAGAGGCGTTGCCACCGGAAACGTACGAGTTGGCCGCCACCGCCGACGCCACCCTCTTCGGCGCGGCTGGTGAAACCGCAGCCGACGTGATCTTACCGCTGCGAGAGGCCGTCGAGTCGTTCGTCAACGTCCGGCCGGCGACGGCCTATCCGGGTGTGGATGCCCTTCGACCGGAGACAGACCTCGTGTTTCTTCGAGAGAACACCGAAGGCGTCTACGCGGGGCACGAGAGTCGGCTGAGCGACGACCTGTCGACGCTAACCCGCGTGGTCACCAAGTCGGCTTCTCGAGAACTCGCGGCGTTCGCCTGCCAGTACGTGAGCGACCGTGATCTGGATGGGTTCACGGTCGCACACAAGGCGAACGTGATGCGTGAGACCGACGGACGATTCCGCGATGCTGTCCTCGAGGTTGCAGACGATCACGGTGTCGACACCGACGAGGTGTTGATGGACGCCTTCGCAACCCACGTCTGTCTCGACCCAACCCAATTCGACGTTATCGTCTGTCCGAACCTCGCAGGAGACGTCCTCTCCGATCTGGCTGCCGGACTCGTCGGTGGGCTCGGGCTCTTGCCCAGCGCCAATATCGGCTCCGATCGGGGCCTGTTCGAACCAGTCCACGGAACCGCCCCAGACATCGCCGGAAAAGGTATCGCCAATCCCTCAGCAGCGATCCTCTCAGCCGCAATGTTACTCGAGTTCCTGGGCCACGATGAGGAAGCGACCGCGGTGAAGACGGCCGTCGAAACTGTTCTCGAAGACGGACCGCGCACGGCTGACCTTGGCGGGGCGGCGTCGACGGACGAGGTGACCGCAGCGATAATCGCCCACCTGTAGCGCACCCGGCTCACGTTGTGACTGGGGTGAGAGCTTGACAGGGAAGTTAAGCCCGCAGCCCCCGTATGCGTGATAATGACTCTCGAAAATATGGGTGGCCAGGATGACACGGCAGAACTCCAGTATCAACTGAGAGACGGAGACAGGAAGACGGTGATACGCTGATGGAACGAACGGTCACGGTGGTTCCTGAGGCGGGACTCCACGCTCGACCAGCCGCAACCGTCGTCCAGACGGTCAACCAGCACGAGGCGACGGTTCAACTTGCCACAGACGGGAGCGAGCCCGTTCCGGCAAACAGCATGCTCGCTGTCTCAGGCCTTGGTGTCGCCACCGGCGAACAGGTCCGGGTTATCGCGGATGGCCCGGATGCCGAGTCAGTGCTCGATGCGATCGAGGCGATTCTGTCTAGCCCTCTCGAGGAGGAGTAGCGGGATGACAGACGAACGACGGCTCCTCGAGGGGATCGGGGTCTCACCACGCGTTGGGTTTGGAACCGGCCGATGGATTGGTGAGTCTAGGGCTGAAACAGAGAACCCAACAACCGACGAGGTCGACCCAGCCGTCGAGCAATCCAGATACGAAAGCGCACGCGAGGTCGCCCGTGACAGTATCGATCGGGATCGAAAACGGGCACTGGAGCGAATCGGTGAGAACGAAGCCAGTGTCTTCGAGGCACACCGGGAGTTCCTGACCGATCCACAGCTCACGGATGCGATAGAAACCGCCATTGACGACGGAGAGCCGGCCCCGCGGGCGGTCAAGAGCGCCTTTGCGGACCCGATCGAGCAGTTTGAGACGATGGACGGACCGATGGCCGAGCGTGCAGACGATCTCCGAGACGTCAGAGACCGACTCGTTCGGACGCTCGAGGGCACCGACAATGTGGCCCTCGAGTCACTGCCGTCGGGAACGGTCGTCCTGGCTGAGCGACTTACCCCGAGTGAAACCGCTCGTCTCGATCCGGAACGAGTCGCTGGCTTCATCACCCAGACTGGTGGACGAACGGCCCATACGGCGATTTTCGCCCGCTCGCTTGGGATCCCAGCCGTTGTCGGTATCGAAGCGGAACTTGCTGCACTCGATGGGGAACCCCTCCTCGTCGACGGCGAGGCTGGAACGGTTATCGTGAACCCTACGAGGCAAGAGCAGACGATGGCGACAGCAGGAGTGGCCCAGACGGTACGAAGTGAGCCGGTCGAGACACGAGACGGGCAAGAGATCGAGGTTGCGGCCAACGTCGGGACACTCGCTGATCTCGAACCCGCACGCGAACACGGGGCCGACGGCATCGGCCTCTTTCGGTCGGAGTTTCTGTTCCTCGAGCGAACCGATCCACCTGACGAGGCGAGCCAACGCACAGCCTATCGACAGGCGCTCGAGGCATTTCCGAACGGGCGCGTCATCTTCCGGACGCTCGACGTGGGAGGAGACAAACCGATCTCGTACCTCGATATGCCCACCGAAGGGAACCCGTTTTTGGGCGAACGAGGTATTCGTCGGTCGCTCGAACAGGATCGGGACCTGTTCGAACAGCAGTTACGAGCGCTCTGTCAGGCTGGTGGCGCGGTCGGTGACGATGGGGGGACGCTGTCGATTATGTTTCCCATGATCACGACTGTCGAGGAATGTGAGGCTGCCCTGTCCGTGCTGGCGGACGTCCTCGAGGGTCTCTCAGAAACAGGAACTCCGGCGGCCCGACCGGACGTTGGTGTAATGATCGAGACACCGAGTGCAGCACTGCTCGCCGCCGAACTTGCCGATCGAGTGGATTTCCTTAGCATCGGGACGAACGATTTGACACAGTACGTCATGGCTGCAGCCAGAGAGAACGAACGCGTCGCCGGCCTGCACGACCCACTCCACCCACCCGTCCTTCGACTGCTCGAAGGCGTTGTCGCGGACGCTCACGAACAGAACGCCTGGGTCGGCATGTGTGGGGAAATGGCCGGTGAGCCACGGTATACACCCCTACTCGTCGGACTGGGGTTCGATGAACTCAGCATGAGTGCGGTGTCGATTCCGGAAGTAAAAGACCGGGTATCGGGGATCGATACGGCCGAGGCCGAGGAACTGGCCGAGCATCTCCTTGAGTGTCACACTCGAGGGGAAGTTACTGCCGCACTCGAAAGGTGGTCTGCTGGAGTCAAAGAGGGGACGTGACTCCGCAGGATACGTAAAGCGAGTGGGGCATAGCCGAGTTCAGACGACCTCGAGGTCCTCCCGGTTTGCTCCAGCTAATGCACAGAGCGCGTCTGCCTCGAGCAGGTGGAGCGTGCCGGGAATCACGAGGATGTGGAGTGGATCGCCGAAATCGCCCTCGGCGAGGGTGGCGAGCGGTGCGGCCTCCACGAGGGGGTCTGGACTGCCGGCACGGGCGATAACGACACCCAGCAGTTCCGGATAGCGTTCAGCCAGAAGCGAGGCTCCGACGTCGCCGGTCATATACGGGCTGTCGTACTGCTGTTCATCGTTTTGACCAGGCCTCGTCGCTCGATCGACCTTGATATCGAGATAGACGACGGTGTGGAGGTTCGCCGCGCGATTGGCATCGATCGTCTCGGTGACGCTCGAGGGGAGGCCGTCGGCACCGTGGGCGTACGGGAAGGGGAGTGTCGTTGCCTTTCCGAACCGGTAGTTCTGCAAGCCCGTGAGCGAACTCGTCGCCGTCTGGGCGGTGACGCCGTGGATCACCCGCGTTTCGATCCCGCGGTCGTGTGCTCGCAGGCGGAGATCGACGTGCGTGGTCGAGATCATCGTATCGCCGGCGGTGAGAAAGGCTACGTCCCCAGTTTCGGCAGCGGCCAGGATGTCCTCGGGATCCTGTTCGACACCGGGTCGGTCTCTCACTTCGATTTCGATCCCGTGGTATGCCTCGAGGTCGTCGACAGTCGTGCCGATGAGTTCACTGGTGTACCACTCGGTGAAGGCGTGGTCAGCCTCGCGGAGGGCGTCCTGGCCTTCGACGGTGATCGATCGTTCGTCGTAGAGGCCGAGGCCGATGAAGGTGAGCATGGGGG
>LKMJ01002822.1_pt1 | contig 16097 bp, 21 predicted proteins | sample 643391 | NCBI WGS metagenome assembly LKMJ01 (sample SAMN04112250, study PRJNA286221) | soda lake metagenome | biome: soda lake; feature: Kulunda Steppe; material: water; isolation source: sample PL-Br10 brine of Picturesque Lake | place: Russia: Kulunda steppe | collected 2010-07
CTCTCTCTCTCTCTCTCTCTCTCTCTCTCAGGTTGCAGGCAGCCAGGCAATTCGAGAGGTTGAGGCTCTAGTTGCCATCACCAAACGACAGGGTGCCAAGAGGCAGGTGGCATCGGCCATCTCACAAACACTGAGGGCAATTGCACTTGGTATGAGGTTAACGCAAGTTGCAAACTGACTGGCACAGCTAGCTTGCATATTTATGCTCCCGGTGACCGACCATGAAAGGCAGCTGCTCAACATGAGCACCACACTCATACGCCAAGCCCGTTACTCAACATAAGCGTACAAACACCACACTCACACACACAAAGCCATTACATGCTGATACCGTTTTCACACACCGACACCACTGCTCAACATACACGCACAAACACCACACTCACACACAAAGCCCTTACGTGCTGGTACCATTGTCTCACACTGAGACCATTCTCACTAACTGATTACACACGCGTCTGGTCTGACCCACACGCGTGCACACACAAACACACATGCACACACACATGCAAACACAGCGTCGTGATTTTTCCACGAATAAACACCAATTTTCTTTTCCGCACTCAACACCTCATTCACACATTTACCCCCCCACCCACCCACACAAACACTGTTACCCGACTCACACACTGATTCCTGACATGGGCTCATCCGTGAGGCAGAGGCTGTTGTGCATTGGCACAGACACGATAGCCTGCAAGCGGCCAGTACATTGGCACAGGCAGGATGGCCTGAAGGTGGTCAGGAACAGCAGCAGGCTGCGCTCGAGCTGCAGGAAATGCAACGCTTGCTGGCGAGCGTGTGCATGATGGCCCACAGCCCTCCAGGCTGGTGCCAAGCTTTGGCCACCTCTTGAAGGAAGTGAAGACTGTGCGTGATGGCTCTCAGGTTTGATGGGAGGCAAAAAGGTGCAGTCTTGCTGAAAGCTGTATAAATGACCCCTATATTTTGGCAAATTGGCACAGAATTTGACAAATCCGCTGCGTTAACATAGTGTTTTCAGCAACTCTGCAAATGTGTGCTGGAGGGGGGCTGCACACGAGCCACGCCTGTGGAGGCGAGCAGGGACCCACAGAGGCCTCTCACAGAGTGCTGCATGAGGAAGATTTGGCCTACTACTTCTGGGCTGATTTCATTGAAGGGTGCAAAATGAGATGGAGCATGGCACGAGGCCATGTCAAACTCATGATTGATGGGCGAGTTTCCAGGCACGGTGCAGCATTCCTGAGGGGGAGCATCCAGTGCAGATGTGCAGACGACAATCACCTAATTCCCTGCTCATCAAAGTCGCCATGCTCATCATGGTTTTGAATAATCCAAACACAGAAGGAGTCTGCTTACAAGCGCATATGGAATGTAAGTGTAATGCGTTTTCATTGCTGGATCTATGGCCCCATAAGGTTGCCCTCACACATCACTTGGTGCAGGACCGTCAGTGCACTTGTTCAAGCCCGTGCACGAGACCCTGACGCACTGTACAGCAGTGATATTATTGGAGAGCACCAAGCTTTTCCTGGCCTGCATCCCCACCTGCCGAATCACAGGTGCTTGCGTGACCAGTCCCCTGCCCAGAGCTGTAGGCGCCATGGTCACGTAGCCGAGCTCCTCCCCTGCCAGCTCGCGCAGTGTTTCAGATGGATCCCTTTTGGAGACTGCTGAATGATCAACTGCTGTTGATATGGGGGCTGATGTGCTGCTGGGCTGAGCCCTGGAGAAGATGACATGCGGTTGCCCTTCAGGTGCGCGGCGCTTGCGCCTAGATGGGCTGGAGACAGGATGTGGACAGAGTGAAGCTGCAAAAGCTCTGGTGACAGCCAGGTGAGAAGCCATCACAGTTCCCAAGTCCATCACAATCAATCAATGATCAAACTGTGCATGGATGCCAACCCAAGTTATAATGTTATGTGTTCTGTCGTCCTTTGCATAGTCCTTAGCATAGTCCTATCCACAGTCCTATGGAATGGATGAATCGACTTTCCTTTTCATGTGAGGTATTCCATCCGCAGAAATTATGAAATTTGAAAATTTCACATTTTTTGTTGCATAATGGGTGGGTGCAGTTCCAGGAACTTGCTCGGGAGGGACTGGACAGGCGCCGAGGAGCCCGCCGGTGTGTGAGCAGAGATACTTTTGAGCAGAGACAGGACTTTCATTCAACCATGAATGTGAATTTGCAGGGAAGGAGCATCAGGTCTACACTTGAACAAACAGAGTTTGACCAGGCCGTGCTTGCTGGTGTGCTCAAAGTTTTTGTGCAAAAATGCGGATGCGGATGAGACCTTCATGATCAGGAACATGTTGCAGGCACTCAATTTCTTTTTAGATGTCAAAACCGGCCAGTCAGTTGCACTTCTAAGCCCAGTAAAGCGCAAGAGCCTTGGTTGCTGGTGAGGGTCGCAGGTGCACCCAAAAAGACAAGGGAGGAGCTCATGGACACATCACCCGACCCCAAAGTGCTCATGGCTGAGTCCATTCTAGCTGGAGTCCAGACCAGCCAAGAAGACCTGCGAGAAGCGGAGCGCATGATGGACACATGCATATCCCAGTTTCCGTCACATGCCCGAGGTGCGCTTCAGATAAGAAGATAGGGACAGGCATGGAAAGCAAGCACCACGCCATGAAGTTTCTGGTTCAGGTGCCAGATGTGCCTTGCACACCAAGAATGTTGCTGCACGCAGCTCCTGCCGCACTCTTGCAGCACTGGGACGCTGAGCTTGACACCCGCACATCAGCAGCAGCCTCACAAGGCCTGTGCTGATGCTATAAGTGGTAAAGAACTGCTGCTGTGAGAGTGCTGGACCCCACAAATTTGATTGAGCTTGGCGTCCTGCTCTGCGTGCTGTGGATCAAGAACCATGCTCTAAGGCTGTATTGGACGCTACAAAGTCCAAGGCACCCTTTTGAGAGCAAATGGGTAGCCCTATATTCCCTCACTCTATTGCCGTGATCTGCTGCACTTTGCAGCCTACTTGGTGCGGGGGCGCGTGCGTTTCGCCCGCCAGCAGTGGCCTGAGGCCGTGAATGATCTCACTGCAGCCATCACGCGGCAGCCCGACTTTGGCCAGGCCTTCTACGTGCGCAGCCAAGCCTACGTCAAGATGGGGCAGCTGGAGAATGCCATCCAAGACTACAAGCGGGCGCTCATGGTAGACCCTGGTGAGGCAGGGCGCTGGTGGTGAACACCGACTTGGGCAGTCACAAAACATGACGAGCAGGGCGCTGGTGGTGGCCCGGCTTGGGCAGTCACCTAACACGGCGAGCAGGGCACTGGTGGTGGACTCCGGCTTGGGCAGTCACAGAAACATGGCGAGCAGGGCGCTGGTGGTGGACTCCGGCTTAGGCAGTCACAAAACATGGCGAGCAGGGTGCTGGTGGTGGACCTGGCTTGGGCAGTCACCAAATACAGCGAGCAGGGCGCTGGTGGTGGACACTGACTTGGGCAGTCACCAAATACAGCGAGCAGGGCGCTGGCGGTGGACCCTCGCTCCCTTCTTTGATCGCTCGTGTCAAAGCACAGACCTGCGCGCGTTTTGCGTGGCACGCGTGCCCGCTGTCCAGGCTGCCGCACAAGGGAGGCAGGTTAAGCCCGCGGCACGCAGGTTATTCTTAGTCACATGTATGCCAGCGAGTTTGTGTCCACGAGCCTGCCCTGCGCAGAGGGTCTGAGGGCAGACGAGCCCTCTGCCCCACCACATGTTGGCAGTGACACAATGGCAACAAGTGGGCCTGGTGGTCAGGCCGCACCGTGCACAGATCTGGGATCTTGCGCACATGCTGCTCCTCCGTATGCCCATGCTCCTCCACATGCCCATGCGCCCGCGTGCATGCAGACAACTCTCAGCTGGCCGCGCTGAAGGCCCAGATCTCGCAGGCGCACACCGCGGCGGCAGCCACACTTGCGGCGTGCCCTGCTCCAGATGCACCGGCCACAGCCAGTAGGGACCAAGAGCAGCCCCGCCGGCGCGCCTCGGGGGGGGGCCTTGCTGGGCCGGGGGACGGCAAGAAAGGCCTGACCTGTGCAAAGGTGCGGGCAGCCCAGGAGCTGGGGGGTAGTGTGCGAGAACCGAGCAGCCCATGAGTGTGTAGGGCGGGGTGTAGTGAAAATGGGCCAGGCAGCCATGAAGTGTGTGGTTTTGGTGGCGTGAAGGCAAGGCCAGGCAGGCAGCGCTAACGAAGGTGCAGGTTTGGTGGTGTGAAGAAAGCGCCGGGCAGCCCAATCTTGCTGCCCAGAGTGTGGGCAGCATTCCATTCATGGTCGAATAGAAGTCCTGTCCCAGTTCCTCAATGGGTGGGTGCAGCTCCAGGGCCTTGCGCGGAAGGGACTGGACAGGCGCCAAGGAGAGTCCGCCAGTGAGTGAGCAGAGTCGCTTGTGAGCAGAGACGGGACTTGTATTCAACCATGAATGCGACTGGTGCCAGGAGTGTAGGCCAGGTGATGGCAAGGAAGGGCTGAGGCACCTCAAGAGCTGGGCGGGGCTTTGAGGCCCAAGGCTATCTGTTGCCCACCTCAGCAGGTTGCTGGACCGTGGGCGGCTGTACTTTTCATGGGGGTAGGGTGTGCGCCATGAGGTAATGGGCCATAAGGTGAAGGGTTCCATTTGGGTTAGATCGCGACAAGTATGGGGCTGCTGACTGGTGGCAGGCACCTCAATGCTGGTGCTCATCAAGACGCCTTGGAGGAGCAGCTGAGGGACCCCTGGAAAATTGCAGCAGTCGCCCCACAAGCGGATGCCAGCGCACGCCTGCCCGTGCTCCGTCATCTGTACGCGGTGGCAATGCTGCAGAGGCCAGGCCTGGGGTGGCACCTGTTTTGGACCCGCACACAATCACCTTGGACAAGTTCTGCAATCCCTTGGGATTCTTGAACAAATTCTGAGCTCCCTTGGACTCCGTCATACGCGCATGGTGCTGCCCGTACTTGGCCCTTGCGCTCCCTTGGTATCCATCGTATGCTCATGGCACTCGGCCCGTGCTGTTGTCAAATCCCTTCATATGCTCATGGTGCTGCCCGCACTCAGCCCCTGTCTTCCAAAGATCCTGGAATGACGCCTCATATCTCTACTGCGGCCGCTGCCGCTGCTGATGATAGCATGCGGATGCCAAGGCGCGGCTGGCACGTGTCCCTTCCATGTGCCATCCTGTGGTGTCATGTCACAGCTGCACCGCCGCCTGTGTTGTCACAGCTGCCCGTGGTGTCACAGCTGCACCGCCGCTGCCAACGCCACTGCGTGCAGCCTGCACTGCCCCCGCTGCGCGTGAACGCCGGCGAGGCTGAGAGCGAGGACCCCTTTGCCGCCGTGGACACGCCGCAAGACGTTGCCGCCGCGACCGGCAAGCTGTGCATGGTGTGCATGGACGCCCCGCGCAACTGCCGGCTTCGGCCGTGCATGCATGCCGCGCTGTGCACAGAGTGCGCGCAGGTGGGTGTGGGCTGATTGCGGGGTCGCGGGCGGATGTGCACTGCGTGCAGCCCATGGCATGGCGGTGTGCGCAGCGCGGTTGATGTCGACTGTGTTGGCACATGAGCAAAGTGTTGCGTGCCCTGGAGCAGCTATGGGAGCGGTGGGGGGGAGCTTGGGCAGCGGCTGCGTGATGGCTTGGCCTACCTAGCCTGCGCATGTGCGCATGAAACGCAGTGTGATGGCATGGGCTGCCTGGACGGCAGCAGTGTGAAGGCTCGGGCAGTGATGCGCAGCGCATTGACGTGCAGAGGCACCTGCTCGCGAACGTGCATACACACAGGGAACCACTCACGTGCACACACACACACACATACACACACACGCACACACACATACGTACACATGAGCGCACACACACACACATACACACACACGCACACACATACGTACACACGCACGCACACACGCACACACGTGCGCGCACACACACACACATACACACACACTGCATGCGCCGCAGGGCCTGATGAGGCGCTGCTACGGCTGCCCCATCTGCGACAGCCGCATTGACTCTCTGGAGCGCGGCACCTTTATGTGCACCTTCACGGCCGACTCTGCAAACCAGGCGCTGGCCAAGTCGATCAAGGAGGCGGCAGCGCTGCGGCGGCTGGCCGCAGCCGGGACAGCCACCGACAGCCAGGCGACGTCGCCGACAGTGTCGCCGTCGCTGCTGCATCCCCGGGGCTCGCTGCACCAGGGCACCGCGACCTCGGCTAGCTCGTCGCCCCCCTTGTACGGCCTCAGCCCCAGCCTCACGCCCCACACGCCCTCCGTGCTGTCCTCCATCTTCTCGCCCTCCTCCTCGCACTACACCCCCCCCTCGAGGCCTACCACCACGCTGACCACGGTCGCGGAAGTCCAGGTGCGGCGCTCAGCGCATGCGCGCCCCTCCCCCCCCACCTGCCTGCGGCCCATGCCCACCCGCGCGCACTCGGTGCACCGCACGCTGTGCATGAGCTGCTGGAGCCGGGCTGGGCTAGGGCTGCCTGTGGGCCCACCGCCGTTTGTATGCTTGGGTGTGTGTAGTTGTGTATTTGCGCATGCCCATACGTGTGCGCGTGAGGGCGTGCGTATACCATGCTCACCTACACCATGTCACCCCTGTGGGGCCCCCTTGCCATCCTCCCTCCGTGCCCATGCTGGGGCGGACTGGGTGGGTAGCCCGACTCATGCTTCACCCCCCTTTAGCCACACCACAAGCCCAGCACCACGGGCCCTCATGCTGGGGCTGCCTGCACACCTTGCCTGCGCCGTGCAGGAGACGCCCTACCTGGCACGCAACTCCACGAGGGGGAGCGAGGGCACCTTCCCTCCCTCCCCCTTGGGCCACCTCAGCCTTACCCCACAGCCACAGCCAGCCTCCCCGCGAGACTCCACCGCCTCTCCCCAGCTAACCCACACCCCCGCATCCCAGCCACAACTAGAGCACCCGCCCGCAAATGGTGCGCCGCTCCCCGCCCAGCAGCGGCAGCACAGGCAGCAGCGGCAGGGGCAGCAGCAGGGGCGTGGCGGGCCATCTGCCTTGTTATCCACGCAGGAGGTGCGTGCAGTGCTCCAGCCTGAGGAGCTGCCCAGCGCGTTATTGGGGGCAGAGGAGGGCAGCCCTGAGTGGCAGAGGCCGCGGCAGGGGGAGCAGCTCCATGATGGGCAGCAGGAAGAGCGGCACGAGCAGGAGCAGGGCTTAGGGGAGCAGCAAGAAGAGCAGCACATGCGGGAGCAGGGCCAAGGGGGGCGGCAGGAGGAGGAGCACGGGCAGGAGCAGGGCCAAGAGGGGCAGCACCAAAGAGAGCAGGGCCAAGAGGAGCAGCATCCAGGGGAACGGTCCGTAAGTGCGCAGCAGCAAGGGGGACAGCAGGGGAACCAGGAGGAGGTGCCAGTGCCGCAAGCTCATTTGGAGAGACACCACGGGGGACGCCCACACGAACAGCGGCAGCCGCGGCTGCCAGAGCAGGACCAGCAGGGGCGGGGACGCTCGCAGGAGCAGCGGCAGGGAGAGCAGCAGACGCATCAGCGGCAAGGTGAACAGCGGCAGGGAGAGCAGCAGACGCTTCAGCAGCAAGGTGAACAGCAGCAGGGAGAGCAGCAGACGCTTCAGCAGGAAGGTGAACAGCAGCAGGGAGAGCAGCAGACGCTTCAGCAGGAAGGTGAACAGCAGCAGGGAGAGCAGCAGACGCTTCAGCGGCAAGGTGAACAGCAGCAGGGGCAGCAGGAGGGGCAGGAAGAGCAGGTGGCGCATGAGCAACAGCAGCTCGAGCACCACAGCAGGCCAGGCTCCTCAGGCAGCGCAGCAGCGCCGCCTGCTACACACAGCATCGCTCCTGCGCGCAGGGGTAGCAGCCGTTGCAGCAGGCGGGCAGGGGAGGCTTTGCCAGCAGAGGCTGTGCCATCAGGGCAAGACAGCAGGAGCGGCAGTGCAGGGGCACCGGAATAGGCGCTGGCTGTTCAGGCGCAGGCGCAAGTCTTGGTTGCTGCTGTGAGGGGCAGAGGGGCGGGCTTTTTATACATAGAATTGCTACATAGAATTCACTTACATGCGTTTCAATTGATAATGCTCAAACATCTCTCAAGTGCAAGGGAAAACTTGAAGGATCCATTACTGCGCAGGCCACCAAAATAGACATAATGTGCGTGAGGTAATATTGACATGGGAGTTTTCCAATTATGTAATACTGTGATGGCATGCGTTCTTGCTATAAAATTGACTCTTGCTGCATTCTTGTTGCTGGAACAAGCTGCCAGGAACAGAAAAAAGAGTGAAATGGAAAGAAAGAAAAAGAAAACTTTGAAGGCAGCAAGAGCAATTTCAATTATGGAACAGGGGCCACCTAGGACATAGGCTTTGTGTCCCTCCTCGACTAGTAAAAGAAGACAAAGGAAGTCAATGGAAAGCAGGAGCCTCCTGAGGTTGACAAGCAGTGCCCTATTCCTGACCTTTACAATGAGGAGTGGCACAAATTAGGTTTAACCGCCAGCCTGGTCGTTTGGCTAATTGGTTTGTTGCTGGTCTTCGACGGCCAAAAGATAGTCCATAATGTCCGAAATGGAATGGCAGAGTTTGTTGCGCCGTTAAGAAAGGTAATCAAAGACAGTCTGCTAAGCAAGGCTTGCAAAGTATAAGGAGTCTCCATAGAAAAGGACCAACAGAAAGGAAAAAAAGGGAACAGGTACTTCTTTCTGCGACAGCACACAAGCAAGTCTTGACAAAGAAAAAGAAGACGCACCTCATTTTGGACAGCAGCACAGGAACACTTGTCACAGTGGCCATTTCCAGCGCGCCAGATGGAGGATTCCACCGCGAGAGTATGTGCTCGCAAACAAAACCTGCTCACATTCCTCATAGCATGCTTAGGGAGTTCAAGGTGTAGATAGCGAGGTGGCATCAGGGGGGCACCCCCGTTGCACACACAAGTGCGTGAATCAGCTTGGAGATCTTGGAGGGGACAGGCAAGCCAAGAATGATAAGTCACCATTTTATTGTCGCTTTCCAGAGGGTTTATGTCAGCAATGTCCTGCCACACTTTCCTCATCCTAAACCTCAGGTCAGCAGTGAAATCTGAGTAAGAAACTTTTCCTATTGAATAAACCTATTGAATAAACCTATTGAATAGGTAGCCCGTGCAAGAAAGCTTGTCTATTTGTGTCACAGCCTTGCAATCCCTCAAAGGCGCGCAAAATGTCCAAAGCCCAAGCAGTCGGAAGTCGGAAGCCCGAGCAGTGGCATAAGTTTTCTCAAGACTCTTGAGACACACTCGAGTGTGTCTGTTACTTTTAAGTTCACATGCATACTCAACTGAATGAGCGTCAACCTTCGATGCGAGTTTGGTAGCTTCTGCAAATCAAGACTGAGCGTAATTTGGCTCCAAACTGTAAGGGCTGGTGATTGCGCCACTTATTTCCAGAAAGATTGTGTGGAGGCTAACTTTAGCAGCAGCTCGCCGAAGATGCTGACAGATCATGCTATGCTGTCAAATGGCGGCTTTGAATTGGCTCCTCGGCCGAGTGTTTTTAACTTGACTTGCACACTTGACTTCCACAAGATGGGCGTGCCGCTTATCGAGGGTGAGCTGATTGGAGTCCTGGATTCTGGGCAGAGTATGTTTTGCTGGTTATCACGCTGAGAGACTGCTGCACACCAAACAGGCTCGTGGCATGACCGTAACTAGTAATAATGTGGTGTGTGGACTGGCTGCGGACAGCGACAGTGTACACCAAGCAGACAACAGGTTGCCTGCGATGAGACTGAGGAGCCTCTGATATTCCCGCTTATAGCAAAGCATCTGGACGACAGTTCGTCTTGAAAGGAAAGGGAAAAGTACGTAGGCAATGAAACCGCTCCCTACATCAAACAAGCAAAAGGAGGCACATTGACCCAAAGAGCTGTGAGTCTCCTCCACCAGGGAAAAGTAAGAAGTTGTGAGGATCTGGAGGATGGCAAGTCATCCCCTGCTCCAGACCAAGACCTTGAGAGAAACTGGATTTTCCAAGAACGTCTCTGGTTGTAGTCAATTTGTGTGCAGAAAGTGCAGAGTGAGCTCATGGCATGTAATCTAAGAGCAGTCTTCTGGGCTTTTTTTGTATCGAGGCCGAGCTCTTAAGATGATTTTAAGTATGAGAGGTAAAGATAGAGCCTCCCACACCAAGAAGGACGGTGTGAACTTCACACTTGAAGGTTGACTTTTTAGCCTTCAAGCGCTTGCAAAGAATGCCACGTTGTTTTCCAGAGTCATCCAATTGGTGTCCAGGCTGTGTATCTTCACAGTACTTAGCCTCAATGAGGTGTCTTTCCCTCTTACTGACATTGAGCTCGTGAGCTCTGCGTACATCTCCACTGGGTTGACACCTGATGCAAATGAAGAGTGGTTGGCAAGTTTTTGAAGGGGAAAGTAATTAGCAACTTAACATCAGGTGCAAGCACCAGACCAGACAATCCTCTATCATCCAAATATAAAGTAAATAAAAGTAAGTAACATGTCAGTGCGGATAAGGTGGGGTCTGAAATGAACTTGCATGAACTCTGTGGCTATGCTCTTGATTGAAGGAGAGCAAATTGCTTGTGCTCATAATCTTAATTGCGTACTGAGCAGAGTAGAAAATATAATGACAAAAAAATATAAACACTGCACAGGCAGGGAAAATACTTTCACATCAATGGGTTGGGTTTTGTTGCAACAATCCATCAACTCCTTTCCCATGCACGGATATGTTTCTGCTGGTTTGCCTTTCTGCTCATTTGCTAAACCAGCAGAGCCCTTGGGCGAGCTAACTATGTGACAGATGTGCCACAACAATTCATGTCTTTGCTTGCGTATCTGAGGCGCTTATTCAACAGTGACTGAAAGTCGGAGTGACAGAGGAACTCTGATACATCGTCTATGATACTCTTTCTCGAGACCTAAGTGGTCGATCTTGCGGCCAGTGCCGCGAGCATCATGTTTGGTACAGGCCCGCATTCTCCTTTGTCAGGGTTGCGATGGATTCAGCAAGGCGGGAGCGGATCAATGGGATTGGTTCGCCAGTGCTGGCCAGCATAGACTCAAGTTTTTCGGCAGGCACTGCAGTTAAGGAGTAGGAATTAATGGCGTCATTTTTTGTCTAAGCGCACGCAAAAACTGTGGAGCGAGAACTTAGCTGCACACTTTAGAGCATGCGCTGAACACAAGCCTGCGGCAATCCTGAATTGAAACCTGACAGGCCAAGCAAGTGGCATGTCAGGAAAGTGCTTGCCCCAAATGCTCAAGCACTGCCGCAGGTGTCACTGCTGGAGGCGACTTACATTTTGCCCTTGTTTCCTCGGCGTGCTGCTCTTGCTGCGGCGAGAGGGGCTGGCTCTCAGGGACGCCGTGCTGCAAAAAAGTATCATGGGGGCCCTTTTCATAATGCAAAAACATGAGGCTGCACGCTACACTTAAGCTAGAGGTGCAAGATAGTGCTAATAGCATAGCAGACTGTTGTGCACGCTTCAAGGCTTGTCAAGGACTTGTCCAAGGTCTGGCTATGCGCCTTTGTCCCTGCTGCATTGCAAGCCAAAAATACTTGATGCATGTCATCGCACCTTTGCACGAGTGACTGCTGTGGCGATGGCTCTTCTCATGGCCTCAACATCTATTTGGGGCATAGGGTCATAATCATACATCCTGCATGTGCATTTTTGGGCCAAGCGCACAATACCACTTGAGAGGTGCAGCCGTGCTGGCAAACTAACGAGCAAATGAAAAGAAGGTGCTTGAGCAACGAAAGCACTCCCTACATCAATCAAACTGCACAAGATGACAAGAACTTGAAGGGAGGAATTAGGCAGACAGCACACTTGGGATGCGCGTGACGCACTTGGGGATGGGGCCTCCCTCTCTCGTCACCTCGGTCATTGCTCCTGGACCAGGAATGCCCTCGTTCCGGGGAGTGCGGCCATCCCTTCTAACATTGCCAGGGAGCAGGCTGGCCATGACTATTGCATATGCTGCCTTTTTCAAACAATTTCAAAAAGCAGCCACTGTATGCCAGTGCGGTGCTCATGGTACAGGATAATGTGGACAGCAGGGGTTGTGGATCCAGATTGCTACGGGCCCCTGTCGCAGATCACAGAGGGATTTCGAGGGAGCCATTAATCTGTATGGTCGTTTTTCCAGTAATAATGCATGCCACAGGGGATGTGCATGCTCAAATATCCTTGTCTTTCTTGCTTCGCACCTCACGGCAAAACTCCCACCTGCCTCCCTTGCCCTCGCTAGGAGTTGATGGTCCGGCCGGATCCTGCAAGAGTTTGATACTTGTGTTGTGTTCTATAGATTAGAAAGTAGACCCCAACTTAAAAGTTTGGGCAAGGAGGAAATGTGCTGATTTCAGACTGCTGTGCACGCTCACATCAACGTTTTTGAGGCACGTCCCTCCTCTCACCTGGATAAGGTCTGCTGCAAAGTCTCCCCTCTCAAACTGCAAAAAGGGGGTTTGAACATAATGTTCAATCAAGTTTTCTCCTTTGCGTATGTCTCACTCGATCTCACTCGTGTCCTGACCACAATCCTGATCAACATTGCTTTTGCATAGATCACCCACCTGGTCAGCTATCCTGGATGCAATCTTCTCTGAGAAGAAACAATTTAGAAATCTAAATCAGGAGTAGTGAGCTAAGCTCAAGAAGTAGCGAGCTCTGCACAAGCTCTAGCGCGTGCATGCAAGGGTTGCATGATCAGTTGCGATCATGATTGCTCACCAATCAATCCCAGCTCTAACTTGTTATCCTTCCCCAGATACTCAGTGTTTACTAAGCGCAGAGGGGGTGACAGGGTACCTGCGTCATGGCACTGTCTCAACAGGCTTCGAAATAGAATCCGCATCATAATGTACACCGTTAGACTATTGACTTATTTAAAATTGCAAATTTGCGAACAAAAAATCTTTAAATTTTGAAATTCGGTGCCGAGTGCACCATTCCATTTTTGAGGAGAGTTGTCGTCCATGCCTTGTTGGAGTTCTCCCATGCTCAGCTGGGGCACAAAGTCTACTTAGAAAGCATACAACGTCTTAGAGAAGTACTAATGGCACACTGATTGGGGCAGTAAGCACAATTAAAGATGAATGGATCCAAGCTCCAAACCATCAGACTTGCAGACTGAAGTTCACATAAAACAACAACAGGCCATCTTCCAATGCACGCACCCCCAGGTGGTCTTCCTCCACAGGAAATACGCTCCTTTGAAGTTCAAGGTTGTAAACCTTGTAAACCTTTGAAGTTCACATACCTTACTCCCATTCACCAAGCATGCACGTGGCGCTGCCAACCTAAAATCGACAAGGCTATCAGAGAGCCTACTATTCCTTGTTCCTCCTTGTCATTGTCATAGTAAGGACGCCAGAGTAATGGTGCTCTAGCTAAGCCAGTGACGAGAACTTGGTCGAGGGAACAGCAGCAGTAACCCCCAACTGCTCAAATTCAGACCATCTTGGCTACTAAAACCGTCAGGGACTCCTTATACTTGAGAGCTTCAATACAACACAGGTACATAAAGAGGAGGCACAGCCATCATGCTCTGGTATGGGCAGGCAACACAATGCTTGTGGAACTCCCCACAGCCTACTTTACAGAAGCAACTGGTCCGAGCAAGTCCAATCTTCTCATGTGTGGTTGATGCACATCAAGGGGTCCGTGCTCTTCTCAGAAAAGCCTCAGTCCTTTTCACTAAAGTGTACCACAAACCATACTATGAGCGCCAGTAAAATTGGAATGAGGAACGTGCTGCTCGGCATGCTGCATGGTGGTGAAACGAGGTAAGGAAGGTGTTGATAGGATTGGATAAGAACAGGCAAGCATGTACCATTCTAACATCAACAGGCAACAACGGATATGAATGAAGTATCATATGGATATGTATAAATGACAGATATGATTTAGTATGCAAAGAGGAAAACCCCATCGTGTACATACGGCCAGGACTCATTGCATGCAGCAGCTTGAGCAGCACTGTGAGAAAAGCTGTACGGAAGATCCGGCATGCTTACCTGAACCAGGGCTCGTTGTCCCATGGGAAGCGCTCCCCTTGTTGGTCCTTGATGAGTGCCGTCCTTGCATTGGAGTTCAGCACCTGGCAGGCCCAGCAATCCAGATAGTGAGTCCATGCACATTGCATCCCAGGACAAGACAGGCAAGACCAGGATCATAACCTCGTGGATTTTTTTGCCAGGTTAGATCGACCCAAGTTTTGTGATGCAAGGATGCATCAGGGGCAGTAGCAGGCAGCAGTATGTCACTCCTAGTGCCTCCCCTTGCTTCAATAGGGATTGGCGGCTTATTATCTGGATATGCTGTCGTACCTTGCCATCTGGGCCCACAATCACAAGGTATGGGATTCCGACCTGCATGGGCATGTCGACAGGGAGAGAAGCTTGCCAGGGGCCTGGCCTGGACACAAGGCAGCACAGGAATGAGGTGGTGCCTAAGACCTTGCTAAATTTTGATCGTCATCAAAGCCCTCAGCACACTCAGCCAGTCCTGCACCAGCCTATACAAATCACACTTGGTAGGGTATATTCCATCATTCACCTCTAATAGCCCTCAAAGATCACAAGACTGCAGGACCTTGAACACCCTACAATGTATGAACCTGATCAAAACAAGCCTAAGCCCTCAACATGGCTTGGGCCTACAATCATTGATTTCCCAGGCCGAATTGTATCTGCATCCTCTTGCCCTTAGGGCATGCAAGACCGTCCTTTAAAAAGCACCCCTGGGCTTTGATCCATGACCCTTGTCGTGCTGCAGCTGGGGAGACCTTGCGGTATGAGCAACTCCCAACACTTTTCAAGGTACTCTGCGTTTATTGTGAGGTGTTTGAAGTTGGAAGTGCGGGAGCAATGGACATGACATCACATGGCACTTGTGAGAGCTATTGCTGCACAATTGTGCAAGGCTGTGCACATTTCTGCGGACTGATGACATGGTTATTGGAGGCAGCTATGTGCTGAATGCCAATCCCTGCCCCACCACAGTGAATTTGCGCGCGAGGTCGAGCCTCGTCTCCTGGGTGTCCTCCCATGGAAGTGTCAGCCATGATGCCATATCCTTTAAGTAGTATTCCTGTTGCAGTACGCAGGGCAAAGTTGAGCATGAGCTCAATGCTCCTGGATGCAAAAGCATCCGCAAGGGCAATAATAGCACATATAAGGGAGACAGGTGCACCCTGCAAGCACACACAGCAGCAGCAGCAGGTTCTTGGTGGGCTTGTGTTTTACAGATATTAATGAGCTGCAGGTCCTGGGGCCAAATTTCAGCTTCTTTGAAGGAGTATCCAGGAATGGACTGCGGAGTCATCACAGGCTGCCAGGAAGAGCAGACTGATAAGTTGCTGTGAGCGAGTTCAGTACCTCAAACTCCTTTCTTGACTTGTCAGATGACACAAAGATGACCTCAAATGGCCTGTTCTTGGCCATCATGTACATGTAAAACCTCCGCAAAACTGGTGTGAAGGCACGGCAGGGAGGACACTGCAAGCATGTTGTCAAAATAACATTCGCACGTGCACAGGAGCTGGAACATGTTTGATCAGCCTTTTCACATGTGTTCCTCGTTGAATCAGGTTCGTCAGACATAGGCAAGCTTGCACAAGGTGAATGTGGTGCACAGTCAGCACACACGTACCCAATGAGCAGAAAAGTATATCCCAACATACTTATCAGCCAATGCCCTGGCTGTATCAACTTGGACGAGCCGAAGATCTGGAGTCTTTCTGAGAAGAGTTGGACACAAGCTTCTCAGGTCCACCTCCTGCTTTCCCATTGATGCTCACTGCGACGATAAATTAAATAGAGAGGTGCCAAAAAAGATTAATCCATTTGTGAAAAAGCCAAGGTTGACATTCTAGGGTATTGGTTAGCTCACAACGAAGCAAGAGAAAGCATGGGGGTGGACATGAAGGCTTTGCAAGGTGTGTCTCTTAATGATGACCTCGGTAGGAATGATGGAAGGGAGCCTGCTGAATGAAAGCTCCTAGAAGCCCCCGGATCACAGAAAGGGCACACATGTCCACAATGCGTCCATACACAGTGCAAGCACACTGGAAATTTTATCTTGCCTGTATGCATGCACGCACAGGCTCGTGCGTGCACGCACACACGCGCGCACACACACATACACTCACACAC
>LKMJ01002823.1_pt1 | contig 16091 bp, 27 predicted proteins | sample 643391 | NCBI WGS metagenome assembly LKMJ01 (sample SAMN04112250, study PRJNA286221) | soda lake metagenome | biome: soda lake; feature: Kulunda Steppe; material: water; isolation source: sample PL-Br10 brine of Picturesque Lake | place: Russia: Kulunda steppe | collected 2010-07
CAGGGGCAGAGAGGGGTAGATGTTGCATAGTGGGTATGACCGGAGTTTGGTGGAGGGCCTTATGATCTGGACATTGAGAACGTGTCCTCTTGCTGGGGGGTCCGTCATACTGTTGTGCCTTTTTGTGTGTGCATGCTTAGGGTGTCAATATGGGTTGGTTGGGTTGCAAGGGGGGCAGTAAGGGGTAGCTGCTGTGTTAGGTGTGCCCCTGAGTGATGGGTGTGTCTAAATGATTGGCTTTGGGTTGAGACATTTAAGGGACATTTTGAGCAAGTCCTTTTACTAGGGGGCCCATCATTTTGTTGTTTGATATTAGCTGTGTCGGTGGCTTCAGGGTAAAGAATTGTAGGTTGGCTTGTTTGTTGCAGTTGTGTGCAGTTTGTCTTTGCACTTTCTGCATGGGCGGTATTACAAGCGAGTGAGGGTATATCGGAGGAAGTGCGAGGGACACGGCATCCAGTAACTTCATGCCTGTAATGCGTTGTCGAGCAAGGCTGAGGAGGGGACACTACTTGTGTGGCTGTTATGTTTTGCTCTGGAGGTTTATGTCAGTGGTTGAAGGTGGGAGTGTTGTGTTGAAGTGGGTGTCAACTAGTCCGCTGATTTGTGTGTTATTGATTTTGCGGTAGATAGCAAAGGTGCTCGCATTTGTGCTTTTATATGCTAAGAGCTTGTGTATTTCACCAGGGGTGAGATCTTCTGCCTGGGGTAAGTTGACAAGGGCTGCCAATCTGTTGGGTGCTATTTTGCTTTTTGCGGTGACCTTGGGGAATTTCTCTTTTAGCTGGGCCACTGTGATAATGTGGGTTTTGTTAGGAGAAGTAAGATCGTGGAGCCCGTTCAATCCAAGGCTCGTGAGAGGTTGGGTGATACAGGTGATGAGAGTAGAGAGTGTGTGCGGAGGTGGCTTGCGAAGGGAGAGGGCTTCACTAATTTTCATGAGACTGCTATGGAGTATTTTTACTGCATGCTTCATGAGTAGCTTGCTGGAGTGGATGCTTAGCAGTTGGCGGGCGCGCATGAAGTAGTTGAGCTGACGTCTTATGTGTAGATTGGTGCCTTCTCTGATGGTGAGAAATGTATAAGAGAGGTCAGTAAGATGGTCAATTTGCTTGGTGAGAAGATTGAGGGTAATATTGCTGTGTCTAGCTGATGGATCTTCAAGGCTGGACGTGAGGGCTGTGGCTAAACGCCTATGGTATTCAACACAGACAGAGGGTGCTCCAAGGCCAAAGTTGGGGATATCTTTCTGTATCATGGCTGTTGCAGTGCTTTTCCAGAGTTTGAGTTTGTGCTTGATTGTTCTACATATCATGTTGTCCCAGATGATTAGGTCTGCCGGAGTGCAGGGGGTTACAGCAAAGGCAAAGGCAAGGCTGGGAATGATGGCAGTGCAAATAGATGTTCAGTGTCTGTCGTGGGGAAGCATAAGAGGCACAGGGCTTCCAGCTTATTTCTAAGGTTACCAGTCATGCGTTGAATTTGGTGTTTCCAGTTGAGGTCCATGGTGAGTTCCACTCCATACATTTGGTACATTTGGTTGAATGGTGTGGTCAATTTCTGAGGCAAATGGCATGCGCGGATGTCTGCCATAGATCAAGAAGAATGGACTGTTTGAAATTGACGAGTGGAAAGAGTTGTTACAAGCAAAGGCAGCTGCAGGTAAATACTGATCCCAATCATCCAGAGTGGATGAGACAAATGTACGGAGATAGCACTCAAGGACTCTGTTTGTCCTCCCAGTCTGACCATCAGTCTGAGGATGGTATGCAGTACTCATGCGTGACTGAGTGCCGAGCAAATGCTGGTATGTTGGAAGGAATCTACCAGCAAACTGCGGACCTCTGTCAGTAATGAGAGTTTCTGGCTCTCCATGTTCACACATAAGATGCTGAAAAATAATGTGCGCAGTTTCTTCTGCATTCACATTTGTAGTTGTGGGAATAAAGCAGACAAACTTGTTGGACGATCAACAATCACAGCAATGCAGTCGTACCAGCGCGGAGTGACAGGCAGACCAGTGATGAAGTCCATGGTGACATGCTGCCATGGATATGCTGGAATAGGCAAGGACTGCAACTGACCAGGAGGTCTCTGAGTACGTGACTTGGCTTTCTGACAAGCGTCACATTTTGACACAAACTCTGCAACATCTGCATGAACTGAGTGCCACCAGAAACAGCGTGTCACCAACTCAAAGATTTTGTCATTGCCCGGATGGCCTGCAAGTGGTATGCTGTGATTGACAGAAAGAATGTGCTCATGGATTGAGCTGATGTTAGGGACTACGCACAGCCATTTCCCCCAAAGTTGTCAATGAAAAAGCCGCTTGAGCTTTTCTGATAATTTCTGATTGCATTCTGATCCAAAAGTGTTCATCAAGCTCATAGCCTTGCAGATTTGCTTTGTAGATGGTATGCTGAGGGTTGCTGAAATTAAACAGAGTTACTGACTTCATTGCTGAGTAGCGAGACAGAGGATCAGCAACAAAGCCCCTGCCCGAGCCTGTAGTTGAAGCGGGAAAAGAAATTCAGCCATCTTGCTTGTTTGCGAGATAGAAGTGGCTGAGAGACCAGATAGACCAGCGGATTATGGTCTGTGACCAGGGTAATCTCTGATCCTTCCAGAAAACAATGCCATTGCAAGAGTGCATCATCCTGAGCAAGTAGCTCTTGCTCACCTGTTGTGCAGTTCCGCTCAGCAGGAGAAGACTTGCGGCTGTAGAAGGCAACAGGATGGCCTTCTTGCACTAGAACAGCGCCGATGCCGTTGATGGATGCATCTGCAATGACTTCATATGGGAGATCTGGATCAGGGAGTCTAAGAACAGGTGCTGAGATGAATGCATGCTTCATACGGCAGAAAGCAACCTCTTGTTGTTGAGTCCACTGGAAAGGAACACTGCACGAGCTCAGTGGACAATAGGTGCAGCACTGGCTGCAACCCTGCACAAATCTGTGGAAATAGTTTGCAAGTCCAAGAAAAGAACGGATCTGTGTGGCATCAGATGGAGTCTGCCACTTTTGGACTGCTCTAATTTTCTTTGGGTCTACACGGAGATCATGCACAGATACAATGTGACCCAGAAATTCAAGTTCTAAGCGGTTTAACTCGCATTCGGACAACTTGGCATAGAAGGGTTGCTCATGGAGAATCTGAAGAACAAGCTGCAGATGCTGTGTGTGCTCCTCGACTGATTTGGAGAAACCAGAATGTCATCAATGTAAATGACAACAAATCTGCCAATGTAGGGAGCAGATATTATGTTCATGGTTGACTGAAAGGTAGCTGGTGCGTTTGTCAGACCAAAGCACAGCACCTCAAACTCATAATGCCCAAATGGAGTGCGGAGTGCAGTCTTTGGAACATCCTCAGGTGTAATGCGGATCTGATAGTAACCTGATTGCAGATAAATCGAGGAAAATACCTTTGACTAGGAGAGCTGATCAAAAAGGTCTTCAGCACGCGGAAGTGGATACCTGTCGCCGATGGTGACTGCATTCAAAGATCTGTAATCAATTACCAATGGTGATTTACCATACGGAGTGTGCCATCCTTCTTGGATACAAACATAATAGGTGCACCAAAAGGAGACGCAGATGGGCGGATCCATTGCTTATCCATCAGAACAGAAATTTGTCGCTTGGCCTCTTCTAACTCCTTTGGACTGAGTCTGTAGATGGGTCTGAAAGGAGGCTTTGAGCCAGGCTCATGCGGAATGGTGTGGCTAACTCCTCTGTCAGGAGGCAGACCAGCAGGAACATCAGAAAATACATCTCTGAAATTATCCAAGATTTATCTGAGCTCATTTTCAGGAATAAGGTCTTCTGAGGGGCCAGATTGAAAAGCTGATTGTTTGGCCTAAGTAGCAGAGACTGAATTTTTGCCTTTCTAGGATGAGAAAAATGAAAGTACGGATGGATCCACATCAGTGCAACATCTGCCCCTTCATCAAGACGAGCATTGGCCTCTGATGCACCAATGACTGTGCTTGTGGCGTGGACAAAAAGGTAGCTGTCTGCGATGACTGCAGCCTTACTGAAGCTTGGATAAGTTGCACTGGGAACTAGGTGCTTTAAGCTTTTGACATTGAGTTCAAGCACCTTAGATTGTATTTACTGAAAACAGTGTCTCCAAGAATAAAGTCAAAAGCTGCGGTCTCACCCGATACAACAAATGCCTCAAAGCTGATGCGAGCATCCCCAAGTTGAAGCTGAGTGTTGACTGATCCAAGGGTGTGCAATGAAGAGGAATTGTCTGCCAGTCTAACTGTCTGCATGGTACCTTATGGACGCATGCGCAGCCTGTGCTTGACAGCAAAAGAATGACTGCAGAATGCATGCGTTGCTCCTGAATCAGCAAGGCATGTAACATGAGCATAGGAGGGCAGTAACCGACCATGTAAAACCTGTGACAAAGCTACCTCAGTGTCAAGCAAAGACATTTTTGGCTGAGGCAACTTGCCATCAGAGTACATTGCAACTTAAAATGGCAGTGGTGCACGGATGTTTGAGTCTATCAGACCCTTTCTGAGGACTCGTTCATGCTGCATACCCTTGTTTTCCAGCAGAGTGGAGTGAAAACAATTGAAACAAGGAGTGATGAAGGTTGCATCGGTGTTGTGAGGAGCTGGTTGTTTTGCCCTTGCGTATTGCTGAACAATACTGGCAGTTTGGTTCTGATTCTCATGAAGACAGATCAGAGTTGTGTGGCCTGCAAATTGTGCCTAAAGCGGGGAAAAAGGCTGAGCAAATGGACACTGATCATTCACCTTTACCATTTGCCCACCAGAAAATATAAAATCAAACATAAGCGGCTCAGATACCACAGCGTTTGGATCTGAAAAGCAATTCAGAAGAACTAAGGCAGGCACTGTTCAGCAAAGGATCCCAGAGTCTTTGGCCACACACTGAAGTAGTCTGGGCCAGTTCCTATGCGACCGCAGGAGGGTCATCTGGAAAGGGCTCGGGAGGCGCTGGGCTCTGCTTGATCAGGTGGCCCTGCTGGAAATAGTTGAAACAAAACCCTTCTGCCTTCAGAATGTGATACTGAGCCTGAGACAAGTTCCGGTCGCTGAGGTCCTTGAATCGTGTGGTGGCGTCTTGAGCTGTGGTGCAATGTTTGTGCCCCCTGATGGACCTTGGCGCCCACCTGTTCTGCCGCCACCACAGGCACGGATGCCAGCACCTCGGCCAGCAGGAGCAACACCGTGTTGACTGTGGCAGAAGGTGTCTGACTGTCTCCCCTGCCGCGGCTGGAGGAACCCCCATGGATGGAGCCCCTGCCACGCGCAGAGCTGATGCTTGCTGATGCACCCCCGTGTAGCTTGGCTGGGGGCTGATCCTCTACAGCCATACTCTGGTCAAAAGACAGACAAGAGAAGGAGCGGGGTGTGTTTTCCGAATGACAACATTGCGTCTCTCCTGACCAACAGCAAACCTGATCAGGGCTTCAACTGAGGTAAAATCATAGCCAGACTGATCAACAATGCATCGAGGCTTGAGCTGAGGGGACAGGCTGGCATGGAACCAACGGATTCGGTCATTCTCATGCATTTCTGGAAAATGCACAATCTGTTGTCTGAGCAAATTGGCATGATCCTGGACAGACATGGTGCCAACCATGCGGACTTGTCTGTTAAACAGAGCGTCTCTGGCCTGGCAGCTCGAGTGCGTACCTCGGATTGGAAGCGCTCAAGGAAAGCCTGCTTAATCTCTGGCACAGAGCTGTTTGGGCTGATTGCTCTGAGGTTGGTCAGGAACTCTTGTGCCATCTGCTCTCTGCAACAGCACTGAAGGAGCACTGCTGCGTGTCGTGCTGGCTGTTCCTGGATACTTAAGGCCCCATTGGCCTCCAAAGCAGGGTCCAGGAGGGTGATCATGGTCTCAGCATCCTTCTTTCTGCCTCCACACCAGGTGGTGAGAGGGCACAATGGCACAGCACAGTTCTGCAGATTCCCGATCAGCATTGCTGGAGCGCTCTGATGCACTGCCAGTGGCTGCACTGCCAGTGGCTGCTGTGCTGCCATTGCAGCTTGCTGCTGCTAAATGATCTGATGTTCATTCTCTTAGGTGTAGGGGGTGTTATTTACATTCCTCACTGAGGATGGCATGTTTTGGTTCCTCTGAAGAGTCTCGGCCTTCATTCGCAAAGAGTCAAGATGCTTGCTCTCAAGCTTCATTCATGCTCATTCTGTGCACTGTGCTCACAAGCTTGTACAGACCAGACGTCAGAACAGTTCTCTTGAGCATTCTCCTCACCTTCAAATTTATCAGGAGGGGTCTGCTGGCTTGTCTGTCCGCAACTGAGGGTTATCAGGAGTCCTGATCCTCACTGACTCAGAGAGCAGTCGGACTGCTTTCTTCTTTTCTGGCAAGGGTATTTTCTTCCCATGTGGCCCCTTTTCCTTAATTGACGTGAGGAGCTTTTTTGCTGCTTGCGTAGTCTTTCTTTCTATTTCTTCTCTTGGCCATGCCATGAGTCTGATCTGGTTGCAGCAGTCTCCAAGCGTGGCAGAGTTGTTTTACTAGATCAAAGCACACCTACAAGAAAGCTCTACATATGACCATACGTTGTTAACACACAATGTAGAGGCTCTACAAGCATACACTACAAATAGGCCAGATGCCAGCGACAAAAAAATACAGTTTTTGCTCTGTCGGCTGCTTGCTGAATACACTAGATAATTATTTCAAATCACTACATGCATGTAGGGAGTTTCTTGCTCCTTCACTTTCCTCTTAACGCTTTTTTGATTTTCGTTTCAAGACCTTCCTATCAGAAATCCCATTACTCCCCTCACCCAGCTTTCGGTACCTGCAGGCACAGAGATTGTAAGAAAAGCAGACTTTGATTATAATAGCATGAAGCAAGGGAGAAATAATTGCTCAGACTGAAAAATTCGAGTCATCACTCTTAAATGTAGATGTGATTCAAGGCAGCTTATGTATACATGTGCAAATTGTGATACTGTTTTCTGAGGAATTCCTTATTTCATGCAAACAGGGGCTCCCATGTTGGCATAGTATTTTCTTCTCTCATTATCTCTTCATTGTCCCTTCATCATCCCTCCATCTTAATAGTAGTATGCTTGCAGCACCCTGAACCACTGCTTTTGGCTTCTTATCAGTAAGGCCATCCTCAAACTTCACGCTCTTGCGTTAAGGCATACCTGTCTATATTCCGCAGCTCGCCTGTGGGGACAAAGGGGCGAGGACCAAGCAGGCCTTCGACCTCCTCGAGGCCTATCACCTGTGGAAGTTGGACAGTGGATGCCAGTTCAATCGAGCAACATGGCCAGGCAGGGGAGACAGGCAGGTGGATTTATTCAAGGATCCAATGTCCGGTAATTAATTCATTACACAGCATGTTCAAGCAGGACACCAGGCGAGTTATCGTTTCCTAAGCCAAGTCAACTATATCACCAGAGAGGAATTGCCTCATAATTTGACTATTTGGTCGAGTCTTTCAAGACCAATGTGAGCTATTAGTGGTGCATGTGTGACGACGTTACCCTTTTGAACGCGGCAAAAACGCTTCCTGGTTTGCGACCTCCACAGTTGTTTGTCTTGCTCTCCTCAGTGAGCGATGCACAACAAAAGCCTGACAAAAGCGCACCGCTAGCAAGCCAAGGTGCTATGTATGTATGTGCTGCTGGATCAAAAAGCTATGCGCACCTCCTTCTCCAACAACAAGTCTGCCATGGCGATGATCAGGTCCTGCTTCTGCTCTACAAGCGCAACTGTGCTTGCATATGCCTCGCTCACCAGCTGCCGAGCCTGCACCATTGCGCAGCATGCATGACACTTAATGTAAAGCTTCATTGCGTGTGAACGAAGGGGGGGTCCCAGCCACCTGGAGAGGTCTTGGCCTGCACTCAGGAGGCCATACCCTGCGCTCTGCTTTGTTGTGCTTTGACCTTGCACTGCCTTGGCCTTACAATGCCTTGACCTTGCACTGCCTTGACCTTGCACTGCCTTGACCTTACAATGCTTTGACCTTACAATGCCTTGACCTTGCACTGCTTTGACCTTACAATGCCTAGACTTTGCAAGACCTCATACCTGGCCTTCATGCATCCAGTGTTGGTCAGAAGAGCCTACAGCGATAGGATGCACTTGCCGTGTGTGGGACACGCATCTCATGCGTGCACACAAATACACGTGCTCACACACGCGCGCGGACGCACACATGCGTTCTCAAACGCACACACGTACACAAAGACATTTGCAAACACACTAACACATGCAGATGCGGCATGGCTTGCCCGCACCTCTGTATCAACCATGTGTGCTGTTTCATCGCTGTAAGGCTTGTCGAAGGCCTCCTGGTCCAGCCGATAGCTCAGCAGCCCCACCTTTTCATTCATACCTGAGGCCAGGCACCAACGCGAACCATTACACCGCTGTGTGTTGTGCATCACATACCAACGGCCTTGGCATGTAATGCACAAGGAGAAGAGCTGGCCTCAACCGCTGAGCACTTCTCAGGATCGGCAGTGCGTGTGAGTGTGCTTAATATGATGGAGCTATGGCACAATGCAAGAAGGCAACCAAAGCCTCCCACGGAGCACAAGGCACCTGGCGCAGGTTGCCACCCGCGCCCCCGTGAAGCAGGCGTGAACAGCCCAAGCAGAGACCCTCCACACCCTCCTTTACCCTTCCTCCCCTCTCATCCCGCAGCGTCCCCCCCATGCATGAGGAGCAAGACACAACCTCTGCAGCCCAGCTGCTGCTCACGCCCGCCTGCGCACAGTGCCACGCCCTGCAGCCCACCATCGCCCTCCCTCACTCACCATACACGGCCACCTGCGCGTACGCCATCTGCGTGACCTTCTCAAGGTCGTTCACCGCCCCTGTGGAGATCTTGCCCAGAATGACCTGCGCCAGCCGCACACACCCAATGCGCCGCAAACTGGTGGGTGGGGGTGCAGGGCCCAAAGCACCTTATCCGCAAAGAGGTCCACTAAGGGACGCACACAGGCACTTCCAGAAAGACACACAAAGGTGTGCCATGCAGGCATTCCCCCCCTCACAGCACACCAGGTCCTGGCACACCACACCCTGGCCCACCAGGTCCTGCAGCAGCCTTGCGCTCCTGGGGCACACCCAAGCAGAGGTCGGTCAGTGCACACGCATGTGGCGGCACTGGGCAGTCTGCGCCGCCATGTGCATGAACACCCACTGCATGAACAGCCAATGCATGATCACCCAATGCATGAACAGCCAATGCATGAACAGCCAGTGCATGAACAGCCGATGCATGATCACCCAATGCATGAACAGCCAATGCATGATCACCCGATGCATGAACAGCCGATGCATGATCACCCAATGCATGAACAGAGGCTGAGGCAGGCAAGTGAGCCCCCTGCAGCGACTCGCTCCCCCGCCATTTTACTGCTGCTGTGTGCACCAGCCACAGCAGAGGCAGCGCAGCCTCAGGGATGGCCCCAGGACAGGGCTTGAGCTCCCCCCCCTCCGGCACGATACCCCCTCGAGGCATTCCCCTGGGACCCCTTCTGCACAGCGAGCACCATTCATTCGATCAGGCATCAGGCATGTGCAGCAAGCAGAGAAGTCGCCTCTGCTTGTGTACAGCTGACGAAGCCCATAGGCTCTGCCTCCGCTTGTGTACAGCAGACAAAGCCCACGGGCTCTGCCTCTGCTTGTGTACATCAGACAAAGCCCATGGGCTCTGCCTATGCTTGCGGATGCGTGCAGTCAGCAGGGTGCTTGTGTTCGCGTGCATCTGTATGCATGTGTGCGCGCGTGTGCATGTGCAGCTCGCTCTTGCTCCCACAACATCTCACCTGCTCAGCCGCCCGTCCTCCTAAGGCGCCTTTCATGTTGTCCAGCAGCTGCTCCTTATTCATGAGCAGGTTCTCATTGGGCAGGTACTGCGCAAAGCCGAGGGTGTTGGAGCCGCGAGGCACGATGGACACCTGCGCACGTGCACGCACACCAGAGCGTGGGCACAGACTTCCCCAAGGAAGGTGGGAAGTCACACGGGCATATGCATCGCACATCAGAACTCGCTTGCTGTAGTAGAGCACTGCTCAGGTCCACTGCAATACCAAGCCCGCCCCCAAGAGAGCGGCCCTCCCATGTGTCCACCTGCTGCCCTGCTGCCCTCCTACCCGGAGGCGGCAAAAGCACTTGATGGAGCCAAGCGCAGACCTTCTCACAAAGTGGCAAGGGTGGCAGCAGGGCACGCACTCTCTGGCGCAGGCAGTAAGTAACACACCCCATCCATCAGCATCTGAGGCAAGGGCGGGCGGCAGCGTGCGCACCTTTAGCAGTGGCTCCGCATACTCAAGGAACCAAGACACCACAGCGTGCCCGCTCTCGTGTGTGGCCACTACGCGCCGCTCCTCCTTGCTGATGACCTGCACCCAGCGCAGAAGAAGAGGCAGGGAGAGGCGGACACGCGGCTGTTTGTACAAAAGCAGGTGCTGCTCCCTCCAGGCCGCCCACGTGCCTGCCTATCTTTCGCACACTGCTCCTAAGGCTGCTCCAAGCTGCCGTTTCAAAACAGACGACAGGAATCTGTTGGCTGCGGCGCCAGGTCCAGCAGCGTGCTGCCTGGTAGAGCGTGAAAAGTGTTTCTACTCTGCCCACACATCTTCCCATCTTTGCCCTCCTCCCGCGTATGGGAGTCTGTTGCCTCAATGCATGCCAGGCGGGGCAACATCCCAACAATCACCCCCGCCCTCCTCCTTTGCTGCAATGCCTGCAAGCAATGCCTCTGCAGTTTTGGCCCAACACAGAGGGGCGGACCCACATCTTGGGGTGCACGCAGCAGAGGGACAAGGCTGCAGCAAAAGACACCGCCCCTGGAGCTTGCGCGCCCAAGTATGGCCAATGAGCAATCTGCCACAGATGCATGGAGAGCTCAATTCCTGGTTGGAGCATCTGGGCCTTTTGCCTGCCTCCCTAGCTTGACACCACACATGCAGTGTGCTGTGCCTGACTTGCATTTGCCTCCCTAGCTTGAAAGCGAGCCAGGGCCTGGCAGCCTCGGGTACCACAAAAGCAAGGCAAGCTGCTGCAGGCTAGGTCCAACAAAGCAGAGCAGTGCCCATGTGCATCATGCGCATTGGGTGGAGAATCTTGCAACACTTTGCAACTCTTTTGGTGCGGCACAGGACATGTGGGCCATCGCTGCGTGACCAGAGATCCCCCCTCTGTCCTGGCATCCCACAGGCTGCAGCGTTGCCAGCAGCAGCAACTCGGACCGCAGCGGGAGGCCCCTTTTGCAGCTCTGGACTCAGCAAATAAAGCGCTCTCTGTGTGACCCGCATGGTGGTCTGAATGAGGGCATGACACGGCCGCCCGCGTAAGCCACGTTTTGGGTTGCCAAAGCAGTTTGTGGCCCTCCTCTGTTTCGTTCCCTCCGTACGCCCATGGTCGGGGCTGAGTGCCTGTGTCGCGCGCCTGCCTGAGCACGCATCAACCTGATGATCAAGCACACACCTGTCATGTGCTGCCTGCCACGTCCTTTTCTTCCCCATGTGCAGCAGCACATGATGAACCAAGGACGCACGCCTGCCCTCCAGGATCAACCTAGTTTCCTTCCCCACACAGCGCACGGAACGCACCTTGTTCTTCTTTTCCAGCCCTCCAATGACGCGATCGATGGCTGCCTCAAATTGGGAGAGGTCAATGCGATCCAGGTCGAGGCGGGCAGCAAACTGCGCAGCAGCACACATATGGAGAAGCGCGCATGGCAGGCAGACATGGGCGCCCAGCAGGTCTTGAGTCATATGGAAGGAGTGCCATGTGCTTTCAATGCTGGCAGGCAGGCACAGGACACACAGGCGTGTGCTGCTCCTCGCTCAATGCGCGCGCGTGCGGCGTTCCATTGAGGCAGCATGGGTGGCGTGAAAGGTGTGCGCCTTGAGGAAGGCGTGAGGTAGATGATCAGGAGGGTGGGGGGGGGAAGGGCCTGCATCTCGACAATGGGTGTGCTGCGCGCAGAGGGTGCAAGCCGCCCTGCAGCTTTCCCATGTGTCGTTCAATCAAAGCCCTTGCAGACACACAGAGCGCGCTGCCTCCCAATTTTGGCTGGGGAGAGCGCAGCGCTGCTGCCCACTGCCTAGTGCCTTGTCCCCCAAGCGACCCCCTCATGGCGGTTCACGCGCGCCACACATGCGCAGGAAAGCTCTGCTGCATGTGCACGCAACCTTCCTTTTGTGCTGCAGGGCAGGCAAGTGCCTCGGGAAGTGGCCTCAGCATGGGCGGTCAGCACGTGCAACACTTCCCTCCACCCCTCCCCGGCACAGCGCGGCCCCACCCGCGCCCACACGCCTGCGTCCACACCTAAGGCCCACGCACCAGGGCCGCCTCGTTGCACACGTTGCTGATGTCTGCGCCGGTCATGCCTGGTGTGAGTGCTGCCAGGCGCCCCGGGTAGAAGTCCATCTCCCTGGCCAGCTTCAGCTTGGCCAGGTACACCCTGTGCGGAGTCACAGAGGCGCACACACAGTCACATTCACAGGGTCATGGTTGGACATGCTGTGCGTTTTTGGTGCTTGACTGGACATGCTGTGCGTTTTTGGTGCTTGGCTGGACATGCGTCACAGATGACTGGACATGCGTCACAGAGGGGAGGGGGTGCCACACTGAAGGGGGGAAGGTGTAACACTGCAGGTGTCGCAGGGATCGCGTAGTGTGGAGAATGCACGACGCAGAAGCGCCTGGTGCCGACTACCCAATGGGACCCAATGAGCACGTCACGTCATTCTTTACGCTGCCATAGTGGTGTAGAGCGCAGCTGAAGCTGCTGCTGACCCCACAGCCTTTCATGTTGCACTCTGGAAAGGACGCTTGCACTGCAACGCGTTCGAGAAAAATCGTGCGATTGCTCGGCAGCGCTGCTGAGGTGCTGCTTCTGAGGCCGGCCCTAGACAAGCATGTATCTGGTGGGCCAGGGCCTAGCCACCTTAGCATGCACGCATGGGGATGATGCATGCGGGTGATGTGCGCATGTGTGTACATGTGCACGCACAAAGTCCGATGTCTGTGCACGCGCGTGCCTACACACGGATGCGCATGCCCCCACTAAGTGGCACGCGTGCACAACAGTGGACACATGCAAGCTTTGAGGGCATCACCCTCCCAAAAGCAGACACACACATACAAAAGCACACACAGAGGAGGGAGCAGGCCCTCGCCCATCGCGCACCCACCCTGCCCCGCCCCGCCCCGCCCCGCCCTCTGCACCTGAAGATCTGCTCCCTGCCCCTGACGTCGGGCGCATCCACGCTGATCTGGCGGCTGAACCTGCCCGGCCGCAGGAGCGCCTTGTCAAGGATGTCTGCGCGGTTGGTGCTACCCAGCACCTGCGCAGCCATCCAGCCATCCAGCCGGCCGCAGCGCATGGCAAATTACTGAGCCACGGTGGTGGAGAAGGTGGGCGTGCGCACTAAGAATGGTGAGCCGAGTACATATGCATGTGTGTGTGTGCACGTCATGTGTGTGAATGCATGCACCCGTTGCGCGCATGCTGGTGCGTACGTGCACGCTGTGCGCTCCTGCTTGCATATGCACTTGCATGCGCATCTTGCGTGCGCCCACGGCGCCTGCGCAGCCATACAGTCCCTGCTCTCTCGCTAGCCCCTCCCCTCCCTCCCTTTCACTTTGCTCTGCCATGCGCGCCTGCCTGCCACTGTAGCACACACACGCTAGCTACACCATACAGCATCAGTCCATGTGTCTGCCAGCCAGCCAGCCAGCCAGCACACCAATCGGCACATCTGCCAGTCCCTCAACCTCATCAGCCCATCAGTCAGCGCGCCAGCCACAGTCCGTCCGTCACACAGCCAGGGGCCGGCCACAGGGGCTGCGCACGCACGCACGCATGCATGCACACACCACGACATCGTCCGTGGAGGTGAAGCCGTCCATCTCCACCAGCAGCTGGTTTAGTGTGCTTTCGCGGTCTGCGTCCGCGCCCATGGCTCTGCGCCCGCGCGCACGCCCGATGGCGTCGATCTCGTCGATGAAGATGATGCAGGGCGCGTGGTCGCGTGCCTGCGCGAACAGGTCCCGCACCTTGGACGCCCCTACGCCCGCAAACATGTCGCAGAACTCAGAGCCGTTCATGCCCAGGAAGGGCACGCTCGCCTGCGTGGTGCGCGCAAGCAAGGCACAGGCTCAGAGCCCACATGTGTGTATGTGTGTGCGTGTGTGTCTTGAGTGTGTGTGTTTGTATCTGTTTAGAGTGTGTGTGTGTGTTAGTGTGTGTGTTTTTGAATGTGTGTGTTATTGAATGCGTGTGTTTGTGTGTGTGTGTGTTGGCCACTGCAGCGCCAACAGCCGTGGTGTGTCCTTCAACACGAGCACGCCCCAGGCGTGCTGCACCTTTGCCAGCGCCCTGACGGCACCAGCCCATGGCACACAGGATGTGCCCCTCCTCTGAAGCGGGGAGCCGACACGCGCACGCCTTCCCACCCCCAGGCAGGCATGAGGAGATGAGCGGTCATGGCCACCCTTTTCCGTATCTATCCCCCCCTTCCCCTTCCCCTTCCCCCTCATTCCCTTCCTTTCGCCGCAGGCTGACACAGGGCACACATGGGCATGCTCGTGGGTGGCCGCGGCCCCCCCATTATCGATCTGCGCGCACTTGGACCCGCACATTGCTGCCCTGCCTCGCACCTCGCCTGCAGCTGCCTTTGCCAGCAGCGTCTTGCCTGTGCCGGGCGGGCCCACCAGCAGTGCACCTGCGCAGCACACATGCAGCGTGTGCAGCTACGTGCACCTGATACACTCTGCAACGTGCATCCTTGATGGAGACACATACACACACATACACGAGCCTGCTAACCCCCCATTCATATGCACACAAACACACAGCAAGGTATGGGCATGGCAGGCAGCACAAAGCGGGCATGCGGACTGCCTGCCTGTGTGCCAAGCCCCAGCACAGCAGGCTGCTGTGTGCCGCACGCAGTCCTGCTGGAGGCATACAGGTGTGCACGCTGCGCGCCAGGAATGGGGATGGAGGGCTCACAGGCTTGCGAGTGAAGTCAGGCAGGGCAGAGTAGGCGAGGCTTGTGTGCAAGGTGTGGCGTAGGATGAGGCACCCCCAAACAAAGGGGTGGCTAGGGTGTTCCCTCACCTTTGGGTATCTTGGCTCCGATGGCTTGGTACTTCTTGGGGCTCTTTAGGAAGTCCACAAACTCCATGATCTCGTGCTGCGTGTGCGCACGCGGCAGCGCAGGGGCGAGCGACAAATGTGCCGTGGTTGGTGCTGCACGCCGCGTACACCTACAGCCCCACCCCACCCCACACCTTCCCGGCACAGCGTGCGCACGCAGCGTGGTGGGCTGCAACGCATGCAGGCCCAGGAGCACTCAGTGCGGCACAGTGCAGCACAGCACAGCACAGCTGCTTGCTCGCACTCCTGGCCTTTGTGCAGCTGGCCATCACAAGAACCTGAGGCGCGCAGGGCCCTGTACATATTGAAAAAGGAGTATATGCCCGCTGAGCTGGGGCGCGCCGGTGCTTGCCCACAGCTGCCCTGCTCGCTCTCACCTTGGCCTCGTCACACCCCGCCACATCCTTGAACAGCGTGCGGCCCTCCGCCGACTTGTCCAGCTCGTGGGGGGTGGCCTGCGCGCGGCACAGGCGGGTGAGGGGCTTTCGGCCTTGGCTCAGGCAGCACGCATGCACGGGCAGCAGCAGCAGCAGCAGCAGCAGCAGCAGCACATGGCTTGGCCATGCCGCCCTCCTGCCGCAAGGGGATGATACCCCCACTCCACCCCTCACGACACATGTAGGGACGTCCACGCGTGCACACGACCCCCAGGCAAACGGCTACTAAGCGAGGCGCAGCTGTGCTGCGCGGCGCCATAGCCGGGCTGCACGCGCGCCACACGAGCAGCGCACCCTCATGGCCGGCCCATGGGTTTGCGCAAGCAGACAGCTGCAGGCTCCCTCCCGGCTGCGCACAGACTGCCCGACAGGCAGGCAGGCGCGCTCACACACACACACACATACACACACAGATGAGCACAGATGAGGCCCACGCATCCGTCCAAGCAAGCAGCCCGCTCATGTCAGCCTCATCGGATGTGGTTTGGGGATGCG
>LKMJ01002824.1_pt1 | contig 16088 bp, 26 predicted proteins | sample 643391 | NCBI WGS metagenome assembly LKMJ01 (sample SAMN04112250, study PRJNA286221) | soda lake metagenome | biome: soda lake; feature: Kulunda Steppe; material: water; isolation source: sample PL-Br10 brine of Picturesque Lake | place: Russia: Kulunda steppe | collected 2010-07
CACACACACACACACACACACACACACACACACACACACACACATACACACACACCATGCTTCACACATATAACACACACGCATACAGAACACACACCACACGCACGAAATTGCCAGCACAGCAGGGCCACAGCGAGGCCACGCAGCAAGAAGCAAGTCTAAGACACCACCCCTGGTCGGTTTGGGAAGCCTGCGGAGCCTTTGCTGCACACCATGTGCGCACCGTCACCAACCGGGTGTGCCCATGCAGCTTTGCAGGGGAAACACATGCGCACAGTCACCAACTCGGGTGCGCCCGCACAGCTTTGGAGGGGAAACACATGCGCACAGGTATAGAGCCATCCTTTATGTGCCAGGGACTCTGGGGCACACATCATGAGCGGTGCTGGGCCGGCGCACGCTCTTGTGGAGCCGCAGATGGGCACGCGGAGCATGAGCCCCAGCAGTGGCACGCCCACACCCCAGGACCCCAGGCGTGCACAGCACCTGCACTGCCCATTCACAGGCACACACGCCCGGGCTGGCGTCCGCGCATGTGCACGCATGCGCACCTGTTGAGCCCGAGGTGTACAGCAGGAATAGCGGGTGCTCCGCGGGCACCCACTCCACATCGCACAGCGCCGGGTTCTCGGGTAGCGCCTGCTGCCACCACTCGTCGCGGCCGGGGGTGAAGGGAGTGGTCAGCGCGGCCCCAGCCACGCCATTGCCGTCGTTTGCGTACACCAGCACACTGTCAACCTGCAAACGCACAATGAGCACAGGCATACACGAGGCTGCGCCAGTGGGGGCTTGCATGCGTGCGTGCGCGAGCGTGTGCGCTTGTGTGCCTGCACGTCTATGTGTCGGTCTGTGCACAAGTGCGGATATGGGTGCGGGCGCGCCGCCTGTGCACAGCGAATCACAAGGGATGCATAAAGAGGGTCTGATCAAAATGCCAGAGAGGCTAAAAAAAAAATTTTAAGAGACTTAAATGGGCTCTTATAAGGCTCTACAGAGCCTTAACGAGGGTCTGCCAAACCCTATTTACCCGTCCCTACAAATCACAGCTGCAAGCCCATGAGCGCACAGGGCGCCCCAGAACAGCACGCAGGCTGCGCACACTCACGCTGTGTCCTTGCGCCGCACACATCTGGATAGCCGAGTCCGCGATCTGCTTCAGCTCAATCTTCTTTGAAGCGCGCATGCCCCCATTGCACGTCAACAGCACGCGGGCCTTGCAGTCCTGCATGCGCCCTGCCCAGCAGCAGCAGCAGCAGCAGCAGCAAGAGTTGTGACGCGGAGCAGTGCACCAGGGGACGATGCCGCGAGTTGAGCGCCCCGCACCGCGGCAGCAGCAGCAGGGGATGTGGCGTGCTGCAGTGCGCAAGGGGGAATGGTGCCCGCAGTGGGGTATGCTGCATGCTGCTGAGCGGATCGTCGGGCATGGAAGCTGCACTACAGCTGCAGCCCGTGCAAGCAAGCGCACCAGGAACCAAAGGTGAGCAAGGTTGTGATGATAGGGCAAGAGGGAGGTGCTGAGTGGTCAGCCGGCCAGGCTTGGAGCAACGCAGGGAGCTGGGTGCTTGATGAAAGTGGCAGCATACTGCAGCGTCTTTGGAGTTCTGGTGCAAAAAGGGTGGCGCAGTGCAGGCTGAAGAGTGGCTGTAGAGAGGGGGGCCACAATCTGAATCTGCTTCGCAGCATGCAGAGTGGCGGGCACGAAGGGTGCAATGTTGGGGGCAGATGCTGCGCCTCGCAGCCTGGACCGGTGCAGGTAGGGACAGGCACCCTTAAGCTTAGTGACGAAACGTGTGGGGCGAAGGGGGGCGAGCAAAGCATACTCAAGGAATTTGGGTATCGGAGGAGGGGGAATACGGGCTCTTGCCTGTGGGGCAAAGACCTTACTGCGCCATCGGGGGGCAGATTACGAGAATGGCGGCGGCGCACAAGAATGCAAGAATGCACGCCTGCATGCAGCTTTGCAATGCTGGACTGTCCCTGCGGAGCACACCTCCGCAAAGCACGCACACCCCACTGCATAGCACCAGCCAAGCCACCCCCCTGCCTCGCGCAAGCCAAGCCCCAGGGGCCGCACACAGGAAGGGCCGGGCCTGGCAGCGTGCTCCCCACCCCGCTCACCCGCCAGCGCGTCGGCGCTGAAGCCGCCGAACACTACGCTGTGCACGGCGCCGATGCGCGCGCACGCCAGCATCGCGATGGGCAGCTGCAGCACCATGGGCATGTAGATGGCCACGCAGTCACCCGGCCCGATCCCTTGTGCCTTCAGCCAGTTCGCCTGCGCGTGGTGCGCACGTGCGCGTGGCCTGCCACAGTAGGTTTGAGGCTCACAGGGGCCCTTGCCAATCTGGGCCCTTGCCTCTACACACACAGCATGGCTGGACAAGTGTGCTGGCAGACACCGACGAGGAGCCCTGACACCCACGAGGAGCCCTGTCTGCACTGCTGAGATCTGAGCTCCTGAGCTCTGAGCTGCGGCCCGTGCTCACTTTGTGTCCGCACGCGGGACAGCCGCGCCCTTTTGCCCCTCATGGCCGGCCCACGCATCTTGCCGGTGCGCGCAGAGCCTGCTCAGGCGTCCGCTCAGGAACTGCCTGCCCCACTCTGCTCTGCGCTGTGACATCTTCATCCTGTGCGCTTGCGGAGCAGCGCCACCACGGCCACGGATCTGGTGACTCCAACATTTAACATCGCGCAGCCTGAACCTCGCGCAGCACACCATTCTCTACACTGCACCGCTCCTAGTATAGTGCGCAGGCAGCCATGCAGCGGGTAGCGCTCTGGGGCGGATGCGGGCGGATGCAGGCCACGGCCGCCCCTCACACACTGTTCAAAATGGCGCTGGCGCCCTCCACGCCAACTGTCCGCAAACAACCGCCAAAACCTCCAATTCCCAAACCAAGTGCTCTGATTTCCACAAAGCCAATGCACTGTCCTTAAATGCATGAAGCCTGTGCCTGCCGTCCTGTCTCATCTGCTTTCCTCACCCGGCTGCAAGCGCTCACCGTCAGTATGCTCAACAAGAGGTGCATGCATTTGTTTTTGGTTGGCGGGCCTTTGCATGCAGCCCACCCACCAAGCGGCACACTTCGTCCAGCACTTGGCTGTACGTCACAAAGTCGCTGTGCCCTGGCTCGTTGCCCTCAAACAGCAGGCACGTCTGGTTGCCGTGGCCGGCCTCCACCTGCAGAGGTTTGAAGGTAGGCATGCAGTAGGGGCTGGATGCATGCTGCATCTTGTGGACAGCATTGGACCGCATGGCAAGAGCTTTGGGGAGCGAGAACTAAGGAGCAAGGGCTTGAGGGCAAGAGCTTGGGGCAAGAGCTGAGGGTGGCCAGTTGGTGCGCACAGGGTGGTGTGCTGCATGTGTGTGTGTGCGTGTGTGTGTGTGTCTGCATGAGCATGTGCGCGCGTGTGCGTGTGTATGCGTGTGTGCGTGCGCGCGTGTGTGTACTTGTGCGTGTGTGTATGTACTTGTGCATGTGTGTGTGTGCACAAAAAGGACACTGTTGGACTGCAGGTCAATACCCTGTGGTGTTGCGAAGGTGTGGGCAATGAGCTTTGGTTGGGGGAGGGGAGCCCTCCTCCCCTCCTGCTCAAGCATTGCTGCCTGTCCTATGGTCACGTATGGGCACCTCTCCTGTAGTCATCGCACGCTGCAGAGGGGGGTATCTGAGGCCCAAAATGGGTATGGTTTTGGCATGCTCCCAGGGTATGGTCTCCATGACGGGGCCCTTTCAAGCTTAGTGTTTGATAGTAACCCTGGTTGCAAGCTGTCCACAGCACCTGAGCTTGAAAGGGCCCCGTCATGGAGACCGTGCCTTATAGACTGAGGCGTGAACCCTTACTTTTCACAGCCAGATGTCCACACCAGATCAGTCACTGCACCAATTTACATGATTTTTGGTGTTTTGGTACTCTTGTAATAAACAAATATCATTGAAAATTGGAGTGAAAAGATCCAGCGCTTGGTGAGATGTGCATTTTGGGTCATTTCCTTTAATAATCCAGCAAATGGGTGCCAAAATGGGTCAAGAACCGACCCCCTCCAAACCTGGTTTTCATCCAATATCAATTGGCAACATAATAGAAGTATACTGGTGGGATCCTGGGGGTAAAAGGAGCTCTGATGGGCTCGTGGTGAGGGCGCACGTGCGCTATCTATGCCAAAATAGACCAAAAACAGAGGGTGAACACTCACCCAGGCCACCAGGGTCGTCTTCTTCACCCCAAATTTTTCCAGCAGCCTAGTTTTATGATAAAAGTTTAGTTCAAGTCAAAAAAGGAGCACGCTCAAACTTTTGGTCAGATACCCCCCCTCCTTTCTCTTCCATTAAGAGGTAACAACAGGAGTGGGCTCAAGCGCCACGCTTGCATGGCCTTTGGATGTCACAAAGGGGATCAGGGAAGCACAGGGCAGTGCATGAAGGTCGAAGAGTGAGGAGGCAGAGCATTTTGGGTGAAAGAGTGACAAAAGCAGGGTCAGGACGAGGCTTGCCATGCAGCCCTCCACCCTCGCCCTCTGCCAGACCTCGGTGGATGAAGGTCTTCCAGGTGGCACGAAGGTTGCTGGCCCCAAACAAACACATCTTAACATGCGGAGTGCAATGATTGTAATCACTGCCCTTCGGCATGACCCTGTGAGTGTGACCATTCCATGACCCGCACGCATGCTCTACTCCTGCAGGCACTCTCATGCGCCCTGCATGCGCTCACAAGGCAGAGTGCAGAGAATGCTTGTGTGGGCCACAGCGATGCCAGCTGGTCAACCCTGGTTTCCACCGCCTATTTTTGGGTCTCCACTGCCTATTTTTGGGTCTCCGCCTTGCGGGCAAGCTAGTTGGGGCAGGGCTCCCTCCAGAACCCTCAGCGCATCAGCCCTACACGCACGCACATGGCGGTCCAGCGCATTGTAGCAGATGTTGGTGGTGGCGCCCTTGAACCACTCCACATGGATTGGTCCCTTGCGCACGTCGAAGTTGTAGTGGTGGTGGTCCTCCTTCCACTGCACATTCAGGTGGGGGCAGTGACAGCTTTAAGCGCAGGCTGCGTCAGGCAGCTCCAGCACTTGTGGCAATGGACCGCGTACAGCCATCGTTAAGGCTCTGCATTGTGCCCAGGGCCCAGGAGAGGCACCACGCCAGTGCTGCCGCACAAACAGGCGTCCTCTGCACGGCATCAGCACGAAGTAGCTGCAATGGTTTTGCATAGGGGCTCTGCTTCCCAAGCAACCCTAGGCTGCATGTGTGGTCAGCCCATGCGTCCCGCACTCACCTTCTTATGCCAGTAAAACCGCTCAGCAACGCCAGCCCAGAATCTGGCTGGGTCCGCCAGGCTTTGAGCATACAGTGCATCATACTGCATGTGTCAGCACCGTCGCGAAACAGTGACATGGAGCTCAAGCCCTGCGAGCAATGCCATCAGCCAGCTTGCAAGAGGGACAGGCCTCGTACCTGATCTTTGCTTGTTATGAAGTCAGAGAGCAGCGGCTTTGCTGGAGCCGCTGGAGCTGCATCTGCCTGCACAGAAGTGAGGTGATCAAGGGTGCAGGGGCGCTCTTACACAACTGATTGCATTGGTGATGGGGTGAGCACATGGGATGACAGGAGGCCAACACAGCGTGCTGAACCTTTACCGTGTTGCTGCCTGCAGCACGCTGATGGGAGCCTGCGACTCTGCTGTTCACTGACCAGGCTCTGTAGGCTTGCTCAATGCCTGTAAATGAGGGGAAAGACGGAGACGGAGGGTGTCAATGCCTACTACCTCCTAAGCAGCTGGATGGCTGGATGGCAGGATGGCTGGCACGAATTGGCTGTCAAAAATGAAGATGAGTAATCTCACCAGAAACCAGACTCAGCCTGGAGGAGGGTGCTAAGACGGTACGTATCAGGCTAGAGTGCATGGGAACTGGTTGGGACACTGCGCCAATGGCTCTCTGCTGGCTGCTCCCAGCCAGACCGTGCGGTGGACCACATAAACTCCGCATTCTAAAAAAATATATCAGTTTGGTGGACTCGTTTGATTTGCAACTTAAGTGATACGGGCCAGCCGAAGGCTACACATACTGTTTTTTTTTCCAAAATGAGGGCCGAAACAGGAATGAGCACATTGGGGAATGGCCAGTTCAGCAGACGTGGCAACAGTCACATCCGCTTTTCAACACGATGCCCAACCCTGAGGCATCATCCTCCATTTGCACCAGGGATGAAATGCTCTAGCCACTCGGGTGAGTTAAAAGCACTTGGAGGATGGAACTTCTCTTGATTGATGATGGTACAAATGGCAGATGTATGATGGCAGACGTACGGAGCGCGCTTGCCGAGCTTGCTCTACAGAGCACTGACATTTCAGCACAATCTGGCTTCACAGTCCATCTGCCTGCACAACCTACCTGGTGTGCTTGCATTTCTTTGCACAGTGGCGAGGGCTGGCAGCACCCCCACCCTTGAGGCACCGCGCCAACAGCTTGGAGCTGAAAGTGTGGAGCAGCTCCGCAGCCTGCTGCAGCTATATAACTCCATGAGCCGCAAGAAGGAGCCTTTCACCACCCGCCCCACCTCCCCAAACAGGGTCCAGATGTATGTGTGTGGCGTCACGGTCTACGACTACAGCCACATTGGTGCGTGTATGCAGGCTGGGATCAAAGGCCAGCCCCTATCGAGAACCTCAGACCGCTAGCTTTTTAAGGATTCCCTTTTGTATCTGGTACAGGTTCAGCAGAGTTCTTCCTCCCTGATGATTCACAAGGATGAACAAGACATCCTTTGAATACCTGTGCTTGAATAGGCCCAGAAAGTTAGCCCGCCACCTTGTCATGAGAAGGGGAGCTCAGAGCTTAGCAAAATACAGTCTCTACGATGTTGCCATGTCACTCTGAATCCTGACTGCAAAGCTCTCTGTGGCACTGCTCGCCCGACATGGTCAACAGTAAACCGCCCCGAGGCAAGTTGGATCCTCCTCATCTTGCCAGCCCTTGGCACACCGCTCACAGCCACACCCTCGTGCATGTGCAGGCCATGCGCGTGTGTACGTAGCGTTTGACATCCTGTACCGCCTGCTATCCCTGGCTTTGGGCTACGATGTGCAGTACGTGCGCAATTTCACTGACATTGATGACAAGATCATCGCTCGTGCAAACGAGAGTGGGGATCAGCCTCTGGAGCTGGCGGGGAGGTTCATCGAGGAATTCCGCAAGGTAGCAGGCTGATGAGCTGTATGCGAGATGCAATGTGTCTTGCGGCCTGCTCATGCTCAGGTATAACCCTCTCAGAGGGGCTGGTCAGTGGTCACGCATTTACAGGCTCACCAAGCTCTTTGCTTGCGGCTCAGATCTGTATTGAATCTCTAGGATGAGCATTCATACCTTCCTCATTGTTTCCATTACACCCAGCATTAAAAGTGGTCTGGTTGAAAGTGGGCCCTCCTCCTGTGTTTGGGCTGCAGGACATGGAAGTGCTGAACTGCTTGCCTCCAAGTGTGGAGCCGCGCGCCACCGACTACATACCCGAAATGATCAGGACAATTGAGCGCATCATCGCAAATGGCCATGGCTACGCGGCCGGCGCTGACGTCTTCTTTGACGTGGCATCCCTGCCTGGCTATGGAAAGCTGTCAGGGCGCGCCCAGGAAGACAACAGGTCTGCAAGGCTACAGTCCCCGTGATGGGGGGATGATGGATTCGCCTGCCTGCGAAGTTCCTGTTGTTTGCAGGCAGCCATGCAACATGCAGGCCTGGGGAATGGTCATTGCAATGGCTCAACCGCCAATGCATGTCCTTTTGCCGGTGTGCTTCTCAGCTACAGCTGCTTGGGGTTGCCAAGATGTATGCGACCCACTTCTGTCCCCTTGTTGAAATAGATGAATCCCCAAACACCCTAGCACTTAGCCTCCACGGCCTTTCCAACTACTACTTCTACAACTACTTCAACTATTTCGCAAGGCGCCTGCTGAGGAGTGGGCGTTCACCGTGGTGTTGTAGGAGAATTTGGGCAGCTGTGCTTGCTGCTGATGGCCGTTTATCTAGAGGTCACGCACAGTGGGTTTCAGGCAAGACGTGCGTTGCCGCTGCGTCGCCCTGGGCAAGATCATAGGACGGGCGCGCCTGCGCTGCCACTGGTGCCCCTTTGGCCCCTTGTGCAGGGCTGGCGAGCGCGTGGCTGTGGACGAGCGCAAGCGCTCACCCGCAGATTTTGCACTGTGGAAGGCGGCCAAGCCAGGCGAGCCCGCGTGGCCCAGCCCGTGGGGGCCGGGCCGCCCTGGGTGGCACATTGAGTGCAGCTCAATGATCCACCGCATCATGGGGGACGTCATCGACATCCATGGAGGTGGGTTGCCCCCTGGAAACTCTGGTGCTGCCCCAGGGCCAGGCTTGGCAGCCCGGGCCACGCTGCGCCTATCGCCGCGCGCCTCAGGAGCTGCCGAGGGTGCCGGGCCAAGGGATGCAAAGAAACCAGAAGCGCTAGAAGCTGGAGTGCTCTGAATGTACAGTCCCTGCGCCTGTGTCGACAACACACATAGATTCTCGTTGGCGGCCTCCAAGGATCTATAGCCAACGGGGCGTGCCATGTGGTGCCTGTGCAGCCTCTTGCTGATGCACACTTTTGCGGCTGTCTGGCTGTGGGTGCCTGCACACACCAGGACATCTCCCCCTCCACTTAGTCTGTGGCTCGCTGTACTGGTTGTGTCCTTGACATACATGTCCCTAAGTTTCAGCCTGGTGAAGGAGATTTGCACCTGGCTTGACAGTTTAATGGGGGGAGCTTGGGATGGCAGGGGAGTCGGCAAGGGAGAGGGGAACTCTTAAGTTTGGAGGGGTAGGAGCCAGCACAGGGCATAGGAAGGCGCAAGGGGAAATGAAAAGGAGGGCACTTGAGGGGGAAGGCCCTGAAGGCCAGTCAGGCATGGGGTAATGGATGGGAGGGCTGTGGGGTTTGAGCAGCCGATTGTCAGCCCAGTGGGCCCTGCCGCAGCTGCCCTAGCTCTGAGCTGCACGCAAGTGCACATGCCCTGCTTGTGCTCCTCCCATGACAGGCGGTCGTGACCTGGTATTCCCGCACCACGAGAACGAGCTGGCGCAGTCGCGCGCCGCGCAAGGGCCAGTCAGCTGCTGTGGTGGGGTACATGACGCTGGAGTGCATGGGCATGCAGGCAGCAATGGCGGCCCGAGGGGAGCAGACAGTGCCGATAGTAGTGCAAGGTCTGGTAGTGGCGCCAGCAGCAGCAGCAGCAGCAGCAGCAGCAGCAGCAGCAGCAGCAGTGGCGCAGGCAGCCCTGACTTTGTGCGCTACTGGATGCACAACGGCTTTGTGAACGTAGACAGCGAGAAGATGTCCAAGTCCTTGGGCAACTTCTTCACAATCCGCGATGTGAGTGCCCTGGCCGCCGCACATGGCTTGACTGTAGCAGTGCCTGCAATTGCTTGAACTCTGTGCTGCTCTTGATGGCAGTCTTTACAGGCGCAAGCGGCTACAAGGGCTGCATGTTGCTGCAACTGCTGATAGCATCCATGTTAGCAGCTTTCTTTACTGTGCTCTAATTGTAGCCCTTGCAGACAGGGCTGTGTATGAGGGCAGGAGATTGCACATTATAGACGGGTTGATTAAGAAGCCGCTGTATCTGTGCTCTGTCCATGGTGGACAGCCCTTGACACGCGCTGCACCAATGCTCAAGCTTGCCTGGACTCCAAGGGTAGAGTGGTCCATATCTCATATATCATGCAGACCATGAGCGCTGCTTGAGGTGTGCTATTGTGCATGCATGCCCTTGCAGGTGCTTAAGCTCTACCATCCGCTCGCGATGCGATGGTTCCTCACAAACACGCACTATCGTGCGCCTGTGAACTACAGCTCTCAGACCCTAGACGAAGCCTCCTCTAGATTGTACTACATCTATCAATCATTGCTGGATGCTCAAGCAGCGCTAGCTGCAGCAGGTAGGTGCAGTGTGCACCTTTCTGCTGCATACAAGGGGCTCCTAGTCATATGGTACACTTTTTAAGGTGGACTGCGTAAACTATGAACAATTTGAAGCGCCCTACTTCTTTTTTACCAGTCACTATCTTGCCTTGTATGCTGCGCAGCTAAGCTGCCCTCGTTTGGCAGATACAGCTATGTAACCTAACCTAACCTAACCTTGTATGCTGCGGTACCTTTCCTTGATTACTGTTCAGGTTGCAGGTCTGACGGGATTCAACTAAGCTGCCCTTGTTCAGCAGGTACAGCTATGTAACCCTAACCAGCTATGTGACACTAATTTGCACTTGGCGCCTGACCTGCATGCAGGGCCTGCTGGTCAAGAGGTTCTGGCTGCTCTTGACCCATCCAAAAGCTCCAGCAAAGGCGAGAAGCAGACAGGGCCAAATAATGCTGATGCTGACAACACCTTCATGAGTGCTGTGCGGCTGCTTGTTGATGACATGAATACGCCCGCTGCTTTGTCCACCCTCTCCGCCCCCCTCAAGGCCATCAACGACTTGTTGACCACCAAAGCTGGCAAGAAGAACCCCAACAGGTAGGTTTGGGCTCCATTGGCTGCCTGGGTGTTGAGTTGCAGGCTAAAACTTGCACATTTAGCTCCAATTGAACCCCTTTTGTTGGGTTATCCACAATGGACAATCAGGCTACTGTGCAATTTTGCATTGATGTTGCATTGGACATACTTCTGTGGTGCTTTTGATGACAAAACTTGCAAGGGCCTTAATATTTCAAAGAAGGATTGACGCTGCAGTGGCCTTTTACTAGTGTCTATTGGCGTTCAGGTGGCCAGATGTATGAAGCGTGATTGAAGTCTATCTGCAGCACTAGCACTGGTACATGAACATGAGCTCATGCCATGCGCACCATGCAGGCTCGCCCTTCTTGCCAAGCACTGCTTTGAGGTCAGTGCTGTGCTGAACCTGCTGGGGATGTGCCCAGCAGAGCAGGGCTCTCAAGCTCCTGCTGCCGCTGCTCTGTCAGCCATGACTCATGGGGGCCACCCCTCCTTAATCGCGCCGCCTGCGCTGGAGGTTGTGCTGTTGGAAATGAGGCACTTGGCACTTTCACGAGCCGGACTCCAGGAGGAAGACGTCCAGACACGCATTGAGGTGAGGAGCAGAAAAACGTGGATGGAATTGTTGGGCGCTTTGTGGGTCACATTATGAGGGGGTCTAGGGTTGGCAAGTATAACTGGGGTGTAGGTGCTGTTCGGTTTTTGAGCAGTGCTTAGATCAGTAAGGAAGAGATAGCTGCCTTCCTGCCTAGGTTTCCTGGGCTCTTTCTCAAAGGCACCCTTTTCTCAAAGTTGGCTGCTGGATCATCCAGATGTCCCAGAGACACATCGTCCGCTTGCCTTCTGGACGAGTCAAACTGCGACAAGCGTCCCACAACATGCTTTATCAGGCCAAGTGCATGATAAAGCAAACAATTACGCTCCCACTGCACTTGCAACACCCACTCAGGATGGGTGTACGTTATCCTGGTGGTACCATCAACCAGTGATCTGTGACTTGTTCGCAGGCCCGCGCAGCAGCTAGGGCCGCCAAGGACTTTGTGGCAGCAGATAACATCCGCATGGAGTTGGAGAAGCAGGGTATCATGATAATGGACACGCCAGCGGGGACCACTTGGCGCCCCATGTGATTTGGATGGGGATAGATGGCCGATAGGAAGACTGCAGCTGACACTGAAGTCTTTCAGCCAAAAACGCCTGCAACGTAGATGACTCATTATACGTATATATGTATATTTTATTTTGTTCTATGATGGATTAAAGAAAATAGCCGGCAGTATTCTCAGCGCATGTTTGGGGGCTGTGTCAGACAAGACCAGCACGCGCAGACCCCCAGCGTGATGGGAGAGAACAATATGGCTGGGACGGATGACTGGAAATGAACGATGGCCACAGAGGAGAGACATTGCCACAGTGAGGCGCCCAGCAACTCGTATGCTGTCACTACGGACGCGTATGATGATGATGCAGAGCGGCTACTCTCCAAGTGGGACAAGCTCAAGCAAAGGGAGGACCGGGTCACAAGGACGAGAGAGGACCCCCAAGCGCCAAGCTCCAGCGACCGGACAGAACAAGGCACGTCGTCTCCTTGAATGGAACAGTGTTGTTGGGTGTGAGACCTGGAGTGGACGGAGGATGCAGCGGACTGGAGCCTTGGCTTTCCAGTCTGGCCTCCGTGTTATTTCGTGCTTGCATGCTTGCAAGCCAGTTGCTCCCTCTCAAGCCTTGCAACTGGACTGAACTGCAGGTATGGCCGCTGTACAAACAGAGCAGACACCCTGTGTGCCTTACTTGATGCCCTGCAGATCCTTCCTCGTTTGGGAAGCTCAGCATGGCACTCATTGGCCACACCAAAGGCGATGGCAGGTGCGCTCCTAGCCCTACATCAGGCTCTCTGCCAGGCGACACATGTCACCATTCATGACTCTATGCATTACAAGGTGGCACCCATGTGTCCAGGCTTGACTGCAACGTGCCCTTGTTCGCTACATGTGTGCACAGATGGCCTGCAGAGCATGGCACTGCATGCAGGGAAAGCACAAGCTTGTCTGTTTAACGTTCGTCATCTGGGCACCTCTGGAACTGCAGGCAAGGCAACGCCAAAAATTCAGGTCCTGCCAGCACACTGCTCCCAGTCCTCAATCCCTCCAGCACAGCTTCCGTGTGCGCCAGGAAAGCTCGGCGCAGCAGCTACTCCATCGGGGACGCTTGTGGATATGGAGGCCCAGCTTCAGGTGGCGCACCCTGCACATCCCAGTCAGGCAAGTGCCTTACCCCTGGAAGTTGTCCTGCCCTGCACTGTGAGTGCGGTGCAAGCCAGCCTGTCTGCTTGCGGCGTGTCACTGGTAGCAGGTCTGACCAGCACTCCAGGAGCTAAGTGAGAGCATGATGTCAGAGGGTGTGCCTGTGCATTTCCACCATTGCACCCTTGGCTCATCCCCATGCAGGCACCTCGAGCACCGCGCAGCTGGCGGAAGTGATTTTCTGCGGCGCAGAGGCTGCCGACCCCGTGTCACCCATCCGCAGCAGGCAGCCCGTGCGCAGGACCGCCACTGTTGCCGATCTGAGCCTCAAGGGCAGCTCAAGCAAGCAGCAGAACACAGGGGGGGGTCTGCTGGTGGACAACAGGGCAGGTGGTCAAGGCCAGCTGAATGGTTGTGCCCCAGCTGCGAGTGCCAAGCAGTCCGTTGCTGTAAGCCTGTTGCATGGTAAAACCAGCAAAGACACTGTCCAGGGCTCTGCGGACAGCAGCAGCTCCCCCGCGTACAGCAGGCAGCCCTCAGCCTTGGGGGGCATCTTTGGCAAGCTCACGCCAGATGGCTCCACCTCCAGCAAGCACCCTGCTCTGGGCCTGTTTGGCAAAGGCAGCGGCTCGAGCGAGCGGCCAGCCGTGCTGCCACGGACCCCGAGCCTGAGCATGCGCATGGAGGGAGAGGCTGTGGGCAAAGAGGGCCTGTCTGGCAAGCTTAAGCGCATTGTGCGGCGCTCCAAGTCCAAGAGCGGCGTGCCCGCCCACAGCCCTGTGAGTTGCTGGGACCAGGGCTGGACCTGGGTCACCCGTTTCCATGCACGTGTTTGCTCGGTGCTTGTGCCTTATGACAACCTCCGCTTGCCAGCAGTGCCAGGGTGAAGGGCTGAGGCGGAGGCGTGCGGCATGGCCTTGTGCTGGTGGCCTTGCAGGGTTGGCAGCTTGAAGACATGCTAAGTGCGTGTGTGTTTACTTAGATGTGTGTGTATTGCCTTAGGTGTGGAAGCGCAGTGCAGAGTGCCGGATGACTAGAGAGTCTCTGCCAAGTCGTGTGTTGGCACGCAGTGAGTGCCTTGCTTCATGTCATGCTGCCAGCTTACGAGCTTGGGGTCAAGCCTAGGCTGCGTTCACCAGGCATAGTCCTCCATGAACTCTAGAGCCCCCCTCCAATGCGTGCATGCCCTGCGGCGGCTGTCATTGCACGCCTCTGCCAGTCTGCACCCAGCATATGCGCTGTGTGACCCTTCTCGCTCGCAGCCAAGCAGCCCCTCAAACCAGACCTCCTTCAACACTGGCTCACCTGTTGCCGCCACGGACTGGGATGCGCTGGAGGAAGCCATTTCGGCTCCTGCCAAATTGCAGTCCAAGGGTACGTGGTGTGGTGCATGGTCCCAGTGCCCTTGTGTTGCTGCAGGCTCTAGTGCAGTCAGGGTTGTGCTGGAGGTCGTCACTCACCTCCTCTGCCAACTTCCTGCCCAAGGGTGCGTGGCGAAGGTAAATCAGGTGCTGGAGGGCGTGGTTCTTTCCCCAGCAAATATGTCCCCCAAGGTCGTGTGCATGTGAGTGCGCATGCACCCTGCGTGCAAGGTGTACGAAGGTTTTTATGTGCAAGGCAGCAGCAGGGCTACCCGTTCTCTGCATGCATGCATGGGTGTTGGTCGCACACGCATGCACAAAGTTGACGCGCGCAGCTCCAGAAACTGTACCCATATGATGGCACCCCCAGTCTGCGTGGCGCACACTGCGATGCAAGCTCCTCCATGCGCACCTTTGCGCATGCGCTCTGCATCCTTCAGGCATGCGACAAGGCGGCAAGCCAGGCGCGAGCCGGCTGTCCCGGCCAGTGCAGGACGTGTCAGGTGGCGAAGGGCAAGGGGAGCGGTCGGGGGAGATGCTAGACACAGAAGAGTTCATCAGCAGCAGACAGAACGTGGTGGTGGACCTGGACTCAGATGAGGGCAGAGAGGGGTCGTTGTCGGGCGGCCAGGCACGCGTGTCGGGGCCGTCGCCCACCGAGATGCAGGCATGTGGGGGACGCACGTTTGGGGTCATGCTTGCACGCGCGTGTGTGTGAGGGGTGGGGGTTGGGGGTGTTTCGCGCGCGCTTGCTTTGGGCATGGGAAAGAGAAGGGGTGTCTATGGGTAAGGATGGGAGCACTGGGGAGGGCGGTTGCGTATGGGTGTCTGTGCAGCTGCATCTTGTCTGTGAGTTTGCATACTGATTACGGTTTGTAGCTCTTTTGCCAAGGAAAGATAGGGCCTAGCTGCGGCTCTGCTCCTCACCTGCTGCCTGAGCATACTGTCCACCCTGCTATGCAGTGCATCTATGCTTGCCTGCCTGATAAGCCTTCCATTTTTGCCAGGGGTCTCTTGCTTGCTGTGCTGATCATGTGCCTGCCCTCTGTGTGTGTTCTTGTGTGTGTGTGTGTGTGTGTGTGTGTGTGTGTGTGTGTGTGTGTGTGCGTGCGCGCGTGTGTGTGTGCATATGTGCATTTGCGCGTTCGCCTGTATCCTCCCTGCTGCTCCTGCCCTTGCCCTGTACTTGTGTGTGTGAGTGTGCTTGCACCCTTGTTGATGCTCACCCCCTTGCCTTGCATGTTTGTGCCTGCGCCTTACCTGCAGCTCATGGGTGTGCAGCGCTCAGCCTCCTTCCGGCGCAGCATGCACAAGGGCGTCGGCGCATACATACGCCCGCTGACAACGCTGCCCCCCTTTGTGCCCCGCCTGCTGAAGCACGACATTGCTACCAATGAAGCCAAGTACAGCGCATTTGACAAGGTGCATGCGGGCGCAGGGGCAAGGGCATGGTCTGTGTGGGGGCGGCTCAGGGGGAGTGCGTCCGTGTATTCACCTGGGCTTAGTTTGGCTACAGTTAGCAGCATGCCCACCCTTCCCTCAAACGCGCACTTGCTCAAGTTCAGTGTTGTGGGGAGGTTTTCCAGCAATGGCAGCTGCACAGCACCGTCCTTGGCACGCACCTTTGCTGCCGCAAACCTGCGAACACAGCAGTTGGTGGTCTCAATCCCATACCTGGGTGTCGTTTGACCTGCCTGGGTCAGCAGTGCGTTGTTATCATGGGTGGGGCGTCCTTACGCGAGGCTCATAGGCAGGTATCGTGACTGGCACTGGCTGAGCGCGCTGCATGGGGATGGCGTGCACGCGGGTGGACCATGCTCCTGGGGACAGGGGGTCGCATGCACAGCATGGTTTGGCACTGATAGCCAGCCACAGTGTCGTGTGCGGTGTGTGCAGGCAAGGAGTGGGGTGCCCCTCTGCTTGGCCCTGAGCAGTGGCCTCAATCCTGGGGGCCTGTGCCTGCACAAAAGATGTGCACCCTTGCGCGGGGGGGGGGGGC
>LKMJ01002825.1_pt1 | contig 16086 bp, 18 predicted proteins | sample 643391 | NCBI WGS metagenome assembly LKMJ01 (sample SAMN04112250, study PRJNA286221) | soda lake metagenome | biome: soda lake; feature: Kulunda Steppe; material: water; isolation source: sample PL-Br10 brine of Picturesque Lake | place: Russia: Kulunda steppe | collected 2010-07
AAGGTCCTGTCGGTCAACGAGCGATAACATGCAGCAGGCACGCGTCCGCCTGGCCGGGACCAGCCCCGACGACCTCGACAGCATCTGCGGCGAGGTCAAAGACATCGCCGACAAGACTGGCGTGAAGCTGTCGGGCCCTGTTCCGCTTCCGACGAAGACGCTCGAAGTGCCCGCACGCAAGTCTCCTGACGGTGAGGGGACCGCAACGTGGGAACACTGGGAGATGCGCGTCCACAAACGGCTGATCGATATCGACGCCGACGAACGCGCGCTGCGCCAGCTAATGCGAATCCAGGTTCCGAACGACGTCAGTATCGAGATCGTCCTCGAAGACTGACCCGGTCGCTTCGCTTCCGGTTTCCGGGAGTGTTACCCCTCACGCGCAGGGGTATTTCGTGGGCTCGTAGATCAGTGGCAGATCGCTTCCTTCGCAAGGAAGAGGCCCCGGGTTCAAATCCCGGCGAGTCCATCGCAGCGAGCGAGTTGTACGAGTGAGCGAGAAGGACGAGCCGAGCGTGAGCGAAGCGAACGCGTGGATTTGAAGCCCTGGAAGTCGCAGCACCGAGCGTAGTGAGGTGACCGTCTTCCTCCGGGTTCAAATCCCGGAGCGGCGCAGCCGCTCCAACCCTCGCGAAACCTCCGGTTTCGCTCGGTCCCGGCGAGTTTATCGAAGTTCTTACACTTCTCGAACTATCCAGTTTTGGGAGGTTTCAGCGGCTTACTCGACATATTGCACCAATGAACGTATCGGGAATAAGCCGTTTGTCAATCGAGGGAATTCGCAAACGGCATTCACTCGCCGGGTAGGAGCCGCTGGGCTCTCGACGCTATCCGTCCGAAGGCTTATTTCGAATACCGTCCAACTCTCATTTATATGGCGAGTTCCACGCGCGACGGTAAAACCGAGCACGAGAATGAGATTCGGATGTGGAGGGAGGACGATATGTGGGTCATCACGGACGTGGAGACTGGCGTCACGACCCAGGGCGAAACCCTAGAGGACGCACTTGAGATGCTCGATGAAGCCGTCGGACTCCACAAGGGGGAGATCGGAGAACCGATTGAGGACGAGGAAGCCTTCATGGAGGAACTCGGGATTGATCCTGAGGAGATCGAACCGACCGAAGAGCTGCCGGACTTTATGAAGTAGCTCTGTATGCCGACGACCGACTTCTCCGGGCGAGATATCATCAAAGTGCTTCGAAAGCACGACTATCAGTTCGTGACCCGAACCGGAAGCCACGTCCAGATGAGATACGTAGCCGACGACGGCGAGGTCCGAAACGTCACCGTCCCTATGCACGATCGGATCAAGACGAACACACTTCGGGACATCGCCAACACACATGGTTCGTCGCGCTGTGGCATACAAGAGAGCAAACAGATCCTTCAGAAAAATAATTACTGACCGAGAATTGCGGCCGCATACTTTGTCATCCTTCTACTTGTTTCTCTCTATTTTTCCAGGTCAATCTCTGATAGTTGGGTTATTTCCCCCTCAGAGAGCGATACACGGACAAAATACTGTGGCGTTTGATCGGGACTGAAGACCTTAACAACGACCTCGTCTTCGATGTACGATGGGTCACGGTCGATACTGACTGCATTGTCCTCACGTTCATCCAGCGTGAAGATTTCATCAGCATCTTTATTTTCCATTCCTGTAACGTGTACGTGCTCTATTTCGCTGTTTTCAAACTCCGGTGACAGTTCGTCGGTGGTATTCGACTCACCCTGGTCTTCTCTGGAGAGTTCGTACAGATCCTCAACAGCGATCGGTTCGTCGAGATCGTACTGTGCGATCGGCGCAACCTCTAGGTTGGCCTCTTCGACACTGTCGATGTACGCTGACACAGTAGCGTTCTCTTGGACACTCGTCAATGGGGCCAACGGGAATGGAAACGGAGAGGCAGCAAGTGGATGACCGATTCAGCACTTTCGAGGTAAACAATGAGTGATTTAGCCCTCACCGACAGCGTCGACGCGGAGGAACTGGTGTCCAGCATCGATTACGAAGAGCTATTCGAAGAGACAGAACTGGAAGATGACCTGGTATTCGACGACGACAAATCGACCGCCGAATCCCTCGGTGGCGCTATCGGTGCGTTCATCGGTCGCCGCCTCGGCGAAATGATCGCAAAGCAAGTCGAGGAAACCGTCAAAGAAAGTCTCTCTCGCGATGAAAACGATGAAGAAGAAAGCGAAGAAGCCGAAAGCCGGCAGGAAGAGAGCGAGGAGGAATCCCAAAGTGAGGACGGAAAAAAAGAGAGTGAGGAGGAAGGCGAGAGCGAGGAAGGAGAAGCTGAGAGTGAAGAATCCGAGAGCGAAGAAGAGAGCGAGAAAGAAAAGACAAAACCTGACGACGAGCAAAAAGCCGAGGAGGACGAAGAGGGAAATGAGAACGTGGGGCCAGAGAACGAAGAGACAGAATCTGAAGCTGCTGAAAAAGAAGGCGAAGAAGACGAGGACGTACAGTCCCGTCCAGAAAACCCGGACGAACTCGCGGACCTCTCTTACCGTCAGCTTCAGTCACTGGCAAAAGACCACGATATTCAGGCAACACTCAGCCGCGAAGAGTTGACACAGGAGCTTTCCGAAGAACTCACAATCGAAGCCTAAGCCAGGGATCGGTTCGAGACCGCGTGTCCTCTCGGATCAGATTTCAGTGTCAGTAACCAACCAAACGGAGCAAGACGCCGAGTATGACACCTGACAGACCAACGAGAATGCCAAGACCTGGAATGACAGGAATCGGGAGAAGGCCTATCCCCAGAACAATAGCGAGGATAATAACGATCGTCGAGAGTCTGACCATGCGTAGGTTTTCCGCCGTATGTGCGTAGCGGTTGTGCTTGCGATACCATGGTCACGATTCGATACTGAAACACGTCTGCTCTCGGTACCGCCAGGTGTTACACTGTGTATAGGTTGTACAAACTGTCGTTTGAGAACTCATCAAACCACCAATTGTAGCAATGTATTGGCGGTCTCAGCACACGACCGTCGACGGTTTACCAGTACCACCAAATCAGTGGAACTATCTCCTGGTGCAGCGTCAACCGTAAAATAGGACGCAGATCTCGGTGCGATTCAGGCATCATGTAGGCCATCATTCTTTTTTCTATTGAAATGGTATATTTCCGAAAATATAAGCGGATTAGTGTGTAGTACGTGATTAATGAGTGTACCGGACAGAACGGAAGAGACTGAGATCCTCTTAAGACGCTTCGAGGTTCTCGAGCGTCTCTGTCAGGCACCCGCACAAATTCGGGATCTCGTAGAAGAAACGGACCAATCTCGGCGAACGATTAACCGGGCGGTGACTGAACTCGAATCCGGGAACTTCCTCAAGCGTGGTCAAAACGGGATAGAAGTCACAACGGCCGGTCAACTTGCCCGAAACCGTCTCGAAATATTTCTGTCCGACCTCGATGACATCATTCGTGCCGAGGAAGTGCTTGCTCAGCTTCCTGCAGATACAGATATCGACCCAGTAATCGTCGCCGGCGGAGAGACCTTCCCGGATAGCGAGCAAGCCTCCTACCGGCCGATCGAGCGTATGCACAAAGACCTGATAGATTCGGACCGCTACCGAGCGCTGGTCCCGACCCTCAAAGACGCTAGCCACATCCCCCTCCTGTACGAATACGTCATCACCAGAGGCAATGCTGCGGAACTCGTCGTCAGCCCCGAGGTATACGACATCCTGAGCGAGGAGTTTCCACGACGCATGGCGGCGATGGCGGAGGTCGACAACTTTTCACTCTTCGTCGGGACTGTCCCACGGTTCGACCTCAGGATGTTCGATCGGATGGAGACAGACGATCGGTGGGGGAGTATCCTCCACCTCGTCGTCCTTACAGAGAGTGGTGGCGTTCATAGCAGCATCGTCAACGACTCACCGGCGGCACTCCAGTGGGGAGAAACGCAATTCGAGTCCTACCGGAACCACGCGACCGACCGAACGGCGACGCTTCTCCCCGGCGCCGACCAGCGGCGGGGATCTCCCGTCGAAGACACGGCTGGAGAGTTACTCCCCGCCTCATTGGAACGTGAGGGCTTCGTCGCACTCGATGTTTCCTACTTCGCCCACGACCCCGTTTCGGACCCCGCAACCGCCTGGCGGACCGGTCTGTCGTTGCCCGAGGTCCACACGGGGTACGCCATTGAGCGTAGGCGTCCGGTGGACACCGAGTTGAGTGAAGGCGATTCAGCGCGGACGCATCGCGAGTATACTGACGATGTCGGCGGTGGAGACCTCTGCGCTGAGATCGAACACGCTCTCACGGGAGGCGAAAACTGCGTCGTCCTCGGCCCACCCGGGTCCGGGAAGAGCACCCTCTGCAAGCAGATATCCAGCAACTGGTACGCCGACGACCGCGGACTGGTTCTTTACCGAGAACGGACCCGTAACGGCGTGTTCAAATCCGTCGAGGACCTCGTCGAGACGGCGACCAAAGCGGCCGGACACACTCTTATTGTTGTCGAAGACGCACCGCGCCGGGACGCCTCTCGTGTGTTCCGTGCAATCGACGAGTTAGCAAACTACGAGGACGTGAGCTTCCTGCTAGACGCCCGCGACCACGAGTGGCGCGACTGGGCGGTTGATCCGGTTGACGAGGAGAAGTTCAGGCTGATCTATGTTCCCCCCGTGAGCAAAGAGGACTGCAAACGCCTTGTCGACCATTTTTCTCGGACGGCGGGTCGCGACGTCGAAGTCCCCGCCGAACACCTCTGGGAGCTCGTAGATGATGAGGTTGGTGGAGGGACAAATGAGTATGCTCCAAATCAAATGTTGCGTCTAGCACACCGCCTCGCTACGTACGCTGATCCGCTCGAGGATGGGCCGACAGCACTGGAGACGGCGGTTGCTTCTGTGTACGACGCCGTCGAAGATGACGATATAACGCTCTCAGTTGCGATTCTGGCAAACATCCTCAATGCAGCGGGTCGGCGTGTCGAGCGTGGGATGCTTTACGCCGTCGCGGATGTAGACGAGTTCGACGTAGTCGACTCTGCAATCAAACGCCTGGAGGGTGATGTGCTCTTCACCGGTTCTGACGATGGATACCGGATGGTCCACGAGGCGTGGTCCACGACGTTTCTCTCCCACCTCCTCGACGCCCGCGAGGCGGATGCATCCCGGCTGTTCGGAACAGCAGTCAGCAGATTCCTCTCGCTTGCAGACAATCCCGACCGCCTGGAGCAGATTCGAGAGTACCTGGGGAACTCCGCCACGCTCGAGGTCGTCGCCGCCGATCCAGAAAGTTGGGCAGACGAGACTGCCCGGGGCATCTACGCGATGGCACGAGAACGGTCCTATCTCGCGCCACTGTTAGGCGACGGTGAGACCGAGCGAATCGAGCTCCCGAAAGCTTGTTCTCAGGCGACAGTTGAAGCTGTCCCGCAGTTTCTCGCACGGGCGTTCATCGCTGGGGACTACTACGACCGCGCCGAGCGGTCGCTCGAGCGACTTCCGAAAGACTCCACCGAAACTGACGTCGAACGGCTGCTCGGGCTTGCTAGAGTCGCTCACAACCGCGGAGAACTCAATGAGGGCGTCGAGCGATGTCGAGAGTGTCTTGCTCTCCTGGAAGGAGAGGATCAACCGGTGCTCCAGGCTCGTGCCAGGCTCCGTCTCGGAGATCTGCTTGGCGAACAGGGGGACTACGATGGTGCGGTCGCGCACTACCGTGACGCTCTCGAAGCGTTCCGCGATCATGATCGCCAGCAGTGGACCGCCGAGGCGCTTCACAAACTCGGCCAGGTCGCCACATACCGTGGCGAGTACGACCAGGCCGACGAGTACTTCGAACAGGGAATCGAAATCCGCCATCTGATCGGGGACCGCCACGGCGAGGCCGATAGCCTCGAAGGGCTCGGGAAAGTCGCGTGGTTCCGGGGAGAGTACGACCAGGCACGCCGGTTTTACGACCGGTGTTTAGAGCGCTGCCGAGAGATCGGCGACCGCTCCGGTGAGGCGCGTAGCCTGAACGACCTGAGCTCTGTCGCCTGGGCACGCGGCGACTACGAGCAAGCGCGAGAGTATGTCCAACAGAGTCTCGAGATACGAGAGGCGATCGGCGACGAAGCGGGCCAGGCCCAGTGTTTTAACAACCTCGGAGCACTTGCCACGGTCCAGGGGTCCTACGATAACGCTGCCGAGTTCTACGAGCGGAGTCTGAAACACTACCAAGAGACTGGCAATCGAAAGGTCGAAGCGAACTGTCTGAACAATCTTGGCGAGGTCGCCGCCAAACGTGGTGAGTACGAACGAGCTCGGGACTCGTGGGAACAGAGCCTGAAAATCAAGCGGGATATCGAAGACCGCAAGGGGCAGGCTGCCACGCTCAACAACCTCGGAGACCTCGCATTCACCCAGGGCGCGTACGACGATGCCCGGCAGTACCATCAGCAAAGCTTAGAGATCAGACGGGAAATCGGCGACCGAAAGGGAGAGGCACAGAGTCACGCGAACCTCGGGTCGGTAGACCGCCGGCAGGGAGCGTACGAAGCGGGACAGAAACAGCTTCAACGAAGCCTCGAACTCTGTGACGAGATCGAAGATCAAGAGGGGCGAGCACTGTGTCTGGTCGAACTAGGTGGCATCGACCGGCGCCTCGGCAAGAACGACGACGCCGAACACACGCTGAGCGAGGGACTCGAGCAAGCAACCGATGTTGGCGCAGTCGAGCTCCAGGTCCGCGCTCACACAGAACTGGGTGCACTGGCAAGAATACGCGGAGAGCACGATCGTGCCCAGGAGCATCTGGAGGCGAGCCTGGAACACTGTTCTGACAGTGACCTCCCCCGAGAGCAAGGGATCGCACACCTAGAGCGAGTACACCTCGCCCTCGCAGACGAGGACTCTGAGGCCGCACACAAGGCCCTTCGGGAGGCTCGTGAATCCCTCGCAGACCTTGGGGCAGCTCACGAGGATGCCCGAGCGACCCAACTTGCGGGAGTAATCGCAGCAACCAATGGATCACCCAATGAGGGACGCAAACTGATCGTGGATGCAATCGACGCCTTCGAAGAGTTCGGAGCATACGAGGACGCATTTGAAACGCTCGACCGCTTAGTCGAGTTGTATTCCGTTGAAGACGATTCAAACGAGACGAGGGCGTACTACGACCGTGCCCGCGACCTTCTCGAAGACGCACCAAGTGAGGTTGTTGAGAGACAGCAGACGTGGGCCGAACGCTGCCAAGAGCAACTAGATATGTGACCGTATCCACAATCCAACATCGGGGGTATGCCTCTCAAACCGCCATTTCTGCGGAGTAAACTACCCTTGCAGAGGGACCTCACCTATCCGATCAGCCCGTGAGTGACGGGCAGGCGTGGTACCGTCCGAGCAGTCAGCGGCGACGTTGTGCACGAAGTGGCACAGTGGGACAGTCGGTGACATATTACTGGCACACCAGCAAGAGAGAGTCGATGACCGACCAGAAACGACGACAGGTACTGATGGCGCTGGGTACTGCACCGATAGCCGCGCTCTCCGGTTGCATCGGCGATGACGATTCGACTGACGACAGTGGAAACGGTGCTGCAGGCGACGCAGACAGTGATTCGGCTGACGACGGTGGAAACGGCATCTCCGAACTAGACGAAGACGTGCATCCAACCGAGGTGCTCGACGAAAGCGACTTGGAGAGCGTTGCGGCAGAGGTCGACATTCATGGTGGAACTCAAGGTACTGTTAGGGTGTACCATAATGATGCATACATTGAATTGAGTGCGGGAGGAGTGAAAACGGAGGAATACTTTATCGGCGACTACCACTATGAGGTTGACCCCGATGGATGTACAGTCACGGAACGTCCTGATCGTGATACTGCGGCGGGACTTTTCCATACAGACCCATTCCGTGAAGTGGACCCGGATGAGTTCTGGGTGACGGGAACAACAACGTACAACGGCGAGGATGTGTACGTGGTCGAAACCGATTTCGGATCGGATGTGAAGATGTACGTGAGTTCGAGTACGGGCTGGCGAGTGAGAGAAGAAGACAGTATTAGCGACGAAAGCTCGACGGTTTGGGAGTTCCACGCGTGGAACGAAGTAAGCCCTATCGAACCACCAGAGGAGTGCGAAGATCCCCAGGATCGGGATACGGACGACGATGATGACCCCGACGACGACCCTGACGGTGATGACGAACAGATTGACGGCGACGAGTTCGCTGAGATGCTATCCTTCCAGGAGCAGTTCAGGGGTGAATCTGTGTCAGAGGACGCCCACGGAACAACACGTGTGCAAGGGCGTGTCGATGGCTCCGACCAGTACATGGAAATAGAGACACCAGACGGGGTCGGCGAAGTGTATATCGTCGATGGGACGTACTACTCTGTCTTTGATGGGGAGTGTACGATTGGCGCTGGGGACCCAGACGAAGATGGTCTCGTAGAGGGCCGGCCCGAGGATCTGAATTTCGGAACAGTCACGCCTCTTGGAGACGACACGATCGACGGAGAACCGGTCGAAGTATACGAGGTCGAAATAGATGAAGTGGACAGGGACCACGAAACCGAAACCTGGTATCTCGATGAGGACGGGTTCGTCCGACGCATTGAAGCTCCGGATTTCAGAAACGATATTGTCTGGGAAAGCGTCGAACCGATTTCGCCGCCCGATATGGACTGCGAGGAACTCTAGCTTGACGACGTTCCGGAACCGCTGGACGACGGTGACGACGATGACGAGGAGTCACTGCGAACGGTGACGGGACCACAGACACTGATAGTGACTGCTGTGACTGTTTTCCTTGCCACGTCACACTGAGGGGTGTTTGGCAGGCTGAAACAGACAAATGGAAAGCTGGCCTCGGCACTCGAACGTGGACAGTTTACGAGTACCATGATGTCACCCAGTCACGAACAAAAGACAGGTGCTTAGATTCCCTGCCTCAATCCGAGCCTCGAAGATTCGCACGAAGGCAAATGCTCCGCGACGGGCGCTGGTCAAGTTCCTTCGCCAACTCTGGATACCCTGCTCGGAAGGTTTCGTCAGGTGTCGGTTCTGTCAGCTCTCGAAGATCGAAGCCGGCGTGTACCAACGGTTGAATTAGGCTGCTCAGCGGCCGTCGGTAGTAGGTGCCAGGTTCTCCGCCATCCTCGTCACCGCCCCAGTATATCTGGAACCGTTCAGTTTGGTGGTACTGGGGGGGATATTGCAGGGTGCGAACGAGCGGGTCAAGATTTGGGTCAAGGGCGTTGTACGTTTCAGGACACTCCTTCTCCCGGGTGACCAGAAAATCATGAAACGGATGGTGAGTCGACAGAACGAGTTGGCCACCCGGACGGAGCACCCTCGCAAACTCTGCAAGCGGATCGTCGAGATCAGGCAGGTGCGAAAAAACATGCTGGCAGACGATGAGGTCGAACGACTCGTCGGCTGCTGGGATTTCCTCGGTGAGATCTGCACACTCGAAGGATACATTGTTTCCGTACCGTTCTCGCGCAACGTCGATCATTCGTTCGCTGATATCGATACCCACGACATCACCACCCTGTTCGGCGAGCCAGTTGGAGTACAAACCATCGCCACAGCCCGCATCCAGTATTCGCTTTTCGTTGAGATCGGGCAGAAGCGTCTGAACTGCTGGAAATAGAATATGTTCTTTTCCAGGCCCCGTCGCAATCGTCTCCCAATGTTCGGCCAGCTCGTTGTAGTGGTCGGCGACTGGAGATGGAGATTCCTCCATACAGTGAGCCCGTCGATCGAGAACATGAATTTCAGTGGTACCGGCAAATGTAAGCACATAATTCCTACGCCGATTGTCATCTATTCCTCATTTACAGGACCGATCTCTACCCTGAACGATACCAGTAAATTGGTGACCTCGGCACTCGAACCCCGACGAAGTACTGGTATTACCGTCTCAGTACGATGCAATCTCAACTCCGAGTGCGACGAAATCGTCGACGTTGTCAGTGAGAACAGGTTCAGAAAAGCGATCAGCCACCGCCGCAACCATCGGATCGACTTTGTCAATTCCGCTTTCACCGCCAGCAGTGATATCAGCTTGTGCAAGCAGCTGACCAGCACGGTGAGCGATCTGTTTGTCTTGCTGTACGATCGGGTACATTCGGAGCGCGTTCTGGACCTTCCGCTGTTCGTCCTCGTCACCAAATGTCGCTCCATAGGTGAGTTCCATCACAACTGGCGAGGGAACACGCTGAACGACCTGTCTTTCCGATAGTTCGACCCCCTTTTCGAACGCCTCCGCTTTCCCATCGAAAAGATCGATCAGAAACGACGTGTCCAGAATCATTCGAACCGCTCTCGTAACGCACGTTTCCCTTCTACGTCGCCTGCTCCCTTCTGTTCGAGCTGATCTCGTATTGTCTCGGCTGTCTCACTCGACAGAATCCCTGCCACATCCTCGGGGTGAGGCCCACCGATCAACCGACAGATCGTCTCTTCCATCGTTTCGTCGTCTTTCTTGTGCGTTTTGATGAACTCGTGGAACTCCTCGGAGATACGGACCGATTTGCTCATCTTGTGTATACTTGGGTATACAGTCTAATCAATCCTCGGTGCGGTCTGTTCCCAATCAGTTAGTGCAACTCGAGTGTGAATCCAGTTTTCGCCTGTTTGTCGAAGCCACAGCTCTCGTAGAAGTCGTGTTTCCACGTCTCTTCAGAACCAGTGAGCAACATAATCTTGTAACAATCCCGTTCTTTTGCTCGGTCAATCGCCGCTCGCACGCACTGTTTTCCGAAACCGTTCTGTCGGTAGTCTTCGTGCGTGACCACATTTTCCAGAACTGCGAAGGGTCTTGCATTGCGTGTCAAGTTCGGTGTAATCGATAGTACACATGATGAGACCAGCAGCCCTTTGTACTCGACAACGACGATATCTAACGAGTCATTGTGAAGCATACTGTGCCACTGGGTCCGGAGTTGTTCATCCACGTTGAGTTCTGTGTCGTCTGGATTGAGAGTCTGATAGAGTTCGAGTAATTCGTCCAGTTCGTGCTCGTTGATTTCCCTCGCCGTCGCCATTTTGATAGCCGTTCTCGTTGATCTCGCACATAGTTTCCGATGGCCCCTCATACTGGTGGCTATAAATTCGTTGAAATATACGACCCCACGTGGGGGTCGCAATTGTTCACGTTCTTATAGCCACCAGTATCAGACGATCCAAGCTATCGACTCGGTTGTACCAGTAAATCGGTGGCCTCGGCACTCGAACCCGGAGGATGTACCGGTACCAACGGATTTCCAGCCCTTCTTATTCAACAGTAGTGGATACTCCTGTCGTCCGCACTTCGGGATTCGAGATGCCCGTCAATCGATTATTTTTGATATGTCACCACAGCTCTTTCCAGGATCTCTGTTTTCAGAAGTTTGGTGATATAGGGGCACGATATCCGTAGCCCAGGATCGTTCCATGCTATCTTTCCTACACACCGTGCCGTACTGGGCCAGTCGCAATCCAGACGACCGCTGCGACGACCGTCAGGGACACTCCAGCACCCATTATCAGATGGACGGAGCCGACTACAGGGGCGAGACCGCCACCGATGAAGTGCACGACGGCACCTGCAAACGACGTCGTCGACGAGCCGCCCTTCGACGAGGCTCACCTCACTGATCTTTACGTGCACTGGCCGTGTGATCACTGCGGGAACCGGATGTTCGCTACAGTCGGGATGGCGCTGTTCGATCACCCGGCCCTGATCTCTTTTTTCGACAACCGCGACATCGACCTAACCGAGCGACGCGTCTGGGAGTTCGAGTTCGCGATGACCGACCGACGAGTGACCGTTCGCTCGGAGAATCCGTGGGAAGTTTCCCTAACGGTCCCCTGCCGTGACGATTTACTTAACCTAGTCGTCGACGAGACGCTGACGGTTGTGGAGACTGTCGAGAAAACCGTCCAGTAAAACTCTCTCGCATCTTTTGTGGAATTCCCAGCCAACATACATCATAAATTCTACAATAGTGGATTCCAGCGAGAGTTTATTTGATCGTAGCTGTAATTTCCGCTGATAAGAATGGCCAAGCAGACGCGGTCAGGCTGCCGCACACACCAAAACGGCGCATCGGACAGCGGGAGTGCTTCGCGATCGAGTTGCGGTGATGCGATATCGGGATCGAAGGGATGAATGTCGACGCGTATCTTCACCGTACCGGTGTGGATCCGGACACCGTCACAGAGCCGGATTTCGAGACGCTTGAGCGGTTGCAGCGGGCGCACATCACCAGCGTCCCGTTTGAGAATCTGGCTATCGTCGGTGATCCGCACGGGACGTTCGAAGGTGACGGGGTTGTGTTGTCGGTCCCACACCTCTACGAGAAAATCGTCGAGCGAGGCCGCGGCGGTTTCTGTTTCGAACTCAACGGGCTGTTTTGCTCGTTGCTGGTGGAGTTGGGATACGACGCCGAGCGGGTTGCCGCCCGTGTCATCAACGATGGCGACGCCCGGCCGCCGGCGAACCATCATTCGATCACAGTCCAGTTGGACAGGAGATACGTCGTCGACATCGGCCTTGGCACGCCAAAGATGCGCCGTCCGGTGCCGATCGACGGCGACCTGGTCGAGTGCGTCGACACCGAGTGGCGGATCGTCGAGAGCGACCGCCCCGACGAGGATTATCTGGTGCAAGCGCGAGATCCCGTCGACGAGGAGTGGGACGGCCGCTACCTGTTCACCGACGAGCCACGGGATCTCGCCTATTTCCGGGCGACCTGTGATTTCCTCCAGACCTCGCCCGAGTCGACGTTTACCGGTGACCCGATAGTCAACATCGCAACCGAAACAGGATACCTGAAGTGTTCCACCGACACGTTTACGAGAGTCGGAGATGACGAGACGATCGACAGATTGCTGACCGAAGACGAGTGGTATGAGACGCTCGACGAGGCGTTCGACCTCCGTCTCCCCGTCGGTGACGCCAACGGACACTCCCGAAGCTAATCTGCGGACACCCCCTGGGACATCTTGGACACCCAGTCGATCCCAGTGTACTGGACCAGTGTCTCTCCGAGTTCCCGGAGTCGGATCTGTTTCATACCAGCAAATCGGTGGCCTCGGCACTCGAACCCGGACGATGTAGCGGTAGCGTATCACAGGGGAACCGGGCATTTACTTACCGGCCATTCTCCAGTTTACGGATCGCACGTTCGACGATAGTCTCAGTTACGAACAAACTTGTCTCCCGCTGAAGCGCCCGCATGGATGTGACCGCTTTCTCCCTGTCGACGAGATCACGGGCATAGGCGATGGCAATTACGCCGAGAGATCCGTGAACCTCGATGTTGTGTTCCAACGCTGTTTCCCTCGCGGCAAGGTCGTCAGTCAAAAGAACGGCATCGCATTCGTCCGCCACAGCAAGTACTGCCCGTTCACCCGGATCGAGTTCTGCCGACTCCGGATAGAGTTTGTCAGTTTCAATCCGCTCGAAGGAGAGTGTCTCAAATCCCTCCGGAACACCACCGCGTTCTAGCTCCTCGATGACAGTCTCAGGAATGTACAGTCTATCGAAGGCATCGAGCAGTTCTAGTGAATTGATTTCTCCAAGATGGATGAGCGGGCCTGCATCTGACACAGCGATGACTGTCACGCATTCAGACCCCACTCGACATCTTCCTCGACAATCTCCAGTTCTCGCTCTGCGCGCTTGACTTTCGCTCGGCCCACCCGTTCGATCGCCTCTTCGCGGTCGAGTTCGCCGTCGAGATACTGTGCAAGCATGAGATCGTCCCAGAGTTCTTCGAGACCCCGTTCCAGCGCGCGTTCGAAGACCTCTGACTCGGGGACCCCACGCTCTTTGGCGATTTGCCGAACACGGTCGGAAAGTTCAGCAGCCATACTACAGAGTTTGCCGTCATGCTTCTTAAACCCGCGTCCAGAGTTCGGCGTCTTCGTCATTCACCGGTATGAGCCACAGCAAAAATATACAGATTATTTACAATCGATGAGCGAAATACATTCGGTATAGTATCGATGGAAACACACAGTAACGAGGACATTGAAGCGATTTGCTTCGATCTCGATAATACATTGGTTCGGTACGAACGCTCCCCTGGGGAACTGCTTCAGACAACCTTCGATCAGCTCGAACTCGAACCAATATTTTCCGTCGAACAGTATTACGCTCGATATGACGAGTTTGCGGAGAGGTGCGATTCAATGGACGAACTTCGTGCCGAATGCTTTGCAACGCTTGCGGCAGAAAACGGGTACGAAAGCCAGTTAGGACGTGACATTGCGGAGACGTTCAGCGAAGAACGCGATCAATCGAACGTAGAACTTGTTCCATTTGCTGACCGTCTCCTGGACGAGTTGTCCCGAGAACACCAATTAGCGATTGTAACCAACGGCGCGGTGGACGCCCAACAGCAAAAAATCAATGCGGTAAATCTTGAGCAATGGATCGACACGGTCGTTATCGCGGGGCACGATACACCGCCAAAGCCCGACCCCGAACCGTTCAACCACGCTGTGCAATCGCTTAATTCCACTCCAACGACTACGGTTCACGTTGGCGATTCCCTCGAAACGGATATTGCAGGTGCTACTGCCAGTGGACTCCGCTCAGTCTGGGTCTCTGAAAGCAACGAGACACAAGGATTCGAGCCGACTTACCGAGTCGATTCTCTCGAATACATGTGGCCGCTCCCCTGGGAATAATGAGAATGGAGGTCTGATCCGCGCTGCGTTTGTTATACCGCGTCTCACTCGGTGTGAAAACATATAGCTGCTAAACATCGCGATTGTCAGTTTCCTATAGGTGATACCAGTAAACCGATCTCCTCGGCACTCGAACCTGTTCAATTTTGTCTGTAAGAAATAATATATAAATTGAACAATACAGACTGAGATAGTCTCGACAAAGAGAAACTGTCTGATTCTATTGAAAAAGGTTCTTGGCTTTTCTGTAGATCGGCGATTCAAGCCAGTCTCGGTTTTTTGCGGCTTCTTCCAATTTCTCCCAGGCTTCCTCTTGTTCGAGGATGTCTCGTTTGACCAGTGCTCTGAGCAAGATGGGTGAGATAACGACGGTGGAGTCAGCAACCGTTTGTAGTTCGGGAAGTGCCCGTAAATCGTCTGTAATCAGGAAATCAGCGTGTTTTTTGTTCGCAAGTGTGGCTGTTGATCCTTCACCGTCGTCGATTCTGGATGACTGGAAACGTGGTTCGTTCGTTTTGTGGATTTCAAACCGCTCTAACTGGTCTAATACGGTTTGTGCGGCTTGTCCATGAACATCCTCGTATTCCGCTGTCTCTTCGAGTTCGTCAATTACTGTTTCTGTCGTGTGGACCTCGTATTCGGTTAGAACATGGTCGAGGAGGTTGATTGAGGCTATAGTGATGAAGGCACTAGTATCGACGACAATCATTCTCAGGTCCTGTCTCCCGGATATTTAGAGATCTGCGAGTTCGTCCGCGAGTTCATCGCCTTGATCGAGAAGGGTTTTGGAAGCTTTGACTGCTTCAGCGTCTTGGCGTCCGATGAACTCTTTGAGGATGTCGAATTTAATTTGGTCGTCGAGGTAGAGTTCGACGACGGCTTCTTTGAATTTCTCGTCGTCTTCGACATCGTTTAGATATTCTTGGAGTGCTTCTTTGAGTATTTCTGTCCGGTTCTTGTGCGCGATTTCAGCTGCTATGTCGGTTTTCTGGATGAGATCTTCTGGCAGTCTGAAGTTGACGCGTGTGGTCCCCATTGGTACAACTGTCTTGTACATACATTGTACCCACACATTTAAATAGATTATCCTTCCACCACTCCGAACCAGTTACCCAAACTGGCACTCTAGTTCACTCGCATTACACTCTCTGGTACCAGTAAATCGGTGGCCTCGGCACTCGAACCCTGACGGTGTACCGGTACCAACGGATTTCCAGCCCTTCTTATTCAGCAGTAGTGGATACTCCTGTTGTCCGCACTTCGGGATTCGAGATGTTCATCGATCACTTTCACAACGTCACCAATATCCCGACCAGCTTGCTGAACGTAGATAATTCCAGCGTGGTCGAGATTCGAGTGTTCGACCAGCGAGAGAAAGTCGTCATCGAATGTCACCAGAACCCAGTCATTGTCCAGAGCATACGCCAACTGTTCTGTATC
>LKMJ01002826.1_pt1 | contig 16083 bp, 10 predicted proteins | sample 643391 | NCBI WGS metagenome assembly LKMJ01 (sample SAMN04112250, study PRJNA286221) | soda lake metagenome | biome: soda lake; feature: Kulunda Steppe; material: water; isolation source: sample PL-Br10 brine of Picturesque Lake | place: Russia: Kulunda steppe | collected 2010-07
AAGAATTAAAATATAGACTGTTAATTAGTTTAATGCTGGAAAGGAGTGTTCCACCATGCCGCGAGTAAAAAGAGGTAGCAAAGCCCGCCAACGACGGAAAAAGGTTCTTAAGAATGCCAAAGGGTTTTTTGGTTCCAGAAGCAAGTTGTTTCGTCCTGCCAAGCAGGCGGTAATGAAATCGCTTGATTATGCCTATCGAGATCGGAGAAGGCGCAAAAGAGATTTTCGCCGTCTCTGGATTACCAGAATTAATGCTGCTGCCAGACAGGAAGGACTGTCCTACAGTCGCTTTATCAATGGCCTGAAGCAGGCTGATGTTGAAATTGATCGTAAAATTATGGCTGATCTGGCTGTTAATGATAAAGAAGCCTTTGCTGAACTGGTTAACCTGGCCAAGGCAGAACTTTAATAACAGCTCAATATCTTTTATTAAACCCGGGTATTTTGCCCGGGTTTTTTTGCAGGAGTGAGATTTTTGATGAAGGATTGGGAAAGAATATCCAGCAGGCAAAATAACAGGATTAAAAACCTGATCAAACTTCAACGAAAGAAGTTCCGCCAGCGGCAGGGACGCTTTCTGCTGGAAGGATTTAAACTGATTGAAACGGCTTTAAAGGCCGAGGCCGGAATTGAAGAATTTTATCTCAGTCAGGAACTGGAGATTGAATCGGATGAAGTTCAGAACATAATTAAACATCTGCCTGCTGGGGTGGAACCAGTTATTTTAGAGGCTGACCTCTTTAACCGGGCAGTCACCACTGTTAATCCCCAGGGAGTTCTGGCAGTAGCCAGGAGCAGGGAAATTTTACTCAGTGAAATCTGGCAGCTTTCCGGTCCCCTGCTGCTGCTGGCTGAAGTCCAGGATCCAGGCAATCTCGGTACCATAATAAGAACTGCTGCTGCTGCCGATCTGGCCGGTTTACTTACTTTAAAGGGCTCAGTTGATATTTTTAACCCCAAGGTTGTGCGAGGGAGTATGGGCGGCATTTTTTCACTGCCGGTCTGCCAATCTATTACCCGGGCAGATATTAAGCAGAGCATTGCTGGTGATCAACTTAAACCCCGCAGGCTGGTGGCTGCTGAACCGGGAGCCTCGCAGCCCTATTATGATTTTATCTTTGAGCGAGATGATATTATTATCATAGGGAATGAAGCCAGGGGATTACCGCAAGATATTAAAAATTTCATTGACCGGGAAATTACCATTCCTCTGCCAGGCAGGATGGAATCTTTGAATGCAGCGGTTGCTGCTTCCATAGTGATTTTTGAAATGGTCAAAATTCTGGGACAGAATTAAGCAGATTTTTTTGAAATTAGCTGCTTGCCAGAGTAAGGAGTCTGTGATATAATTTATATATCAGGCATTTCATCAGGCTGAAGGGAGTGGTTAATTTGGGGTGGACTGAACTTATTTTCTGGAATCTTTTTGAAAGAACCGGGTCTATAACGGCATATCTGGCCTATCGCAATGTATTTGAATTAGCTGCTGAGGAGAATCAAACAGGAATATCTCTGAAAGGCTGAGAAGGAGAGCATAAGCTGGAGACAACGAGCCTGGTAAATATTTTAGGGAGATGACGCCCTGGACTGCAAGCGTCATTCAGGCTGTGCCGGTGAAATTCGCTCTGGAGCTGGAAGTTGAAGGAGAATGATTAGACTTTACCGGGAGTAAACCCGTTATCAATCCTGAAGTGATCACAGAAATCAGCTTTACTATGATAAAATGCTGTTTTGCTGGATAATAAGGGTGGTACCGCGAAGCTCTCGTCCCTATTTGTGGACGGGAGTTTTTTTAGTTTAAGATAATTTTAGCTGCTTTTAGCTATTCTGGTACTGATTTTATTTTTTGTAAAGATATAGTCCAAAAATTAAATTATGCTAAAAAGTTAGACAGCCAGAGACAGCTTACAGTTTATTGTGGAGGTGAAGATTTAATATGAACATTGAGGAAACAATTAATGAAGTGAAAGAGGAATTTCAGGAAATGTTTGCCGAAGCCCATGATAGTGAGAGCCTGGAAAAATTAAGAATCAGATTTTTAGGTAAAAATGGGCGGGTCAAAAAATTGTACGGAAAGATGGGCTCAATTCCTGATGAAAGCAAACCGGTTCTGGGTAAGGAATTGAATAAATTGAAACAGCAGATAACCCGACAACTGGAGGTCCGGCAGGAAAAAATTGAAGAAGAGAAGAAGAAACAGCAGCTTGAAGAAGAAAGGATTGATGTAACTCTTCCAGGCACCAGAATTAAAACAGGAAGCCAGCACCCTCTCTCGCTGGTAACCGAGGAGCTGGAGGATATTTTTATCAGCATGGGATTTAAAATTGCTGAGGGTCCCGAGGTTGAAGATGAATATTATAATTTTAAGGCCCTAAATATTCCTGAAGATCATCCGGCTCGAGATCTGCAGGATACCCTTTATCTGGATGATCTCTATCTCCTGAGAACTCATACCTCTCCGGTTCAGGTCAGAACCATGGAGAAGACAAAGCCTCCGATTAAAATTATAGCTCCAGGAAGAGTTTACCGGGCTGATGAACTTGATGCTTCTCACTCACCTGTATTCCATCAGCTGGAGGGGCTGGTGGTGGACGATAAGATAACATTTGGTGATCTTAAGGGAACGATAAGTATTATGGTGGAGCAAATATTTGGTGAGGAACATTCTGTCCGTTTTCGACCCAGTTATTTCCCTTTTACCGAGCCCAGCGCTGAAGTTGATGTTTCCTGTATAGTCTGTGAGGGGAAGGGATGCAGCCTATGTTCCCGCACAGGCTGGCTGGAAATCATGGGTTCGGGAATGGTGCACCCCAAAGTTTTATCGATGTCCGACATTGATCCGAGAAGCTACAGCGGCTTTGCTTTCGGCATGGGTATAGACAGGATAGCTCTTTTAAAATATGGCATTGATGATATCAGATTGCTGCAGGAAAATGACCGGAGATTTTTGCAGCAGTTTAAATAATTATTCTGGAGGAGATATTGGTGCAAATTTCTTACAACTGGCTTAATTCCTATATAGATATACCCTGTGAACCTAAAGAATTGAAGTACTTTTTGACCATGGCAGGACTGGAAGTTGAAGAAATGTTCTACCAGGGGGAGGGGTTGGATAAGATAATTACAGGAGAGATTATTGGGATAAAAGATCACGAAAATGCTGATAACCTGAAGGTCTGTCAGGTGGACTGCGGAGAGAATAAAAGACAGATTGTCTGCGGAGCTTCCAATATAGCTGAAAATCTCAAGGTAGCTGTAGCCCTGCCCGGCAGCCGTCTCCCCGGCGGTCTGAAAATAGAAGAAACTGAGCTGAGAGGGGTCAAGTCCAGCGGGATGATCTGTTCGGCAGATGAACTGGGATTGAAGGAGGAGAGACAGTCCGGCATTATGGAGCTGCCGGAGGAAGTTGAAGCAGGGGATCTGCTGGTAGAAGCACTTCTCCTTAATGATTATACTTATAAGCTGGATCTAACCCCGAATTATGCTCGCTGCCTGGGTCATTTAGGGGTTGCCCGGGAAGTTCGAGGGTTGAGCGATGAAACTCTAGAAATAAACTGGCCTGAGCTTTTACCTGAAGATGACGGAAAGACTTTTCAGGCAGCAACCCCCGAAGTTGAGATACAGGATCCAGATCTCTGCCAGCGGTATACCTGCCGTCTCATAGAAGATGTTGAAATAAAAGCCTCTCCTCTATGGATGCAGCGCCGTCTGGAGGCAGCAGGCATCAGGCCAATTAATAATATTGTTGATATAACCAATTATGTAATGCTGGAATATAACCAGCCGCTCCATGCCTTTGATTACGATAATATTAACGGCAGAAAAATCATTGTCCGCCGGGCTAATCCGGGGGAAAGGCTTATCACCCTGGATGATGAAAAGAGGCAGCTAACTCCTGAAGTTCTGGTAATTGCTGATCGGGAAAAACCAGTCGGTCTGGCCGGGGTGATGGGAGGGGCAAACACCGAGGTAACAGAATCAACTGGCCGGGTATTGCTGGAGGCTGCCTCCTTTGATGCTGTCAATGTCAGAAGGACAGCAAAAAAATACGGCCTTTCCAGTGAATCCTCCCACAGATTTGAAAGAAAAATTGATATAACCGCAGTTGCTGAAGCCAGCCGCCGGGCCTGCTATCTGCTGGAAAGATATGCTGGAGGAAAGATTACTGAAGAAATGGTGGATTGCTATCCGGAACCCTGTGAAAAAAAGAAGCTGCAGCTTGAGACTGACAGGGTTAATAATTTCCTGGGTGTTGAAATAGCAGGGGAAGAAATGAGTGATATGCTGACCGGACTGGGCTTTGAGGCTGATATGAAGGATGACTCCCGGATTGCAGTCAGCATTCCGGGTTTTAGAAGAGATGTTGATGGTGAAGCCGACCTTATTGAAGAGATTGCCCGGGTTTATGGCTATAACAATATTCCCTATACCAGACCTGCCAGCGCTGAACCGGGAGGCCGTAACCCGGAACAGAAAGCCAGCTTAAAAATTAACCGGATTTTAAGAGGCCAGGGGCTTGAGGAAGTTAAAAATTTCAGCCTGAGGCCAAAAGATGATAATTTAACGGATTATCTTCAAGATTATTATAAATTTTATCTTGCTGTAACTGAGGGCAAATCTCGCAGTTCCAGGGAAGATAGCTTTGAAAGTAACTTTAAAAATAGCATTGTAAAGCTGAAAAATCCGCTCAGCCAGGCTTTTTCCAGAATGCGAATTTCACTATTACCGGGTTTGATAGAGGTATTATCCCTGAATTCCCGGAAGCAGGTTAAGGATATGTCAATTTATGAAACCGGCAGGGTATTTGTCTCCCGGGGAGAGAGAAATCGTCCTGTTGAAACTGATAAAATTGGGCTCGCCAGCATGGGAGCGGCTTATGATCCCTGGAATTTATCAGCCCCGGATTATTTTTATTTAAAAGGGGCGGTAGAAAACCTGCTGGATAAGCTTGAAATTGACTCCTGGAGCTGGCAGAGAATAAAACTCGATATTTTCCATCCCGGTCGGGTCGCTGACCTTAAATTTAAGAATAAGAGGGTCGGGGTTTTAGGAGAGCTTCATCCTGATGTAATAGAAGAGTTTAAACTGCCGGCCAGAACCTCTGCTGTTGAACTGGATAAAAAACTTATTTATCAGGCTGCCGGTTATGAGAAAATTAGCTATCAGCAGATACCCCGATTCCCTTCAATATCCAGAGATCTGGCCCTTTTAATATCTGAAGATATCCCGGCCCGGGATGTTATTGAGGCGGTGGAGGAGGCCGCGTCAGATATTTTAATCAGCACTGAAATATTTGATTTTTATCAGGGCGAGCAGATTCCCGAGGGCCGGAAGAGCCTGGCCTTAAATATGGTTTTTCAGGATTACAATAAAACTCTGAAGGAAGAAGAGGTTGAAAAGCAGGTTGATAATATAATAGAAGTTCTGGAAGATGAATTTCAGGCTAAAATAAGAGGAAAATAGGCCGCTGCTAGCAGGATTTTATCTCCTGGCCGGGAAGTATATAAAAGGAATAGTAAAGAAAATATTTCCGGTCGGGACGGTATTTAACCGCTTACGGGACGGTGTTTAACTGTTTTGTCTGTTAAGCGAGTAATAATTATAATCGGGGAGGATTCCTTATGGCGCAGAAGACGGGGGAAAAAAATACTGAAAATAAGTTTACCGTTAGGGTACTGGGAGAAGACCATACAGTTGTGGGGGATCTTTCCCGGGATTATCTGGAGAGTCTGGCGGAGAGAATTAATACAATCGGAGAGGATATTGCCCGGGCCTATCCCAATATTCCCCGCCGCCAGCTGATTAGATTAACCCTGTTAAATCTGGCCGATCACTGTCAGAAGGCGGAAAGAAAAAATCAGGAGCTGCAGAAGGAGCTGGAGCGGGAAAGGAAATCCTGTAAAAAGCTGCGGGAGGAAATAGAACGCCTCAGGCAGGACAACAACGAACTGATGGAACTGCTGCAGGAGGTCGATTAATAATTGCAGGGGATAGCGCTGCTCGATGTCATCATATTTATAATCATCCTTTATTTTTTAATAACGGGTTATCGCAAGGGTTTTGTACGGCAGACCGCCACGGTTCTGGGGCTGCTGCTGGCCATATATCTTTCGCTGATGTTTTATCTGGATTTTGTTATTTTTCTGGAAAGATATCTGGACTTTTCTCCCACTATTCTGCAGTTTATCAGTTTTGCCATTATTTTTATTGTGGCCAATCTGGCGGTTCATATTCTGGGTGATATCATTAAATCTCTGCTGGACTGGATGTATCTGGAATCGGTTGACAGGGGCGGAGGTTTTCTACTGGGCGGTATTAAGGGGCTGGCTCTGGCCTATCTGATCGTACTTATTTTAAGTCAGATACCCATAGCCGAGGTGGAGTCGGTGGTGGCCGACTCCTATTTTGCCGACTGGCTGCTGGGTTTAACTCCTATGATTCAGCAAACTCTGGAAGAAATACTGGGGCGGCCGTGATTAAATCTCTGGCCGCTTTTTTAATGTTGAAAGAAGGCAGAATTCGGGAGGGTGAAGGATGGAAAAGGAAATAACTGCCAGGGAAGCCGCCGGCATTCTGTCAGAGTTGGCGGATTTAATGGAAATTAAGGGCGATAATCGCTATCGAATCAGGGCCTATCAGAATGCGGCCCGCTCATTAAGTTCGGTTTCGGAGGAGCTGAAGGTCCTGGTAGCCGAGGATCGATTGACGGAAATTAAAGGAATAGGAGAGGGGCTTTCGGCCACCATAAAAGAAATTTTTGCTACCGGAACCGCCGATCAGCTGGAAGAATTAAAACGGGAGCTGCCGGCCGGGCTGCTGGATTTGATTGAAGTACCCGGAGTGGGACCCAAGAGGGCTCATCAGCTCTATTATCAGCTGGAGGTCAGCGGGGTTGAGGATTTAAAGAAGGCCCTGCAGGAGAAAAGGGTTCGGGAGCTGGAGGGTTTCGGTCCCAAACTGGCTAAGAATCTTAAGGAAGCGGTTGCCCGCTATGAATCCTTCCAGGAGAGAATGAAAATCAATGAAGCCGATTGCCTGGCTGAAAGAATTGGTGAACACCTGGAGAGAAAACCGGAACTCTATTTAAAATATACGACTGCCGGAAGTCTGCGGCGGCGGAAGGAACTGGTTAAGGATATCGATATTCTCATGATTCCCGCCGATCCCGAGAGTGACGGGCTGGAAAATCATCTCCGGGAACTGGAAGGCCTCCATAAGGTAGAGTCGGCCGGCTCCAGCAAGATCACCCTGGTTCTGGAGAGCGGAGTAAAGGTGGATTTCAGACTGGTGGCGGAGGATGAATTTCCGGCGGCCCTGATCTATTTTACCGGCTCCAAGGAGCATAACGTTAAGCTGCGTCAGCTGGCCAAGGAGAAGGGATATTTTTTGAATGAATACGGGCTTTTTTCCCGGGAGAATCGGGAGAATCGGGAAGATTCGGAGGGACGTGAGGATTTTGCGGAACGGGGGGATAGTGGGGAAAACGAGGATCTGAAGGATCCGGAGGATGGGGAATATCGTGAAGATTTGGACCTTTCGGAGTCGAGCCGGGGTGGTAATTTGGGGAAGAAATCCGAAGGGGACGCAGCTTCCGGGTTTAGCTCGGAGGGGGATGAATCTGCCGAATCCGGGATCTATCATTTTTTCGGGCTGGATTTTATCGAGCCGGAATTAAGGGAGGATCGGGGTGAGATCGAGGCCGCCCGGAAGGGCGAGCTGCCGGATTTAATTGACTTTAGCGATATCAGGGGGGATTTTCACCTTCATACCCGCTACAGCGATGGAGCCTACGGGATTGAAGATATGGCGGTGGCGGCGCGGGAGCTGGGTTATGAGTATCTGGCGGTAACCGACCATTCCAAATCGCTGCGGATTGCCAGCGGGCTTTCGGAGGAAAGGTTGAGGGAGCAGCTGGAGGAGATCGGGAGGCTGAAGGATAGAATTTCGGGGATAAGAATTTTAAGCGGGATTGAGGTGGATATTCTTCCCGACGGCGGCCTGGATTTTTCCGATGATATTCTGAGGCGGCTGGATCTGGTGATCGCTTCCATCCACAGCGGATTCAATCAGAGCCGGGAGGAGAACACCGGGAGATTGGTTGAAGCCTGTCGTAATCCCGAGGTTGATATTATCGGTCATCCCCGGGGACGGCTTCTGGGTCGAAGGGATGCCTATCGGGTCGAGATGGCCGAGGTGATAGAGGCGGCGGCCGAGACGGGGACCTGCCTGGAGATCAACGCCTCGCCCTCCCGGCTGGATCTGGATGATCTGCTGGCCCGGCAGGCGGCCTCCCGGGGGGTCAGGCTGGCCATCAGCACCGATGCCCATCATACGGGGGAATTAAGCGATATGAGGCTGGGGGCGGATGTGGCCCGGCGGGCCTGGCTGGAGAAGCAAAATGTTTTGAATGCTCTGCCGCTGGATGATTTGCTTGAGTTTTTAGCATAGCTGCCTGAAATTAATTCCGGTAATAGCGGCCGGCAATAACGGCCGGCAATTCAATTCGGTTAAAGAAATAAGGATATATGTCTGGAATGTAATTAGAGAAAGGAATAAGCATGTCTAAAGTTCAAATAGAGGAAAGAATAAATATGTCTTAAGTGTAATTAGAAAAAGGACTAAATTTGTTTGGAGTGAAATTAGAGAAAGGACTAAATATGTCTGAAGTTTAATTAGAGGAAAGAATAAAACCTGAAAAACTGGAGTGAGTTTATTTGCATCAGTACAGCCTGGAAAAACTGGAGTATGCTAAAATTAAAAGTATAATTGCGGGAGAGGCTTCGACCTATCCCGGTAAGGATCGAATTAAAAACCTCAAGCCCCTGACCGAGCGGCGGGTTGTGGAAAGGAGGCTTGCCGAAGCCCGGCAGGGGGCAAAAATTATGCGGGAAAAGGGCAGACCTCCTCTGCTCTGCCCCCGGAAGCTGGAAGCTCATCTGCAGAGGGCCGGGAAAGACCTGGTTTTGAGTATTGAGGAGATTAATGAGGTTGATAATGTGCTCCGCTCTACCGGAGAAACCGAGAGGTTTTTTCAGGATCTTAAGGAGCATGTCTGCAGGGTCAGGGGCCTGGAGGAGGAGCTGATCCGGGGCCCCCTGCAGGATTATGCCGCCCGTCTGGTATCGCTGCCGGAGCTGCGTGGGGAGATTGACCGGGTAATCGATGACAATAACGAGATTAAGGATTCGGCCAGTTCGGAGCTGGCCCGGCTGAGAAAAAGAATAGCCGGGACAGAAGGAGAAATTCAAAATAAGCTTGAAAGTATCACTCAGGATAATAAGTATTCCAATATGCTGCAGGAAGCGATCATTACCCGCCGGGAGAATAGGTTTGTAGTTCCGGTGAAAAAGCAGTATCGTAACACCTTTAAGGGTATAGTTCATGACACATCGGCCAGCGGAATGACCGTTTTTATGGAACCGATGGCGGTGGTGGAGTTAAATAACAGGCTCCGGGAGCTCCGTCGGGATGAGGAGGCCGAGATCAAGAGGATTCTTCAGGAACTGACGGGACTGATAGCGGCCGATGGCCGGCGGATCAAGCAGAACTACCGGATGCTGATTAAGTTTGATGAGATCTTTGCCCGCGGCGGATATCTGCTGAAAAATGACTGCGTGATCCCCGAAATTAACGGGGCCGGTTATGTCAATATCAAACAGGGGCGCCATCCTCTACTGGGGGAGGAGGCGGTTCCGATCGATATTTATGCCGGAGATCAGTTCCGGCTGCTGCTGATCACCGGGCCGAATACCGGGGGCAAGACCGTGGCTCTGAAAACCTTCGGGCTATTTGTCATCATGGCTTTAAGCGGGGTGCCGCTGCCGGCGGACGAGGGCAGCAAAATCTCGGTTTTTAATAATGTCTTTGCCGATATCGGAGATGAACAGAGCATCGAGCAGAATTTAAGCACCTTTTCCTCCCATATGAATAATATCAAAGAGTATCTGGACCGGGCCGATGATAGGAGTCTGGTTCTGCTGGATGAAATCGGGGCGGGCACGGACCCCGAGGAGGGTGCCGCGCTGGGAATTGCGGTGCTGGAAGAATTTAAGTCCCGGAATACGGTGACGGTGGCCACCACCCATTACAGTCAGCTAAAAAGCTATGCCTACAGCACCGAAGGCGTGGAAAATGCGGCCGTGGAATTTGACCTGGAGACCTTAAGCCCCACCTATCGTCTGATCATGGGTATTCCCGGCGGCAGCAATGCCTTTGAAATCGCCCTCAGGCTGGGGCTTCCCGGGGAGATAATAGCTCAGGCCAGGGAGCTTCAGGATCAGGATAAACTGGCGGTTGAGGATATCATCGAAGAGCTCAATCAGGAGCGGAGGAAATATGAAAATTTGAATCTGGAGCTGGAGAAACAGAAGGCCCGATTGGAGAGAAGAGAGGATAAAATTTTTCGCCGGGAGAAGGAACTGGCGGAAAAGAAGGAAAGGATCGTTCGGGATGCCAGGGAGCAGGCCGAGCGGGAACTCCGGCAGCTCAGGGCCCGCTCCAAGAAGATTTTATCGGAATTGAAGAACAAAGAATTTACCGCCCGACCGGAGGTTGACCGGCTGGAATCGGAGATTAATCTGGAAATTAAGGATATGGAATCCGGAATTATTTCTTCCGAGGGTGAGAATGGCAGGGATTCTTCGGGGGAAGAGAGAGAAGCGGATTACGATTTTCAACCCGGCGATCGGGTAAAAATCCGGAGTTTGAATCAGCAGGGTGAGATTATTGAGCTCATGGAGGACAGCGATCAGGCCGAGGTACAGGCGGGAATTATGAAGGTAACGGCCGACCTTAACGATCTGATTCCGGTGGAAGACAGGGAAAAGGAAAGGGAGAGGAAGGTTAAGAAGTATCAGGTAAAAAAATCCGGCCAGGTTTCTCATTCCCTGGATCTCAGGGGCAAGCGTTACGAATCGGCCCAGCAGGAACTTGATAAATATCTTGACGATGCCCTGCTGGCCGGGCTTAGGGAACTTGAGATCATTCACGGCAAGGGGAGCGGCGCCCTGAGAGAGGCGGTCAGGGAGCTCCTGGAAGAACACCCCCATGTGAAGGACTTTCGCGAGGGCAGAGAGAAGGAGGGGGGCTCGGGAGTCACAATCGTGACGATAGGGGCCTGATAGGCCTGGGATAGGGAATTTATAAGGGCTTGATAGGTCTGATAGGGGCCAGATAGGGGTCTGATAAGGGCCAGCAACCCATTCTTTTCTTAAATAAGATCTTTAACTTTAAACAAGGATCTTTAATTTTTTTAAAATAACATTAAGTTAAAAGAGCAGTTCAAGTTAAAAGAGCAGTTCTCGAGCTAAAAAAGCCCGGGAACTGCTCTTATACTTTGAAAATTCACAGTCTAATTTCAGATCTAATTGTGATTCTCTGGAAGATCGGTATTTATCTTTTTCTTTAATTGATATCTTCTTCTTTAGTTGTTATCCTCTTCATCCTGCAGATCCTCTAATTCTTCTTCCAGTTCTTCCTCATCCAGTTCTTCTTCCAGTTCCTCTGCTTCTTCCGGTGACAGCAGTTGCAGCAGGCTGTCTATTCTATCCCGGCGATCTTGCCGGGCTGATTCCCGTTCTTCGGGATCCACGGTATCTTGCGGGTCATCTTCCTCTCTATCTTCAGCTGAATCTTCAGGAATGTCATCAACAACCTCCGGGGCGGGCCAGTCATCAGGATCAGTTTCTTCCTCGCCCCTTTCCAGAAATTCCAGTACACTTTCGGGAGCCGGTGTTATATCCTCCGGTACCTGATCACCGAGCTCAGGAATGTCAAGAGGCCTTCCTCCATCAGCCGTTCTCCCGGTTATCCGGAGATATTTGTAGTCACCGGCTTCAGTTGTTTCCGGGATTCCTGTATTAGGATCAATTTCCAGAACCGGCATACCCGGTCTGGCTTCATAGGTTCCACTGATAGGTTGACGTCCTCTCCCGGGATGACTGCTTTGTCCAAAGTTGATTTCCAAAGGACCCAGCACAATGCCGCTGTCCACCAGGTAATCAACAGAAATTATCTGATCTGCCGGTGTTTGCTCGGTAGCCAGCCTAAATGATCTTCTATCAAGTCTGACGGAATTAATCTTTCCCTGAAGAGGACTGCGCTCATTGGGAGTATTGTCCATTCTGAATACCTCACTGACAGATTGGCCGGGGTTATCAGAGGCCAGCAAACCCGTGGCCGGATCAACCTCCAGGGAGATGATGTCCTGAGGGCGGTTAAAGGTGGTAGGTGGAATATCATCCAGAATCGGCTCCATAATTCTGGTCCAGAGCTGGACGGACTGACTGCTGGAGATTCTGCCGGTGGGATAGTTCATAGGTCGAGGTGAATCCTCGCCAATCCAGACGGTGGTTACCAGTTCCGGCACAAAACCGACAAACCAGGAATCGGTAAAATTATTGGTCGTCCCGGTTTTTCCCGCTATCTGTCGGCCCAGATTGGCCCGCCAGCCGGTGCCGTCAGTGATAACCGAACGCAGCATGCTGAGCATTAGATAGTTATCTTCTTCCTCGAGAACTACTTTTTTTCGGGGGTTGGATTCATATAAGGTATCGCCATGCCTGTTTTCAACCCTTTTAATGGCATGGGGTTCCACCCAGACTCCTTCATTGGCATAAATACCGTAGGCTGATGACATTTCTAAGGGTGTTACTCCTCTGGTCAAACCTCCCAACGCCAGCGAAAGATGATCATCATAATAATCCTGGGGCTGGAAGGTTGAAATACCCATATTTTCTGCGGTTTCAATTGTATCCTTTACCCCTACTTTTTCAATCATATTAACAGCTGCTACATTCAGGGAAGAAGCCAGAGCCTGGCGCAGTGAAACCATACCATGGTATTCGTGACCAAAGTTAACAGGCCAGATCTCATAGGTTGTGTCGGAACGAAAGGCCGGTCGGGGAATATCGCTGATAATTGAAGCGGGATAGAAACCCTCTTCAATAGCTCTGGTATAGACAAAGGGCTTAAAAGCTGAACCCGGTTGACGGGCTGCCTGGGTGGCCCGGTTAAATTGATCATCGCCCCGTCCCCCGATCATGCTTTTAATTTCGCCGGTCCGGGGATCCAGAGATATCGAGGCATATTGAGGTTGAATGTTAGCAATTTCGCCATCTCTTTCGTGGGAAGGGATAATACCCTCCTGAAGGGCCTGCTGAAAAGCTTCCTCGGCCTTTTTCTGTTTATCGAGATCAATGGTGGTATAAACTTCCAGCCCCCCACCATAAACCTCCTGAGCGCCAAACATCCGCAATAATTGATCTCTGACATAGCGAACGAAGTAGGGGGCGCTTTCGTCCACCTGCTGGCGTCCGGCGGGATGGAGCTCAATTTCAGCTGTTCGGGCCATTTCGAATTCATTTTCATTAATATACCCCAGCTGCTGCATGCGGTTTAAAACCACATTGCGGCGACTTCGAGCGGCATCCTCATTGTTAAAGGGAGAGTAGTAATTGGGGGAGCGGGGCAGTGCCGCGATCAGGGCTGATTCGCTCAGATCCAGCTCGGAAACGGATCTGCCAAAATACTGCCGGGAAGCCGCTTCTACTCCATAGGCACTGTGCCCGAAAAATATTTCATTTAAGTACATTTCCAGAATTTCGGATTTGGTGTAGAGCCTTTCGAACTGAAGCGCTAAATAAACTTCCTGAAGTTTACGAAAGAAAGTTTTTTCCTGACTTAAAAGAGCTTCCCGGGCCAGCTGCTGGGTGATCGTGCTGGCTCCCTGAACAATTCTTCCTTCGGCTATATTGGTTATCAAAGCCCTGCTTATACCGACCAGATCGACTCCATGATGATCATAAAAATTATGGTCTTCAATAGCAACAATAGCCTGCTGCAGTTCTTCGGGAATATCATCCAGGGTGACATAGACCCTATTTTCCTGATACAGGCTGTTGATTAAAGTTCCATCCCCGCTGTAGATCATGGTGCTTTGCCGCCCTCCCCGGTAGTCGGAGATATCCGGGGTTTCGCTGACGATAAAGTAGAGGCCGCCCAGGACGGTTCCCACAGACAGGAAAAAAATCAGAACCAGAGCCGTAATAAGATATAACTTCCACTTTTGTCTGGAAGTATTTTTGTTATTATTGTTGCTGCGGCGGGCCACAGCTTTCACCTCCATAAAGCTCTTGAATAAAATAAATTCTGCATTTATAAATTATAACATAAATAAAGAGTCTCTTACACCTTGTTAGAGAAAAATCATTCTGATATAATTATAGCATATGTGGGAAAGTTAGTGAAGTAAATCCTCAGGTTTCCAGAACTTTTCTGAATAATTTTTCCTTCTGCTGGGGAATTTTTCTAAATTAAATTTAACGGATAATAAAAATTGAGAAAAAAATATATATTATTTTCTTTTGTTTTTTTTAATAGATGTTAGAATTTTTGTGAGTTGACTGAAATTTAAACAGGAGGTGGTTATCCGGCTGACTGCCGGAAAATATTATGACTGCGGAAAGACAGGCCAAACAAAACGAAGACATCTTAACTGGAGCAGAGAAGGAAGAGGAACTTAAAGATAATCTGGAAATTTCAGCTTCAGAACTGAAAGAGGTTAATCAGGAACTGGAGATTCTATCCCAGGGAGTAGAAGACTTGATTACCAAAGAGGATTTGAGAAAAAGATTAATAGAAACTCGCAATGAAGATAGGCCTTTAAAGGTTAAACTGGGCCTTGACCCATCTGCTCCGGATATCCATTTAGGGCATACTGTAGTCCTTAATAAACTTAAACAATTTCAGGATTTCGGTCATGAAGTTCATCTGATAATTGGAGATTTTACTGGAATGATAGGTGATCCCAGCGGTAAATCTGAGACCAGAAAACAGCTGACCGAGGAAGAGGTCAGAGAAAATGCCCGCACCTATCAGGAGCAGTTTTCCCGGGTACTGGATTCAGAGAAAACAGTTCTTCATTTTAACAGCAGCTGGCTGGGTGAGCTGATGCTGGAAGATATTATAAATATTGCCTCCCGATACACCGTGGCGAGAATGCTGGAGCGGGATGATTTTGCCACCAGAATGAATGAGAATAAACCTATTGCAATTCATGAGTTTTTCTATCCTCTGCTGCAGGGTTATGATTCCGTTGCCCTGGACGCTGATATTGAACTGGGGGGCACGGATCAAAGATTTAATCTGCTGGTAGGACGCCGCCTGCAGCGGGAATTTGAACAGGTGCCCCAGGTGGTCATGATGATGCCCCTGCTGGAAGGATTAGATGGAACCCAGAAGATGAGCAAAAGTCTTGACAATTATATTGGAATTAATGAAGATCCTAACACCATGTATGGAAAGGTTATGTCACTGCCTGATGACTTAATTCTTCGTTATTTTGAACTGGTGACAGACCTCCCGCCCGCTCAGGTAGAGGAGCAGCGAGAAAAATTGGAGGATGATGGAACTAATCCCATGGAGGTCAAAAAATATCTGGCTGAAAAAATAGTCAGTAATTTCCATGACAGTAAAAAAGCCCAAAAAGCTGCTCAGGAGTTTGCCAGAGTATTCTCCGAAGGTGAAAAGCCTGAAGATATGACAGAAGTAACCATTTCTACCGATCAGCTTGATAATGGCAAACTCTGGATTGTCAGGTTAATTTCAGCTACTGGTATGGTTGATAGCAACAGCGAGGCCCGTCGATTGATTAAACAGGGAGCAGTTACCCTGGATGATGAAAAAATTGAAACCATAGATTATGATGTACCGGTTGAGGATGAAATGATCCTGCAGATCGGCAAAAGGCGTTTTGCCAGAATTAGAAGGAGAGATTAGTAATGTTAACTGATGATTTGCGGCAGTCCTATCTGGAATTTTTTAGAAACAAAGATCATCTGGTGGTTGACAGCGCCCCGCTGATACCCCAAAATGACCCCACAGTTCTCTGGGTTAACTCCGGGATGTTTCCTCTGAAACCCTTTTTCAGCGGACAGGAAACCCCACCTCATCACCGAATGGCTTCCTGCCAGAAATGTATCAGAACCGGAGATATCGAGAATGTGGGAAGAACAGCCCGCCACCATACTTTTTTTGAGATGCTGGGAAACTTTTCCTTTGGAGATTATTTTAAGGAAGAGGCTA
>LKMJ01002827.1_pt1 | contig 16082 bp, 15 predicted proteins | sample 643391 | NCBI WGS metagenome assembly LKMJ01 (sample SAMN04112250, study PRJNA286221) | soda lake metagenome | biome: soda lake; feature: Kulunda Steppe; material: water; isolation source: sample PL-Br10 brine of Picturesque Lake | place: Russia: Kulunda steppe | collected 2010-07
ATGGTGTATCTACGTGTCCTTCATACCAACAAATAGTAGTATTTACTCGACTGATTGATGTAGTGTCAAGTATATCGTATCCTATAGACTCTCTGGCGTCACCGAGTTCGTAACTATGAATATTCCTACTAAGATGGTCTGATTTTATTACATTATTTTCTCTATCAATATTATATTGTTCATAGAAATCATCAATTACATTAATATAGTGTTGGCGAAATTCTTCTACATCGTTTATTACAAGCGCAACCCCAATCAGGCACCGTTGGTTACCAGAACTTTTGGTGGCTGCATCAACTGCTACGACTGGTGACATAAATATTTATCAGAGTAGTAGTATAAAAAATCTATCTTATTTGTTTATTTGCTATAATCAACTATTTTATAAATCAGTATATATAAAATTTAATATTAGGTTTAATCCCACGGCCAAGGAGCGAAGTCGGGATCGTACGAAATCGTGGTGTCCGGCAGGCCGGTGAGTTCGTATTTAAGATTGTTGCCCTGATTCTCGATCATGTCCTCGTACACTTGGGCAGTCTTCAGCTCCGTTTTGAAAATGAACTTTGTGATGACCGTCGATCGTCGGAGTTCTTTGTGAACGTCGAGGCCGCTGTGTCCAATGTGAATTGCGTCGGTGTTGACCTTGGCAAACCGTTTCAGTAGTGGTGTGCAGTGGTTCGCTAATTTGTAATCTGGCGAGTGGAGCCAATCGACGAGGAAGAACGTCCAAGAGATCGAGAGAATCGCAGTGATAATGAACGTCACTGTGAAAAGCAGTAGTTCACGTCCGATCGAAGGACGGAGAAACCAACGATCCGGTAACAAGCATCCGCGGCGCTTGCGCCGCGGTTCACTTCACTCGAACGGAGTGAGCGTGAAGGTAGTTTTTCCCCTAGTTTTTGCAAGGAGTGGTTCGCCGCAGGCGAACCCGACGCAGTAAAAAGAGGTATGGACTCGTCGGGATTTGAACCCGAGGCCTTCCCCGTGCCAGGGGGATGATCTACCACTGATCTACGAGCCCGCACTCTTTGGTTTCCTATCGCTGTGTTTAAACCCATCGGAAGCCAGTCGCTCCGTAACGCACGTTTTATAATGCCGAGTGGTTTAGAGCACCTCACGAATGCCCAACTCCAACGGACCACAGCAGGGAACCCGGCACAAACTCCAGAACGAACCACGCAATCAGGGCACCTCGCCACCACAGCGCGCTGTCCAGCAGTTCGAGGACGGCGAGAAAGTCCACCTCGCGATCGACCCGAGCATCCAGGAAGGTCGCTTCCACCCGCGTTTCAACGGACAGACCGGCATCGTCGCTGGCAAACAGGGACAGGCCTACAAGGTCGAGATCACCGACGGCGGCAAAGAAAAGACGCTCATCGTGAAGCCAGCACACCTGCGAACACAGAAATAACGGGCGAGCACTTCTCTGATTGCGAGGTCTGTTTCAGTGTTATTCGACAGTCACACTTTTCGCCAGATTCCGCGGCTTGTCGATCGGTCGGCCAAGATCGTTCGCGATATGATAGGCGACGATCTGCAGCTGGACGTTCGCAAGCAGCGCTGCCGCACGTGGATGGGTCTCGGGCACCTCTAGCACGTGATCGGCGTACATCGCGGCGTCGTTTTTGCCGTCTGTCACAGCGACGACCGGCGCATCTCGGGCCTCGACCTCTTTGATGTTGCCGACCGTCTTCCGTGCGACCTCGCCGTCGCCGATGACCGTCGCAAACACTGGCGTGTTCCCAGTCACCAGCGCGAGCGGCCCGTGTTTGAGCTCGCCCGCGGCAAATCCTTCGGCGTGCTCGTAGCTGATTTCCTTCAGTTTGAGTGCGCCCTCCAGCGCGACGGGGAACTGGTACCGACGGCCGATAAAGAAGTACGCATCTGAATCAGCGTAGGCGTCGGCAACCGCTCTTGCCTGGGAGTTATCAAGGATGTGCTGAATATCGCCAGCGAGATCACGCAGCGCAGGGACAACTTCGCGGCGGGCCTGACTTCCTTCAGCCGTCGCGAGCGAGAGGAGGTTGAGCGCGGCCAGCTGGCCGACGAACGTCTTGGTGGCGGCGACGCCAATCTCTGGGCCAGAGCGAATGTACAGTGTGTGATCACACTCCCGCGCAGCTGTCGAGCCGACGGTGTTCGTCACCGCGAGTGTCTCGGCACCTCTGTGGCTGGCTTCCCGGAGTGCCGAGAGCGTGTCTGCTGTCTCGCCGCTCTGGGTAATGCCGATAACAAGATCGTCGCCGACCCGCGGTGGTGAACTTGCGTACTCGCTCGCGAGAAATGCCTGCGCCGGGATGCCAGCCTGACTGAACAGCTGCGTTCCGTACAGCGCGGCGTGATACGAAGTCCCGCAGGCGACGAACTGGACACCCGTTGGCGAGAGCTCGCCCACCGAGCCGATGTCGACACTGCCGCCGAGTTCGTCGATCCGACCGGAGAGACACTGCCGGAGCGCGCGCGGCTGCTCGTGGATCTCCTTGAGCATGTAGTGGTCGTAGCCACTTTTGCCGGTCTCCTCGGCATCCCAGTCGATCGTCTCGATCGATTTCTCGACGGGCGTCCCGTTCCGGTCTGTGATCTGCACACCACTGTCGAGTCGGGCGAACTCCCCGTCTTCGAGATAGACGACGTTCGCCGTATAGTCCCGAAAGGCCGGCACGTCGCTGGCGATGAAGAAGGGACCGTCTCGAAGCGTGGCGTCTTTGTCACCGTCGGGACCGAGTCCGATACCGATCACGAGCGGCGAGTCGTTGCGTGCGGCAAACAGCGCCTCGGTCCCCTCGATCAGGGCACCAATCGCGTAGCTCCCTTCGATCCGATTGATCGCCGACCGGAACGCGGCCTCTGGCTCGGCACCATCGTCAAGTGCTTTTTCAATTAGGTGTGGGACGACCTCTGTGTCGGTGTCGCTGCTGAAGCTGTGTCCCTTGGCAGTCAGCTCTTCGCGAAGCTCCTGATAGTTCTCGATGATGCCGTTGTGGACAACAGCGACACGATCAGTACAGCCCTGATGTGGGTGTGCGTTTTCATCCGTCGGCGGGCCGTGTGTACTCCAGCGGGTGTGGCCGATGCCGACAGTTCCGGAAAGATCCTGGTCGGAGAGTTTCTGAGTCAGCGCTTCGATCTCGCCGGCAGTTTTGGAGACTGTGAGTTTCTCGCCGCCGAGGCCGACACCAGCAGAGTCGTAGCCTCGATACTCCAGCTTTTCGAGCCCATGAACGAGTGTCTGTAACGTCTGGTCGCCGCGACCCACACAGCCAATGATTCCACACATTAGCGGACCACCTCCGCGTCTTCGGGAACCTGGCCACGGACGTGACAGCCACCACCGATTTCAGCTTCTGTGCCGACCAGTGTGCCAGGTTCGAACGAGACGCTCCCACCTACCCGAACGTGATCCGCGAGCACCGCCCCGAGTTGCTGGGACTCGTGTATCTCACGGCCGATGGGAACGTCAGCCGGTCCACCGGGAATGGTTGTGCCGGCGCCGATATGGACGTCCTGTCCGAGCACAGCATCAAGGAGAACCGCGGCGTGGCCGATCCGGCTGTCGGTATCGGCGATTGTTCGTTCGACTGTTGCGTTCGAGCCGACGGTCGTGTTCGCAGCGAGTGCAACGTTCGGTCCGACTACCGACCCGGGGCCAATTTCGCAGTTGTTCCCGATGACAACCGGTGATCGGAGTGTCGCATGGTCGTGAATGCGAGCGTCGTCGGCAACCCAGACACCGTCGCGTTTGGCCGGCTTCTTCGGGCCGCTATCGAGCAGTTCCGTCGCCACCTCCAGCAGATCCCAGGGGTAAGTGGCGTCAACCCAGCGCCCCTCGATTCGAACGCCGCGAACGTCGGCTGTTTCGGTGAGTGTCGCCAGTGTGTCTGTCAACGCAAGTTCACCCGCCTGGCGGGTTGTGTCGGCAATTTCTCCGAAGACGTGTTCGTCGAAGGCATAGATGCCGGCGTTTATTAGCCGGTAATCGTCGGTCTGTGGTTTCTCGATAATCTCCGTGACCGTGTCATTGTCCAGGCTGACGACACCGTATCTGCTCGTGTTCGCGTGCTCGATGACCGCCATCGTCGCCCGAGTCGGGTGCTTCTCGAAATCGTCGATCACTGCCTGGATCGAACTCGCCTCGATCAGCCGGTCACCGTTGACGACGACCATCGGTTCTGAAACGGTGTCGGCAGCCTGCAACAGCGCGTGACCGCTTCCAAGCTGTTTGTCCTGTGCGACATATTCAATCGGGACACCACGGTACGTCGGACCGAAGTGATCCTGTACCCGATCACGACGGTAGCCGACGACGAGCACCAGCCGCTCGATATCGGCCTCGATGAGCGCGTCGAGTACGTGTTCGAGAATCGGCCGGTTGGCCGCCGGCAGCATCGGTTTTGGTCGGTTGTGCGTCAGGGGGCGTAGACGAGTTCCCTCGCCAGCTGCGAGAACGACCGCTGTCCGAACACTCATATCAGCAGGTACGCGGCTGGCCGTTTGTACCTTTGGGGTTGACAGGAATATTGCAGTTACCTCACCGCAGCTCCTGCACAGATTTATTGGGCCGAGAGTGCTGTCTTCGCCTGTGAAAATAACGACAACCGGGCCAGCAGATGGATCAGATCTCATTTTTCTGTTGGGCTGGGGGAATCGCGTTACCCACGAAAACGTGCAGTGGCTCGTCGAGCAGTTTGCCGACGAGGGATACCGCGTACATACGTTCGAACTCCCGACGACAATCACTGATTTCGAGCGAGAGTACGTCAGGCCAGTCGCTCGCTACACCGCCGATCTCGATTCGTTCAGGCTGATCTGTCACAGCACGGGCGGATTGATCGGTCCGTTCATTGATGGCGCGGAGAGTCGGACCTACCTGAGCCCCTGGTGGGGGATTCACGCTAGGCAGGAAGGTGTGTTGTTTGAACTGGTCCGGCGGCTCCCGATCAGCCGGCCAGTGGTTCCGACCGGCACGGCAACCAGCAAGATGATCGGTTCGCTGGCGACCGAGACACAGCTCCAGGCGGTTCCAGACCGAGCGTCACCAGCGTTTCTCCGTGAAATTGTCGATGCGCAGAACCGCTGTCCGACGATCGACGGCTCGGCAGTCGTGTTCTGTTCGCTCCGGGACGAAATCGTGAGTGTCAGGGCAATCGGGGAAGCAATGCCAGCCGAGCGAACTGTGCTGTACGATGGTGGTCACGAGCTGTTCTCTTCGCGGTGTCGTGGGGACGTGCTTCCCACCCTGTTGGCCACAATCGAGGAGGGGTCAGGAGCTGTTCACGACCGGAACTAACAATAGAAAGGCGCGTCCACTCTGGGAGTCTTGTGATTGTACTGGTCATTCAGGTGGGGAAAATAATAAGATTATACTACCATGAGTCCCTTGAGTTAATATATGACCGTAGTCAGTGTCTCGATGCCTGACGAATTACTGGAACGGCTCGACAGCTTCGCCGAAGAACACGGGTACACAGGACGGAGTGAGGTCGTCAGAGAGGCTTCCCGGAATCTCCTCACCGAATTTCAGGACAAACAGCTCGAAGAGCGCGATCTGATGGGGGTCGTCACCGTTCTGTTCGATTTCGAATCGACGGATGTCGAACAGAAGATGATGCATCTGCGCCACGAGTACGACCATCTCGTCAGTTCACACGTCCACAACCACGTCGGCGACCACTACTGCATGGAGCTTTTCATTCTCGAAGGCGATCTAGAGGACATTTCGACGTTCGTCGGCAAGATCCGCGCGACACAGGACACGCTCTCGATCGATTATTCCGTGACACCAGTCGACCGGATCGACAGCGTCGTGTGAGCTGTCAGGGATCGTGAATTGCCGAGAGTTCGGTCACGGACGGTCCGTGAACGATCCGGACAGTGTCCCCGCTGACCTGTCGGCGGTAGGCACCTTCGTAGGGGCCGTCGTCTATCACGTAGCTATTCTGGCCTCGGGCCAGTCCGCCGTGTTCGTCGAGTAGTGCTTCGTAGGCGTCGGCGAAGCGCTCGGCATCAGCCGGTGACTGCCAGGCGATCTCCCAGACGTAGCCAAACTCCTCACCACTCCGGTAGGGGACGATCTGATCGCCATCCCAGCCAGACACGACAGGATGGGCGTACGATTCTGGGTTGTTTGGCTGTACGACATCGTTTGCGGCGAACATCGTGAAAATCGACGCTGCACCGAGTGTATCACCCGTCGGATGGCTGTCGAACCGATCCCACTGGTCGGTCGATCGATCTGAAACAGTCACGTTGCGGTGTGGGTCGTCAGGATATCGCTCGGTGTCGATCGTCTGAACGGTGCTGGTCGGCGGGTTCTCGTGGGCTTCGTTGACTGCCTCCCAGCCACCCTCGGCTTCGAGCTCTGCGACGAAGCCGACACCCTGCGTGTACGGCTGTGTGATAATCTGGAGAATACCACGGTCGAGGTCGGTGGTCGCACTGAGTTCGGTCTCGGGCCGGACACAGGACCACTCGCCACAGCGTTCCAGATACAGCTGCGGGACGAGCTCTGCCTCGCCCTCGACGAGTGTGTCGTAGGCGGCTTGCTCGTCACGCGTCTCGTGTCCGAATTCGAGCCCGAACTGCTGGTCCTGTAACGCGTGGGTCAGCTCGTGGATCAGCGTCGGTTTATTGATTGTCGGGTTCTCTTCGTCACTGACGAGTACGATGCGGTCCTGCCCCGGTTCGTAGAACCCTTGGACTGCGTCGCCGAAGGCCTCGTCGAGTTCGGCAGTCACGTCACGATCCTGCCCGACAATAAAGAGGCTCTGCCAGATCTGGTTTTCCCACTCGGCGTCTGTCGGGCTTTGGACACGGTCAGCGTACTGCTCGCGGTACTGCTCCCGAGAGACGACATCGACTTCGACTGGCCGTTCAAATTCGAGTTCACGGATTACCTCAATTCTGGCCATCGAGCGGTTGACGAACGCGTCGAGTTCCTCGTCGGTGAGTCCGTCGTTGGCGTCGATATTCAGGTTGGTGTCGTAGCTGACGTTGCCGACCTCACCGAGTCCCTCGGGAACCTCGCCGTCGGTGGAATCAGCTGGCAAAAAACCGCTGCAACCAGCCAGAACGACGACAACAACGACGAGCAGGAGACGTTTCATGTGGCGGGGAAGATACCAGTACCTTGGGCTGCGGAAATAAAAACGGCGCGTTCACGCCCGCTCTGGTCGATTGTCGCGGAGACGTCTGTGACCAAGTCAAGCGATGTCAGTGACACAAATTTTCTGTAGCTGGATCGGCAACGGGAGATATGGAGATTTCCCCATCGAACACCGCAGTCGTGATCGTCGATATGCAAAACGGCTTCTGTCATCCGGACGGGAGCCTGTATGCCCCCGGGAGCGAGGAGGCGATCGAGCCGTGTACCAAACTCGTCGACCGGGCGAGAGATGCGGGGGCACAGGTGATCTACACCCGGGACGTTCACCCGCCCGAGCAGTTCGAGGACGCCCACTACTACGACGAGTTCGAACGCTGGGGGGAACACGTCGTCGAGGGCTCGTGGGAGGCCGAGATTGTCGAGGAACTCGACGTCGCAGACGACGATCTCGTCGTCGTCAAACACACCTACGACGCCTTCTACCAGACAGAACTCGACGGGTGGCTCGATGCACACGGAATCGACAATCTCGTCTTCGGTGGGACGCTCGCAAACGTCTGTGTGTTGCACACGGCAGGCAGCGCCGGGCTGCGGGATTATCGACCAGTGCTCGTCGAAGATGCGATCGGCTTTATTGAAAGCGACGACCGCGAGTACGCACTCGATCACGCTGGCTGGCTGTTCGGCGAGGTGGAGAGGTTCGACAGTGTCGAGTTCGCCTGAATCTGAGGATCGAGAAACGTCTCTCCAAGTTGGCGCTGTATCTGATCGTCTCGCGAAAAATAAAAAATCGCCGCTGTGGTTCGCTAGTCGTCGGCAACCTGCTCGGGGAGTTCTGCTGCTTCGACTTCGATGCCACCGGTGAGCTCCGTGTGTGGGTATGGCATGCCGACATCTTCAGCGTCGAACCGGCGCTTGACATTCTCGACCCAGGCGTTTTTGACTGGTCCAGCGCCCGTGACATCCGGATCGATCCAGACCCGACCGTTCAGCACGACTGCCGAGTCCGCTAGCCCGGTGACGGGAGCCGACGGTGCTGGCTCGTCGAGCACGTTGTCGAGTTTCTCGGCCTCCTCGACGATGATCTCCCGGGCTTTCTTCATGCTGGCATCGTACTCGATGCCGAAATCGAAGGTAATCCGGCGTGTCTCGTTAGCGACCGGATTCTTCACGACGGCGTTCGCGAGATCGCCGTTTGGCACGGTGAGCTGTTCGTTGTTGAACGTCTCGACTTTCGATACCCGTAGATCGATATCGCGAACGATCCCGTCATGGCCATCCCACTCGATGTAGTCACCAATCTCGAACGGTTTGTCCCTGATGATAAACACCCCGGCGACGAAGTTCTCGATAATGTCACTGGCTGCGAAGGCAAATCCTAACGCGAGCGCAGCGGCAATCGTCGCAAAGGCCGAAAGGATTGCCGGGAAACCGGCGACCGTCGCCGCGACTGCGACTGCACCGAAGACGGCAATCGCCCCGGCGATGCTCGATCCGAGACTGACCACCGACTGGGAGAAATCACGCGCGTTGAGCGACCGTTTTGTTATTCGGACGAGTAGCGGCTTGCCGACAATATAGAGAACCAGGAACGTGACGATGAACGCCGTCACTGTGATACCGAAGGAAACGATTGTATCACCGTACTGTGTCGTGAACTCGCTGGGGCTTGTTGGAATCCCCTGTTGTAGCAGTGTTGCTATCACAGACGGTAGTTGCGCGCAATATTATTAAATCTGATTGCAGCTCGATGTATTTTACACCATACATCGCGTGTGTCGCTGACTCACTGGTATCGGTTGAAACAGGATTACCGGCCGAGCTGTTCGTGTGCGCTGGAGAGATGCCGCGAACAGAACGCAGCGACGAGCGACAGCTCGCCAGCGAGCGCGCCGACGGCGATCAGTTCTGCGAGCGCGTTTGCGTTTGCGCCGGGTGGATCACCACCGCCGGCGATACCGAGCAGTTCGAGCGCCTCGCTTTGGGTATCGAGTCGTGTGCCACCACCGACGGTTCCGACTTCCAGTGAAGCGAAGGAGATGCTCGCGTACAGCTCGTCCTCGCGAGCCTCCATCGTCGTGATCGCGTTCGCGCCCTCGACGACCTGTGCGGCGTCCTGTCCGGTTGCGAGGAAGACCGCAGCGACGGTGTTCGCGGCGTGTGCATTGAAGCCGAGACTCGCTGCTTTCGCCGAGCCGATCAAGTTCTTTCGCGTGTTGCCCTCTGCCATCGCCTCGGGTGTAGTGTTGAGCCGCTCCTCGACGAGCTCTCGCGAGAGTGTGACATCGGCGGTGACCGACCGGCCACGCCCCTCGATGGCGTTGATCGCGGCGGGTTTCTTGTCGCTACAGAGATTGCCGGAGAGCGCAACCAGCCGTGCCGGTGTCTCCGATTCGACGAGTTCACTGGCCTCTCGTGTCGCGATCGTCGCCATGTTCATCCCCATTGCATCTTTGGTGTCGTAGACGAACCGAAGGAAGACGTTGTCGCCGACGACGTACGGATCGACCGCGAGCAACTCGCCGTGACTGGTCGTCGATTCGGCAGCCTCGCGGAGGTTGTCGGTGTTGTCGTCGACCCACTGGACGACCTCCTCGGCCTCTGCGACGCCAGCGACCTGGAAGACGGGAGCGCGGGTCATCCCCGACGCCGTCACCCGTGCGGTCGCGCCACCACTGTTGTGAATCGCGGAGAGTCCGCGGTTGACGCTTGCGAGCAGCGCCCCCTCGGTCGTCGCCAGCGGCAGGTAGAACTCGCCATCTGCCGCGCCACCGTCGACGGCGACGGGGCCCGCGATGCCCATCGGGATCTGGGCCCCGCCGATCATGTTTTCGATGTTGGCCTCGGCGTCGGCCGCCGCGAAGCTGTAGCTCCCGATCGCGGAGAGATCAGTGTCAGTTTCACGCTCGGCGAGCAATCGGCGCGCCTCGGCAGCGGTGTCGGCATCTGCGTGATCGTCGAGTTCGTAAAGACGAAGCTCTCCATCTTGGAGACGGTCTGCGAGATCTGCAGGATCTGTCATTGGTTGACGATTGCGGCCGATCCCCGTAAGCGCACCGGAGCTAGTTGTGGGACACGTCGTAACTGTGATTGCTCTGAACAGCAAGAAAGCCCGAGGAGCAAACTAATCTAAAAGAACCACAACAAAAAGCAAGAAAGCCCCCGAAACCAGAGAGAAACTGAACGAATGGGGCTGTGACAGCCACGAACAGCAAGAAAGCCCCAGCCGGCTACGCTCCCACGACTCGCTGCGCTCCTCACTCACTTTGTTCGTTGCGGTGCTTACGTCGCCGGGGTTCGCGTAGCCGACTGCCCCTTTCAGTCCCGCCCGGTCTGGAAAGTGAAATTGGGCGGGACTGAAAGGGGCCGGTCGCTTAGCGAACGAGACGACGCAAGCACCCACTGGAGCGTCGTTCGAGAGAGCGAGGCTCTCTCGTGATCCGGCAAGAGCGGCGCTCTTGCTGACCTCGCGGGATCTTCGATCCCGCTCAGTCACGAAAATCTTCGATTTTCGGACGACAGCGAGTCGCAGTCGCTAAGCGACCGGGGGCTTTCTTGCTGTTCGCGGTCAACTCACTCATCTTAATCGTCACAGCGTTCGAGGTACTTCAGACAAAATTCCCAACAAATGATCGTCTGAACAGTTCGAGCGAACGGGCTGTCATGGTGATCCGAACAATGGTCCAGACCGGCAATGATTTTTGCCGGGATGTAGAGTATGTCGCAACAATACTGCTTGGACACGCACTTATATTCGGCTCTCGTACCCGGACGTATGCTTCGAGGAGCCTTCGAGTCGGCGGGTGAGCAATCACCCGAGGAACTGCACGCGACGTACGAACGCCGGCTGATCGAGACGATCGACGCTGTCGGGATCGAGGAGGTTGCCGACGAGTCCGGAATCGAACGAGAAACACTGCAGGCGCTGGTCGACGGGGAGTCGCCGACGCTAACGCTGGAGGAGGCAACGGCGATTCTCGCGACCGATCCAGAACTGCCAGATCAGGAGTCTCTGCAGACCGAGGCCCGCGATATCCTGTTGATGGGGATGTCGATGGCCGTCCTTGACGTCGAGGCAATCGCCTCGGGGATCAACGACGAGCTGGAGCCAAAGGAGATCCAGCAGAAAGTCGAGGGCAGATATCCGGTGACGCTCGCCGAGTACGCCACACTGCATCAGTTCATCGAGGGGGAGAAACAATGACTGTCCTCATTCTCGGCTGTGGCTACATCGGAACGGAGCTCGGCCGCCAGCTGGTCGATCCCGGTGGTGACCACCAGCTCGACGGCACCGATGTCGTGGGCGTCCGACGGTCAGACGATGGCATCGCGAAGATCGAAGCAGCTGGCTTCACCGGCCATCAGGCTAATCTCACGGAGCCAGAACAGCTGGCAGAGCTGCCCGAGGCCGAGACGGTCGTCTTCGCGTCGAGTTCCGGCGGCCGGGGAGCCGACGCTGCCCAGGAGATCTATGTCGACGCCCAGGAGATGGCAATAGAGGAGTTTGCGAGCAGAGAGAACCCGCCAGAGCGGTACATCTACACCTCCAGTACCGGCGTCTACGGCGACCACGACGGCGACTGGGTCGACGAGGAGACGCCGATCGAGCCGACGACCGAGAAGACCAAAGTGCTCGCGGAAGCCGAGCGCATCGCACTCGAGGAGGCCGAAAATCACGGTATCGATGGCACCGTTGCACGACTATCCGGGCTGTACGGACCCGACCGATACCGGCTGCACCGCTACATCGACGGCCCTGTCACCGACGGCTACCTGAACATGGTCCACCGCGACGACGCCGCCGGCTCGATCGCGTTCCTGCTCGCGGAGGACAAAGCACGCGGCGAGGCCGTCGTCGTCGTCGACGACGAGCCGGTCTCGAAGTGGGAGTTTGCCGACTGGCTCGCCGAAGAGTGTGGTGTCGACACGCCACCGAAACGAACAAAAGAAGAACGTCTTGACGACGACTCGCTTTCCGACGCCGCGAAGCGCCGGATTCTGACGAGCAAGCGCTGTGACAACGGAAAGCTCCGCGGGCTCGGTTACGACTTCTTCTATCCGACCTTCCGTGAGGGGTATCGCGACCGGATCGAACGGTACAGAGCCGAAGGTGAGTAACAAGGCTGCAAAAAAATTCTCCTGATTAGAAAAATAATATAAAGTGAATAGTGTATTACGAAAACAATAGTACTTAGTAGCCAGCAAAACCGTGTGTGAGTATGTCAGTTGCCTGGGCAGTCGGTCAGGTTGACCTCCCACGAGTGATCAGCGAGGATCCACTGCTCGCTGTTGGCTGGTTTCTGGTCGCTTTGGTGCTTTTTGTCCTCGCGGGATTGCTGTTGCGCCGGCTGCTGCGCTCTCCCGGGCAACGGTTCAAGCTACTTCTCGGTTCGCTCAATGCGGTCGGGGTCGTGATGCACCCGAATCCAGACCCCGACGCGATGTCCTGTGCCCTCGCAGTCAAAGCACTCGCTGACGAGACAGAAACCGACACGACGCTGTACTATTCTGGACAGATCCGCCATCACGAAAACCGTGCGTTCGAGACGGTGCTTGACGTCGATTTCGAGTGTATCGACACCGTCGACGAGATCGATGAAGAGTCAGTCGTGATCGTCGATCACAACGAGCCCCGCGGGTTCAACGGTGCAGAGAGTGTCGATCCCATTGCAGTGATCGATCACCACCCGGGTGACGGCACCGGCGAGCAGTTTACTGACGTTCGGACGGACAACGGTGCCTGTGCGACAATCTTCAGTGAGTACTTCGACAGTCTCGGCTGGGAGCCAGTCGGTCCCGACGAGATCGACAGCATCGACGACGACAGCACAGCAATTTCGCCCCGTATTTCGACGGGACTGGTCTACGGCATCCAGTCGGACACCAAACACCTGACGAACGGCTGCTCTTCGGCGGAGTTCGACGCCGCAGCCTTCCTCTATCAGGGTGTCGATCAGGACAAGCTGGATCGGATCGCGAACCCCGACATGGATGCCGAGTCGCTGGAGGTGAAAGCGCGGGCGATCACCGACCGTGAGGTCCGCGGACCGTTCGCGATCAGCGACGTCGAAACCGTCTCGAACGCGGATTCGATCCCGCAGGCTGCCGACGAACTCCGCAGACTCGAAGGTGTCAACGCAGTCGTCGTGATGGGCGAAACCAACGGAACAATTCAGCTCTCCGGTCGATCGACAGACGACCGGGTCCACATGGGGAAGGTTCTAGAGAGTGCAGTGGAGACTGTCCCGATTGCGAGTGCCGGTGGACACGCACGCATGGGCGGCGGACAGATCCCGATCGAACACATGGAGGGGCTCGGTCCGGGAGACGGAATGACCCGCGAGGAACTCAAAGAGCGGCTGTTCGATGCGATGAACGGCGATTTGTAGGATGTTGTACTGTGGGTGTGCTTCGGTGCGAGATATTTTCGACGGTCCTTGTACAAACAACAAGAAAGCTCCGAGGCGCTAACCGTCGTCGGCGCTTCGCACCGACTGCCTGCGGGACCGAAGGTCCCGCTCTGGCTGCGGTCCCAAGACTCCCTTCGCTCGTCTTTCGACGTTCTGCTCTCCGTCCGCATTCGACGTTCTGCTCTCCGTCCGCAGAATACTTGCTGCGCTTTTTGTTGCGCTGTCGTTCGAACGAGCAGAGTTCTTGCTGACCTCGCATAATCGGAGAGCCCGATCAGTCACGAAAATTCTGGCTTTTGGACAATAGCGAGTCTATTGGTGGCATAACTGACTGGGGCTTCTCGCTGTAGTACTGATTGTGTGACGAAAACAAATAGCACTGTTCGAGCGACCGAAACCCGGAAACCCGGAAGCACCCCCCTCTTGCTTACAGTCCTCCCTGCCCATCCGAACGGTATGTCACTGACGAACCGACCCGGCGAAACGGACACATTCGCACAGCTTCCAGATCTCGATTCAGGTCTCACCCTGCTCGAAACCGAGCCCGAGACAACCAGTCCAATCCATGCGCTTTCTGTCGATCACGTCTGCTGCTCGGGCGGCGATGGCGTCTGGATTGACCCCGGCAACCATGCCCGGACTGGCCCGTTAGTCGAGCTTGCACCCTCCGATCGCATCCTCGATCGCTTCCGTGTTGCGCGGGGATTCACCCCGTTCCAGCATCTCGACTTGCTCAGATCGCTTCCGGGTATGCTCACTGGCCGGGACGAACTCGTGGTCGTGCCCGATCTCGACCGGTACTACCGCGCCGAAGACCTGCTCGCCGAGGAGGGTAAAGAGATGCTGCTTTCGGCTGTTGCGGCGCTTGCGACTGTCGCACGTGAGGCCGAGATTCCAGTGCTCGTCACTCGATTCGAAGCCGACGAGTTCAGCGAGCCGATCGCTACGGCGGCAACACAGGAGATCGTCTGCGAGACGACGCCCTTTGGGCCACGCTTCCGGACGGACGAGGAGGAAACGTTAGTCTATCCAGTCGATGGCAGTCGGTGGGTCCAGACGACGCTCGCGTTCTGGCAGGAGATTCTGGACTCTCGTCAGCCCCTGTACAAAAATTCGCTTTCGGGCTCTCACTCTGGTTCGGGGGTGAGTATTCATGGGGCGAACTAACCCGACCTACCGCGACCGACTCGACCGGCTCGAATCGGAGTGGGGGGCCTACCAGCGGGCGCTCCGGGCGCGCGAGCAGGACTCCTTCGACCGCCTGTTCGAACACGGCAGGGAGTACGCTCATGCTGCCGGTTATCTCAACCATCCAAACCCGGAGATTCCGTTCCTGCTTTCGGTTCTGCTCGCCCACGAGCGCCAGCTTGCGGAGCTGAACAGACAGCTCGCAGTACTGAACGCGGAGAGAACGGATGACGATTGAGTATGGTGCTCAGTATTGACTTCACCGATGACGGCGTTATCGAGTGGCACACAGATTCTGACGGCGGTGTCGAAAAGCGAACGAATGCTGACTATACGCCGACGATCTACGCCACTGCCGAGCAGACTGCGGATCTCGACGAACTCGCCAACTCGCTTGCGGTTCGAAGCGACGTTGTCGAGACTGCTCGCGAGCAGTGGCGACCGGCGTTCAGACGCGAGTCGGAGACAGTCCTCCGTATCGATGTCTCCTCGATCGATCGTGTCCGACCGCTCGCGGGCTGGATTCGCCGGCAGGGCCGGCCGGGCACGTACCGGCTGTTCAATGTCGACTTTTCGCGGGAGTTCCGGTACTGCCTCGAAACGGACTGTGATCCCGCACCGAATCGTACGCTGCGAACGCTTTCGGTAACCTATCCCGAACCTGACTCGACCGACGCCCCGGTGACGACCCTCGATGTCGACGGGGAACGCATCGAGGGGAGTGGGGAGATAGTCGTCGATCGCCTCCAAGAGCGGCTTGGCGATGTGGACCCCGACGTACTGATACTCTCGACGGCAGATCTGGTGCCGGCGCTGTTCGAGACTGCGACTGAGGTGGGAATGACGGTCGAACTTGGTCGTGAACCGGGGTACGAGAAGCTGGCCGGCGAGTCGACCTACGAGAGCTACGGCGAAGTCGGTCACTCGCCCGCCCGGTACAGCGTCCCCGGGCGAGCAATCATCGATCGCTCGAACACGTTCTTCTACGCGGAGACGAATCTGGAGGGCTGTCTGGATCTCGTTGCCAGATCTGGGAAACCGCTGCAGGAGCTTTCCTGGGCGTCGATCGGAAACGTCCTGACGGCGATCCAGATCCGCGAGGCGATGGAGCGGGATGTTCTGGTGCCGTGGAAAAGCTGGCGACACGAGTTCCCGAAGACAATGGGCCAGCTCCACGAGGCCGACCGCGGCGGGTTCACATTTGCTCCCGACGTGGGAGTTCACGAAGCGGTCCACGAACTGGATTTCTCGTCGCTGTACCCCAACATCATCTGTACGCGAAACGTGAGCCCGGAGACGATCCGCTGTGACTGCCACGACCGCGGGGATGTCCCCGGCCTCGGCTACAGCATCTGTGACGAGCCGGGCTATCTGCCCGA